>WNFK01243794.1_pt1 | contig 29055 bp, 30 predicted proteins | sample 5400281 | NCBI WGS metagenome assembly WNFK01 (sample SAMN13153350, study PRJNA577476) | soil metagenome | isolation source: 20 cm soil on Douglas fir-dominated hillslope | place: USA:California | collected 2013-09-17
AGCAGGCGGCTCGGCGGCCCCCAGTCCCCGAACCAGCGGTTGTAGATCGGCACGATCTCGCCCGAGCGATAGACCTGCGCGAGCGCGCGATTCACGGCGAGGCGGAAGGCGGGATCGCTGCGGCGGAGCATCAGCCCGTAGGGCTCGTAAGAGAGGAAGTCGTCCAGCACCACGAGGCGCCGCGATCCCTGGTAGCGGAGCCCGAGGCCGATGAGGAGCGTGCGGTCGGAGGCGTAGGCGACCGCCCGGCCCTCCGCCACCGCCGCGAAGCCCTCCGCGTGCTCGCGCACCGGGATGATCTGGGCCTGCACGCCCTGCTGGGCGAGCCACGCGGCGAGCGCGCCCTCGGTGGTGGTCTTGGGGATCACCGCGATCGGCTTGCCCGCGAGGTCGGCGGGGGTCCGCAGGCCCGCGTCGGCGGCCACCAGCAGGCTGCCGCCGTCCACGAAGGTCGGATAGCTGAAGTCGACCTGCTCCTGGCGGGAGAGGCTGGCGGTGGTGGAGCCGCACTCGAGGTCGACGCGGCCGTCCGCGACCGCCGCGATGCGATCCTCCGGGGTCACGCGCACCCACGTGATCTTCAGATCGGTCCGTCCGGTTGCGGCCTGGACCTGGCCGACGACGCGCGTGCAGAGATCGATCGAGTAGCCCACCGGCTTCCCGCCGTCGCCCAGGGAGGAGAACGGCGGGGAGGAGTCGCGGTAGCCCAGGGTCACGTTCCCGGTCTCGCGGATCTTGCGCAGGGTGTCGGGCGCCGGCGTGGCGCAGGCGGCCCCGAGCAGGACGAGCAGGCAGAGCGGCACGAGACGCGTTCGAGCCATCACCGTCACCTCAGTTGCCGCGCTTGTCGACGTCAGAGCGCGAGAAGCCGAAGAAGAGCAGGACCGTGAAGTCGTCGTACTTCGACCGCCCAACCCCGGGGTGGGGCGCGTCCACGATGACGTCGCCCTTGCCGTCGAAGGCCCAGAGCCGCAGCTCGGTCTGGCCGCGGTTGCGCACCCACTTGAAGAAGGCCAGCTCGGGCACCGGGACGTTGACCACCGGCGCCTGGAAGGCCGGGATGCCGATCAAGGTCTGATCGTGGTCGGTTCCGTAGACCGCGACGAACAGCTTGAGCTTGAGCTCGGGCGAGTCCCCGGCGATCCGCACCCCGTGGGCCTTGAGCCACGTGGTCACGAAGTCCTTCACGAAGCCCTCGTTGCCGGCCTGGACCCCGACCTCGAGCGCGACCGGGCGGCCGCCGATGCGGGCCAGATCGATGTCCCCGAGCGCGCGCTCGAGCGAGCGGATCAGCAGCTGCTGGGTGATGCCGGCGGGGGCGGTGGCGCCGGTACTGCTCGCGAGGGAGCAGCCGGCCAGCCACATCCCCAGCAGCGCGGCGACGGCCGCGCGGATCGCGGGTCGGGTCCGGTGCCGCCGATGCCGCAGTAGCCCCACGGGTTCTTGGCGAGGTACTGCTGGTGATAGTCCTCGGCGTAGTAGAACTCGGGCGCCTCGCGGATCTCGGTCGTGATGGCCCCGTAGCCTGCCTTCGCGAGCACCGCCTGGTAGGCCTTCTCGGAAGCGAGGGCGGCGCGCCGCTGGGCGTCGCCGTAGTAGTAGATTGCCGAGCGGTACTGGGTCCCGACGTCGTTGCCCTGCCGCATGCCCTGGGTCGGGTCGTGGTTCTCCCAGAAGACCCGCAGCAGGCTCTCGTAGGAGACCTTGGCCGGATCGAAGACCACCAGCACCGCCTCGGTATGGCCGGTGGCGCCGCTGCAGACCTCCTCGTATGTCGGGTTCGGGGTGTGGCCACCCGCGTAGCCGACCGCGGTCGTGTACACGCCCGGCACCTCCCAGAACTTCCGCTCCGCGCCCCAGAAGCAGCCCAGGCCGAAGACCGCGCGCTCGATGCCGGCCGGGAAGGGCGGCTCGAGCCGGGCGCCGTTGACGAAGTGGGTATCGGGCACCGGCATCCGTTCCCGGCGTCCCGGAAGCGCTTCCTCGGCGGACGGCATGCTGCGCTTGCGCAGACCGAACATGGGCTGGGGCCCTCCTTGTCGCTAGAGCCTACCTCAGGGCAGGCCCCGAGGCCACTCTGCTATGCTCCGGGCATGACAGACAATGGCAAGACTGCCGCGTTATTGGACAAGCCGGCGGGTGGATGGCAGTGGGAGCGGGTGCTGCACGGGATCGTTCCGCCACTGATCTCGCCGCTCGACGATGCGGCCGCCCCCGACCCGGACGCGATGGCGGCCCTGGTCGAGCACGTGGTGGGCGCGGGGTGCACCGGGCTCTTCATGCTGGGGGGCTGCGGCGAGGGGGCCTGGCTCACGCCGACCCAGCGCGGCGCGGTGATCCGGCAGGCGGTGCGGGTGGCCGGGGGCCGCGTGCCGGTGCTGGCGGGCGTGATGATGCCCGGCACCGGGCCCGCGATCGAGGCGGCGCGCCAGGCCGCCGGGGAAGGGGCCGACGCGCTGGTGGTCGGGTCGCCCTACTACTTCGGGGTGGACGCGGCGGCCCAGGAGCGTCACGTTCGCGACGTGCTGGCCGCGGTCCCGCTGCCCGCGCTGGTCTACAACATCCCCCAGTGCACGCACCACGTGCTGCCGCCCGCGACGGTGCGGGCGCTCGCGCGGGATCGGCGCGTGCTCGGGATCAAGGACTCGGCGGGCGACTTCGAGGCCTTCCAGACGTTCCTCGCGATCAAGGAGGAGCGTCCCCAGTTCCGGGTCCTCCAGGGGCACGAGTCGCTCGCGGCCGCGAGCCTGCTCCAGGGGGCCGACGGCATGGTGCCGGGCCTCGCCAACGTCGTCCCCGCGCTCTTCGTCGAGTTGCAGGCCGCGGTCGACCGTGGCGACGCCACCCGGTGCGCGGAGCTCCAGCGGCGCATCGCGGCGCTGGCCGTGCTGTACCGGCAGGGGCCCTGGCTCGCCGCGCTCAAGGCCGCGTGCGCGATGCGGGGGATCGGCAACGGCCGGCCCGCGGCGCCGCTCTCACCCGCGACCCCGGCCGACCGCGCCGCGGTGAAGGCGTTGCTCGAGGAGGAGGGCGCCGCGGAGCCCGTCCCGGCCATCCCGGTTCGGTGAAGCTCCAGGCCGTCATCTTCGACATGGACGGCGTGCTCGTGGACTCCGAGCCCTTAGGCTTCGAGGCGATGCGCCGGGTGATGGCCCGCCACGGGCTCCCGTACGGGGAGGAGGAGAACGCCGAGTTCCTCGGGCGCACCACGCTCGACTCGTGCCGGATCCTCCGGGCGCGTCACCGGCTTCCGGAATCGGGGGAGACGCTGGCCGACTGGTACGTCGAGGGGATGCTCGAGCAGATCGCCCGCGGGCCGATCGCGATGGTGGGTGTCCCGGAGGTGCTGCGCGGGGTGCGCGCCGCGGGCTACCGGATGGCGCTGGCCTCCTCGGCCGAGCTGCCGGTGATCGACGCCAACCTCGCCGCACTGTCGCTCCGGCCACTCTTCGAGGCGGTGGTCTCCGGCACCCAGGTCCCGCGCGGCAAGCCTGTCCCCGACGTGTTCCTGGCCGCCGCCGAGCGGCTGGGCGTGCCGGCCGCGGCGTGCCTCGTCGTCGAGGACTCGCGCAACGGCCTCCTCGCGGCCAAGGCCGCGGGCATGCGCTGCGCGGTCGTTCCCTGCGCGCAGACCCTCCACCAGGAGTTCGGCGAGGCCGACCACCGGCTGGCCGAGCTCCCCGAGCTGCTCGCGCTGCTCTGAGCTCGCGGCGCCCCGGAGCGCATCAGGCGCGCATCAGATGAGCTTCCACAGGAAAGCGGCGCGCTCCATCCGCCGCTGGATGGCCGCCACCCGGCGACGGTAGGTCGGGCTCGCCGAGCCGGGCCGCCAGCTGGTCGGGCTCGGCAGCACCGCGGCGAGCTGGGCCGCCTCGCCGTCGTCGAGGTCGGCGGGCGCCTTGCCGAAGTAGCGCTGGCTGGCCGCGCCCACCCCGTAGATCCCCGGCCCGAACTCGACCACGTTGAGATAGAGCTCGAGGATGCGCCGCTTCGAGAGCTGGCGCTCGAGCTGCCAGGTGAGCAGGGCCTCCCGGGCCTTCCGGATCGGGTTGCGCGAGCGCGAGAGCCAGAGATTCTTGGCGAGCTGCTGGGTGATCGTGGAAGCCCCGCGCGGCAGCTCGCCGTCGCGCAGGGCGTCCTCCAGCGCGGACTGCATCTCGTCGAGCGCGAAGCCGTGGTGCGAGAAGAAGTTGACGTCCTCGGACACGAGGACCGCCCGCTTGAGGGCGGGGGAGATGGCCGCGTAGGGCGTCCACGTCCAGGCCACCCGATCCGATCGGCCGGCCGCGCGCTGCTCGGCGCGGTACTGCTCGATGAACGCGGTGGTGGTGGGGCGCGCGGTGGCGAGGCGGCCCACCGACGGCCAGGTCCAGATCAGGACGCCGATCCAGATCCCCGCCCCCACGATCGCCAGCATCGCGAGGCGGCCCGCCCATCCGGCCCGGGTGCGCATGGGTCATGGTATCGTGGTGGCCGCATGGACGCCCTCAAGCGGCGCGTCGCGGACGCGGTGGAGCGGCTGGGGGACGAGCTCACCGCGCTGTCGCTCGACATCCACGCCCACCCCGAGCTGGCCTTCGAGGAGACCCACGCGGCCGACCGGGTCGGACGGTTCCTCGCCGAGCAGGGCTTCAAGGTGGAGGCCGGGGTGGGCGGCATCCCGACTGCGTTCCGGGCGAGCCTCGAGACCGGCCCGGGGCCCACGCTCGCGATCCTGTGCGAGTACGACGCCCTGCCCGGAGTCGGCCACGCCTGCGGTCACAACGTCATCGCCGCCGCCGGCGCCGGCGCGGGCGCCGCGCTCATGGCCGCGCGCGACGGCCTGCCGTCCGGCCGCGTGGTGGTGATCGGCACGCCCGCGGAGGAGCGTGGCGGCGGCAAGGGCTGCCTGGTGGAGGCGGGGCTCTTCCGGGACGTCGACGCGGCGATGATGATCCACGGCTTCGACCGGACCCTGCTCCACCAGGACCTGCTCGGGGTGGCCCGGGTCACGTTCGAGTGGGAGGGCCGGGCCGCGCACGCCTCGGTGGATCCGTGGGAGGGTGTCAACGCCCTCGACGCGTGCATCGCCACCTTCAACGGGGTCGCCATGCTGCGGCAGCAGATGCGACCGGACTGCCGCATCCACGGCGTCGTCACCGAGGGGGCGGGCAACATCATCCCGGAGCGGGCGGTGGCCGACTTCAACGTGCGCGGGCCGAGCCTCGAGGCGATGTGGGCCCTCCATCGGCGCGTGGTCGCGTGCGCGGAGGCGGCCGCCCTCGCCACCGCCACCCGGCTCACCGTGACCCGGCATCCCGACGTCTACGAGCCCATGCGGCGCAACCAGGGTCTGCTCGACGTGTTCGCGGCCAACCTGGGCGCGAGCGGGCTCGCCGAGGGGCCCGCGGCGCCCGATCGCCTGGCCTCCTCCGACATCGGCAACGTGAGCCAGGTGACGCCCACCATTCATGCGTGGGTGCAGATCGCCGCGCTCGGCACCGCGATCCACACCCGCGAGTTCGCGACGGCCGCCACGGCGCCCTCCGCGCGCGTGGGCCTCCTGGCCGGGGCCAAGCTCATGGCGCTGAGCGCGGTCGACCTGCTCGCGGATCCGTCGCGCCTGCGGGTCATCAAGGAGGAGTTCACCCGGCGGTGAGGAGGCGGCTCGCGCTCGTGGGCGTGGCCGTGCTGCTGACCGTCGCGGTCGTCGCGCTGAGCCTGCTCTACATGGACCCGTTCCCGCCCCGCCAAATCGTGCTGGTCACCGGCCAGCCCGGCGGCACCTACGACGCGGTCGGGCGCGAGTACCAGCGGAGGCTCGCGCACGAGGGCCTCCGCGTCGAGCTAGAGTCGAGCGCGGGCTCGCTCGAGAACCTGCAGCGCCTGCTCCGCGGCAAGGCCGACGTGGCCTTCGTCCAGGGCGGGACCTACCAGCTCGTCCCGGATCCGGAGAGCCGCCTGCGCGGCATCGCCGCGCTGTACCGGGAGCCGCTCTGGATCTTCTATCGTGGGCGACCGGTGACCGACGGCCTCGCGTCGCTGGCGGGGCGGCGCATCGCGATCGGGGCGCCGGGCAGCGGCACCGAGGCCACCGCGCGGGAGCTGCTGACCGAGCTGGGCCTGCCCACCAGCGGCGACACCATCCTCGGCCTGCCGTCGATGGAAGCGCGCCGGCGCCTCGAGGAGGGCACCATCGACGCCGCCTTCTTCGTCTCCTCGTACCGCGACGTCCACGTGGCCGCGCTGCTGCGCCGGCCGGACGTGCGGCTGCTCAGCTTCACGCGCGACGTGGCCTTCGCCCGGAACTTCCGCTACCTCACCCCGGTGCGTCTCACCGAGGGGCTGCTCGACCTCAAGGCGGACCTGCCCCGGGAAGAGACCACCCTCATGGCGCCGGCCGCGCTGCTCGTGTGCCGGGCGACGCTGCACCCGCGGGTGGTGGAGCAGCTGCTGAACGTCGCGCGCGACGTGCACGGCGCGGGCAGCCTCATCGACCCGCCGCTCCGCTTTCCCACGCGCGAGGGAGTGGACCTGCCGCTGCACGACGCGGCCGACTCGTTCCTGCAGCGCGGGGAATCCTTCATGTCGCGCGTGCTGCCCTACTGGGCCCTGCGCTGGGTCGTGCAGCTCCGCCTGATCCTGCTCCCGCTCGTCGCGGTGTGGGTGCCGCTCTTCAAGATCCTCCCCTGGGTGCTCCGCTGGCGGGGCAACCGGATCCTCGAGCGCCACTACGCGCTCCTGCGCGACGCGGAGGCCGGCATCGACGCGGCGGCCGCGCCGGCGGTGCTCCGCGCCGGCATCGCGCGGCTCGAGGTCCTGCGCGAGCAGATCGAGGGGCTCGCCCGGCGCCTGCCGCTCCAGCACCAGCGCGACGCCTACCAGTGCCGCGTCCACGTCTCGCTCGTGCTGGCCGCGGCGCGCGACCGCCTGGGCCAGCTGGAGCGCGCGGCCGCCCGCTAGCGCGGCCGCCCGCGCGACGAGAGCACTCCCGCGCGAGAGGAGCGGAACCGACGGGAGACGCCGCGCCGCCGCACCACGCGCCGGTGCGGCCGGTCGCCCAGGATCACGAGCACCAGGCCGATGCAGAATCCGCCGAGGCCGATCCACACCGCGGGCAGGTGACCGGCCAGCTGCACCCCGAGCATCGCCACCGTGCGCTCGCCGCCGGTGCCGGCGGAGCCGGCCAGCCGCGTACCCGCCACCACGAAGGACACGAGGGTGGCCAGCGGCAGCGCCACGCCCTGCACGCCCAGGGCGAGACAGGTGCGCGTCACCGCGCGCCGGATCAGCGGCGCCCGTCCGATGAAGAGCATGGCCACGACCGACCCGACCGCCCACACCGCGAGCATGCCCCACCGGTCGAGGGTTCCCGCCTTGCCCGCGTTCACCACCGTGGCCACTCCCAGCAGCGTGGCCGCGCCGGAGGCGGCGCCGCCCAGCAGGGTGATCACCGCCTTGGCGAGCCGGATCGGCCAGCGGCGTGGGCGGGGACGGCCGCCGCGCGAGGCGGAGGGCGCGGTCTCCTTGAGCAGCAGCTGCCAGAGCACGAAGCTCGCGCCCAGGTAGAAGGCGAGCCCGAGCAGCACCAGGAGGTTGGTGCCGTGCATGCGGCTTCTACGGCGCCGCCTTCCAGATCACCCGCTCGTTGGCGTCTCCGAGAGCCAGCTGGGGCACCCCACCCTGGCGCAGGAGGATCGACACGCGCTGCTTGCCGTCCCGATCGTGCAGACTCAGGAACGGGAGCTGGAAGTCCGAGCTGACCCGTAGCCACAGGCGTCCCTTGCCCCCCGCGTCGGAGAGGTTGAGCGTGGGCTGGCCGTCAGAGGTGACCGCGAGCATCGCGCGCCCGTTGCCCTCGCCGTCGTAGAGCCACATCGCGGGCGCGCCCGCCGGCTCGAGTCCCATCGCGCTACGGCGGCGGCCGTTGCGATCGTAGAGGGTGAGACCGGTGGCGCCCTCGGTGGTCAAGGCCAGCAACGAGCGCGGGCGGCCGGCCTGGTCGAAGAGGGTGACGCTCGGGCGGCCATCCCCGTGCGAGCGGAGCTCGACGCGGGGGTGGTCCGCCTGATCGAGCAGCGCCAGCGTCGCGGCGCCGTCGGGGCGCACCGCGAGCCCGGCCCGGAGCCGCCCGCTCCGCTCGGACAGCTCGACCGCGGCGAGCCCCTGGGCGGTGACGGTCAAGACCGCGCGCTCCTGCTGGGTGTCGTCGGCCAGCGCGAGGGCCGCGGTGCCGTCCGGCCGGACCCCGAGGCTTGCGCGCGCGTGGCCGGAGGCATCGCGCAGGACGAATCGCTCGGCCTCGATGGTGTTGGTCACCGGGGCCGAGGCGGTCTGGCCCATGATGGTGAGGGCGGCGAGGCCGATCAGGGCCAGCGCGCCCAGCCGCTTCAGGCGTCGGTTCTCGCGCTCGAGACGGTCGAGCCGCCGGGCGAGGTGCTCTTGAGTGGTGTCGCTCACGGTCGATCCTCCTACTTCTTGTCTTTGCGGTCGTCGGCCCCGCCGCCGGCCGCCTGCAGCGTGACCTTGTCACCCACGATGAGGAAGACGACGGTTCCGTTCGAGGCCGTGTAGGTCCACTGTTCCACCGGGCCCAGCTTGGCGATGTCGCTCGGCTTGCCGAGCGCGCGCTCTAGCTCCGCGCGCGTGGACGCGCTCCGCGACTTCTCGACCAGGTCTTCCTTGCTCCGGCTGCAGCCGCCCAGCAGGGCCACCGCCAGAAGCCACACCAGCATCGTCGTCGTCGCTCGAGACATGGCGCGCTCCTCCCGGGACCGGCATGACGCGGATTGAACCCGCCGAGTCTATCAGAGTGCCCACTTCTCACGCACCGGCGGAGGTGACGCGGGTCCGAAGCCGGAAGCGGCGCGGCGAGAACTCTGGTGCTACACTTCCGGCGGATCGTCGGTCGGGACCTGGCGCGGGCCAGGCTCCCGTCCGCAGTGAGGCGTCCTGCTCCCGGAAAGCGTGGAGGAGACCTCGATGATCACCCTCGTCGTCAACGGCAAGCCACAGCGCGTGGACGCGACCCCGGACCTGCCCTTGCTCTGGGCGATCCGGGAGGATCTGCGCCTGACCGGCACCAAGTACGGCTGCGGCATGGCCCTCTGCGGCGCCTGCACGGTTCACCTCGACGGCACGCCGATCCGGTCCTGCGTGACGCCGATCTCGGCCGCGGCGGGCAAGAAGGTCACCACGATCGAGGGGCTCTCGCCCCAGGGGACGCACCCGGTGCAGCGGGCGTGGGTGGAGCTGGACGTGCCGCAGTGCGGGTTCTGCCAGTCGGGGCAGATCATGTCCGCCGCCGCGCTGCTGGCCCAGAAGGCCTCGCCCACCGACGCCGACATCGACTCCGCGATGGCCGGCAACATCTGCCGCTGCGGCACCTACCAGCGGATCCGCGCCGCCATCCACCGAGCCGCCGCGCTCAAGAAGGGAGGCGCGCGATGAAGACCGCAATGTTCAGCCGCCGCGCCCTGCTCAAAGGGAGCGCCGTGGTCGGGGCCGGCCTGACCCTCGGCTTCCGGCTCTTCCCGCGCGGGGCCGGCTCGGCCCACGCGCAGACCGCGGGCGTCTTCGCGCCCAACCAGTGGTTCAGCATCGATCGCGACGGGCTCGTGACCATCACCAACTCGGTGCCCGAGATGGGCCAGGGTTCGATGACCACGACCACCATCATCATCGCGGACGAGCTCGACGCCGACTGGAACAAGATCCGGGTGAATCAGGCGCCCGCCGACCCGAAGCGCTTCGCCAACCCGGTCACCGGCTCCCAGTCCTACGGCGGCAGCCGCGGGGTGCGCGACCACATCGAGATGTGGCGGAAGTCCGCCGCGGCCGCTCGCGAGATGCTCAGGCAGGCCGCCGCCGACGAGTGGGGCGTGTCGGTCGACTCGGTGGACACCGAGCCGGGGGTGGTGGTGCACCGGTCGACCGGCCGCAAGCTCGCCTACGGCCAGCTCGTGGACCGGGCCCAGGCCCTCCCGGTGCCGCAGAGTCCCAAGCTCAAGACCCCGGACCAGTTCCGCTACATCGGCAAGAACCTCCACCGGCTCGACGCGCCCGAGAAGGCGACCGGGCGCGGCATCTACGGCATGGACGTGCAGGTACCGGGCATGCTGGTGGCCTCGATCGAGCGGGCTCCGGTCGTCTCCGGAGCCAAGGTGCAGAGCTTCGACGCTAGCGCGGCCAAGGCCATCTCCGGCGTCAAGCACGTGGTCCAGGTGACCAACGGCGTCGCGGTGGTGGCCGACCGGTTCGCGACCGCGGTGGCGGGGCGCCGCGCGCTCAAGGTGACGTGGGACCTGGGCCCGATGGTGCAGGTGAGCAGCGCGCAGATCTCGAGCGAGTACGCGGCCCTCTCCCGGCAGCCGGGCCAGGTTGCGCGCAAGGACGGGGACGTCGAGAAGGCGCTCGCGGGGGGCGGCCGGACGCTCGAGGCGGCCTACGAGGTGCCGTACCTGGAGCACGCGTGTATGGAGCCCATGAACGCGACCGCGCGGATCACCCCGGAGGGCTGCGTGGTGTGGGCGCCGACCCAGAATCCGGGGGGCACCCAGGCCACCGCGGCGCGTATCGCGGGGGTTCCCCCCGAGAAGGTCACCGTGAACACCACCCTGCTGGGCGGCGGCTTCGGAAGCTCATGTGGACGCGAGAGGACGACATCCAGCACGGGTTCTACCGCCCCGCCACCTACAACGTCTTCCGCGCGGCGCTGGACGGCGGCGGGATGCCGGTCGCGTGGGCGCATCGCATCGTCGGCCCGGGCATCCTGGCCCAGAAGGGCCGCATGCCCGGCAACACCACCGTGGACCCGGCCGCGGTCGCCGGAGCGCGCGACCTTCCGTACGACATCCCAAATCTTCAGGTGGAGTGGCTCAACAAGGACTTCGGCGTGCCGCTCGGCTTCTGGCGCTCGGTCGGCTCCTCGCAGAACGCGTTCATCACCGAGAGCTTCATCGACGAGCTGGCCCATTCGGCCGGCAAGGACCCGTTCGAGTATCGCCGCGCGCTCCTCGGCAAGGCCAAGCGGCACAAGACGGTGCTCGAGCTGGCCGCGACGCGCGCCAACTGGGGATCGCCGCTGCCCGCGGGCCGCGCGCGCGGCATCGCGGTGGCCTTCTCCTACGGCAGCTACGCCGCCCACGTGATCGAGGCGTCGGTGGCCGCGGACGGGGCGGTGCGCGCGCATCGCGTGGTGTGCGCGATCGACTGCGGCATCGCGGTCAACCCGGATCAGGTCAAGGCGCAGATGGAGGGGGGCGCGGTCTACGCGCTCACCGCGGCACTCTACGGGAAGATCACGGTCGAGCGCGGCGCGGTGCAGCAGTCGAACTTCCACGACTACCCGATGATGCGGATCAACGAGATGCCGGTGGTGGAGACGTTCATCCTGGACTCGGGGGAAGCGCCGGGTGGACTGGGCGAGCCGGGGGTGCCGCCGGTGGCGCCGGCGCTCTGCAATGCGATCTTCGCGCTCACCGGCAAGCGGGTCCGGACGCTGCCGATCCGGCCCGAGGAGCTGAAGAAGGCCTGAGCCGCCGCGAGGTAGTGCGCGGCCCGGGCCCTGGGGCTTACTCTTCGGGCTTGGTCGCGGGTGCCGCGGTCGGGATCGGCGTGGGGGCGGGGGCGGCCGGGATGGGAGTCGCGCCCACCGTCGCCCGTCCGGTGGCCTGCGCGTACTTGGCCCGCAGCTCGCGCATCAGGGACGGGTACGACGAGGTCCGGATGACCTTGTCGAACTGGCCCCGGTAGTTCGCCACGAAGCTCACGCCCTGGACCGCGACGTCGTAGACGGCCCAGCGCGCGCCGACCAGGTGCAGGCGATAGTCCACCGGGATCTCGGCGCCTCGGCTGGTGACGATCTTCGAGCGCACGGTGGCGAAGTCGCCGTCCACGGTCTCGCCCACGTAGACGATCTGCTCGCCGGAGTAGTTCTCGAGCTTGCCCAGATAGGCGCGCGCGAGCAGCTGCTTGAACACCACCACGAACTCGCCCTGCTCCTGCGGGGTACGGTCGCGCCAGTGGACCGCGAGGGCGCGGCGGGCCATCTCGGGGAAGTCGAAGAGGCGATCGGCGATGCGCTGGACCTCGACCCGGCGCCGCTCCTGGACGGCGGGGGCGGCCAGCTCCGCGTCCTGGAGGACCTGCAAGACGTGCTCGGTGGCCTGCTGGACGACCTGGGTCGGACTCACTTCCGGCTGCCCTCCGCCACCCGCGGCGAGCAGGATCCACATGGCCAGTGCCTTCTGCATGACAACCTCCGGGGGGCCGCGTTTAGCTGCGGGCACGCGGCCACTCGTCCCCTGCTACGTCTAAGAGCACGGCCCGTGCCACCGGTGGATCGGGCTAACCGGTGGGATTCGCGACCTTCCGGCGGCCATGGGGCCCTCGGACATCGTCAGCGCTGGGACGCCGTCAGGCGGCCGACGGCACTCGAGAGCCGGACTAGCCCGCCAGACGGCCCCGCACGACGCGGACGAGATTCATCATGTCGAACGGCTTGGTGAGCACGGGGACCTTCACGTCGTCGATGAAGCCCTGATAGTCGGTGTGCTCGGACGTGCCGGTGATGAAGACGAAGCGGCCCAGGAGATCGGGATATCGCCGCTCGATCTCGCGGAACAGGCCGAACCCGTCGAGCTCGGGCATGCGCAGATCGCTCAGGATGACGTCGTAGGTCCGGTTCGCGAGACGATCGAGCGCCGCCAGGCCGTGCGGCGCCGTATCGACCTCGAAGCCCTCGCCGCCCAGCACGTCGGCGATGAGCTGCGCGATGACGCTCTCGTCATCGACGACTAGGACGCGGGGACGCTCGCCCGTGGGAGCCATGACCAGATACGACAGCAAGAGGCGGGCCACGGGGAATTGACCGCCAAATCAGTCTATTCGGCGCCCTCTTCGCGCCCCGCGGGCGGAATTCGTCAGTGGGCCGGCCCGGAAATGAGCAGCCGACCGGTTCAGGCGGTCTGCAGGCGGCGGCGCGCGGCCACGCTCCGGATCTCGAGCCAGAGCCGTCCCAGGTAGACGAGCACGACGGTGAGCAGTGCGTTCGCGAGCACGAACCACCACCAGCGGTCGAGCATGAGGCCGAGCCACTCGTGCGCGATCGTGTAGACCAGCACGTGGTGGAGGAAGTAAAGCATCAGCGACGTGCGGCCCAGCACCACCAGCCAGCCCACCGGCAGGCGCCGGACCTCGATCAGGTAGTACGCGAGCCCGAGAATGCAGAACACCGACCCGAGGCAGAGGAAGTTCGTGACCCCGCGCGAGATCCAGTGATTGTTCAGGATGAAGTCGCGCTTGAAGGCGAGCGACAGGTGCGGGGGCGTGCCGTGGGCCCAGTCCCAGGCCACGAAGAGGGCGAGGAAGGCCACGCCGACCGCGCTCATGATCGCGAGGTACCGCGCGCGCCGGGCCGGGGCGTCCTGCAGCGCCCACGTCCATCCCAGCGCCAGGCCGATCCACACGAGCGAGATCCAGGGCCACGGCGCGAACTCGAACAGGAAGATGCGACCCAGGGTCGGGTGAGCGGGCAGCCAGGCGGCGACTTGCGCGAAGGAGACCGAGAAGAGCGCGTAGGCGCCCAGGGCGATCGCGATGAGCAGGGAGCGGGCGCCGCGCCGGTGCAGCAGCAGCATCGGCGGCAGCGCGAGGATGATTCCGAGCCCGATCGTCTGGAGCACCCCGCCTTCCCAGAAGGGCTCGTCGCGGAAGACCACGAAGTTGAGCAGCCAGGAGGCGAGGATCAGGCGGCCGCCGCGCTGCAGGAACTTGGCCGCCACCGCGGGGAGGCCCGCGGTGGGGCGGCGGCGCGCGAAGGAGAGCGGCAGGCAGAAGCCGACCAGGAACAGGAAGAGCGGCGCCCCGACCGCCATGCTCGCGTAGATCAGGTTGTAGCGGGGCCAGCCCATGGTGCCGTCCTGCCACCAGCGGCTGGTGTGGTTCACGATCATCAGGAGCAGCGCGAATCCCCGCACCGCGTCCAGGAACTGCAGCCGCTCCGTCGGGGCGCGCTCGATCGTGTCCGGCGCCGCCATCCGTTCCTCCGTCGCCGCGCTAGCGCGGGTGCTTGACCGGAGTCCGCCGCGGGGTGAAGAACGCGGGCCGGCTCATCCGCCCCACCGGTACCTCGATCAGCGCCGGGCGGTCCTTCTCGATCGCGTCGCGCACGAGCCGGCCGACCTCGGTCGGCTCCTTCGCCCGCATCCCGACCACCCCGTAGGCGTCGGCCAGCTTCATGAAGTCCGGGTTGGTGAGCTCGGCGCCGTATTCCCCGCCCCAGGACTCGTCGAGATCGCGCGCCACGTTGCCGTACGAGCTGTCGTTGAAGACCACCGCGACCACGTTGATCCCGTGCCGAGCGGCGGTGGAGAGTTCCTGGGCGTTGAAGAGGAAGCCGCCGTCGCCCGAGACGGAGACCACCGGCCGGTCCGGCCGCGCGACCTTGGCCCCCAGCGCGACCGGATAGGCGTAGCCCAGGTTGCCGGAGTACGACGACGAGAGATACGTACGCGGCTCGTAGACCGGCCAGAACGGCCGCGAGTAGTAGCCGATCTGGGTCATGCCCGCCACCAGGATGGTGTTCTCGGGCGCCCCCGCGCGCAGAGACTTGATGATCGACGCGTTGGGCTCCATCGTGTTCTCGCCCGCCATCTTCGCGCGGAGGGCCTCGTGCTCGGCCTTGCGCGAGGGCCGCGGCGCGGACGCCGCGCGCAGGCGCTCCAGGAGAGCTTCCAGCGTGGCCCGCGCGTCGCCGACCAGGCCGACGGTGTCCTGGTGGCTCCGCCCGATCTCCTGCTCATCCGCGTCGATCTGGACGATGCGGGTGCCGGGCTTGAAGGAGACTCCGGCGAGGCGGCTCCCCACCGCGAGCACCACGTCCGCCTCGTGGATGTGGGCGCGCAGCGCGGAGTCGCGCCAGAACGCGGCCCCGAGCGAGAGCGTGTTGTGGTCGCTGACCGCGCCCTTGCCCTCGGCGGACTGGGCGACGCCGGCCTGCAGGTGCTCGGCGACCTGGGCGAGCGCGTCGTGCGCGCCCGAGAGGTGCACCCCGCCGCCCGCGTAGATCAGGGGCGCGCGCGAGGCCAGCAGCAGCTCGGCGACGCGATCGAGGTCGCGCGCGGCCGCGGCCTGGCGCGCGATCTCGGCGGGCGGCAGCAGCTCGACCAGCCCCTCGTCCTCCATGGTCTCGGGTGGCATCTCGATCTCGACCGGTCGGGGCCGGCCGCTCTTGAGCTGCACCACCGCCTCGCGCACCGCGGCCGGCACGTCCGCGACCTGGAGCACGCGGCGCCGCCACTTGGTGACCGGCCGGATGCACTCCTGCTGATCGTTGACCTCGTGCAGGAGCCCGATGTCGCGGCCGATGCTGTCGCGCGGGATCTGGCCGGAGAGCATCAGCACCGGCGACGACGCGGAATACGCGGTGCTGAGCCCCGACATGGCGTTGAGCAGCCCCGGGCCGGGCACCACGAGGGCGGTGCCGAAGCTGCCGCCCGCGCGCGCGTATCCGTCGGCCATGAAGCTGGTGGCCTGCTCGTGGCGCGTGTTGACGAAGCGGATCCGCGGCTCGTCGCGCAGGGCGGCCATGACCCCGTAGAGCTGGACGCCGGGGAGGCCGAAGACCACCCGCACGCCTTCCTGGTAGAGGGACCGCACCAGTGCTTCGCCGCCCGTCATCGGTGTCGCCGCCATGTGTCGTCTCCTTCGATCCGTCTCAGGGCGCCTCGATGGCGCCGGCCTGGACGAGGTCGTCGATGTCGCGATCCTTGTAGCCGAGCAGTTCGCCCAGCACCGCGCGGGTGTGCTCGCCCACCCGGTAGGGCGCGGGGCCCGCGGGCGCCACCGGCTGCCCGTCGAGCTGAAACGGCGTTGCGGTCACCCGCACCGCGCCGCGAGCCGGATGGGAGACCGTCGGGAACGCCCCGCGCGCGATCAGGTGCGGGTGGACCGCCACCTCGTCCGGCCTGAGCACCGCGGCGGCCGGGATGCGCGCGGCCCGCAGGGCGTCCAGCGCTGCTTCCACCGATGCGAAGCGGCCGACCCACTCGCCGATGATGTCGCGGAGGGCCGGCCAGTTGCGCCGCCGCTGGTCCGGGGTGGCGAAGCGCGGGTCGGTCGCCAGCTCCGGCCGCCCGAGCAGCTCCTGGAGGCGCGGCCACAGGGCGGCCGCCCCGCCGGTCTGGAGCGCGAGGTGCCGTCCGCCGACCGCGTACACCCCCATGGCCGGGCGCGGCGAGCCCTGCGTCTCGCCCCCGTTGAGCACCGCCGCGTAGGAGACGTCGTCGGCCGCGACGAGGGCCTCGAGCATCGACACGTCGAGGTAGGCGCCCCGGCCGGTGCGGTCTCGCCGGCGGAGCGCGGCGAGGATGGCCCCGAAGGCGTGGGTGCCCGCGAGCACGTCGGCGGCCTGGAGGTTCGACGCGCGCGGTGCCTCCAGGTCGCCCTGGTCCAGGTGCATCATGCCGGAGGCCGCATTGATGATGTGGGCGAAGGCCTGCCGCTCCCGCCACGGCCCGGTCTGCCCGAAGCCCGAGATCGAGCAGTAGACGAGGTCGGGCTTGACCGCCGCCATCGCGGCGTAGCCCAGGCCGAGCTTCTCGACGACGCCGGGAGCGAAGTTCTCGACGAACACATCGGCGACCCGGCAGATGTCGGTGACCACTGCGCGGCCCTGGGGGTGGCTCAGGTCGACCGCCACGCTCTCCTTGCCCGCGTTGATGCGGATGAAGTAGGTGGACTGGTCGGCGCGCCCCGGCTCGAGCTGCAGGTGGTTCTTGCGCATGTCGTCGCCGTCGCGCGGCCGCTCGATCTTGATGACCCGCGCGCCCAGGTCCGCGAGCAGTCGGGTGCCGTAGGGGCCGGCCAGGACGCGGGTGAGATCAAGGATCACGAGGTCGGAGAGGGGCCCGGCAGCGTCGCGCACCGGCCGAGTATAGCGCGGCGATTGACGGGGCGCACCTGCCCCCCTAGACTCGGCGCATGCGACGCAATCTACTGCGGGAGCGGCTGCGGGCGGGCCAGCCCACGCTGGGCACGCACATCCACTCCGCGTGGCCGGCGGTGGTGGAGCTGGCCGGTCACGCGGGCTGCTTCGACTACGTCGAGTTCGTGGGCGAGTACGCGCCCTACGACCTCTTCGCGCTGGAGAACCTCGCGCGGGCGGTGAACACCTTCGACCACATGTCGGCGATGTTCAAGGTCGAGCAGCAGCCGCGAACCTATCTTGCGGTCCGGGCCATCGGGGCGGGGATCCAGAACCTGCTCTTCGCCGATCCCCGCACACCCGACGACGTGCGCGAGTGCGTGCGCAGCGTGCGCGCCGAGACCCCGGAAGCGGGCGGCCTGCACGGGGTCGGCATGCGCCGCGACGTGGGCTACGTGGTCGACGTGGGCGGTCGCGCCTTCGTGCAGGCGCTCGACGACGCGGTGGTCGCGATCATGATCGAGAAGGCCTCCGCGGTCGAGAACCTGGAGGCGCTGCTCTCGGTGAAGGGCGTCGACATGGTGCAGTTCGGCCCCGCCGACTACTCGATGAGCATCGGCCTCGCCGGGCAGTGGAATCACCCTCGAGTGGTCGAGGCGGAGCGCCACGTGATCGCCACCGCCTTGCGCCTCGGCATCGCCCCCCGCGCGGAGATCTCGCATCCGAACGAGGCGAAGGCCTACCTCGATCTCGGCGTGCGGCACTTCTGCATGGGCTGGGACGTGTCGATCCTCTTCGACTGGTTCAAGGCCGAGCGCGGCACCCTGCGCGACCTGCTGGGCGCCGGATAGCCGGACCGCGACCCTCGCCCATGGCGCCCCGCCCGGCGCGCGCCGCGGCCGCTCTCGTCGTGCTGCTCGCCCTGCTGACCGCGGCCGCGTGCCGCGAGCGCCCGCCGGCCGGCGGCCCGGTCACGCTCGTCTTCAAGCACGCCAAGATCCTCGGCCCCGCCGATCCGGTGCCCGGCCTCCTGCGGCGCTTCGAGGCCCTGCACCCCGGGGTGCGCGTGCAGAGCGAGGCGCTCACCTGGTCCTCCGACGAGCAGCACCAGTTCTATGTGATCAACCTCGAGGGCGGCAGCCCGCCCTTCGACGTGATGATGCTCGACGTGATCTGGGTGCCCGAGTTCGCGCGGGCGGGCTGGATCCTCGACCTGACCACGCGCGTGCCCGCGGCCGAGCGCGACGCGCACTTCGCCTCCGCCATCGAACCTGCGGTGCAGGACGGTCGGCTCTGGGCGCTGCCGTGGTTCATGAACGTCGGTCTGCTCTACTACCGGAAGGATCTGCTCGCCAAGTACGGCCTCGCGCCGCCCGAGACCTACGACGAGCTGGTGCGGCAGGTGCGGCTCATCCAGGCCGGGGAGCGCGATCGCCGCCTGGACGGCTATCTCTGGCAGGGCAAGCAGTACGAGGGCGGCATGGTCAACGTGCTGGAGGCGCTCTGGGCCAACGGCACCCGTCTGCTCGACGAGACGGGCCGGCCGTTCCCGGAGCCGGCGCGGGCCCGGGAGGCGCTCGCGTTTCTCCGCTCGCTCATCGAGAGCGGGGTGAGTCCGGCGTGGGTCACCGCCGCCGACGAGGAGCTGACCCGCCGCCCGTTCGGGGACGGGCGGGCCATCTTCCTGCGCGGCTGGCCCTACGCGCTCGATCTCTTCGAGCTGCCGGACTCGCGCGTGCGCGGCCGGGTCGGGGTGGCGCCGATGCCGCGCCTTGCCCACGGGACGGTCGGCGCCGCGTCCACCGGGGGCGCGCACCTGGCGGTGAGCGCGCGCACCCGTCACGCCGCGCTCGCGGTCGAGCTGGTGCGCTTCCTCACGAGCGAGCCGGCCCAGCGCGCGATGACCGAGGGCGCGGCGCTCCGCCCCTCGCGGCCCGCGCTCTACCGGGACGCGGGGCTGATCGCGCGGGATCCGACGCTGCCCGCGCTCCTGCCCCTCATCCTGAAGGGGCACCCGCGCCCGGTGACGCCCTACTACCTCATGCTGTCGACCACGCTGCAGCCCGAGTTCTCGGCCGCGCTCGTCGGGCGCAAGTCGCCCGCGCGCGCGATCCGGGACGGCACGGCCCAGGTCGAGCACTTGCAGCAGGCGCTCTCGCGATGACCGACCGGCGGCTCGGCTGGCTCCTGCTCGCCCCCGCGCTGGCCCTGCTGGGCGGCCTCACGATCTATCCCGCGGTCTGGGTGATCTGGCTCTCGCTCCAGTACCGGATCCCGGTGTTCTCGATCTCGCGCTGGGCCGGCCTCGCGCACTACGCCTTCCTGGCGGTGGACACGCGATTCTGGAACGCGGCCGCGGTCACCGCGGTGTTCACGGTGGCGTCGGTCGCGCTCGAGGGCGGGCTCGGCCTCGCCATGGCCCTCGGCCTGCGGGGCCAGCGGCACGGCCGGCGGGCGGCGGTGGCCCTGCTCCTGCTGGCGTGGGCGCTGCCCTCGGTGGTGACGGCCAAGATGTTCGAGTGGCTCTATCATCCGGCCGGCGGCCTCGTGAACTTCCTCCTGGGCGGCCGCCCGGTCAACTGGCTCGGCGACCCGGCCCTCGCGCTGCCTGCGCTGATCGTGGCCGACGTCTGGCGCACCACCCCGTTCGTGGCCCTGCTCTGCTACGCGCGGCTCTTGACCATCCCGGGCGAGCTGTACGAGGCGGCGGAGGTGGACGGCGCGGCGGGGGTGCAGGCGTTCGCCCGCATCACCTGGCCGCTGGTGAGGCCGATCCTCCTGGTGGCGCTCCTCTTCCGGACGCTCGACGCGCTGCGGGCGTTCGACCTGATGTTCGTACTGACCGGCGGCGGCCCCGCGGGGACCACGGAGACCCTCACCGTGTACGCCTACCGCGCGCTCTTCCAGACCCTGCAGGTGGGCTTCGGCTCCGCCATCGGAGTGGTGGTGTTCGCGTTGGTGATGGTGGTCGCGGTCGCCTACCTGCGAATGATCCACCGCCAGGAAGTGTCCGTGTGAGGAGCGGGCGGCTCCGCGACAGCCTGGTGCTGGCCGCGCTGGCGCTCTACGCGCTGCCGTTCTTCTGGCAGGCGCTCACCTCGGTGCGGCCGGACGCGGAGCTCCTGCCGCTCAGCCACCTCCTGCCGAGCCGGCTGACCGCGGTGCACTACGAAGTGGTGCTGCGGCAGAGCCTCATGCCGCGCGCGCTGCTGAACAGCCTGGGGATCGCGCTCTCGAGCACCCTGCTCGCGGTGGCGCTCGGCGCCCTCGCCGGCTACGCGCTCGCGCGCCTGCCGGTCCCCGGCCGCGGGATGATCCTCCTCGGCATGATCGCGGCGACCGCGTTCCCCCAGATCGCCACCGTGGGCCCGCTCTATCTCCTGATGCGGGCCCTCGGCCTCCGCGACACGTGGCTCGCGCTGATCCTCGCCAACGCGTCGTTCGCGCTGCCGCTGGTGATCTGGCTGCTCGCCGGGTTCATCCGGGAGATCCCGCGCGCCCTCGAGGAGGCGGCCTCCGTCGACGGGGCGGGGCGCCTCGCGAGCCTGCGCTTCGTGGTGCTCCCGCTGGTGGCGCCCGGGATGGCCTCGGCCGCCCTGCTGGCCTTCCTCTTCTCCTGGAACGAGTTCCTCTTCGCCTACAGCTTCACCGCCACCGAGGCGAGCCGCACGGTGCCGGTGGCCCTGGCGCTCTTTCCTGGCGTCTTCGAGGTGCCGTGGGGCGACATCGCGGCCGCCTCGTTGCTGGCGAGCCTGCCACCCATCCTGATCGTGGTCGCCTTCCAGCGGTACCTCGTGCGCGGGCTGCTCGCGGGCGCCCTGCGCGAATAGGGGCCGTTCCGCCTCAGCGCCGCGGCTCGATCACGTCGAACATCAGAGCGAAGTCGTCGAGGAGCGCGAAGAGCCGGGCGACCGGGGCCCGATCACCCGCGATGATCACCAGACCCTGTTCGATCGCCTCCGCGATGGTGAGCTCGCGCAGCACGAGCCGGTCCAGCACCGGCCGCCCGAGCGTCACCGTCGCGTCGGGCTGCTCGCTCTGGCGCTCGGCGAGGTAGGTCAGGGCGCAGTTCTGCAGGGTGAGCACGTAGCGCCGGCCCCGCGCCGGATCGTCGCCGTCGGGGAAGATCCAGTTCAGGACGAAGCGCTCTCCCTCCGCCTTCTCGCCGTTCAGGCGCACCGCGAGGTAGTCGAAGAAGAGATCGAGGCTCATGGCCCGGACGAGGTCGGGGCTCACCGGGGCCCGCGCCGCGGTGTCGGGTCGGCCCCGCCGCAGCTCGTGGGCGCCGAGGAGGTAGGCGTTGCGCCAGGTCGCCGACTCGGCGGCGTAGCCGAGCTGCTCGAGCGCATCCGCGCCGAGGCGCCGCGCCTCGACGTTCGCGGGATCCGCGAACACCACGTGACTCGTCGCCTCGGCCACGAAGCGGTACTCGCCGCGGGCGAAGTCCTCGCGCGCCCGCGCGAGCACCGCGGCGGCCCCGCCCATGTACTCGACGTACTTCCGCCCGCGCTCGACCGGAGGCAGCGGGTTGAGGTTCGCGGGGTTGGCGTCGTACCAGCCGAGATAGCGCTGGTAGACGCTCTTGGCGTTGTGGGAGAGGGTGCCGTAGTAGCCGCGCACGTGCCAGGTCGCCTGCAGGCTCCGGGGCAACGCCAGGCGCTCCGCGATCTCGGCCGCCTTGAAGCCGTGGTTCATGAGCCGCAGGGTCTGGTCGTGGAGGTACTTGTAGAGGTCGCGCTGGGCGCCCAGGTACTCGAGGATCCGCGCGGTGCCCCATATCGGCCAGTGGTGCTGGGCGAAGGCGACCAGGGCCCCGCGTCCGAACCGGTCCCGCGCCTCGTCGAGGTACTTGGCCCACGCGTTGGCGTCGCGCGCCTGCGCCCCGCGGAGCGGATAGATGTTGTGGAGGTGGTGGGTCGCGTTCTCGGCCAGGTTGAGGGCCCGCAGGGCCGGGTAGAACATGTGCATCTCGGCGGGGGCCTCGGTCTCGGGAGCCAGCTGGAAGACGATCTCGATCCCGTCGATCCGGTGGACCTCGATCGGGTCCGCCACCACGCGGGTCGGCGGGATCAGGGTGACGGTTCCGCGCGAGGTCACCTTGCCGAGCCCCGCGTCCACCTGGCCGCGCGGGCCCTTGGGCAGGGTGGCGCCGAACTGGAACTGGCCGCGGCGGACCATCGCGGTCCCGACCAGCACCGCCTCCGAGACGACCTCCTCCATGAAGCGGTGCGGGGCGATGATCTCGACCTCTCCCGCGGTCACCCGCGCCTCGTCCACGACCCCGCGGACCCCGCCGTAGTGGTCGGTGTGGCTGTGGGTGTAGATGACCGCGGTCACCGGGCGGTCGCCGCGGTGCTCGCGGTAGAGGGCGAGGGCGGCGCGCGCCACCTCGGTCGAGATCAGCGGATCGATGACGACGAGGCCACGCTCACCCTCGAGGATCGTCATGTTCGAGATGTCGAACCCGCGGACCTGGTAGATGCGGTCGGTGACCTCGAACAGCCCGTGGCGCATGTTGAGCCGCGCCTGCCGCCAGAGGCTCGGGTTCACGGTGACGGGAGCCTCGGCGGCCTCGAGGAACGCGTACTCGTGCAGGCTCCACACCACCCGACCCTGGGCGTTGCGCACGGAGACCTCGGGCAGGGTGGCCACGAAGCCGCGGCCCGCGTCCTCGAAGTCCTGGACGTCGCCGAAGGGCAGCGCGTCGAGCACCGCTCGTTGGTGCGCGCGGGTGGCCGGCGTGGCGTCCCGCGGGCCCTCCACGTCGGGAGTCATTCCGCGGCGGCCGCGGTGACGAGGCCCGGGACCACGGTGGCGCCGGGCAGGGCGCGGAAGACGTCGGGCGTGACCTTCACCTTGAGGGAGCGGCTGCCGCCGCCCAGGATGATCCAGGGCAGCGCCATCAACCCCTCGTCCACGTAGATCGGCAGGTCGGGAGGCAGGGCGAACACGGTGACCCCGCCCAGCATCATGCCGGTCAGGGCGCGCGTCTCCTCGGGATCGGCGAAGGAGAGGCGGGAGACGCCCAGGAGCTTGCGCACGGTGTGGTTGACGTCGAGGCGGCGCGTGGCCCGCACCACGCAGGCGCAGTAGCGCTTCGGCTCCTTCCTGGAGCCTACGATGATGGTGTTGGCGGACTGCTCCATGGGATAGCCGTACTGGGCGCAGAAGGCGGCGGTGTCGGCGTACTGCGGGTCGATCTCGACCATCTCGTGATGCCGCGCGAGGCCGTCGAGGACCTCGCGCACTCGCTGCTCGATCGGGTCGGTGGCGATGACGATCTCCTCCTGTCGAGGTGGGGATTCGCGCGGCGAGGCGAGCATACCGCCGCCCCCGCGAATCCGCTAGAATCGATGGGGACGGGAGGATCCCATGCCGACACCGGACACGCGGGCGACGAGCGAGCAGGAATCCCGGCGGGTGGCCGAGCAGGCCCGCGCGGAGGTCTGGGAGGGGCGGGGCTTCCTGCGCGACCTCTTCCTGGGCCAGCTGTCCCTCGACCTGATCCACCCGTTTCCCCTCCGGCCCAAGGAGCGGCCGGAGTTCACGCGCTTCATCGACGACCTGCGGGCGTTCCTGCGCGACCACGTCGACCCGGCGGCGATCGACCAGAGCGGCGAGTATCCGCCGGCCGTCCTGGCCGGGCTGCGGCGGCAGGGCGCCTTCGGGATGAAGATCTCGCGCGACTACGGCGGCCTCGGCTTCACGGTGTCCGAGTACTGCCGGGCCATGGAGCTGGTGGGCAGCTACGACGGCAACCTCGCTGCGGTGCTGTCCGCGCACCAGTCGATCGGGGTGCCGCAGCCGCTCAAGCTCTTCGGCACCGTCGAGCAGAAGGCCAAGTACCTGCCGCGCTGCGCGGCGGGCGCCATCTCCGCCTTCGCGTTGACCGAGTCCGGAGTCGGCTCGGACCCCGCGAGCCTCGCCACCACCGCCGAGCGCCGCGACGATCATTTCGTGCTCAACGGCGAGAAGCTCTGGTGCACCAACGGGACCCTCGCCGAGCTGCTGGTGGTGATGGCGCGCGATCCGCAGAGCCATCGCATCAGCGCGTTCATCGTGGAGACCGGGTGGGAGGGCGTCACGGTCGAGTACCGCTGCCGCTTCATGGGCCTCCGCGCGCTCGCCAACGGCGTCATCAGCTTCCGCAACGTGCGGGTCCCGCGCGAGAACCTGATCGGGCGCGAGGGGCAGGGGCTCAAGATCGCGCTCGCCACGCTCAACACCGGGCGCCTCACCCTGCCCGCGGTCTGCGCGGGCGCCGCCAAGCGCTGCCTCGAGATCTGCCGGGGCTGGGCCGCGGCCCGCGTGCAGTGGGGCGCGCCGATCTGGAAGCACGAGGCGATCGGCCACCGGATCGCGGACATGGCGGCCACCACCTTCGCGATGGACTCGGTGGCCATCCTCGCCGCCGAGATGGCCGACCGCGGCGGCTACGACATCCGCCTCGAAGCGGCCGCGGCCAAGGAGTGGAACACGGTGCGGGCGTGGGAGCTGGCCGACCAGACGCTGCAGATCCGCGGCGGCCGCGGCTACGAGACGGAGGCCTCGCTGGCCGGGCGCGGGGAGGCCGCGATCGGCGTCGAGCGCATGCTGCGCGACCTGCGCATCAACCTGATCTTCGAGGGCTCGAGCGAGATCATGCATCTGTTCATGGCCCGCGAGGCGGTCGACAAGCACCTCGAGGTCGCGGGGGCGCTCGTCGACCCGCGGCGGAGCGCGACCGAGAAGCGCGCGGCCCTGCCCCGGGTGGCCGCGTTCTACGCGCGCTGGTACCCACCGCTCTGGCTCCGCGGGCTCGCGACGCCCGCGCGCTACGGCGAATTCGGGCCCCTCGCGCCCCACCTGCGCTTCGTGGAGCGGAGCGCCCACCGGCTCGCGCGGGGGACCTTCCACGGGATGCTGGTCTTCCGGGCCGGGATGGAGCGGCGGCAGGCATTCCTCTTCCGGACCGTCGACATCGCGATGGAGCTGTTCGCGATGGCGGCCGCGGCCACCCACGCGGCGCGCCTCGCCGACGGGCGCTACCCCGAGGCGGAGCGCGCCCGCGAGCTGGCCGATCTCTTCTGCCGGAACGCGCGCCGCAAGGTCCGGCGGCTCTTCGCCGACCTGTGGCGCAACGACGACGCCCTCAAGGGTCGCGTCGCGGCGGCGGTGATGGGCGACCGGCACGCGTGGCTCGAGCGCGGGATCCTCGAGCTGGGGCTGCCGGCCTCCGCGTTCCGGCCGCGACCGTTCGTGCGCGGTGAGCCGGCGCGGGAGGGCGAGCCCGCGCCGGCGGCGCGCACCTAGCCGCGCGCGCTCACGGCCCGCCGCCCTTGGGGTGGGCCTTGAAGAAGTCCCAGATCAGCGCGGTCGCGTCGAAGTCCCGGCATACGCGCCCGATCAGCAGCTCCGGCAGGTACTGGGCGCCACCCGGCCAGGTGTGCCCGCCGCCGTCCAGACGTACCAGCGTCACCTCGCTGCCGTCGCGCCCGCCCGGGTAGATCGTCCGGAGGCCACCGCAGCGGTCCTTGCCGTCGGCGGGCAGGGGCTCCCGCACCGGCTCGCGCCCGCCGTTCAGCGCGGCCCAGCGGCGGGCGGCCTCCTCGGTATCGACACCGAGACCGGCTGCTCCGGTCGGAGCCACGCCTCGGGCGGGTCGGCGATCCCGCCGACAACCGGGGCGATGGCCGCGAGGCGCGCCGACAGGTGCGCGGCCAGGTAGTGCGAGAAGATCCCGCCGTTGGAGATGCCGGTCGCGTACACCCGCCGGGGGTCGACCGCGTGCGCGCGGCCGATCGCGTCGACCAGCGCGGTGACGAAGGCCACGTCGTCGACGTGGTCGCGGTGCGCGCGCGAGCTGGTGAACTCGCGGCCGTCGTTCCAGTTCTTCTCGATGCCTTCCGGGAACGCCACGAGGAAACCCTCGCGGTCGGCCAGGGCCGTGAAGCGCGTGAGTCGCTCGGTGCCCGGGCCGGTGCCGCCGCCCCCGTGGAAGACGAGGACGAGCGGGGCGGGAGCCGGGCCGAGGGCCGGGGGCACGTGCAGGTGATAGCTGCGGGTGATCCCGTCGACCTCGAGGGTGTGGGGCACGAGGGCCCGCTCCGCCGCGGCCGCGGCGGAGGCCGTCACGAGCGCGGCCAGGAGGAGGGCGAGCGTCCGCGCCCGTCTCGCCGATCGGGAGCCTGCGCGCCCCGGGGAAGGGGTACAATCGCCGCTGCTCCGGAAGGAGGGGCCCCGATGACCACCGACTTGCTCGAGACCGTGAAGGACGGCGTGGCGGTGCTGACCCTCAACCGGCCCGACCGGCTCAACGCCATGTCGCGCCCGATGCTCGACGCCCTGCTGGAGGCTCTGCCGCGCCTCGCGGACGACCCGGCGGTCGGCTGCGTGGTCCTGACCGGCGCCGGGCGCGGCTTCTGCGCGGGCGGCGACGTCAAGGCCATGGCCGAGGGCAACGAGCTGGGCGGCCAGACGATGGAGGAGAAGGCCCAGGCGCTGCGCAGCCGCATGGAGACGTCGCGCTGGCTGCACGAGATGCCCAAGCCCACCATCGCGATGGTGCGCGGGCCGGCGGCGGGCGCCGGGCTCTCGCTCGCGATGGCGTGCGACATGCGCGTCGCCTCCGACACCGCGCGGCTCGGCACCGCCTTCGCCCGCGTCGGCTACTCGGGCGATTTCGGCGGCAGCTACTACCTGACCCAGCTGGTGGGAACGGCCAAGGCCCGGGAGCTCTACTTCACCGCCGACCTGCTGGACGCCCAGCAGGCGCTCGCCCTGGGGCTCCTCAACCGCGTCGTCCCCGACGCGCGCCTCGAGGAGGAGACGATGGCGCTGGCGTCCCGCCTGGCCCGTGGGCCGCGTGTCGCCCTCCGCTACATGAAGCGAAACATGAACGCGGCGGAGAGCGCCTCGCTCAAGGAGATGCTCGATCTCGAGGCGTGGCACCACACGCGGACCGGGATGACCGAGGACCACCGCGAAGCCGCGCGCGCCTTCGTCGAGAAGCGGGAGCCCCAGTTCAAGGGGCGCTAGCCCCGGCCCGCCAGGCCAGATAGAGGATGCCGAGCGTCATCCCCGCGATCACCGCGGCGGTGGCGATGGTCGAGGCATGGGCGAGCCAGGCGAGCGTGGTGCTCGTGAGACCGACGAAGGCGAGGCCCACCACCGGGATCATCGGCGCTCCGCACCCCATCACGGTGCAGCCCCCGCTGGCCAGGCCGAGCACGCTGCCGGCCGCGCCCAGCAGGCCGCCCTGCCGGGCCGCCTGGAGCCCCCGGCCGGCGCTCCCGGGCGGGCCGCGCCGGTCGCGCCAGAGCGCGAAGTAGGCGCCGACCAGAATCGCCATCACCCCGAACCGGACCAGATCGGCCGCGGTCACCGCGAACCCCCAGTCGACCCCGAAGATCCCGTCCGCCGAGAACCAGAAGAGCGCCAGGTTGAAGGCCCGATCGAGCCGCTCGCCGAGGGATCCGGGGCCCGCCCGGAGGTAGCCGGGCAGGCTGGGCAGCCACGGATTGAAGGTGAAGTAGTCGACCCGCGCGCGGGCGACCGAGAGGACCACCGGGGGGACAAGGATGTCGAGGGCGAACACGGTAGCCGCCACGCCCGCGAAGGTGCCGCGCCGCGCGTGGAGCGCCCGGCCGAGACCCGCGAGGACGCGCCTGAGCCCGTGCATGGTCCCCCCGGGCCGATTATAGAGGCAGCGCCGAAGTCCGGGGAACTTCTTGCGCTCGCGCCAGTTGCTGGGGCAGTATGGCGCTGCATGACCCCCGCGCAGCAACGTCGTTCGAGCAGACCCCCAACGAGGAGGGCCCACACATGACTCAAGAGGTCAGCCGCCGTGACTTCCTGGCCCGTCTGGGCGTGACCGTCGGCACCGCCGCCGCCGGCGCGGCCGCCGCCGCCGGAGTGCCTCTGGCCGCCGTGCCGCTGGTCAGCCCGGCGTACGGGCAGCCCAAGGGCACCGTGCCGGACCCCCCGTTCAAGATCGCCCACATGACGTTCTTCACCGGGCCCGCCGCGGTCCTGGGCGAGCCGTCGTTCAAGGGCCACACCCTGGCCGCCGAGGAGATCAACGCCCAGGGCGGTCTGCTCGGCAAGCGCAAGATCGAGACCCTGAAGGCCGACGAGAACGCGGGCACCGACGCCAACGTGAAGGAGATGCGGCGCCTGAAGCTCTCCGAGAAGGTCGACCTCTTCACCGGCGTCATCTCGAGCGGCAACACCCCCGCGCTCGGTCCGGTGGCCGAGGAGCTGAAGCTGCTCACGATCTTCGTGGACGGCTGCACCGACTTCCTCTTCGACAAGGCGGTACCGAATCCCCACTACATCTTCCGCATCACCAACATCCAGTCGGCGGACGGGGTCACCTGCGGGCTCGCCGCCGCGATGACGTGGGGCAAGCAGATCAAGCGGATCGCCCACATCCATCCCGACTACTCCTACGGGCGCAACGCCTTCGACCACTTCAACATCGTGATGAAGAAGATGGTGCCCGGCGCCCAGACCGTCTCGGAGGGCTGGCCGAAGCTCGGGACCACCGACTTCACCTCGCACATCACGAAGGCCATCTCGTCCAAGCCGGATCTGCTGGTGTCGTCGGTGTGGGGCGGCGACTACGTGGCGCTCTACAAGCAGGCGCTGCGCTACGACATGTTCAAGAAGATGAAGTTCGCGTCCACCATCGCCTTCGGGGTGGCCCCGCACGCCATCGGCAAGGATCATCCGGAAGGCGCGATCGCCGGCGTCCACTCCAACTACTACTTCAACTACCCGCCGAACAATCGCTGGCCGCTCAACACCGAGTTCGTGAAGAAATACTACGACCGGTGGAAGGAGTACCCGAACTTCCAGTCCGAGGGCGCCTACTCCACCCTCTACATGCTGAAGACCGCGGTCGAGAAGGCCAACCGGCTCGCGGGCGGCTGGCCGGAGGACGACGCCATCATCAGCCAGCTCGAGGGTCTGATGCACCCCGGCCCCGCGGGCTACATCTACATCCGCCCGGACACGCACCAGGGCTACAAGGACGCGATGACCGGGTTCAGCATCAACTCGCCCGACTATCCGTTCCAGATCCTGGACCCGACGCGTATCATCACGATCCCGATCCGCAACATCACGGCGCCTCCCGGCTGGCCAAAGGGGGAGCCGACCTCGACGTA
>WNFK01232030.1_pt1 | contig 29049 bp, 27 predicted proteins | sample 5400281 | NCBI WGS metagenome assembly WNFK01 (sample SAMN13153350, study PRJNA577476) | soil metagenome | isolation source: 20 cm soil on Douglas fir-dominated hillslope | place: USA:California | collected 2013-09-17
CAGCGCGATGGATCTGATCGTCGCAGTACTCCAGAAAGCGCGCGTCGATGTCGTGATCCGCGAGCTGTTCGATGAGCGTCGGCGTGAGCCCGATGGTGATCTGAAAGGGAACGTCCTCGTCACGCAGGTCATGGAGCAGGCCGAGCAGCGGCAAATAGGTTCCGAGGATCGCTTCGTGCACCCACTCCTCGCCGTGCGGCCAGCGGCCGGCGCCGCGCGCGTAGGGAAGGTGCGAATGGAGGACGAGCGCGAACGCTTCGGTCATACGCTCCAATTGTGGCTGTCGCCGATGCTAGTCTCGCCGAATGGTGCGCGCGTCGGCACAGATACCCGTCCGCGAGTACGCGAAAGGCTTTCCTCCCGCAGTTCGAACGATCATGTCGGCCGCGCGCTCGACCGTGAAGACAGTTGCGCCGAAGGCGCGGGAGACGGCCTATCGCGGATGGCCGACGCGCTACTTCGATGACGACGGGCCGGTCGTCGCCGTCGGCGGCTACGCGCGATACGCCGCGGTGTTCTTCTTCCGCGGAACTGAGCTGGATGACCCCGACGAGCAGCTCGAGGGCACGGGCGCGATGCTCCGCCACGTGAACCTACGCACCGCCGCGGACGCACGCCGGCCGGCGCTGAAGCGCCTCATACGCGAGGCGTTCAAGGTTGGCGGTCAAGGGAGCGCGATGAAGACCAAACGAGGCGCAAAACAGACGTCTTAAGCGGATTTCATGCAGCGGGCCGTCCGACATGGTCTTGTTGCGTCATCCCACTCACGGAGATCATCTGAAAATGAGACCTGTCCTGAACGCTCTCACCGCCGCCGCTATCGCGCTCGCCGCGTGTGGCGGTGCCGCGAGCACCGGCGCATCCAACGCGACGGCCAGCGCGACGATCGCGGCGGCGACGCCGGCATCAACGACGACGGCCGCTGCGACCGTCACCGCAACGACGACCGCCACGAAGGCATCGGCGAACAACGCGACAGCGGCGCAGCTTCAGTCGGCGTTCGAAGCCGGCGGTGTGCCGAACGCGTCGCGCTGGGTCATCGAGGTGCAGGAGTACCGGCCGTACCCGGTGGATGATCCGACCTTCGCGAAGCTGAAGAGCAACCTCGCGAAATACAACCCGTCGGCCGACACACTCAGCCGGATCCTGGCCTCGCTCAGCCTGCCGTGACGCCGAGCGAGCCGCTCGCGGCGACGGACGAGGCATCGGTCCTGCGCCGCAGCCTCGTCGGCCTCGTGGTCATCGCGATCACTGGCCTCACCGCAGAGCTGCTCGTCGAGCGTCACTGGGGCACGCCGGTCCGCCTCGTTCCCTGGTTCGCGCTCGTCGCGCTTGCATACGCGGCGCTGCTCCTGATGCGACGCCCGACCGCGGCATCGGTGCGCCGCGCACGACTGCTCGCCGGCGCGGTGATGGTCGCGGCCGCGGTCGGAGTCGCGCTGCACATCAACGAGAACTACGTCGCGGGTCCACTGGACCAGCGCTACGAACAGCTCTGGGCCGGGATGTCGGAGATCGAGCGCTGGTGGGCAGCGTTCAGCAAAGCGGTCGGGCCCGCGCCGACATTCGCGCCGGCGGCGCTCGCGCTCGTCTCGCTCGTGCTCCTCGTCGCGACGCAGCGCCACCCCGCGCTGCGCAGTTAGGTCGTCAGGCTGCGGAGCCCTCCTGGGATGCGACGCGTGGCGCGACGCTGACCGGCTCGTCCGTCCCGGGATCCGCGGCGACCGTCGGCGTGCGCCGGAACACGTAGCCCACCGCGGGGATCGACGAGATCGTGCCCGGCGACTCGCCGCCGATCTCGAGCTTGCGCCGCAGGTGGCTCATGTGCGAGCGCAGCGCGTTGGCGTCTGCCCCCTCGCTGCCCCACACGTAGGTGTACAGCCGGCTGGTCGGGACGACGTGTCCGGCGTTGGTGACGAGCAGGTACAGGATGCGGAACTCGGTCGGAGTGAGGCGGACCGACTCGTTCCTCCAGTGGACCTCATAGATGACCGGATCGAGGGTCAGACCATCGAGCTGGACAGTGGGCTCAGGTGCTTCCGACTGCGCGACCTGCGCGCGTCGCAGGATCGCTCGTGCGCGGGCGATCAGCTCGCGGTGTTCGAACGGCTTGGCCACGAAGTCGTCCGTGCCGAGGTTGAAGCAACGGAGGATGTCGTGCGCATCCTTGCGCCCGGTGATGACCAGGATCGGCGTCTGATCTTCCTCGCGGATGCGGCGCAGCACTTCGAACCCGTCCATGGCCGGCAGCCCGAGATCCATGATCACGAGATCGGGCCGGTCGGTCTTCCATCGCCGGAGCGCTTGCGCGCCATCGGTGGCTTCGATCACAACGAACCGCTCACGTCGCAGTACGTAGGCCGTCAGATCGAGGATGTCGGGATCGTCTTCGACGAGCAGGATCTTGATCACGTCGTGCTCCCCCCACCTTGTGTCGAGATTGGTGCCATCGGATTGAGGCTCAGGTACGGCTCCATCACAGAAATATGAGAGCGCAGCGAGTGACGCTTGTCCGTTAAGTGCCGAGAACAATGCCATGACAGACGCGCGCCGCATGGAACAATCGCGTTACAGCGGGTCGTCGTTACGCGATCGTCATGAACCGGTATGGAGTCGCAGGCCAACGCCCGGCACGGTGTGGATGAACCGTTGACGTTCGCCGTCATCGCCGAGCTTGCGACGAAGCCGGTGCACGGTCACGCGGACCACATCGCGCGCCGGCTCGTCATTGAAGCCCCACACGTGCTTCGCGACCGCTGAAGTCGGCACGACGGAGTCGCTGTGCCGCATGAGGTACTGGAGCAAGCGGAACTCGGTGCCGGTCAGGCGGGTCGGCACGCCATCGAGATACAGCGTTCGCTCCGCCGGGTCGAGCCGGAACGAGCCAACTTCCAGGACCGGGAGGGGCTTCTCGACGGGATCGGCGCCGGCACGTCGCGCGTGAGCCCGGATGCGCGCGAGGAGCTCGCGATGTCCGAACGGTTTGACGACGTAGTCGTCCGCACCCATGTCGAGGGCGCGGACCTTGTCGTCCTCACTACTCCGGGCGGTGAGCACGATGATCGGAAGGGTCGGACTGCGACGCCGCAGGTCGGCGAGCAGATCGAAGCCGTCCCAGGGCCGGAGGTTGAGGTCGATCAGCGCCACGACGGGGTGCTTCTCTTCGAACAGCTTGATCGCGCCAGCCGGTTCCGTCGCGACCAACGGCACGTACCCCGCCTGCTGAACGATGAAAGCAAGCAGGTCGACGAGGATCTGTTCGTCGTCGACCAAGAGGATTTCGTGCATCCGCGGCCCGAACCACCACCGTCCACGCGTCATCCCACCAATAAGTCGCGTGCGCAGTGAAGAATACCGAAGAGCGGTCAGCACGGCCAGCGGTCCGGACGCTCCTCAGGCCGCTCCGTCGCGGCCGAGCACGACGGGGATCGTCCTCAGGAGGATCCGCAGGCTCAGGCGGCTGCGCCCGCTGACCTGCCACAGGCCCGTGATGCCTGGCTGCACCGCAAGGCGCCCGTACATCCAGTCGGCGTATTCGGAGAACGCATAGGGCACGTCGGGTCGCGGGCCGACGAGGCTCATCTCGCCACGGAGGACGTTCCATAGCTGCGGCAGTTCATCCAGGCTCGTGCGTCGCAGGAAGGCTCCGACCTTCGTGATGCGCGGGTCCTCGGGCACCTTGTAGACCGAGCAGGTCGTTCCCTGCATCAGGCTCTTCACGAATGCCGCGTGCGCGCCCTGATCGCAGCCGGAGCGCATCGAGCGGAACTTGACCACACAGAAGGGCCGGCCGAGGCGCCCGATGCGCTCGGCGCAGTAGAACACCGGCCCGCCCGCCTCCCACACGATCGCCAGCGCGATGAGCGCGAACACGGGGAGCAGGAGCACGAGCAGCGTCGCGGCGACGAAGACGTCGAGCGCGCGCTTGGTCGTAGCGTAGCCAGCGGACCTCGCTCGGCGCGCCCCGGTCTCGGTCCGGGGCCGGGTGGTCGACGGCCGGGCCGCGGCTACCGCCGCGTCGATGGTGATCGCGCTGGTGAGAGCCATCGGCTCGGCCGTCATGTTCGTGATGGAACGCCCGCGGCATTGAGGAGCGGTGCGTCCGCCGCATGACAGTTGGACGCCGCGCACGCGCGGGACCGTGAAAACAGCGCCGTGCGTCAACCCGACGGCAACGGCCGCTCAAGGCGGCGACCGTGGGTAGGCCCCTCAATCCGCCATCAATGACGAGTTAACCGCGGAAACGCTCAATCTCCGTAGCCAGATCGGCGCGAGGAGCGTGCCTCGATGTCAGTGACCGCAGGATCGGCGGAGCCCACGACGGGTGGCGTTGGTCATGTCGGCTCTCGCGCGCTCACCGCGGACGAGCGCGACCTCGGACCGTGGCCGATCTTCCAGAGCCACGCTCGCGCCATCGGCGTAGCGCTCGCGACCTGCCTGGTGTTGCTCTTGTGTGTCGAGGTCGCGGTCTTCCGCTCGGGTTTCTTCGCCTCGCATGTCGCCGTTTCCGATCCGCAGTGGCCGGCCGCGAAGCTCGCCATCGCCACGCGCCAGCCGAACGCGAGTGTCCTCTACGTCGGCGACTCGACCATGATGACCAGCGTCCTACCGACGATCGTGTCAGGAGCGTGCGACTGCGGCCCCGGGTTCAACGGAGGCTTCTCCGCCTCCAACCCATGGACGACCGACGCGATGACGCGGCGGCTCCTGACCTTCATGCATCCGAAGCTCGTGGTGATCAGCGTGTCTCCCTGGGCGGTCGATGGGGCCGCGAAATTCGAAAGCAGTGACCTGGCGCGGCAGGTCATGTCGCCGGCCGAGCTCGCCGCGCGCGGCGCGCCACTCGATCTCGCCGAGACCATCGACGCGACTCTGGGCAGCCTGTGGTCGGCATACGGACAGCGCGAGCTGGTGAAGGAGTGGTTCAGCGCGCTCGCTCCGGGCCAGCGTTACGACGAGAGCCTCCTCGGTTATTACGTCGCGCCGGGCTCCGCCAACAGCTACGCGCGGCTCGTCGCCACCGCGGACAGGCTCTTCGCCGACGTCGGTACGCCGACGGCGGACGCACCGGGCGCCAAAGTGATCCGCTCCCTCGTCGACGATCTTCGCGCGCAAGGCATCGCGGTCGCGTTCCTTCTGCCTCCGCTCCACCCGACGGCGTACGAGGAGGCCGGACCCTATCTCGAGCGCGCCGATGCCGCGATCCACGAGCTCGCCGGCGAGAGCGCGGTGCCGCTCATCGATTGCAGGGCCTCGTTCTCCGCATCGGACTTCCGGGACGTGACACACCTGGTCGAACCGGCGGCGGAGAGACACTCGGCGTGCGTGGGCGAACGCATGCGCGCGATCGCGCACGACTGACCGTGCTCTTCAACAGCCTCGCCTACGTGATCTTCCTGCCCATCGCGTGGGTCGCCTTCTGGGCCGCGCCGGCGCGTCGCCGTCTCGACGTGATGCTCGTCGCGAGCTACGTCTTCTACGCGAGCTGGAGCATCCCCTACGCCGCGATGATCTTCGGCCTCGTGGTGGCCAACTACGTGTTCGGCATCGTCCTCGGCCGCGCCACGACACCGCGGCGAGCCCTTCTCGCGGTGTTCATCGCGGTGGACCTCGCGGTCCTCGGCATCTTCAAGTACTACGACTTCTTCCTCACGTCGGTCACCGGCGCCGCGAACGCCGCGCTCGGCGCCGACCTCCAGCCGCCGCTGCTCACGCTGGTGCTTCCGCTGGGCATCTCCTTCTTCACCTTCGAGTTCATCCACTACCTCGTCGACATCTACCACGGCGACGTCGCCGTGCACAGCTTCACGAAGTTCCACGTGTTCGCCGCGTTCTTCCCGACGCAGATCGCGGGTCCGATCAAGCGCTTCCAGCAGTTCGTGCCGTCGCTCGCGCAGATCGGGCACTTCGACACTGTGCTCGCTCGCGAAGGGCTGTGGCTCATCGGCCGCGGCCTGGCGAAGAAGGTCCTGCTAGGCGATCGCCTCGCGCCGTGGGTGATGGACGGGATCCGCGCCGCGAGCGACGGCGCCATCGGAACGACGGACGCGTGGATCACGATGCTCACGTTCGCCCTGCAGGTGTACTTCGATTTCTCCGGCTACACCGACATCGCACGTGGCTCCGCGGCTCTCTTCGGCTTCCGCATCCCGATCAACTTCGACATGCCATACCTCGCGACATCGCTGTCGGACTTCTGGCGGAGATGGCACATCTCCCTCTCTACCTGGCTTCGGGACTACATCTACTTCCCGCTGGGCGGCTCCCGGCGATCGATGCCGATCGTCATGCGCAACCTCTTCATCACGTTCGTGGTCGCTGGCCTTTGGCACGGAGCGGCGTGGCACTACGCGGCGTTCGGTGCGATGTGGGGCATCGGGCTCGGCATCCAGCACCTCCTGCGCACTCTCATCCCATTGCCGCCCAGCCGTGCGCTGTCGGTGGGCGGCTGGCTCTTCACGATGCCGTTCTTCCTTCTGAGCCTCGCGTTCTTCCGCTGCCCGGACTTCGAGTCCGCGGGTGTCATGGTGCGAGCGATGCTGGGCGAGGGGGTCGGCGCCGGCACGCTCAGTCTCCGGGCTTCGCTGTTCGTCATCGCGACGGCCGCGGCACTCCTGCTCACCTGGCTGGTGTCACGTGCGGAGTGGTCGGGACTTCGCGTGCCGATGCCACGCCTGGGTCCGATCGCACTCGGCGTGGCGGCGTCAGCTGTGGTCGTCATCGCTTCGCTCGCCGCGCCGGCGGGAAGCGACGCCTTCTTCTACTTCCAGTTCTGAGCCCGGCGCCGCCTAACGAGCGGGTGCCGTCTCCGACGACGCTTCGAGGTATTCGCCAGGCTGCAGATCCAACGGGCACGTCACCTGCGCGATCGACTTCAGGACGCGCGCTGGATTGCCCGCAACGACGAGCTCGGCGGGCACGGCACGTGTGACCACGCTGCCGGCGCCCACAACGGATCGCTGGCCGATCGTGACGAAGGGAAGGATCGTTGCATTCATGCCGATCTGCGCGCCGCGCTCGATCGTCGGCCCGCGCATGCAGGCATGGTTCACGCTGCCGGGATGAGGGTCGTTGGCGAGACCAACGCCAGGGCCGATCGTGACGTCGTCCTCGATCGTCGTGAAGGCGGCGACATAGCAGTTCGCCTGGACCCGCACGCGATCGCCCAACATGCAGCCGACCTCGATCACCGTGTTGTTCTCGATGTGACAGTCGTCACCGATGACGGTGTCCTCACCGATGAACACGTTGTGCCCCGTCTCGAATCGGTCCCCGATCCGCACGCCGTCGTCGATGCTCGAGCCGGCGCGGATGCGCGCATCGCGGCCGATGTCGATCGGGTGCGAAGCGCCTTTCGTGTGCTCGCCACCGACGCGGACGCCGTCGTCAATGAGGGTGCCCTGGCCGATGCGTACGTAGCTCGGCCATCGAGCGCCGCGGTGGTCGGCTCGAAGCGTCAGATCAGCTCCCACCAGTCGAGATCCGCGGGCCCGTCCATGAGCGCGAGCGCCTGTGCGGCGAACATCGTGGCCCAGGCGTTCTCATGTACCTCCGCGGCCTGCGGTTCGTACGGCACCGACCAGCCGTACTCGGCGAGGCTGGCGACCTGCCGCAGGCGCAGGATGGACGGCCGGACCGACGAAGCGCGACCGAGAAGAGCGGCGAGACGGACGACCTGGGCGTGCACGTCGCTCTGCTCGCGGCTAGCGGCGGGATCCGCGAGGCGCGGGAATCCGCCGGACGGCCGGCAGTGGGACACCAGCTCGTCGAACGAGCGCTGGAGGATCTCGTCAAGGCCCGTCGTTCGGTGGGCCGCGTTCCAGATCCAGAGGCCCTCGAGCGCGTAGCAGGTCGCGTGGAGGTTGACGCGGCCGGCTTCATCACGCAGCCCATCGCTCGCGAGAGAGAAGACGCTGCTGACGTCATCGATGATCCGAAGCGCGGCTTCGCGCATGCCGGCGACACCGAGCTCGGCGGCGAGGAGCAGGCACTGCACCGTCTTCGCCAGATGCAGTCGTCCCACGGTCGACCAGGTCGCCGGGCGTCCATGCGGCTGGCCGGCGGTCGGATCGAGCGGCGGAAGGTGGCCAAGCTCCCTGACCTGGTCTCGCAGACGCGAGGCCGTGCGGATGCCGGCGGCGACCGCGCGGGCATTCCCGGCGCGCACTCCGTACTTGATCAGGCCCGCCGCGATGATGCCCTGGTCGAAGTTGTAGACGGCCGACCCATCGATGCGGCGCGACGCGGATGCGTTCGCCTCGATGCGCGCGATGAGCCAGTCAGCGGCCCGGACCACCGCCGCGCTGCCCGTCGCATCCGCGAACACCGCGGCACTCAGGTAGTACCCCGTGATCTCGGGATACTCGTCCGAGAGGCGGCAGGTGCGACGGTCGCGCCATCCGGCGATGCCACCGCTTGGATGAGCGAGAACGCCCGCGAAGAGCCAATCGAACAGATCCGCGCTGCTCGGCTTGGTCAGGCCACGGTGTGCGCCTTGTCGGAGGATCTCTGGCTGGCCCGCGACGACGGGTTCCGGCAGTCTCTCTAACACCAGCACATCGTTACGGTGCCGCGTTAAGACCGGATGTGGCACACGCTTGAGCCAGTCCCAGTTGACGCCGCAGCCTTCAGCTGGCCGGCGTCCCGAACGCTGGCTCGAGGACGCCCACCCGCCGCGCGACGTCCTCAGAGATGGGCGAAGCCACGGCGAGCGCCTTCACGGCCGCCAGGTAGAGGCGATCGAACGACGAGGCTTGGCGGATGCCGCGTTTGGAATGACCGATCGGCATGAGGTGACATCCACGGAGTGGTGCGTTGCGCGCGAGCCAGTCGAGCTCCTCATCGAGGTATGCCCAGTACCGTTCGCACGCGTCCGCCTCGTCGCCCGCGCGATCAAGCGTGGCGAGCAGGCGCGCGGGAATGACGATGCCGGGGATCGCCATGAGCCGACGCGCGTGATCGCACGAGCGGATCGGAGCGAGCCCAACGATCAGCGGAAGGTCTGCGAGCGCTCCCGGGATCCGATCGATCGCCGCGGCGAAGGCCCGGCTGTCGAACACAGGCTGCGTCTGTACGAACTGCGCGCCCGCCGCGTGCTTGCGGACGAGGCGCTCGACTTCGTGGACCAGATCCGGTGCGAACGGTGACCACGCGGCGCCGACGCAGAACGGCTCCGCCGTGCCCAGCAGCTCGACACCAAGGCCCGCGGGAAAAGCGCGGGCCGCCTCGATCAGGCTGAAGACGTCGACATCCGTGATGTCCGCCGATGAGTCCGGGACATCACCGGTCAGGCACAGGACGTTGCGCACGCCGAGCGCCGAAGCCCCCAGGAGTTCGGCGATCAGCGCGTTCCTCGCGCGCGATCGAGACACGAGCTGCACGATCGGTTCGACACCGAGATCGGCGTGGGTGAGGATCGCGGCGGCGGCGATCGGCGAAAGTGCGGGACGGCCACGAAGGCCGTCGGTGATGTTCACGGCGACGACCTGCGGACGGAGCAGCCCCTTGACCCGTTCGATGATCAGCTCGTGCGCGACGGTCGCCGGCACCGCGAGCTCGGCGGTGATCACGGAGCGGCCCGCATCGAGAGCGCGGTGAAATCGCGATCGGACGCCGTTAGCGGACAATTCCATCACTCCCCGTGCTTTACGGTCGAGCGATGAAGTGGAAGTGCGAATTGGTGTCGTAGGCCAGTTCGAACGCGCCCGACGTGTACGGGCCGCCGCCGTCCATATCGAAGATCCGCAGGCCCGCGTCGCCGGTCAGCAGACGGAAGATGTCGCCCGGCGTCGTCCCGTAGTACTCGGACGAGCCCCGTCCGTGTTGGAACGCGACGATCGGTCTGTACTGCGCGATCGTCCGAAGCGCGCCGCGGAACACCATCTCCTCGGCGCCCTCGACGTCGACTTTGATGAAGTGCGGCACATATCCCGCGGGTAGGTGATCGTCCAGTCGCTCGGTGCGGACACTGATCGTATCGACCTTGCCGCTGCTCCCCGAATAGTCGGGTCGCCGGAAGCCGCTCACCCAGGGCCTTTCTCTCACATATGTGAACGTCGTCTCCCCGTCGGCGTCCGACAGGGCCTGGCCGCGAACGTCCACCTGTGGAAATCTCGATCGCAGCGCTGCGTTGAACACCTCGAGCGGCTCGTACGCAATGTGTTGTCCATGGGGCGCGACTCGCACGATCTCTGAGAGGACCTTGCCGTTCGCGGCGCCAATGTCGATGCAGTTCGCATCGGCGGGCAGAGCGAAGGCGAGAAGCATTCGTAGATGCTCGTGATCCTTCCACGTTCGGTCGAAGATCCGCGAGCGTCGGCGGCGCCACGTGGTGAGAAAGGCGCGAGCCGGCTGCTCTATCCCGGCAGCGCTTGCCGCCCATTTGATACGGCGCGTGGCGAGCGCCAAATCGGACACTCCTCTCTCCCGCTGCTAGTTCGCCGGGCGCGGACGGACGGCGATGGTGACGCCCACCCACGCTTGATCCGCGTCGTTGCGGAACGGGCCGGGGTCCTCCGACGCGACGGCGTTCTCGCGCCGTGCCGACGCCATCGACGCGCGTGCGATGACGCCGCCCGACGCGTCGTACCGACCGTTCGTGTAACCCGGCGGGTAGCCCGAGGTCACGCCCAGGTTCTCCGCGCCATACGCGGCGACCCACAGAGTGTTCTCGGTGTCCCATGTCGCCGGGTCGAGCGCGGGCGGATCGGGGCTCAGACCGGTGCCGGTCGAGGCCGCGTCCGCGATCGCGTCGCCGAGGACGCCGTCATCGAACCAACCGGTGATCCGGAAAACATGCGCCACCGCGGGCTCGATGACCGAGGTCTGGAAGTCCACGGTCGTACCGCCCTCGGTTCCGTCCGCCCTCTTCGCGAAGCGGCTCGTGCGCACCACGGTGCTGTTGAGCGTCGTGCCGATGTTCGTCCAACCGGCCGGGGTCGCGACGGTCGCGTACGCGTGGTTGGTGAAGATGCAGAGGAGCAGATCGCCGGCGTTGACCTGTGCCGGCATCGCGACGGCGTGGCTGTTCGCATGGACCGGGAACGCGGACGCCGTCACTGACTCCACGACCGGGAAGGGGCTCGGACCGGACGCCGACGGCTGGCCGCCGCCGTAGGAGCATGCCGCGCCGGGCTGCTCGAAAGCGCGGATGTGTCCGTCCCATGCGTCGCGGATCCAGAACACCGGCACGCCGTAGCTCAGGTCGTCGCACTCAACGTCCTGCGGGCTGCCGCCGGCGTACGTGTTGTAGGGGTGCCAAGCGACCTTGGTACCGGTCTTCGAGTATTCGAACAGGTAGAAGCACCCCGCGACACTCACGAAGAGGTTCCCGCCGCCCGTTGCGATGCCGCTGCTCTGGCTGTATCCGCACTGCGCGGTCATGTCGTTGGGCGGGAGGCCGACGTCGATGTAGGGCGATCCTGAGATGAGCTGCGCGGTGCCCAGCGCATCGGGCGCCGTGCTGTAGTGGTAAATGCGCGTCGTGGCATCGGGGCTGTACCAGATCGTGTCGTCTGAGCGGTCGTACGCGATCTTGACCTCCGTCGCGTACTGACCGGTCGAGAAATTGGGCCGGTCCTGCACCGGGTCGACGGTGAACACGAGTGTCGCCGTACCAGATTTGGTGAGGAGGTAGATCGAGAGCCCGTCGCTTCCGACCGCCCAGAACTTGTCCCTGCCGGCGTCGTAAGCCAAGGTGATGATGCCCTGAGCGCCGATGATCGGGGCGCTGACGTGGCCGGTCGCGTACGTCTGCGGGCCCGCTGGTGGCACATCGATCCGGTGGAGCACCGGGGTGCCGTAGCCAACGTAGTACAGGTACTTTCCGTCGAACGCGACGCTCGGGGCGACCTGCGTCGGCCATTGGTCCGGCACGACCACGTCCGCGACCAGATCGCCGCCGGCCGCCGCCACCGGCTGTGCAAGGAACATGAGCTGCAAGAGCAAGGCTGCGATGAGCGCGGCTGCTCCGCGACTCAATGACCTGTTCATCTAGATCCTCCTGTCATGCGGCCGTCCCCAAGCGTGGAGATACGACTGCTTTCGTCTTGGTCGATCCGTCCATGAACCCAGCCGGCCCTGCGTAGCGGAAGCCCGCAGCCGCGGCGGAGCTCGGCGCGATCAGGCTCCGTCCATCGAAGAGAAGGTCTCCGCGCGTTGCCCGCCGGATCGCACGCAGGTCCATCGCCGCGAACTCGGGCCATTCCGTGGCGATCACGACGGCGTCCGCCGCCTCACATGCGTCCGCGAGCGTCGAGCGCACGCTGATCCGCGGTTCCGCCGGGAGAACGCGGACCGCCGGGTCGTACGCGTTCACAGACAAGCCGGCCTGCAGGAGCAGTCCAGCGAGCGCGACCGCTGGTGACTCACGTGTGTCGGCGGTGCCGGCCTTGAACGCGAGGCCCAGAAGGCCGACCTGCGAACCGTGCGGCAGCACGCGTTCGATCGCAGCAGCGAAGCCGCGTAGCTGCCGCGCGTTCTGATCGATCGCGGCCTTGAGCACGAGGAAGTCGTAGCCCATGCCGTCGGCGATGGCCTGCAGCGCACGAGTGTCCTTGGGAAAGCACGAGCCACCCCAACCGAGACCGGGGCGAAGGAACTGCCAGCCGATCCGGGGGTCGAGGCCCATGGATCCGAGCACGGCGGCCGCGTCGGCGCCCACGGCCTGCGCGAGATTCGCGATCTCGTTCGCGAAGCTGAGCTTCGTGGCGAGGAATCCGTTCGCCGCGTACTTCGCGAGCTCCGCGCTCGCTGCGCTCATCCAGCGGAAGGGCACGGGCGCTCGCGAGCTGTCATCACCGCCCAGGTCGCGGGGCAGCGCGCGCCGGTCGATGATGCGTCGATACAGCGCTTCGACCGCGATCGCTGCATCCGGCGGGCCGCCGGCGATGATCCTGTCGGGAAAGAACGCATCGTGAAGGGCATGGCCTTCGCGCAGGAACTCGGGATTCGAGACGACGCGCTGCGCGTGAAGCGGACCGCTCTGCAGACGGTCACACGTACCCACCGGCACGGTCGACCTCACGACGACCAGCGCGCCGCGTCTCGCGTGCGAACCGATCTGCGCCGACGCGGTCTCGACCTGCTCGAGGTCGGGCCGACCATCGCTGCCCATCGGAGTCCCGACCGCGACGACGATGACCTCGGAGTCGGCGAGGTCCGTCGCTATTGGCGCGAAGCACACGTCGACCTTTCGCAGGAGCTCGCCGAGGCCTGGCTCGCGGAGCGGGTCGTCCCCCCTGCGCCATGCGGCGAGACGGTCGGGGTCGCGCTCGATGCACGTCACGCGATTGCCGAGGTACGCGAGAACCGCGGCGGAAACCGCGCCGACGTAGCCCGCGCCAACGACGGTCACTCTCATGGCGCGCCGCGGTCGGGTCTCTCAGGCGCGGCAGCGGCCACCGTCGCGAGCAGGATCGGAAGGAAGAACGGCAGCAACACCATGCGCCTCTGGTCGAGGACGCGAAGACCGCTGTTCGTCCACTGCGCAGCCCGCTCGGCCGCGGTGAGATAGGGGCGGTCCTTCAGATACCGCGCCAGCCAGTCGGGCCCGATGTTGTCGATGAGCACGAAGCCGCCGCCAGGCCGCAGGACCCGCGCGACCTCACGCAAGCCGCGCTCCTGATCGGCCCAGTGATGGAACGCGATCGTGCTGAAAGCGAGGTCGATCGATCGATCGGGAAGGGGGATCGCCTCGGCGCCCGCGAGATACAGCTCAGCGCGGGTGAGGCCGCGGCCCGCGGCGATCATGCCTTCGGACGGATCGATGCCCACGAGGCGAGCATTCGGCCAGCGCGTGTGCGCCGCCCGCAGCAGCCGACCAGTCCCGGAGCCGACATCCAGGATCGCGGTGGGCTCTCCGAACTGTGCCGCGAGCTTGAATGCGCGGCGGTGCACACGATCGAAGTGGAGCCACTGCCATTTCGAGCGCTCGTATCGCCCGGACCATCGGTCGAACTGGGCGACGTCATCGTCGTCCTCGGGACCTCGCGACACGGTCTGTTCCCAAGCCATGGCCGTTATCGAATCGTGCGCGGATTGAGGCGCAATACGGTGGGCAAATGATGTCGTGGCCGGGCGTTGGTCAACGCCGGCGCCGGAGCGCTCGGTGGGGGTCAATCGCTCGTCAATCCCGGCTCAAGGTCATTCGTGATCGGACGTCGGCTATACAAGGCGAGCCGCGTCCCGAGGACATGGAAGATCGGAGCGTCGAGAGTCGGGGCGAGCTCGTTCAGGTACGCGTAGATCCCTGAGTAGTGGGTGTAGTCGTCCCAGATGATCGCGCCGGACGGCGAGAGCATCGCGAGGGCTGCTTCGGTGTCGGACCTCACGTAGCTGTAACTGTGGCTCGCGTCGATGAAGGCGAGGTCGATCCTCCCGCGATAGGGCGAGAAGTCAAACGTCGCCGAGTCTCCGACGAGCTGCGTGATCCGCTCGGCCTCCGGGGTGCCGTGGAACCGGGCACCGCGATCCCACTCGTGGAAGTACTCATCGATATCGGTCAGTTCCAGCTGCGCGCCGTAGATCTCATCGGGGCCACTCAGATCGAGCGTGAAGATCCGGCTCGCCGGGACGTTGCGCGCGAGCAGCCAAGCGGTGTCTCCGTGGTACCGAAGCACGGGCCCCTCGACCTGCACGCGATCGATCCCGCTGATGCTCGCGATGTCGATGTTGGAAATGTGCGGCGCGGCGAACCGTTTGAGCTCCATCCACATGTGCTTCAGCAGCCGCCCGCGCAAGCGACGCGGATCCGCCACGGCGCGGGAGAGGGCGCCGCCGAGGACGGACGGCAGGATCTCCCAGTTGCTGACGCGTCGCACGCGACGTCGCGGCTTGATGGCCCGCGCGCTTGGCGTGGGACTGACCGCGACACGCATGTGTGTATGGAGACGCATTCGTATTGAGGGCATCGCTGGCCGAACATTGACGAGCGACCGGGCCGTAGGGCTGATGCCCGCAGCCAGCGATCCGTGGACGCGGCGGCCGTCAATGGCGCGACCCAGACGACCTCAATAACGCGGGCCTAGCTTCTCCCGAGTGCGGCCGTATCTAGCCACGGCGCGATCGTTCCGGTGGGTCATCGTGGCGATGCTCGTCGTCGTGTGGGGCGCCGGACTCGCCGCCGCGACCATGGAGTACTCGAGCACGTATCAGTCCGAGGCGACGATCTGGGCGGTCCGCGCCGCTCCAGCACTGAGCGTCACGGATCCCGACGACCCGAACATCGCGCTCATTCAAACGGCCGCGGCGCAGCAGGCGGAGGTACTGAAGCAGCTCCTCCAGACCCGAAGCTTCCTCGTCGACGTCGTCGGACGGACCTCACTCAAGGCGAGATTCGCGGCGTCGACCGACCAGGACAGATTCATCGACGATCTCCGGAAGCGCTTCCGCGTCGAGACGCTGGGAACAAGCCTCATTCGCGTCTCGTTCGCGGGCCACGATCCAACGACGCCACCCGAGCTCCTGCGCGCCGCCCTCGTTGTTCGCGCGGAACGCATCGACCAGGCGCGACAGCTGTCGTCGGCGGCGCTGAGCCTCTTCTATCAACGTCAGCTGGAGTTCGCCCAGCAGCAAGCCCTGGATGCGCAGAAAGCTCTCGACGGCTTCAACCAGACCCACCATGAACCACTCAGCGATCCTGACGATCACGTGCGTGCGCAGCTGCGCCTCAACGTGGACTTCGCGCTCGTGGCACTCAGCGATCTGCGAGGCCGCCAGGAGCGAGCGTTGCTCGCTCCGGCCCTGCTCGAGGTCAGCGGAGTCGAATTCCAGATCGTCGACGAGCCGCGCGCGTCGACGAAGCCGAGTGGCGGCGAGCGGACCGCGGTGATGATCGCCACCGTCGCCCTCGCGGCGGGCGTGGGACTGGCGGGACTGCTGGTGCTGGTCGGGACGCTGCTCGGCCTTCGCGGCGGTCGCGCGCGCACCGTCGCATCCGACCGCATCCGGGCCGACGTCGTGCCGGTAGCCTCCTCGCCCGGAAAGTGACTTCCTTCGCGTCTCCGGCCGTCGAGAGGACGCCCGAGCCGGGTCGCTTCGTGGCGCCGTCGCGGTCATCGATCTTGGCGTCGGTCGCGCTGCTTGGTGCGGCAGCCTACGCGTTCGCGATCGTGGATTCCCGCGGCGACGCGACGCTCCTCCTCCCACTCGCCGGCGCCATCGTGGTGCTCGGGATCTGCGCGCACCCAGTCATCGGTCTCTTCGTGCTCTTCGGCGCCGCCATCCTTCTCGAGCAGTTCACCCCCGTCAGCATCGTTCCCATCACGCAGACGAAATTCTTCGTGAACATCAACGACCATCGCCGTCCTGCTGGCCCGTCGCCGTGGTCTCACGGGTGAGCGTCTGCGGATGGGCGCCTTCGGATGGGCCGTCCTCGGGTACGTCGGGGTCTTCATCCTCGGCACGGTCATCGGTGTGGCGCGGGGCGGGTCCTGGAACGTCGACGTCGCCCTCGCGGAGATCCGCGCACCGGTGCAGCTCTGCGTGGCGTACTTCCTGGCTGCGAATCTCGTACGCGATCGCCATCAGCTGTTCGGGTTCATCTGGCTGTTCGTGCTCATGGCATCGGTCAAGGCGTTGCAGACCATCCTCAACTACCAGGAGGCCTCGACGCTCTCGTACGCGCTCAGGACGATCATCAGCCACGAGGACGTCGTCTTCATCGGCGCCGCGATCGCGCTCGCGCTCGCGGCCGTCCTGCTGGGTCATCAATCACGGCTCGTGAACGTGCTTCTCGCGCTGCTGCCGCTCTTTCTGATAGCGGAGTTCGTTGCGTACCGCCGCGTCGGGCTGATCGCGCTCGGCGTGACGCTCCTGGTGATCATGATCCTCGCACTGTTCACGCATCCGCGTCGCGCTGCAGCGTTCGTCGCGCTCAGCACCGTGGGGCTCGCCCTATACCTCGTCACTTTCTGGGACGCGACCGGCCCAGCGGCCGAGCCGCTTCGTGCCATGCGCTCCGTGTTCGATGCGTCGGCCACAAGCCTGGTCGACCAGTACTCGAGCGCCTGGCGGGACATCGAGCACGAGAACATCGGCTACACGATCAGTCAGCTGCCACTCACCGGTGTGGGTGTCGGCCAGCGGTACCTCTTTGAGCGAGAGGCTTCCGACATCCCGTTCAACTACTGGCGCTTCATCACTCATGACGCGCTTCTGTGGCTCTGGCTCAAAGCCGGCCCGCTCGGCGCGTTCGCGCTTTGGTTCCTCGTCGCGCGTGCTGTGCTCGTCGGGACATCACTGTTTCGAAGGCTGCACGAGCCGTCGCTCCGCTGGGCCGTAGCACTGCCTGTCGCGCTCGCCGTCTCGCAGGTCGTTTTCTCGTCCGTGGACCTCGGTCTCACCTACAGCCGCACGATGATCGTCCTGGGGACGTCGCTCGGGCTCGCCGCGTTCATCTCCGAAGAGCACGTCCGGTCGTCGCCGACCGACCTATCTCAATAGTGCGGGCGATGCGCGCTCAACCGGCTCTTGGGAAAGTCGCTTCGGTGCGGATCCTTCACCTCTCGGCGGACTTCCTCTGGCCCGCGGGAGACGGCGGTCGCCTCCGTTCGATCGCGCAGCTTCGGGTGCTCTCATCGCTTCCCGAGATCGAGCGGATCGAGATGTTCTGCCTGAGCGAGGAGGAGATCACCGCGGAGCGTCGCGCCGAGCTCGAGCGGGAGATCCCGAAGCTCGAAGTCCTCCGGCCGGTGTTCCATCCGGTCCATCTCTTCCGTCATCGCCGGTACGTGCCGCGGGTCGTGCTGCTCCGCGCGCTGCGCGGCATCCCGTACGTCGCGGGCAAGTGGGATTCGCCCGCGGTCACCAGGGCGCTGCGGCGGGAGCTCGCGGGCCGCGCCTTCGACGTCGTCTGGATCAACGGCCTCGGGATGGCCTACTACCTCCCGCTCGTCCGGGAGCTGCTGCCAAGCGCGCGAGTCGTGCTCGACCAGCACAACGTCGAGAGCGATCGGTTCGTCGGATTCGCGCGCCGCCAGCGCGGTCTTCGCCGCGTCGTCGCCGACGCCGAGGCGCGCGCCGCGCGGCGGTACGAGCGCGATGTCCTGCGTGAAGTGGACGCGGTCGGGGCGATCTCCGACAGCGATGCGCGCGGCTTCCGCGATCTCGCGAATGTGGAGGCGCTCGTCGTGCCGCAGGTCGTTACGGTCGCCCGGGACGTCGAGCGCGACACGACGGCCCCAAGGATCTGCTACGCGGGCAAGCTCAGCTGGGAGCCCAACGCGCGCGGAGTCGACTGGTTCTGCGGTGAGGTCTGGCCGCTGGTGCGACGTCGACTGCCGGGTGCGACGCTCGAGATCGCTGGCGCAGGCCTGCCGATGGATGCTGACGGCCGCCAGATCGCGCCACCGACGTGGCACGCGCCAGGCATCACGATGCTCGGCTTCAGGCGCGACATCGACGCTGTCTACGCCCGCTCTTCCGCGATGATCGCGCCGCTGTTCGGACCCTTCGGGATCAGCATCAAGCTGCTGGAGGCGTTCCGCCACGGGATCCCGGTCGTCACCACGCCCGACGGCGCGTGGGGCCTGCCGATCGAGTCAGGACGCGAAGCGTTCGTCGAATCCGATCCGGCCGCGTTCGCCGCCCGCGTGGTGGAGCTCGCGACATCGCCCGCGACGCGCGAGCGCATGCGCACGGCGGCGTACGCGTACCTCGCCGAGGAGCACGCGCTGAGCACGGCGCAAGCGGCGGTGCGGGACCTCGTCGGGCTGCGCCGTCCGTTACAGGAAGCTGTCGCCGCGGCGCCGCTGCAGACGGCTGCTCTTCCAGCGTGACACGGCGGGGGCCGGGCCTCCGTCAATGCGCCGGGCCACATCGTCTCAACGCTGTCGGCCTAGCGTCCGATGCCGATGCCGTACACCGGTCTCGCGGTCGCCTTCCTGTTGGTCGCCGTCCTCGTCGGATGCTTGAGTCCGGCGGCACGTCGGCCGTGGTTGGCCGCTTGTCTTGCGGCCGCGATGGTCGCGGCGCAGCTCGCGTTCCTGCTGTCCGCGTCATGAGCGTTCCGGTGGAGGTGGCCTGATGGCCACTGTTTGCATCATCACCCACTCGCACTACCCGTACGACGCGCGGGTAAGCCGTCAGGCACGCGCGCTCGTGCATGCGGGCCACGAGGTCGACATCATCTGCCTGCAGTACGAGGATCAGCCGTTCTTCCAGCGCGTGGACGGCGTGTCCCTTTACCGCCTACCCATCGGTCGCCTGCGCGGCGGAAAGCTTCGCTACTTGTTCGAGTTCGTCGTGTTCCAAGCGGCGGCGACGGCGCTCGCGGGCGTGCTACATCTCCGCCACCGCTACAGCGTGGTCGAGACGACGTCCGTCCCCGATTGGCTCGTATTCGCGGCGATCGTGCCGAGGCTCCTCGGCGCGCGCGTACTGCTGGACCTGCACGAGTGCATGCCGGAATACGGCGCGACGAAATACGGCGTGCCACTCGAGCACCGCCTCGTGCGGGTGCTCACGTTCCTGGAGCGGGCCAGCATTCGGTTCGCGGACTTCGTGACGACGTGCACCGAGCAGATGCGCGAGCGGTTCGTCGAGCGCGGCGCGCCCGCGGAGAAGATCGACGTCGTCCTGAACTCCTTCGACGACGAACGGTTCACCCCCGAGCGATACCTGAGCGAAATGCCGGCGAGCGACGCATTCACGCTCATCTGTCACGGGACCGTCGAGCCGAACTATGGCCTCGACCTGGCGGTGCGCGCGGTGGGCATCCTTCGGGACCGGATCCCGGGTCTGCGGCTCGAGATCTGGGGCGACGGGACGCACCGGCCCGACCTCGAGGCACTCACTCGCGAGCTCGGGCTCGGAGACCGCGTCGTCTTCAAGGGCTGGGTGACGATGGACAAGCTCATGCCGCACCTCGCCGCCGCGGACGCGGGTGTCGTCGCGGTCCGGCGCGACCCCTTCCGCGACGTGACCCTCTGCACGAAGATGTTCGACCTCGTCTCCCTGCACAAGCCCCTGATCATCTCGCGCACGCGCGCGGTCGACGCCTATTTCGGCGACGAGTGTTTCCAGATCTTCGAGTCCGGCGACGAGCAGGATCTCGCGGAGGCGATCTATGCCGTGTACGCAGATCCGGCGCTGCGACTGCGACTGGTCCGGAACGCGACCGCGCGGAACGAGCCGTACCGCTGGGTGCACCAGGCACGGCGGTACGTCGAGATCGTGGAGCGCCTCGCCGGACGGACGCGTGTCGCGAGCCCGCACGGCACGCGTTCGGAGAGCCCGCGCGAAACGCTCGCCGAGGTGGCAGAGAAGGTATGAGCCTCGCCGTCAGCCTCCAGAGTCGCGGCGCCGGCGGGACGATCGCGCGGACCGCACAGGTCGTATCGCGTTTCGGTGCGACCACGTCGGCGATGGCGCGTCGCCTCGATCGCTACGAATCGCTCGCATCGGCTCACGGCGTCCGGCCGACGTGGCCAACGACCGCGTGCGTCCTCGAGCGCCACCCCGAGATCCTCCGGCGCTACGCGGAGCGCGGCGTCGAGCTCGCGGTCCACGGTCTCGTGCACGGCGATCACGCGGCGCTCGATCACGCGCGCCAGCGCGAGACGATCGCGCGAGCGCTCGAGCTCTTCGAGCGCAGCGGCCTGCGTCCGTCCGGTTTCCGCGGTCCGTATCTGCGCTACAACCAGGCGACGCTCGACGTGCTGCGAGCGCTCGGTCTCCGCTATCACAGCAGCCAGGCCGTGGTGTTCCCGCTCGTCCCGTCGGAGCTCGACGAGACTGCCGCGGCGCAGTACGCATACGCGCTGCGGCTCTACGGCGCGGTCGACGCGCGGACGGTCGCCGTACGGCCGCGCATGAGCGACGGCCTCGTCGACATCCCCGTCGCCGTGCCCGACGACGAGATCCTCCTCGATCGACTTCATTTCGCGGAGCCGACGCTCTCAGACCAATGGCTCGCGATCCTCGAGATGACGTATCGCCGCGGCGATCTCTTCACCATCCAGCTCCATCCAGAGCGAATAGACGAGCTCGGGAACGCGCTCGAGGCGTCCCTCGAGGCCGCGCGCGGATTCCTCCCCGCGGTCCACATGGCCACCCTGGACGACATCGCGGCGTGGTGGCTGCGCCGCGCGAGCTTCTCGCTGCGCGTTACGCCCGCGGGTGCCACGCGCTGCCGCGTGTCACTGGCCGCCGACGCGGACGCGACTCTGCTGGTCCGCGGGCTCGCGGTGTCCGCGGCGCAGTGGTACGGACGAGACTCGCGCATCAAGACGCACGCGTTCGAAGCCGAATCCGAGCGGCTGCCGACGGTGGGTGTATCGCGCCGATCTCCGCCGGACGTGACGCCGTTCCTGGTGGAAGAGGGATTCCCGACAGAGATCTCGGACGACCCGGTCCGTTTCGGCGCGTATGTCGACATCGCCGGGCCGACATGGTCGGAGGCGTCGGTGCTCGCTGCGATCGAGTCCTCGCCAGGCCCGCTCGTCCGCCTCTGGCGGTGGCCGGATGGCGCGCGCAGCGCGCTCGCCGTGACGGGTGACATCGACGCGCTGACGCTCCGTGACTTCGTCGCGCGCTCGTGGGAGACGCGTGACTGGGTATCGCACGAGAGGAGCACGACATGACCCCGACACATGATGTCGCCGTGATCGGTGCGGGCCCGTACGGGCTCGCGGTGTCCGCTGAGCTGCGCCGGGCCGGCGCCGACGTCCACGTGTTCGGAGACGCGATGTCCTTTTGGATGCAGCACATGCCGAAGGGCATGTGCCTGCGCAGCAGCTGGTCGGCATCGCACATCGGCGATCCGAGATCCGCGCTCAGCCTTAACGCCTTCGAGAACGAGCGCGCCACCGCGCTCCAGCGTCCGATCCCCATCGCGGACTTCGTCGCGTACGGCCACTGGTTCCAGGCCCGCGCGCTTCCAGACCTCGACCCGCGGACCATCACGCGGATCGAAGCGGATGATGGTGGCTTCCGCATCACCCTCGCCGACGGAGAGCCGACCCTGGTACGGCGGGTCGTCGTCGCGGCGGGCATCGCGCCCTTCGCGGTGACGCCTGCGGCCTTCGAAGGTCTTCCAACCGCTCTCGCCAGCCACTCGGTCGATCACGCGGACCTCGCGCCTTTCGCGGGCCGTCGCGTCGCTGTCATCGGGGGCGGCCAGAGCGCGATCGAGACTGCCGTGCTTCTTCACGAGAACGGAGCCGAAGTTGAGGTGTTGATGCGTGCTCGGCGACTGCAGTGGGTCGGTCGCGCGCCGCGCGACGGGATCATTGGACAAGTCCTGTTCGATCGCACCGACGTCGGCCCTGCACTGATCAGCCACCTCGTCGCTCACCCCATGGTCGTGCGGACGCTTCCGCGCCCGGCCCAACGCGACGCCACGAGGCGCGCGCTCGCGCCCGGCGCGTCTCTATGGCTGCGCCCGCGCCTCGGCGACCTCGTCATCAGCGCAGGACGGCATGTCGTCAGTGCCGCGCGGCGCGACGGCAAAGTGAGCCTTCGGCTCGATGACGGCAGCACGCGGGCGGTCGATCACGTGCTCATGGCGACCGGCTATCGCGTCGACATACGGAGGTATCCGTTCCTCGCGCCCGAGCTCGTCAAGAGCGTGCGGTGCGTCGATGGCCAACCCGTCCTCGATGAGGGATTCGAGTCATCCGTCCGAAGGCTGCACTTCGTCGGCGCACCGGCGATGCATTCATTCGGTCCGTTGCTGCGATTCGTGGCAGGAACGGAATTCGCCGCGAGGATGGTGACGCGCCGCGCGACCACTGCGCGCAATACGCGGAGCGCGACGGAGCGCGCGGTCGAGCTGCAGCGCGCCACGCATTAGCGATGGCTCTGACGCGCGAGCGCAGCCACGCCTCAGCGGGCGCGCTCGTCATCGGCGGTGATTACAAGAGCCTCGGCATCGTTCGCAGCCTTGGTCGTCACGGCATACCGGTATGGGTGCTGACGGATGACCACCTCCTCGCAGGGTGGTCGCGCTACTGCCGGCGCAGGGTCACGTGGCCGTCAGCGCCTGAAGCCGAGCAGGTCAGGCGACTGCTTGAGCTCGGCCGAGAATGCGAGCTCGAGGGATGGACGTTGTACCCGGCCGGCGAAGAGGAAGCGGCCTTCCTCGCGCGCAACCGCGACGCGCTCGCGGAGCGTTACCGGAGCAGCGTGTTGGTGCCATGGGAGATCCTCCAACAGGCGTACGACAAGCGTCTCGCGAACCGACTGGCGGAAAGTGTCAGTGTCGACCATCCGCGAACGTGGCAGCCGCGCGACCGCGATGACGTCGCAGCGTACGACGGGCCGTTCCCCGCGATCCTCAAGCCGGCGATGCGCCCGTCACTCGATCCGTTCACGATCGACAAGGCCTGGCCCGTGCACGATCGCGCAGAGCTTCTCTCGCGTTACGACGAGGCGCGCGCGGTCAGCGACGTGTCCGCGATCATGATCCAGGAGCTCGTCGCGGGCGGGGGCGATGCCCAACTGTCGTTCGCGGCGCTCTGCCGCGACGGCGAGCCGATCGCACACCTCGCGGCGCGCCGCGCGCGACAGTGGCCGATGGACTTCGGTCGGGCGAGCACGTTCGTCGAGACGATCGATGCACCCGGCGTGGAGGTGGCGGCGAGGCGGATCCTGCGCGCGCTCCGCTTCGACGGCATCGTCGAGCTCGAGTTCAAGCGCGACGCGCGCGACGGGCGACTCCTTCTTCTCGACATCAATCCTCGCGTCTGGGGCTGGCACACGCTGGGGCGCGCCGCCGGCGTCGACTTCCCGTACCTGCTCTGGCGCATGGTGCACGGGGAGGAGATCGCGCCCGTCCGTGGGCGCGTCGGCGTGCGCTGGGTCCGCGCGCTCACCGACATCCCGACAGCGCTCGGTGCGATCCGCCGCGGGACGCTGTCCGTCTCCGACTATCTCTGGTCGCTGCGACCGCCGATCGAGTGCGCGGTGTTCGCGCTTGACGACCCAATGCCCGCACTGCTCGAGCTTCCCGCGACCGCGTACGTCGCGTGGGGACGTCGTCGGCTCGGCGCGGTCCGCGCCGCGGGTGCGGCGCGATGATCCGCACGCTCGATCCACTCATCGACCCGGCGTGGCGCGACCTCGTGTGGCGCGATCCGCGCGCGACGGCGTTCCACACGCCGGAGTGGATGGACGCGCTCCGTCGGACGTACGGCTTCGCGCCGATCGTCTACGCCACGAGGAGGGACGAGCTGCACGGCGCGATCCCGTTTTGCCTCATCGCGAGCTGGCTCACCGGACGGCGTCTGGTGTCTCTGCCGTTCTCGGACCACTGCGAGCCGCTCGTCGAGGATCACTCGCAGCTTGCCGCGATCCTCGACGACGTCGCGTTCGACGCGCGCATGAACGAATGGCGATACGTGCAGCTTCGCCCGCGCTCGGTCGGCGGGACCGTTGACGGATTCGAGCGCGACGAGAGCAACTACCTCTACGCCATCGATCTCCAACCCCAACTCGATCTCCTATTTAGAGGCATCAAGCGGGACAACCGGGAGGACATCCGCAAAGCGGATCGGCGCGGACTCAAGTGCGTCGTCGGCCGCGACGATGCGCTCGTGCGCGGATACTTCCGCCTCCACGCCATGACGCGCTCGACGCAGGGCGTGCCGCCGCAGCCGTACGCGTGGTTCCAGAACCTCGCGCGCTGCCTCGGCGAGATGCTCGAGGTGCATCTGCTTCTTCAAGACGACGTGCCGATCGCCGGCCTGGTGGCGATCTCGTTTCGCGATCAGCTCATGGTCAAGTACACGGCCTCGGATCCCGTCCGCGACCGACAGGGGATGGGAAAGTCGCTGCTGTGGAAGACCATCGTGCGCGCGAAGGAGCGAGGCGCCACGACGCTCGATTGGGGGCGCTGCGAGCCCGAGCACCACGGACTCGCCCAGTTCAAGGAGCGGTTCGGTGCGGTGCGGACCGACCTGATCTATCTCCGCAATCCGCCCGCTCCCGCTGACCGGCATCGGCCGTCATGGGCAGCGCGTGCCGCGAAGTACGTCGTCCCGCGCATGCCCGTGACGGTGCTCACGGCCGCGGGTCGCGTGGCGTACCGGCACGTCGGCTGACGCGATGATCAGCCTGCGACGGACAGCGCAGAACATCCTCATTGTCGGCTCATCGCACATATCGGTGTGGGTCGCCGCGTTCGTGTTCACGGTGGTGCAGGCGCGGTATCTCGATCCCTCGCGCTTCGGCCAGCTCGCGCTGGCGCTCGCGTACGCCGCCTTCCTCTTGATCTTCGTCGACTTCGGCACGAGCACACTCGTGAGTCGGACCGTAGCGCAGCGACGCGATGCACAACAGAGCGTCATCGCAGCGACGCTGCTCATCCGCTCGGTCCTTTGGCTCGTCGCGCTCCCGTTCCTTCTGGTCGTGTCGCTTGTACTTGGTTACGACGCCGATCTCGTACGGGCGATCCTCGTGCTCGCCATCGCCACGCTGTTCGTTTCCTGGGGCGGCGCGGTCACGGCGTATCTGCTTGGGCGTGAGGAGTTCCTCTTCCCTTCGCTATCGATGAGCGCGTATCGCATCGTGGCCGCGATCGTCGGCATCGCGATCCTCGTGCTCGTGCCGACACCGAGCCTCTATCTCATCGCTTGTGCGTTCCTCGCCGGCGCGATCGTCAGCGCGGGCCTGCTCTTCTACGCCTTGCGCGGACAGAAGGCGATCGTCTGGCAGATCGAGCCGCGCGGTGCCGTGGCCCTCCTTCGGAGCGCGCTGCCGATCGGCGCATATCTCGTTGTCGGCACGTTCTACTTCAACGTCGACCTCGTCATGCTCGAGGGCATGGCGCCAGCCGAGAACGTCGGTTGGTACGCCGCGGCGTACCGTCTCTTCAACAACGCGACCCTCGTCGAGGCGATCGTCGTCGCGCGCGTGCTCTATCCCGTGTTCTCGCGGATGTCGCTCGGACCGCAGGATGAGCTGCGCGTCGTCATCGCCAAGGCGATGTCCCTCCTCGCGGTCCTCGGCGGAGCGGTGGTGCTCATCTTCGTGCTCTGCGCCGACGACATCGTCCGGATCCTCTACTCGGGGCAGGCGTACGCGCCGACGGCGAACGCGCTGCGGCTGCTCGCGCCCGGCCTCTTCTTCCTCTATCTGAACTCGGTCGTCTGCAACGCCCTCTTCGCGCTCGGCCAAGAGAAGCGGCTCCTCGTAATGGCCGCCGCGTTCGCGGTCCTCAACGTGAGCGCGAACCTCGCCCTGATCCCGCGATTCGCGCAGGATGGTGCCGCGGCGGTGACCACGCTGACGGAGGTCGGTCTTCTCGTGTGGCTCACATCGATCGCTCCGCCCCGTCTCGTGAGTGGCGAGGCCTTCCGCGCCGTCGCGAAGGCCGCGCTCGCGACCGCGATCGCGGTCGTCGTCGTCGTCCTGAGCGGCGCGACCGCACTGGTGATCGTCGCTGGGCTCGCGCTGCTGGTCTACGGTGCGGCCATCTTCGGCTTGGGGGTGGTCGGATCAAAGGACCTACGAGCGATCGCCGGCCTGTTCGGGCTCGGCTCAGGGCGGTCCCCCGACGGCGATGCTCCCTCCACCGAGAGTCCGGACGGGATCGGCACTGTCGGGGTCACCCGCTTGCGTGTCGTAGAAGACAGCGCCCGTGGCCGTGTCCCAGATCTTGACCCGCAGCCTGTCCGAGACGTCCGCTCCGAGCGGATCGCCGTCGATCGCGGATAAGAGGAAGCTGTACGTCCCGGTCCCGTTCACGCGTCCAGAGCCGTGGAGCTGCGCCTTCGCGCCAGTAACGACGAGCCAGTCGTACGCGGTGCTTTCGAAGGCGAACGATTCCGTCTTGACACGGAAGCCCGGCTGCGCGAACGGCACCGTCCCGTCCTTCTTATACCGCGCGAGAAAACCAAAGAGCACGCGACCCGAGGCCGTCGACGACGAGAACCACCCGGCGCCCCGCGCGGAGCCGGCGGATGGATCGAACACGACGGCGGCTTCGAGCGTCGACTCCGCGGTGGCGCCATCGTCGTCCGTGACCGTCGCTCTGATGCGGTAGACACCGGCCGCGCGATAGACGTGACTCGCTGTCAGCGCGCCCGAGCCAAGCGATTCCTCGATCGTCGCCGGCACAGCCGTGCCGTCGCCCCAGTCGACGATCGCCGTGTGCGTATCCGCGGCGCCGGGATCGGTGAATTCCGCCCTCACGTTGAGCGACGTGCCCGCCGCGACCGGGTCGGTGGCGCCCCCGAGCGATCCGACGCGAGGCGGCACGTTCGTGACCTGCTGGGTCAGCGTTCCGCTCGTGCTCCGCGCGAACGGGGGCGCGCCGAGGTAGCGCGCGACGACGCTGTGCTGACCATCATCGATGAATGGCCTCGTGATGACGGCGCGGCCGGCATCGAGGGGCGCGCTCTCACCGTCGCTGCCGTCGAACGTGAACACCACGCTGCCGCCGGGCACGGCGCTGCCTTCGCTTGCGATGACCGTCGCGGTGAAGAGGACGGCCTGACCTTCCGCGGACGGTGCCGAGCTCGATGAGACCGCCGTCGCCGTCTCGACCGGGAGGTTGGCGAGATGTGTCCTGTAAATGGTGCCGTATTCCGTCGGCGCCGCGGTGTAGTAGTCGGTGACGAGCGCCCTCGAGTTGCACTCGATGCTCCACCTGTTCCAGGTCCAGGCCAGGTAACCGGTCTGGCGAGCGTCGAGCCAATCCAAGAACGAGTCCCACCAGGCGCCGTCGCAGCTGTCCATTCCCGTCTCGGTGACGAGGAGGGGGACCTCAGCCATGAGCGGGGCGGCCGTCGCCTCCCAGCAGCTCGCGCTGTTGCAAGCGTTGAAGTTGTAGACGTGCCAGGCGGCGACGAGATTGTTCAACGGATCGCTCGGCCTGTACGCGAGCCAGCGCGAGAGATAGTTGGCGAAGCCGACGCCGCCCAGGGCGACGATGTTCGTGGCGCCGGTGGCGCGCACCGCATTCAGCAGGGTCTGCATGCCGGCGGCCTGAAACGACACCCCGGGGCAGGTCCCGCCATCGCGCCAGCAGGTCCAGGCGTCCACGCTGTCACGCTGGTCGTCCGGCAGGGGCTCGTTGTAAAGCTCGAAGATCACGGCGTCGTTGCCCTTGAAGGTCGTGGCCACGCTGGACCAGAACGCCGGCGCGTGGTCGAGATCGGGCATGGTCTGCTGGTGCGTCGCGAGGTCCTCCCCGGGCGCGCTCCAGTGCAGGTCGAGGATCACGTAGAGGCCGCTCCGAGTGAGCAGGTCGACATAGCCGGCGATCGCCGCGCGGTAGTTGGCACCTGAATACAAAGGGTTGACGCCATTGATCCCGAGCCAGCACTGCTCGTTGAGCGGTAGGCGCACGACGTTCGCGCGCCAGCTCTTGATGGCATCCGCCGCGGCCTGGTCGATCGGGCCCAGTGTGAAGCCGAACCCGCCCTCATTGACGCACGCGAACTCCGTCCCTGAGCGGTTCACGCCACGCAGCGTCACCGGCCGCCCGGAGGCATCGACGATGCGATTCCCATCGACGTGGAGCGGCGAGAGGTCCGTCGAAGCTGCTCCTGATGACGAGATCGTCGGGACAATGAGCGTGACGGCCAAGAGACAGCGCGCGAAGGTATGGGCGCGCCTAGAGCTCCGCCACGTCATCGCCACCAGAAGGCACCAGTCGCATTGAGACCGCATAGGGCGGAGCCTTGTGCCGTGCAGTCATGCCCCGCGTCCTTTGCTTGCGGTGCGACGAGCCACCACGCGCAGGGTCGGGGGAACCGCGGGAGAGGTGTGCCCTGTAGATCGCCCCGTATTCGGTCGGCGCCCCGGTGTAGTAGTCGGTGACGAGCGCCCTCGAGTTGCACTCGGTGCTCCACTTGTTCCAGCTCCAGGCCAGGTAACCGGTCCGGCGAGCGTCGAGCCAATCCAGAAGCGAGTCCCACCACGCGCCGTCGCAGCTATCCATCCCCGTCTCAGTGACAAGAAGAGGGACCTGAGTCATGAGTGGGGCGGCCGCGGTCTCCCAACAGGTGGGGTTGTTGCAGACGCTGAAGTTGTAGACGTGCCAGGCCGCCATCAGGTTGCCCCGGGGATCGGCAGGTAGGTACGAGAGCCACCGCGAGAGCGTGT
>WNFK01205937.1_pt1 | contig 28943 bp, 22 predicted proteins | sample 5400281 | NCBI WGS metagenome assembly WNFK01 (sample SAMN13153350, study PRJNA577476) | soil metagenome | isolation source: 20 cm soil on Douglas fir-dominated hillslope | place: USA:California | collected 2013-09-17
CAGCTCGAGGCGCTGGCGCTGGACCTTGCCGCGCATGATGAAGTACTGCCGCTCCTTCGTCTCCATCGCTTCCTTGAGCTGGTCGTCCCGCAGCCCCTTGTTGCCGCGGAATTGGATCGCCTCGATCGTCATCTGGCGCCCTTCGACGATGTTGAAGATCAGCTTCACGTCCGAATCGGCGAATTTCTCGACGGTGGGAGTGATCTGGACCTCGAAGTAGCCCTCGTCCTCGTAGAAGTCGCGGAGCTTTTCGACGGCACGCTGCACGTCGACCGGGTTGTACACGCTGCCGAGCTTCACGTCGATCTTGTCCTGCAGGGTGTCCCGGTCTTCGCCCTTGTTGCCCACGAAGTCGACGTCGCGGACGAAGGGGCGTTCCGACACGGCGAAGACGATCTTCACGCCGCCCTCGAAGTCCTCGACCCGCAGCTGGACATCGTCGAAGAAGCCGAGGCTGAAGATGGAGCGGATATCCTCGGAGAGAAGCGAGGGGTTGAAGGCCGAGCCGACGGTGCTCTTGACTCGGCCGAGGATCACGGCGTCCTGCACACGCCGATTGCCTTCGACGTGGATGTCACGGATGAGGATGGGTGGCGGTTGGGACTGCTGCGCCCGGGCCGTCGAGGCGACGAAGAGGCCTGCCGTCAGAACAATAACGACCCCCAGACACACCCGGCCCGCTGTCGTCACCAGGCTCTCAGGCGTGTCAGGGCGGCCTGCTAGTGCTCGGCAAGCTCGAGGGGCGCCTCGGCGGCTTGCGCTTCGCGGAACGTGAAGTTCGCCCCCTCGATATCCACTTCGATGCGGGCGCTCTCCGCGACCTGGCCGCGAACGATCGCGTCGGCCAGGGGATCCTCGATGTGCTTCTGGATCGTCCGCCGTAGCTGCCGTGCGCCGTACGTCTGGTCGTAGCCCTTCTCCACCAGCGCCGCTTCCGCCGCCGGCGTCAACATGAGCTCGATGCCCTTCTCGCTGAGCTGCTTGTTGATCCGGTCGATCATCAGGCGAATGATCTGCTTGATGTGGTCGAGTGAGAGGGCGTGGAAGACGATGATGTCGTCGATCCGGTTCAGGAACTCCGGCCGGAACGCCCGCTTCATCTCTTCGAGGACGCGCTCCTTCATCTTGTCGTAGCTCGACTCGTCGGTCTCCTGCAAGAACCCGGGGGACACGCGTTTACCGATCAGGCTCGTCCCGAGGTTCGAGGTCATGATCAGGATGGTGTTCTTGAAATCGACGACGTGGCCGAGCGAGTCGGTGAGCCGGCCGTCGTCCAGGACCTGGAGCATCATGTTGAAGACGTCCGGGTGTGCCTTCTCGATCTCGTCGAAGAGCACGACGGAGGAGCAGGCGCGAGACCGAGAACTTCTCCATGTACTCGGACATGTCCACGCGGATCAGCGCGTTCTCGTCGCCGAACAGGTACTCGGCGAGGGCGCGGGCCAGCTCGGTCTTGCCGACGCCGGTGGGGCCGAGGAACACGAACGAGCCGACCGGGCGCTTGGCGTCCTTGAGCCCGGCGCGGGAGCGGCGGATCGCGCGCGCGACGGCCGCGACCGCGTCGTTCTGGCCGATGATCCGGCCGTGGAGCGCCTCTTCCATCCGGGCGAGCTTCGCGGATTCCTTCTCCTCGAGCTTGGCGAGCGGAATGCCGGTCCAGCGGGACACGATGAACTCGATGTCCTCTTCCTCGACCGTCTGCGTCCCCTTACCCTTGTTCTTCTCCCACTCGCGCTTGAGCTCTTCATCGCGGTGGCGAAGGATCTTCTCCTTCTCGCGCAGCGAGGCGGCCTTCTCGAACTCCTGCGCCTCGAGATACATGTCCTTCTCGCGGATCACCCGCTCGAGCTCTTTCTCGATCTCCTTGAGCTCGGGCGGCGGCGTCAGCGCCATGAGGCGCGTCCGCGAGGAGGCCTCGTCGATCACGTCGATCGCCTTGTCGGGGAGCTGCCGGTCGGTGATGTACCGGTCGGCCAGCTTGACCGCCGCGTCGATGGCCCGGTCGGTGATCTTCACCCGGTGATGGGCCTCGTGGAAGCGCCGCTCGAGGGCGCCGTCCTTCTCGATGTACTTGCGGTATTCGTCCAGGGTCGTCGCGCCGATCGTCTGGATCTCGCCGCGCGAGAGGGCCGGCTTGAGCATGTTCGACGCGTCGATCGCGCCCTCGGCCGCGCCCGCCCCGATGAGCGTATGGAGCTCGTCCAGGAAGAGGACGACGTTCTCCGACTGGCGAATCTCCTTCATGACCGCCTTCAGCCGCTCCTCGAACTGGCCGCGATACTTCGTCCCGGCGACGAGAGCGCCCAGATCGAGCTGGAGCAGCCGCTTGTTCACGAGGACATCGGGCACGTCGTGGCCGATGATCTTCTGCGCGAGCCCTTCGACGATGGCGGTCTTGCCCACGCCGGGCTCGCCGATCAGGACGGGATTGTTCTTCGTCCGGCGCGCGAGGATCTGGATGACGCGCTCGATTTCCTGCTCACGGCCGATGACCGGATCGAGCTTGGTCTCGCGGGCGAGCTGGGTCAGATCGCGGGCGAACTCATCGAGGACCGGCGTCTGCGAGCGCTTCTTGGGGCGCGGGTAGTACTGGTCGCCGAGCAGCGCCAGGGTCTCCTGGCGAACCTCGTCGAGCCGGGCGCCGAGTGACTCGAGGATCTTCGCGGCGATCGACTGCCCCTCTTTCATGAGTCCGAGGAGCAAGTGCTCGGTCCCGATGTAGTTGTGGCCGAGCTGCCGCGCTTCCTCGATGGACAGCTCGAGCACGCGCTTGGCCTGCGGCGTGAACGGCACTTCCCCGAACGTGAGCGTCTTGGGGAATCCTGCGAGCGCGCGCTCGACCTCCGCCTTGACCGTCTCGAGCCGCAGCCCCAGCCGCTGGAGAACCGCGGTCGCGATTCCCTCGCCGTCGCGGATCAGTCCGAGGAGGACGTGCTCCGTGCCGACGAAATCGTGGCGGAAACGACCGGCTTCCTCACGCGCTAAGATAATGACCCGTCGCGCCCGTTCGGTGAACCGTTCAAACACTGGTGGTCCCCACCCCTCCCGCAGGTCGCGGAGATGCGAATTTACTTGCTCTGACGGCTAGTTACCAGACTGCGAATCCAGTATAGCCCACGCCCCTAAAGGCCGCTAGCCTTTTTTGCCCGCGGCCAACTAACTGCGCGAAACCGTTATCCGATCGACGCCGATTCGCCTCGGATCTCCCGCGCCCGCCCCTCGACCAACCGATAGCCCCGCTCCGCCTTTTGGGCCAGGTCTGGATTGTGGGTGGCGACGAGAAAGGCCAGCTTCCGTTCGGCCTGGAGCCGCAGGAAGAGATCGTAGATGACCTCGCTGGTCTTGGGATCCAGGTTGCCCGTCGGCTCGTCGGCCAGGATGACTTTGGGGTTGTTGATCAGCGCCCGCGCGATCGCGACCCGCTGCTGCTCGCCCCCCGAGAGCTCTCCCGGGAGATGGCGCATCCGATCGGCCAGCCCGACTTCCGTCAGAGCCGCCGCGGCGAGCTCCCTCACCTCGCGAGCGGGCTTGCGCTCGATCAGCGCGGGGATCATCGCGTTCTCGAGCGCGCTCATGTCCCCGAGGAGATTGTAGAACTGGAAGACGAACCCGACGTCGCGGCGGCGATAGCGTGCGAGCCCGGTCTCGGGCCACGCCGCGAGGTCTTCTCCCTGGAACAGGACGCGGCCCGCCGTCGGCCGATCGAGGCCGCCGAGCAGGTGCAACAACGTCGACTTCCCGACGCCCGAGGCGCCGAGCAGGGCGACGAACTCGCCGGGCGCAATCGTCACGCTCGCGCCGCGGAGAACGCGCACGACCTCGGGCCCGGACCGGTACTCCTTCTCGAGCTCCTCGCCGACGAGGAGCGCGGCGGACCCGACGTCACTCATACCGGAGCACGTCGACCGGCGCCAGCGAGCCCGCCCGCTTCGCCGGGATGATCGTGGCCAGGAACGACAGGATGAGCGTCGCGCCGATGATCAGGAGCCCATCGCTCATCGTCAGCTTCATCGGCAAGTAGTCGATCTGATACACGTCACCCGCAAGCCGGATCACCTTGTAGGTGTTCTGGGCCCAGATCAGGGTCAGCCCGGCCGCGGCGCCGGCCGCCGTACCCGCGACGCCGATCGTCATGCCGACGGCGAAGAACACGAGGGTGATCGAGCGCGCGGACGCTCCCACCGCCTTGAGGATTCCGATCTCCTTGCGCTTCTCGGCGACCAGAAGCACGAGGTGACCGATGATCGCGAACGCCGCCACCAGCACGATGATCGTCACGACCACGAAGAGCGCGAGCTTCTCGAGCTGGAGCGCCGCGAACAGGCTCCGGTTCATCTCCATCCAGTCCCGGACCCAGTACCGGAAGCCCAGCTGGGCGGAGACCAAACGGCCGACGTTCTTGGCGTCGAACGGATCGTTCAGCTTGACCTCGATGCCGGTGACCCCGGCCAGCCCGGCGAACTCTTTCGCCAGTGGCAGGCTCAGGTAGGCAATCGAGGAATCGTACTCGTGCATGCCGATCTCGATCGTACCGGCCACCAGGTAGCGGCGCATCTTGGGGACCATGCCCACGGCCGTGACCGCGCCCTCGGGAGAGATCACCGTGATCGATTCGCCCGGGAACACGCCGAGACTGCGCGCCAGCTCGCGCCCGAGCACGATGGCGGGCGCGCCGTCGGCGAGCGGATCGAGCGAGCCTTGCCGGAGCTGCGCGCGGACGTCTTCTCGCACCGCGGGTGTCGTCAGGTCGATCCCGCGGATCAGGCCGCCGCGGGCGCCGCCGTTCGGCGTCGTGAAGAGCGCCTGCTGGTGGACGAAGGGCGTGGCCGAGTGTACGCCGCGGATCGCTTTCACGCGGGCCGCGACCTTGTCGGCGTCGTCGAGCCCCGCCGAGCCGCCCTGGAAGATCAGCAGGTGCGGGCTGCCGGCGATGATCCGATCGCGGATCCCGTCCTGGAAGCCCGTCATCACCGCGAGCACCACGATCAGCGCGGCGACTCCCAGAAAGACGCCGCCGAGGCCGATCCACACGAAGAGCGAGAGATTCGTGCGCTGGCCGCGCGACCGGAGATACCGGAAGCCGAGCAGGAGCTCGAAGGGCAGGTTCATCGCCCGCCCTCGGGCCGCAGGAGCGGAAACAGGATCGTCTCCCGGATCGACGGCTGGTTCGCGAACATCATGAGGAGCCGATCGATGCCGATTCCTTCGCCCGCGGCCGGCGGCATGCCGTATTCGAGCGCGCGGACGTAGTCCTCGTCGAGCCAGTGGGCCTCGTCGTCGCCGCGCGCCTGCAGGGCTGCCTGCTCGCGGAAGCGCGCCAGCTGGTCGATCGGATCGTTCAGCTCGCTGTACGCGTTGGCGACTTCGTGCCGCGCGACGAAGAGCTCGAATCGATCGACGAGCTGGGGCTTGTCACGCTTGCGCTTGGCCAGCGGCGAGAGCTCGGTCGGAAAGTCGATGACGAACGTCGGTTGAATCAAGGTCGGCTCCACTAGGGTCTCGAAGACGTCCTTCCACAGCTTCGACGCCGGTCCCCCATCGTGGGCGATCCCGCGCGCCGACGCGGCCGACGCGACGGTCACGACGTCGGTCGTGGGTGTGACACCGATTCCGAGGGCCTGCGACAGGCCATCGAAGAACGTCAGACGCCGCCACGGGGGCTTGAGATCGATCGCGTGCTCGCCCCACACGAGGGACAGGGAGCCGCGCAGCGCGTGGGCGAGCTCGACGAACAGCGCCTCGGTCAGCTCCATCAGGTCCGTGTAGTCCGCGTACGCCTGGTAGAACTCGAGCGTCGTGAACTCGGGATTGTGGTGGGTCGAGATCCCCTCGTTGCGGAAGTTTCGATTGATCTCGTAGACCCGCTCGAAGCCGCCCACGAGCAGGCGCTTCAGATAGAGCTCGGGCGCGATGCGCAGGTAGAGGTCCAGGTCGAGCGCGTTGTGGTGGGTCTTGAAGGGCCGGGCGATCGCGCCGCCCGGGATCGGCTGCATCATCGGCGTCTCGACCTCGAGGAAGCCCCGCGCGTCGAGGAACGCCCGAATGCCGCGAACGAGCCGCGCGCGCATCGTGAAGATCTCGCGCGCCTCGGCGTTCACGATGAGGTCCACGTAACGCTGCCGGTAGCGCGTCTCGATGTCCTTCAGACCGTGCCACTTCTCGGGAAGCGGCCGCAGCGACTTGGCGAGGAACGTGAACGCCTTCACCGCCACCGTCAGCTCACCCGTCCGCGTGCGGAACATCTCGCCGGTCACGCCGACGAAGTCGCCCATGTCGAGCTCGACGAACCGCGCGTACTCGTCACCGAGGCCGTCGGCGCGCGCGTAGAGCTGGATCCGCCCGGTCTGATCCATGAGATGGGCGAAGCACGTCTTGCCGTGATGGCGAATGGTCACGATCCGACCCGCGAGGCTCACGGGCCCAAAGCCCTTCAGCTCTTCGTCGGTCGCGCTGCCGAGTCGCTCCGCGAGGTCGCGGGCCCACTGCGTCACCGGATACCGACCGCCGAACGGATCGATCCCGCGGCCGCGCAAGCTGTCGAGCTTCTCGCGGCGGAGCCGGATCAGCTCGTTGTCGTCCAGGTTCGGCGCGGACTCGCCTCGTCCGCGGCCTCCGCGATCGTCACTCATGCTTCACGACCTCTCGCCCAGAGGAGGTACGCCTTGATGAGCGGGTCGAGGTCGCCGTCCATGACGCCCTCCACGTTGCCGATCTCGAGCCCGGTTCGATGGTCCTTGATCAGCTGGTATGGATGGAATGTGTACGACCGGATCTGGCTGCCGAAGGCGATCTCCTTCTTGTGTCCGGTCAGCTCCGCCAGGTCCTCGCGCTGCTTCTTCTCGGCGATCTCGTAGAGCCTGGCTTTCAAGATCCGCATGGCGGTGTCGCGATTGCGGAGCTGTGAGCGCTCGTTCTGGCACGAGACGACGATGCCGGTCGGCATGTGCGTGATGCGCACCGCCGAGTCGGCGGTGTTGACGCCCTGCCCGCCCGGCCCCGACGCTCGAAAGACGTCGATCCGGAGCTCGTCCTCCCGCACGTTGACCTCGACGTCGTCCACCTCGGGCACGACCGCGACCGAGGCGAAGCTCGTCTGCCGGCGGCGGGACGCGTCGAAGGGAGAGATGCGCACGAGACGGTGCACGCCGGTCTCGCCGCGCAGATAGCCGAAGCTGTATTCGCCGGAGACCTCGACGGTGGCCGACTTGATGCCCGCTTCGTCGCCGGGCAGCAGATCGACGACCTCCGCCTTCAGGCCCGAGCGCTCGCACCAGCGGAGGTACATGCGCAGGAGCATCTGGGCCCAGTCCTGCGACTCGGTGCCGCCGGCGCCGGGATGAATCGACACGATCGCCGCCTTCGTGTCGTGGGGACCCGAGAGCATGATCTTCAGCTCGAACTCGTCAAGGTCCTTCGCGAGGCCGGCGAGGCCGTCGGTGATCTCGGCGTCGACGCTTCCGTCGTTCGCCTCCTCGGCGAGTTCGAGGAGCACCGAGAGATCTTCGGCCTTCCCGCCGAGCTCCTTCAGGCTGGCGACGAGGCGCGAGAGCTCGGTCCGCTCGCGGATGACCTCTTGCGCACGGCGGTTGTCCTCCCAGAAGGACGGCTTGGCCATGTCGCTGTCGAGCGCGGCGAGCCGCTGCTCCTTGGCAGGGACGTCAAAGATGGCCTCGGAGCTCGGTCACCCGGCCCGACAACAGCGTGAGGTCGCGCTTGAAATCGCCGAGCATCACGCCACTCGTTTCCACGCGGGGAGCGCCAGCAGCGCGCCCGAGACCGCGAGCGACAGGTACGCGACCCAGTCGCCGAAGCGCGAGTACAACGTGTACCGCGTCCGGAGCGGCACCCGCTCGGTCGCCGTGGTCCGCTCGTACAGCGGCACGCGGCGGACGATCTTCCCGCTGGGCGCGATGAAGGCCGAGACCCCGGTATTCGCCGCACGAACCACCGCGACGCGGTGCTCGACGGCACGGAACGGATACATGGCGAGATGTTGCCACGGGCCGCTCGTACGACCAAACCATGCGTCATTCGTCATGTTCACGATCAGACGTGCGCCACCTTTCACGAACTCGCGGACAAGCTCAGGGAAGATTCCCTCGTAACAGATCACCACTCCGAATGGGGCTGGCGGGCCCGGGAAGACGCTCGCGCTGGAGCCCGGCTCGAGCTCGGCGATGAACTCGGCCCAGCCCCGAACGAATCCGATCAGTCCCGATAGCGGCACATACTCACCGAACGGAACGAGCTGAATTTTATCATATCGGCCGATGATGCCTCGTTCCGTGAGAAGAAACGCCGTGTTACGCACCTTCGGTGGAGTCGACGCATCAACGTCGATCGAGCCGACCAGGAGCGGCACGCGCAGAGAGCCGGATAGCGCGCCGAGCGTTCTGAGCAGCGCCGGGTCGCGCCGGAGCGGCGTGGGGGCCGCCGTCTCCGGCCACACGATCAGGTCGGGCCGCTCGGCGCCCGCGCGCGCCGTCAGGGTGAGATAGATCGCCAGGGTCGTCGGCCCGAACGCGGGGTCGAACTTCAAGGGCTGCTCGATCGAGGGCTGCATGACCGCCACGCTCAGCTCGCCCGGCGGAGCGGGCTCCGCCAAGCGCCAGGCGCCAAAGGCGAGCGTCCCCCCCAGCAACGCCCCGACGATCGCGACCCCACCCAGCGCTGGGCGCCATGCGAGCACGAAGCAGCCGGCGATCGCGGCATTGACGGCCACGATCAGCAGCGACACGGCGTACACGCCGCCGAGCTCGGCGATCTGGATGACCGGCAAGCGCAGGTACTGCGAGTAGCCGATGAGACCCCAGGGGAAGCCACCGAAGAGGTGGCCGCGCAGCCATTCGCCGGCGACCCACAGGAACGGCGACGCGCAGAGTGCCCAGACGGTCGAGCGCCGCCCGAGCCACGCGATCGCCGCGGCGAAGGCGCCCACATAGAGCGCGCAGTATCCGGCAAGCGCCAAGGTCGGGCCCCAGGTGAGCGGCCAGGGAATCGTGCTGTACGTCCTGAAGGTGAAGTCGAGCCACCGCAGGAGGACCAGGTAGAACACGATTCCGAACGCCCAGCCCCAGGCGAAGGCATAGCGAATCGGCTGGCGCAGCGAGTCCACGACCAGGGGGGCGAGGGCGACCCAGACAATCCCTTCCCAGTCCGTTCGCGGAAACGCCAGCCCCATGAAGAAGGCGGTGCCCAGGAGGACGAGGGCACGACGCGGCGACGGACGCAGGCTCAGGAACCCCACGCGAGCCGATCAGCCAGAAACCGCGGTAGTCCCCCGCGCAGGATCTTCTCGCGCGCCCCCGCGATATCGTAGGCGACGCGACGCACCACGATCGTTCCGCGCTCGACGTCCCAGATCGCGTAGGCGGCGCGCGGGTCGCGATCGCGCGGCTGACCGACGCTGCCGACGTTGACGAGATATCTCCGGCCGCGCTCGAGCTCGACATCGACCCCGCCCGCCCGGTGCTCCGGGCCCGACGAGCCGAGTGACCACGTACCGGCCAGATGCGAGTGACCGACGAAGCAGAGCCGTGTGGTGAAGGCTCCGAACGCGTCGAAGCCGTCCTGCGCGGTCAGCAGATACTCCCACTCGTCCGGACGGTCGGGCGAGGCGTGCACGAGCGTGGCGTCACCGACCTGCGCGACCAGCGGGAGCGAGGCGAGGTAGGTGCGATGGTCTTCGTCGACTCGCTCGCGCGTCCACTCGGCCGCGGCCCGGGCGTGAACGTTGAACCACTCGAGATCGATCAGCCCGGCCACCGCATGCTCGTGATTGCCGCAGACGATCGCCTCCGCCCGCTCGGCGACCAGCTCGATGCAGGCGACCGGATCCGCGCCGTAGCCCACGAGGTCGCCCAGGCACAGGAGCGCGTCCGTCCGCGGCGCGGCGTCGGCGAGCACCGCCTGGAGCGCTTCGAGGTTGGCGTGGACATCCGAAAGCACCGCATACCGCACGAGCAGACTCAGAACGCGGGGCGGAGTTCTTTGTGAATGCGGTCGAGCAAGCCGTTGATGAATCGGCTCGATTCCTTGGTCCCGAACTTCTTAGCGATCTCGATGGCCTCGTTGATCGCGACCTTCGGCGGCACCTCGGCCGTCCACAGGAGCTCGTAGACGGCAAGCCTCAGGATGTTGCGGTCGACGACCGCCATGCGATCGAGGTCCCAGTGCTCCGCGAACTGGGAGATGGCGTGATCGATCTTTTCCTGGTTCGACTTGACGCCGCGGACGAGCGCGTCGCCGAAGACGCGGGTGTCGTCGTCGACCGGATGGCGCGCCCAGAACTCCTCGTCGTGTGGGATCGGGTCGGCGTCGCCGTTGAGGTCCAGCTGGTACAAGAACTGGAGGGCGACTTCGCGAGCCTTCCTGCGCTTGCCCACGGCGCGCCGACTCGTCGGCTTATCGGCGTCTGACATGTCCTGGGCGCGCGGGATTCCGCCCCGCGCGATGATCGCCGAGCTGGCGAAGCCACTCGGCCATCTGCAGTGCCGCCTCGGCGGCCTCTTCGCCGCGGTTGCCGACGTCCCCGCCCGCGCGCGCCCACGCCTGCTCCTCGGTCAGCGAGGTGATGACGCCGAACGTCGTGGGCACGCCCGTCGTGAGCGCGACGTGCCGGATGCCGGCCGCGGCCTCGCGCGCGACGTGCTCGAAGTGCGGCGTTTGCCCGCGGATGACGACGCCGACGCACACGATCCCTGAATAGCGGCCGGTCGTCGCGAGGTGGTTCGCGGCCTGAGGCAGCTCGAAGGACCCGGGGACCCAGTGGACTTCGATCGCGTCGGGCCCCAGCCGCGCGGCCCGCAGCGCTTGCAGCGCGCCGGCAACGAGCCGCTGCGTGATGCGCTCGTTGAAGCGGGCGGCGACGATCGCGAACCTGAACGCGCCCGCGCTCCCGGCGGCGCGGCGAAACTTCGGGGCTCGACCGGCCATATCAGTCCGGCAGGGACGACAGGAGGTGCCCGAGCTTGTCGCGCTTCGTGCTGAGGTACTTCCGGTTCGTCTCGGTCGCCGGAATCTCGATCGGGACGCGCTCGGAGATGTGTAGCCCGTACCCCTCGAGGCCGACGATCTTCTTCGGGTTGTTGGTCAGGAGCTTCAAGTTCTTGACCCCGAGATCCACGAGGATCTGCGCGCCGATGCCGTAGTCGCGCAGGTCGGCGTGGAACCCCAGCGCGATGTTGGCCTCGACCGTGTCCTTGCCCTGGTCCTGCAGCTCGTAGGCGCGCATCTTGTTGAGGAGCCCGATCCCCCGCCCCTCTTGCCGCATGTACACGAAGACGCCGCGCCCCTCGGCCTGGATCCGCTGCAGGGCCTTGTCGAGCTGCAGCCCGCAATCGCAGCGACGCGAGTGGAAGACGTCACCCGTCAGGCACTCGGAGTGCACCCGGACCAGCACGGGCGAGTCGCCGGACACCGAGCCCATCACGAGGGCCAGCGGCACGCGGCTGTCGACCGTGGTGTCGTAGGCCACCGCGGTGAACTCGCCGAAGTCCGTCGGCAGCTTGGTCGTCGCGATACGGCGCACCAGCTTTTCCTTGTGAATCCGGTACTCGATGAGGTCACGGATCGTGATCATCTTGAGGCCGTGCGAGGTCGCGAGCGCGGTCAGCTGCGGCACGCGCGCCATGCCGCCGTCCTCGTCGAGGACTTCGCAGATGACCCCCGCGGGATAGCAGCCGGCCAGGCGAGCGAGATCGATCGCGGCCTCGGTGTGGCCGGCCCGTCGCAGGACCCCGCCCCCCATGGCCCGAAGGGGCAGGATGTGGCCCGGGCGCGTCAGGTCGTCGGCGCGCATGAGCGGATCGACGAGCGTGCGGATCGTGACCGCGCGATCGTACGCGGAGGTACCGGTGGTGACGCCCCGGCGGGCGTCGACCGTGACCGTGAACGCGGTGCCCATGGGCGCCGTATTGTCGGACACCATCATCGTGATCTTGAGGTCGTCGAGGCGCTCGCCGAGCATCGGAACGCAGATCAGGCCGCGGCCGTGCTTGGCCATGAAGTTCACGGCCTCCGGCGTCACGCGATCGGCCGCCATCACGAGGTCACCTTCGTTCTCGCGATCCTCGTCGTCCACGACGAGGAGGAGGCGTCCCTGGCGGATCTCCTCGATGCCCTCCTCGATGGTCGAAAACCCGGTCATGTCGTCCCCCTCAGTGCCAGCGAGCGCACGAGATACTTGCCGATCACGTCCGCTTCGATGTTCGTCGCCTGACCGGGCTTCAGCCGTCCAAGCGTCGTCACCGCCAGCGTGTGCGGGATCAGCATCACCTCGAAGCTCCGATCACCCAGCGCGGCCACCGTGAGGCTGACCCCGTCCACGGCGACCGACCCCTGGGGTATCAGGAGCGGCTCGAGGTCGCGGCTCGGCAAGGTGACCCGCACCCGCGCCGTTGATTCTACACGGGTTACGGCGTCCACGGTTCCCACACCATCGACGTGGCCCAGGACCAGATGGCCGCCCAGGGCGCCGCCGAACCGCAGGGGACGTTCGAGGTTGACGGGGTCTCCGGGAGCCGCACGCCCGAGCGCCGTACGGGAAAGAGTTTCCGGACCGATCTCGAAGACGAAGCCTGAGGGGCGCCGCTCGATCACCGTCAGGCACACGCCGTTCACCGCGACGCTGCCCCCGAGGTCGACCCCGTCGAGGGTCACTCGGGCCTCGATCTCGACCCGCGCGACGTGCTCGTGTCGCTCGATCGCGCGGATCGAGCCGACTTCCTCCACGATCCCCGTGAACATCAGCCGCTCCGCGGCCCGCGGACAACGTCGGCCTCGACGAGCAGATCGTCGCCCAGGGACGTGACTGTGAAACCGCCCAGGCGCACGGCGCTCTTGAGCTCGCGCCCCTCCCCGGCCACCACCGGCGTCGCGCCGCGCCCGCCGATCAGTAGCGGAGCCGCGAACATCGCCACGCGATCGACCAGGCCGGCGTCGAGGAAGGCGCCGTGGACCTCGCCGCCGCCCTCGACGAGCACCGCGCGCACCTCGCGAGCGAACAGCTCCGCGAGGAGCGCGCCCAGATCCACGCGCCCGTCTCGAGTACCACACGACACGACCGTGGCGCCCGACCCCGCCAGATCGCGGACGCGCCCATCCGGGGCGTCGACGCCGACCGCGATCACGGCGTGGCTCGGTCGGCCGGCGCGAATCAGGCGCGCCCCGACGGGAGTCCGGGCCGAGGTGTCGAGCACGACCCTCAGCGGCTCTCGCGGCCATGGCTGATCGAGGCGTACGGTCAGCTCCGGATCGTCGCGCAGCACCGTCCCGATGCCGACGACGATCGCATCCGATTCGCTGCGAAGACGATGCGCTCGCCGGCGAGCCGCGTCCCCGGTGATCCAGCGGGAGGCGCCGTGCAGGTCGGCGATCTTGCCATCGAGGGTCATCCCTGCCTTGAGCGTCACGTGCGGCCGTCGCTCGCGCATCGCGGTGAGGAACACCCGATTCTGGCGCTCGGCCTCCGCGGCGCCGGCTCCGACGACGACCTCGATACCGGCGGCGCGGAGCTCGGCGAAGCCGCGGCCCGAAACCAGCGGATTGGGATCGCTGACCGATGCGACGACGCGCGCGACACCAGCCTGAACGACCGCGGGGGCGCAGGGAGGAGTCCGTCCCTGATGCGAGCACGGCTCGAGCGTCACATAGAGCGTTGCGCCGCGCGCGCCGGCGCCGGCTGCTCGGAGGGCCTCGATCTCGGCGTGGGGTCCGCCGGCTCGGGCGTGGAATCCTTCGCCGACGACGTCGCCGCCCGACGTGACGACCACCGCGCCGACCAGCGGGTTCGGCGAGGTCAGCCCGCGGCCGCGCTCGGCCAGCTCGAGCGCCCGCCGCATGAAGCGCTCGGCTGTCTCGCCCTCTTTCATGCTTCGGCCACGAGCGCGTCCACGAATGCCTGCGCATCGAACGGCTGGAGATCCTCGAGCTTCTCACCCAGCCCGATGAGCTTCACGGGCACCTTGAGCTCGCGGACGATGCGGATGACGATCCCGCCCTTGGCGGTGCCGTCGAGCTTGGTCAGGCAGACGCCCGTGAGGCCGATCGCTTCGTGAAACATCCGCGCCTGGGCGAATCCGTTCTGGCCCGTCGGCGCGTCGAGGACCATCAAGGTCTCGTGAGGCGCGCCGGGGAGCTGGCGCTCGATCACGCGACGAAGCTTCGCCAGCTCGTCCATCAGGTTCGTCTTGGTGTGCAGCCGGCCCGCCGTGTCCACGATCAGGACGTCGAGATCGCGGGCCGTGGCGGCCTTGACCGCGTCGAACACGACGGCGGCGGGATCGGAGCCCGCGGCCTGCCGGATGACCTCGACCTGAATGCGCTCGCCCCAGCGCTCGAGCTGCTCGATCGCCGCCGCGCGGAACGTGTCGGCCGCCGCGAGGATCACGCGCTTGCCGGATCCCTTGAGCGAAGCGGCGAGCTTGGCCGCCGTCGTCGTCTTGCCCGAGCCGTTGACACCGAGGAGCAGGACGACCGCCGGATGGTGCTCGAGGTTGAGCGGCTGCGTGACCGGCGCCAGGGTGTCGAGGAGGAAGCGCCGGAAGAGCGGCCGGAGCTGGCTCGCGCGGGTCACCGTCCCGAACATGACTTCCTCACGGGCGCGATTGACGAAGTCAGCGGCGAGCGACGCTCCAAGGTCGGCCGCGATCAACAGCTCCTCGAGCTCCTCGAGCAGCGCGTCGTCGACGGGCCGATCGGTGTCCAGGACGGTGCCGAGACTCCCGGCGAGGTACTCCTGCGACCGGCGGAGCCCGTCGCGGAGCCGCTCACTCAGAGCCGAGAGAAACTTCACTGGTTGTCCGAGGGCAGGACCAATCGAGTGACGACCGAGCCGCTGGCGCCGAGCCGAGGAATCGCGCGGCCGTTGAGCTCGAGGCTCACACCGCCGGCATTCCCGATCGTGATGATGAAGGGGCCGTTCGAGATCCATTCGCGGATCTCGTTGGCCGGAATCGTCTCCTCGCTCGTTCGCCCGTCCTCGGTCCGCACGCGCATCCAGGTGGTCTCGGTCGTTCGCGCGATGAGCCGGTACGGCACCGCCGCGGCGCGAGCCGGCTGATTGACNNNGCGCTGGACGCCGGCGGGGGGCTCGGCGCCGGGAGGCTCGTCGCGGCACCCGGCGCTGCCGGCGGTTTCGCGTGGGGAGCCGTCGGGGGCGGCGGGGCTACGACCGGCGGCGGGGCTGCGGCCGGCGCAGTCGCCGGACTCTCGACGGAAACCGCTACGGAGATGGGCGAGGCGCCCGGGACTTCGGCCGCCGGCGGAGGCTCCGGGAGGGCGGCACGCTGGCTCGGCCCGCCGTCCCCGTCCCGGCTCGATTGAAGCGTCATGGTGACGGCAAAAAACGCGGCGCCGAGCACCACGACCAGGATGAAGCTCACGAGCAGAGTGCCACGGGAGCGGGTCTCGCGGGGCTCGCTCTGGGGGGCGGCGACGGCCTGAGTGAGGAGCGGCGGATAGTCGTCAGGATCCGGTGTCGCGACGATGACCGGGGCCGCGACGATCGGGACCGTGGGCCTCTCGGGGGGACGGCCAGCGCTGCGGTCGTAGAGCGTAAGCGCCCCTTCGGGGTCGGCGCCGATCGCCTGGCAATACGCACGGATGAAACCCTTGGTGAAGACGGGCGCCGGCAGCGAGGCCATGTCGTCCGACTCGAGGGCTTCTAGATAGTGATGGAGCACGCGAGTTGCGCGCGAGAGCTCGTCGATCGATAGCCCTTGCTGCTCGCGTAGCCCTCGCAGGTACGCGCCGACGCTCGACATACTTCGAGCGTAGCGTATCCCGCCAGCTTCTTCACCCTGTTACTGCGCGTTCAGGTTGACCGAGACCAGGGTGGAGAGACCCGGCTCCTCCATGGTGACGCCGTAGAGGACGTCAGCCGCTTCCATGGTCTTGCGGTTGTGAGTGATGACGAGGAATTGGGTCTGGCCGGTCAATTCCCTGAGAACACGGAGAAAACGGTGGATGTTCGCGTCGTCGAGGGGCGCGTCAACCTCGTCGAGAACGCAGAACGGGCTCGGCCGGAAGTAGAAGATCGCGAAGAGCAGTGCCAGCCCGGTGAGCGCCCGCTCCCCGCCCGACAGGAGCGTGACAGCCTGGAGCCGCTTGCCGCGCGGCTGGGCCATGAGCTCGACCCCCGTGTCGAGCGGGTCGCCGCCCTCCTCGGCTTCCACCAGCCGGAGCTCCGCGCGTCCACCCTCGAAGAGGCGCTCGAACAGCTTCTTGAAGTGACCGTTGATCTCCTCGAACGCCTGGACGAATCGCTCCTGCGCCGTGCGGGTCATCCCGCGCAGCGCCTTTTCCAGATCCTTGATCGACGCGGTGAGGTCGTCGTGCTGAGTTCGCAGGAAGGTCAGGCGCTCGTCGAGCTCGCGGTATTCGTCGTCGGCGACCAGGTTCACGGGCCCGATCGCCGCGAGGCGCTCCTCGAGCTCCGCCACCCGCTCGCGCACGCTCGCGAGCTCGCGCTCGGGATCGTGATGGGCGAGCAAGGTCTGCGCGTCGACGCCGTAGACGCGCCACGCTTCCTGCCCGAGCTCCTCGCGCCGCACGCGGCACTCGGTCGCGCGAATGTCGATCTCGTGCGCGGAGGCGACCAGCCGCCCGAGCTCGCTCTCGGCGCCGCGCGACTCGTGCTCGACCGCGCGCATCTCGGAGGCGAGCCCCTCGTGGTGCTCCGCCACCACGCGCGTTTCGGCGTCGCTGCGATCGCGCTCCACCGCGACCTCACGCGCCGCGACGTCCGTCCGCTCGCGCTCCTCAGCGAGCCACACGCGCCGCTCGACGAGCTGGGCCTGGCGCTGCTCTGCCTGAGCCAGCCGGTCGGTCAGATCGCGCTCGATCTCGTCGACGCGTGAGAGCTCGCGGCCGAGGGCCTCGACCCGTTCGGTCACCGAGGCGAGATCGACCCGGCACGCGGTCAGCTCGGCCCCGAGCGCGGTCTCGTCGGTTTGGGCGCTTTCGATCGCGTTCCGGACGCGATCGGCCGCCGCCTCGAGCGCGCCTTCGGCGTCGCGCGCCACCGCGATGCGCTGGCTGAGTCGCGCCAGGGTCGTGCTGGTCTCCTCGGCCTCGCGTGCGACCTGGCGCGATTCCGCCTCGACCGTTTCGACGTGCCGCTGCACCCGGGCGTGCTCCTGGCCGGCCCGCTCGACGTCCTTCTCGCCCGACAGGCGCTCGGCCAGGCGCACTTGCACGGCGCGCGCGAGCTCTCCGATCTGCTCCTTGAGGGTCGCGAACTCGGCTCCGAGCGTCGTGATCTCGGCCTGCCCTGTCTCGACAACCTCCGCGAGCCGCTGAACCTCCGACTCGAGCTCACGGAGGTGCCGCTTGCGGGCCAGGAGCGAGTGCTGCGTCTCGCTCGCAGCCTGGTCGCCGCCGCCGTGGAGGCGGCCGGTCGGGCCGAGGACTTCCCCGCTCGGCGTGACGTAGGTCGCGACCACACCGTTACGGCGCCAGAGCCGCTCCGCCTCGTCCAGATGCTCGACGACCGCGACCTGGCCGAGGAGGTGGTGGACGAGGCTGGCGGCCGTCGCGCTGACGTGCCGGGCGACCCAGCGCACACCGTTATCCGCCGGTGCCGGATCCGCCGGCGCCGGCAGATGCTCGAGCGGCAGGAACGTCGCCGCGCCGAGCGCGTGGTCGTGCAGATAGGTCACGGCCGCGCGCGCGTGCTCGAACCGCTCGACGACCACCCACTGCAGGCGCTCGCCCAGCACGGCCTCGATGGCGCGCTCCATCCCGGTCGGGACTTCGAGGAGATCGGCCACGGTGCCGACGATTCCGTGCAGCTGATCGCGCCGCCCGTCGGCGAAGACCGCGCGCACTCCGGCGCCGTAGCCTTCGCGTGCGCGCTCGAGCTCGGAGAGCCCCTCGAAGCTCGAGCGCCGCGCCGCGAGCTCGACGCGCGCGTCGGCCAGATGCGCCTCGGCTTCGGTCAACCGCTGCTCGGCGGCGGCCTCTTGCGTCTCGAGCCGCTGGCGCTGCTCCTCGAGCGAGACGAGCTCGGCGGCCGCCCGATCGCGCGCGGCCGCCAGGGTCCCGCGCTCTCCCGCGAGGCGCTCCGCCTCCGCGTGCGCCTGGGCGAGCTCGGCGGCGAGCCGCTCGGCGCGGCGCCCGAGCTGGAGCTCGCGCTCGCGAAGCTCGCCGGCGCTGCGCATCAGATCGACGCGCTCCGCGGCCAGCCGCGCTTGCTCGAGGCGCAGCGCCTCCGCGTGGTCGCGTTCCAGGGCGAGCGCGGCGCGATGACGCTCGAGGGTGGCCTCGAATTCCGTCGCGGCGCGCGAGCGTTCGGCGGCGACCTGCTCGGTGTCTCGCAGCGCTACGCGAACATTTTCCCGCTCGCCGACGATAGACGCCTGGCGCTCGGTGGTGGTCCGAACCTCCTCGTCGAGGCGCAGGCTCTCCTCGCCGAGCTCGCGGATTTGCACGCCCATCTGCTCGCGACGCTCCAGCAGCCGCTCGAGCTCGCCCTGCACCTTCGAGACGGCCTGGCGGAGATCCGAGAGACGGTGCTCGCTCACCTGGAGCGATTCGCGCGCCTGGGCCTCGCGGGCCGCCAGGGTCGCCAGGCGCGCGCGCAGGGCCTCTTCGCCGTCGCGGAGCCGCACGAGCTCGCCGGCCATACGTTCGCCCTCGCTGCTGAGGCCGGCGAAGTCGGCGGCGACGAGCGCCAGCCCGAGGTCGCGCTTCTCGCTTTGGAGCACTTTGTACTGCTGCGCCTTCTTCGCCTGTCGCTCGAGCGAGTTCAGCTGGCGGCGTACCTCGTCCATGACGTCGCGCACGCGGACGAGATTCTGGCGGGTGGCGTCGAGCTTGCCCTCGGTCTCGTTGCGCTGCTGCTTGTATCGCGCGATGCCGGCGGCTTCTTCGACGAACACCCGGCGCTCGTGCGGCTTCGCGGTCAGGACGTGGTTGAGCTTGTCCTGGTCCATCACGGAGTAGGCGCGTGGGTTGGCGCCCGTGCCGGCGAAGAGATCGAGAATGTCGCGCAGGCGCGACGGGTTCTTGTTGAGGAGGTACTCGCTCTCACCCGTGCGATAGAGGCGGCGGCTGACCGCCACCTCGGTCCACGGCACGGAGAGCACGCCGTCGTTGCTGAAGGTCAGCTCGACTTCGGCGAAGCCGACCGGCTTGCGCGACGCCGAGCCGTGGAAGATCAGATCTTCCATACGCTGACCACGGAGCGACTTCGCGCTCTGCTCGCCGAGTGCCCACCGAACCGATTCCGAGATGTTGCTCTTGCCGCAGCCGTTCGGCCCGACGATCGCGGTGATGCCCGGCGTGACCTTGAGGACAGACTTTTCCGCGAAGGACTTGAAGCCGTGCAGCGAAACGGATTCGAGGCGCATGGGGTTTTCTAGCACGGGGACCCCAATACAACCAAAGAAAAAAGCACCAGCCGTGGGGGTACTGGCGCCTCAGAACCCTAGATATCGCCTCTTCAGGACTTCAGATAGTGGCATTTCTTGTACTTCTTCCCGGAGCCGCAGTAGCACGGGTCGTTGCGGCCGATCTTCTCTCCGGTCGGTGTCCGAGGCACCGCTTGCGCTCGCGGCGCCGGGGTCGAGGCGCGGGCGGGCTCGCCGGCGATCTCACCCCGGGACTCGCGCGCGTCGGCCCAGGCCGTCATCGCCGGCAATTCCATGGGCGCGTCACGGACGATCTGAACCTTGAAGAGCCGTTCGATCACGGCCGCTTTCATCCGCTCGAACATGTCCTCGAAGAGGTCGAAGGCTTCCTTCTTGTACTCGGTCAGCGGATCGCGCTGGCCATACCCGCGCAGTCCGATGCCCTCCTTGAGGTGGTCGATCGAGAGCAGGTGGTCCTTCCACTGCGTATCGAGCACGATCATCATTTCGTGCCGCTCGAGCGCCTGTAGAAGCTCCAGGCCGAGCTCGCTCTCACGCGCGGCAAAGCGCGCCTTGACCGCTTCCTGCACGAGCTCGTCCAGCCCCTCGCGCGAGCCGACCTCCTCGAACTGCGCGGCCGGGATCCGCGTGTCGAACTGACGGTGGAGCGCCTCGGTCAGGCCGGCGAGATCCCAGTCTTCCGGGTGCGCGCCGCGCGCGACGTACGCGTCGACGGTGCTCCCCACGAGCTCGTCGACCCATTCGGCGATGGTCTCGGCCTGGCTCTCGCCCTCCAGGATCTGCCGCCGCATCCCGTAGATGACCTCGCGCTGCTTGTTCATCACGTCGTCGTACTCGAGCAGGTGCTTGCGGATCTCGAAGTTGTGGGTCTCGACACGCTTCTGCGCGGTGGCGATCGCGCGAGTCACGAGCTTGTGCTCGATCGGCTCACCCTCCTGCATGCCCAGCCGCTCCATGATCCGCTCGACGCGCTGGGAGCCGAAGATGCGGAGCAGGTCGTCCTGGAGCGACAGGTAGAAGCGCGAGGAGCCGGGATCACCCTGACGCCCGGAGCGCCCGCGGAGCTGGTTGTCCACGCGGCGCGCCTCGTGGCGCTCGGTGCCCACGATGTGCAGGCCGCCGCGTTCGACCACGCGCGCGTGCTCCGGCTCGGTGATCCGTCGCGCCTCGGCGACTGCGGCGGCCCGGTCGGACTCCGCCGCCATCACCGGATCGAGCCCGCGCTTGCGCAGAATCTCCTTCGACAAGAAATCGGGGTTGCCGCCGAGCAGGATGTCGGTGCCGCGGCCGGCCATGTTGGTGGCGATCGTCACCGCGTTCTCGCGGCCGGCCTGGGCGACGATCTCGGCCTCGCGCTCGTGGTACTTCGCGTTCAGGACCTCGTGGCGGAGCCCGCGCTTCTTCAGGACGCTCGAGAGCGCCTCGGACTTCTCGATCGAGACGGTGCCGACGAGCACCGGCTGGCCCTTCTGATTGCGCTCGATGATGTCGTCCGCGACGGCGTTGAACTTCTCGCGCTCCGTTTTGTACACCACGTCCGGGAAGTTGACGCGGCCCAGGGTCCGGTTCGTCGGCACCACCGTGACGTCGAGCTTGTAGATCTTGGCAAACTCTTCCGCCTCGGTCTCGGCGGTGCCGGTCATGCCGGCGAGCTTGTCGTACATGCGGAAGTAATTCTGGAACGTGATCGTGGCGAGCGTCTGGTTCTCGCGCTCGATCTTGACGGCCTCTTTGGCCTCGACCGCCTGATGGAGCCCGTCGGACCAGCGCCGGCCGGGCATCTGGCGGCCGGTGAACTCGTCGATGATGATGACCTGGCCGTCCTTCACGATGTAGTCGACGTCCCGGCGGAACAAGGCGTGGGCGCGAAGCCCCTGCTGGATGTGGTGCAGCATCGTCATGTTGCGCGGGTCGTACAGGTTCTCGACGTTCAGGAGGCGCTCACAGGTGGCGATCCCCTCTTCGGTCAACGCGACCGCCCGCGCCTTCTCGTCGACGATGAAGTCACCCTTCTTCTCGGCCTCGACCTCGGAGAGCTTGCCCTCGGTGATCGTCGCCGCCCGCCGGAGCTTGGGGATGATGCGGTCGATCTTGTAGTAGAGGTCCGTCGTCTCGTCGGATGGTCCCGAGATGATCAGCGGAGTCCGCGCCTCGTCGATCAGGATCGAGTCGACCTCGTCGACGATCGCGTAGTGGAGGTCGCGCTGCACCAGCTCCTCGAGGCTGAACCGCATGTTGTCGCGCAGGTAGTCGAACCCGAACTCGTTGTTCGTGCCGTAGGTGATGTCGGCCTGATAGGCCTCGGGCCGCGTGCACGGCCGGAGCGACGTCAGCCGGATGTCGGACGTCACGAACTTCGGGTCGTAGAGAAACGACGCCTCGTGCTGGATGACGCCGATGCTCAGGCCGAGCGCCTGATAGATGGGCCCCATCCACTGCGCGTCGCGCTTGGCCAGGTAATCGTTGACCGTGACGATGTGCACGCCGCGGCCGGTGAGCGCGTTCAGGTACGCCGGCAAGGTCGCGACGAGCGTCTTGCCCTCGCCCGTCGCCATCTCGGCGATCGTGCCGTTGTGGAGCACCATGCCGCCGATCAGCTGCACGTCGAAGTGGCGCATCCCGACGTTACGACGCGCCGCCTCACGGCAGACGGCAAAGGCCTCCGGGAGGATCTCGTCGAGCGGCTCCCCGCCCTCGATCCGCTTCTTGAACTCCTCGGACTTCGCGCGGAGGCCGGCGTCGTCGAGCGGGGTGAGCGAAGCCTCGAGCGCGTTGATGGCCAGCACCACCGGCATCATGCGTTTGACGTCGCGCTCGTGCTTGGTGCCGAAGACCTTCTTCAGCAGCGCATCGATCATGTCGGGCTCATTATACAGGGCGCTTTCGCGAGGCCGGCCGACCCAGAAGCTCTCGAGCGTGGCCCCGCGCGGTCTCGGTGACCCGATCGCCCGCCACCATGCGGGCGATCTCTTCCACGCGGGCCTCGCCGGTCACGATCTCGGCGCTGACACGGGTCCGACCGCCGCGCACGCTCTTGGCGACCCGCACGTGGTGGGCGGCGCGGGCCGCGATCGGCGCCAGATGGGTCACGCAGAGCACCTGGCGCCCCTCCGCGGCGGCGGCCAGCTTCTGCGCGACGACGGCCGCCACCCGTCCGCCGATCCCCGAGTCGACCTCGTCGAAAATCATGGTGGGCACCCGGTCGGCGCGCGCCAGGATGGCCTTCAGCGCGAGCATCGTGCGCGAGAGCTCGCCGCCCGAGGCGATTCGCGCGAGCGGCCGCACGTCCTCGCCCGGGTTCGTCGACAGACGAAACTCGACCCGGTCGAGCCCGCGCGCGCCGATCTCCGCGAACGGCGCGCGCGTGACGGCGATCTCGAAGCGGGCGTGCTCCATCCCGAGCTGCCGGAGCTCGCGTGTCGCCTCCCCGGCGAAGCGCTCGGCCGCCTCGTGGCGGCGCTTCGAGAGCTCGTGCGCGGCGCCCGAGAGCTCGGCCTCGAGCTCGGCGAGCATGCGCTCCTGCTCGGCCAGGATCGCCTCGTGGCGGCCCAAACGCTCGAGCTCGTCCGCCGCGGTCTCGCGGAACGCGAGCATCGCCGACTCCGTGTCGCCGTACTTCCGTTTGAGGCGCGTGAGCGCGTCGAGACGCTCATCGAGCGCTTCGAGCCGCCCCGGCGTCATCGCGATGCTCTCCCGCAGCGCGCGGACCGACGCGAGCGCGTCCTCGACCAGCGCGCCGGCGCCGTCGACCGAATCCGCCGGCGCGCCGAACGCGGGATCGAGCCGCGCGAGATCGCGCAGCAGCCGCGCGGTGCGATGGAGGCGGCTCATCGCCGAGCCGTCGTCGTCGTTGAGGAGTGACGCCGCCTCGGCGAGCCCGGCCGACAGCCGCTCGGCATGCTGGAGCCGGCGGCGCTCCACGCGCAGCTCTTCTTCTTCGCCGACTCGCAGCCGCGCGGCGTCGAGCTCAGAGACTTGAAGCCGCAGCAGATCCTCGCGCTGGGCGCGATCCCGCTCGGCCGCCCGGGCGCGCTCGAGCTCGGTTCCGGCCGCGCGGTGCTTCGCGAACAGTTCACAGGCTCGATCGCCGAGCTCCTCGGCATCCGCGAAGCGATCGAGGAGATCGAGCTGGCGCGCCGGCTCCAGCAGGCGCTGGTGCTCGTGCTGCCCGTGGATCTCGACCAGATGGTCGCCCAGGCGCTCGAGCAACCCGACGGTCACCGGCGAGTCGTTGACGAAGGCGCGGTGGCGGCCCGAGCGAGTGAGCTCGCGGCGGACCACCACCTGTCCCTGATCGAGGCCGAGCCCCGCTTCCTCGAGCACCACGGCCGCCGCGCCGCGCGGCGCTGCCTCGAACACGGCCTCGACGGTCGCGATCTCGGTGTCGGTGCGGATGACATCGGTCTGGGCGCGAGCGCCGCGAATCAGGAGGATCGCGTCGAGGAGCATCGATTTGCCGGCGCCGGTCTCACCGGTAAGCACGTTGAGCCCGGGCTGGAACGAGACGGTGACGGCGTCGATCACGGCGAAATTGCGGACTCGAATCTCGAGGAGCATCTGACCGATGCTAGGTCAGCGCGGCGCACACCTCAAGCGGTATCGGAGCGAATACAGCGTTAACGCTCACCCCACTTGAGTTTCGTGCGGAGCACCGAGAAGAAGTCCTTGTGCGGAAACCGAACGAGCCGGATACGCGAGGCCGCCTTCCTCACCTCGACGGTATCCCGCTCTCGTAACCCGACTCCCACCTGTCCGTCGACCGTCGCCATCACCTCTTGGTCCGCCAGCAGGGTGACCTCGACGCGGTCCGCGCCGGGCAGCACGATCGGGCGGTTGGTCAGGGTGTGGGAGCAGATCGGGGTCAGGACCACGGCATCCATGGTCGGGAACAGGATCGGCCCGCCCGCGGAAAGCGAGTACGCCGTCGACCCGGTCGGCGTCGAGATGATCAGACCGTCCGCGCGGTAGGCCGTCGCGTAGCGGCCGTCGACTGAGACCGAGAGATCGATGATGCGGCTCATCGCCGACTTCGTGATGACCACGTCGTTGAGGGCCGCGTACTCGCAGAGGGGCTGGCCGTTGCGGATGACCCGAGCCGCCAGGAGCATCCGTTCTTCGATGGTCATCCGGCCGGCCAGGTACGCCTCGAGCGCGGGGAGCATCTCGTCGAGGGTCGTCGCCGTCAGGAACCCGAGTCCTCCGAGGTTCACGCCGAGGAGCGGCACGCCGAGGTCGCCGACCGCTCGGGCCATCGAGAGGAGGGTGCCGTCGCCGCCGAGGACGACCAGCAGGGAGAACCGCCCCGAGCCCCCGCGCCGAGAGCCAGGACAGCAATTGCGCGATCACGCCCTTCGCGCGGGGCGCGTCGGGCTTCGCGACGATGCCGACTCTGGTCACGCAAGTGCCTCGACGCTCCGGCTGATCATCGACTCCAGATCGCTGGCAGTACGGCCGTGCGTCGAGAAGTGCAGGAAGAACTCGTGGTTGCCTTTCGGGCCTCGCAGCGGAGAAGCGGTGACGCCCAGGACGTGCCAGCCACGCAGGACAGCATACCGCGCCAGCCGCTGCACCGCCGCTCGATGGTGGGCGGGCTCGCGGACGACGCCGCCTTTGCCGACGTGCTCACGGCCCACCTCGAACTGCGGCTTGACGAGCGCGAGCACCTCGCCGCGCGAGGCGAGGACGCCGAAGGTCGCCGGCAGGATCTTCTCGAGCGAGATGAAGGACACGTCGACGACCGCCAGGGTCGGCTGGTCGCCGAACACCCGCGGGTCGAGCGAGCGAGCGTTCGTGTGCTCCATCACGACGACCCGCTGATCCTTCCGCAGACGCTGATCGAGCTGTCCGGTGCCGACATCGACGGCGTACACCCGGGCGGCGCCCTTCTGGAGCAGGCAATCTGTGAATCCACCCGTGGAGGCGCCGACGTCCATGCAAACGCGCCCGGCCACCTTGACCTGGAAGTGATTCAGGGCATGGACGAGCTTCTCGCCCCCGCGGCTTACGAAGGGGCTCCGCGCTCGCACCTCGACCACGGCCCCCGGGGCGACCAGGTCGCTCGCCTTTTCGACGAGTTGCCCGTCCGCGAACACCTCGCCGGCGAGGATCTGCCGGGCGGCCTTTTCGCGGCTCTCGATCAGTCCCTTGTCGACGATCAGCTTATCGATCCGAACTTTCGTTGGACGTTTCATTACGCGCATCATTATAGGCGAGCGACTCGCCGGGGCCGCATCAGAAACAGCAGGGCCATGCCCGCCAGGAATCCCCCGATGTGGGCGAACCACGCCGTGCCGCCGGCCTCGCCCCCACCCCACGCTGCCGCGCTGAACGTGAGAATACCGCTCAGGGCCTGGATGATGATCCAGAAGCCGAGCACGACGAGCGCCGGCCAGCGCACGATCCGGGCGAAGAATCCGAACACCACGAGCATCTGGACGCCCGCGAACGGGAACAGGAGGATGTACGCGCCGAGCACTCCCGAGACGGCGCCGCTCGCACCGATCATCGGGATAGACGAGCGAGGGTTCACGGCGATCTGCGTGGCCGCCGCCGCGATTCCCGCCAGCAGGTAGAGCGCGAGATAGCGCCAGTGACCGAACGTGTCCTCAACGTTGTCACCGAAGATCCACAGATAGAGCATGTTGCCACCGACGTGCAGGAGCCCGCCGTGCAGGAACATCGAGGTGAAGATCGTCGCGAGCGGGCTGGGGAAATCTCCGGGCACGGCGCACGCCCCGGTGATCCGACAGGGTGTGGCGCCAAACTCGAACACGACCGATTCCGCGGCCCGCACATCCCCGCCGAGGCCGATCGACGCCTGATAGAGATACACGAGGACGTTCAGCCCGATCAGACCGATCGTGACGTACGGAACGGCCGAGCTGGGAACGTCGTCCTTGAGCGGAATCATCAGCGCGCCGTCGGCTGGAGCACGACGATCGTCGGCCGCGTCAAATACCGCTCGGCGGCGCGCGCGACGTCTTCCACCGTCACCGCGTCGATCGCCCGCGAGTAGCGGTCGGGAAAATCCCAGCCGGCTCCGACCGTCTCGAAGAAGGCCAGGTACCACGCCAGGCGCGCGTTGGTGCGCCGATCCATTACCAGCTGACCGCGGAGGTACGCTTTTGCGCGCGCCAGCTCGTCGCCGCTGACCGGAGCACCTCGCACCCGCTCGAGCTCCTGCAGCACCCCGGCCTCCGCCGCGGCGGCGCTGGCCGGCGCCGTCCCGAGGGAGGCAATCAGGAACGTCGGCCCGGTACGATACGGCATGAACGCCGACGTCGAGTATGCCAGCCCGATCCGCGAGGCCCGGCCCGAGATAGCCGACCAGTATCTGCGCTTGCTGAGCCGGACGCGTGATGACCTTGCGCTCCCCCGGCGGCTCGGAAACTGGGAGCGCCGCCTGAGTCCCTGGGCCGGAGCGAGTCATACGGCCGAAGAGTCGCTCGGCCGCCTTGAAGACGGCCTTGCGTTCCACTTGACCGCTGACGGCCAGGACCATCTGGTCGGGCTGATAGATCGCGCGATAGTGCGCAAGTAGATCGTCGCGCGTCAGCCGCTCGATGCTGTCCTTGAGACCGAACTGGTTGCGCCCGTACGGGTTCGTTCCGTACAGCTCGCGAAGCACGGCGTCGAAGCTGAACGAGAAGGGCGCGTCCGCGCGCGCCTTGATCTGACCGAGAATGAGCCGCCGTTCCTTCTCGATCTCGTCGGGCCGGAGCGCCGGCTGAAGCGCCACGTCGGCCACGAGATCCAGCAGCGTCTCCCAGTGGCGAGCGAGCGCCTGACCGCGTATCTCGGCGGCCTCGACCTCGCCGTTCGCGTCGATGCTGCCGCCGATGTCTTCGGCGCTCGTCGCGAGCTGGATCGCCGTGCGGCGCGCCGTACCGCGCACCATCGCGCGGTGCAGGAAGTTGGTGATGCCGGCCTTCGATTCTGTCTCGAACCGCGAGCCCGCGCGGACCTGAAGCGAGACGGCGACGACACCGACCGCCGGATTCTCCCGAACCAGCACCGTCAATCCGTTCGCGAGAACCCGGCGCGCGACGGGCTGGTCCTCGGCGTGCGAGACGCCGAGCGCGAGCGCGCACGCCGTCAGCGCGGAGCCGAGCATCAGGACGACGCGCGTCATCGTGGCGACGGAACGAATTCGACTCGTCCGTAGCTCTCGAGATCCAGATAGCGTCGAGCGGCATAACGAATCTGATCCGGCGTGACCGATCGCAGGCGATCGATGTACGCGAGCTCTTCGCTGAGCCGCCACACGGTCTCCGCGTGGCCGAACAGCTGGGCGCGCCCCTCGGCGGTCTCGCTGCGGAACGCGCGCGCGGCCTCCGCGCGCGTGAGGGCTCGACGCAGCTCTTCGTCGCTCACGTCCCGGTCGCGCAGGCGACGGATCTCGTTCAAGATCTCGGCCTCGGCGCGGGCGAGATTCTCGGCCTCGAGCTGCGCCGTCACCGTGATCACGCCTCCGGCCTCGAGCGCCTGGTAGTTGGAGCTCACCGAATTGACGAGCCCGAGCCGGTCGCGGAGCGCCTGCGGCAAGCGCGACGAGCGCGATTCCCCGAGCATCGACACGAGAAGGTCGACGGCCGGCGTGTCGGCATGATCCAGCTTCGGACCGAGCCACCCCATCCCCAGATAGGCCAGCGCCCCAGGCCGCGGGATCTCGGTTTTCTTCGGCGCGAGCGAGCCGGGCACCGAATGCGGTAGCCGCTGGAAGCCGCTTCGCGGCAGGCGCCCGAGCGTCCGCTCCGCGGCCTGGAGGATCTCGGCGGGTTTCACCGGCCCCACGACGACCAGGGTGAAGGACTCGGGAACGTAGTGACGGCGATAGAACGCGAGCAGCGTCTGCCGCGTCAGTTTCTGGATGATCTCGGGCGTGCCGAGCACGGAGCGGCCGTACGGGTGGCCGTCGAACACCATGCTGTAGAGCTGACGCGAAAGATGCCGCGGCGGCGTGTCCTCGCTCAACCGCATTTCCTCGATGACGACTTTTTTCTCGAGCTCCAGCTCGGTGTCGTCGAGGATCGAGTTGACGCTGATGTCGGCGAGCATCTCGATGGTCGGCACCGCGCGCGATGCCGGCAGCACCGCGTGATAGAAGGTGAAGTCGAGTGAGGTGCCGGCGTTCATTCGTCCGCCAACTGCCTCAACGTCCCGGTCGACGAAGCCCTTCGAGCGAGTCGTCGTCCCCTTGAACAGCATGTGCTCGAGATAGTGAGCCAGGCCGAGCTCCGCCGGGGCTTCGTCGCGTCCGCCGGCGCGCACCCATAGCTGAACGGCAACGACTTCACTCGAGGGGTATTCTTGAACGAGGACCCGCACACCGTTGTGGAGCACGTATCGGGTAGGTACCTGGGGCCCAGCCGAGGACTTCACCGTAGTTGCAGTCGAGCAGGCCACGAGACCTAGAACGCTGAGCCCGAAAGCCAGCGAAATACGCGGGATCCAATGCATCGCGGGTGTCAGGCTATCACAACGCAGTCGACGGGCAGAATGCCGCACCCCTGTCGCGCGAGGCGCCGGGCACAACGCCATTTGCCGGGGGTGAGAGTTCCGAATAAGTAC
>WNFK01239356.1_pt1 | contig 28786 bp, 24 predicted proteins | sample 5400281 | NCBI WGS metagenome assembly WNFK01 (sample SAMN13153350, study PRJNA577476) | soil metagenome | isolation source: 20 cm soil on Douglas fir-dominated hillslope | place: USA:California | collected 2013-09-17
CTGCGGCACCACCGCGCGCGCCTCCGCGCCCAGGCTCACGCCCTGCTCGTCGATCCAGTGCAGCCGGCCCGCGTGGGCGAGGGTGAAGGGCCGCCGCTCCTCCACCGCGACCGTGACCCGGTTGGGGAAGCGCCGGACCAGCTCGGCGCGGCGCACGAGCGGCAGCCCCTCCAGCCGCGCCACCACCGCGCTCCGGTCGAGCCGGAAGAGATTGGTGCCCGGGCCGATGCCGGAGGCCGCCACGATCTCCTCCGGCGTGAGCCGGCTCGCCCCCACCACCGCGACCTCGGTGATCGCGAAGCGGGGCGAGGTGAGCAGCCATCCCACCCCGGCCGCCCCAGCTCCGAGCACGGCCAGCGACACCCCGATCGGCACGACGCGCGCGGCGATCCAGCGCGCGCGCCGGCTCACCCGCCGCGCGAGCCGCACCCGGGACACGCGCTGGCGCGCCATCGCCCGGCCCCCCTCCGCGAGGTCCTCGACGCGGGCCCGCCCGCCTCGCGGCGAAATCACCGAGCTATGGGCTCTCATGAGCACCGGAACGAGGGCGGGCGCCGGAACGGAGATCCGCGCGCAGCGGCATGGTCCGGTGGGCCTCCCGGTTGTCCGCAGTTGGGGGAGTGCGGGGGCCATTTCCGGGCCCCCGCATTAGAAAGAAGAGCGGGTACAAGCTAGCTACCTCCCAAATGGTCATGCGGACGCCCAACCGCCATGTCCGCTAAATCTCTCCCATGGTCTTCATCTCGGGCTCGAGCGTGATGCCGAAGTGGTTGCGCACGCGATCGAGGGTGAGCTGCATCAACGCCTTGATGTCGGACGCGGCGGCGCCCCCGCGGTTCACGATGAAGTTGGCGTGCTTTGCCGAGATCTCGGCGCCGTTGAGGCGCTTGCCCTTGAGGCCCACCTTCTCGATGAGCCGGGTCGCGGTCTCGCCCGGGGGGTTCTTCCACACGCAGCCCACCGAGGCCAGGGCCAGCGGCTGGGTGGACTTCTTCTGCTTGAGCCGCTGCTTGATGTCCTTCTGGATCTCCGCGAACGGCCGCCGGTGCAGCTGCAGGCGCGCCCCGATCAGCACCGACTTGGCGGGCGGCGTGAACACGTCGTAGCTGTACGAGCCGTTCCCCGGCTTGAACTCGCCGAGGGTGCCGTCCGGATACAGGAAGTACACCGCCGAGATGAAGTCGGCGATGCCGCCGTCCTGGGTGCTCGCGTTCATGGCCACCGCGCCGCCCACCGTGGCGGGGACGCCCACCAGGCACTCGATACCGCCCAGGTTGAGCGCGGCCGCCTCGCGGATCAGGGCGGAGAGGCTCACCCCCGCCCCGGCCACCGCCTCCTCGCCGTTGAACTCGGCGCGGCCCAGGCAGCCCTCGAGCTTGAGCACGACCCCGCGCACGCCGCGGTCGCTCACCAGCAGGTTGTTGCCGCCCCCGATCACGTCGAGCGAGAGCTGCTCCCGCTCCGCGAACGACAGGGCGAGCCGGATGTCCTCCACGTCCTGCGGGACGATGAAGATGTCCGCGGGCCCTCCGATGCGCAAGGAGGTGTGAAAGCTGAGGGGTTCCTTGAACCGGACCTCGCCTCGAATCTCTCCCAGCATGTCTATCTCCTCTTGGACGTTGTCCCGGGGTCCGGGCCGAGGCGCTTGAGCAGTTCCCCGCCCAGCAGTCCCACGTCGCCCGCTCCGAGAGTGAGCACGAGATCACCCGCTCTGGTGGATTCGTACAGGTAGTCGACGATGGCCGCGCGATCGCCGCCCAGGTAGAGCACCTCCCGGTGCCCGTGGGCCGCGATGCCGTCGGCAAGATCGCGGGCGTGGACGCCTTCGATCGGCGCCTCGCCCGCCGCATAGATGTCCATGACGATGAGGACGTCGGACTGGTAGAACGCGGTCAGGAAGTCGTTGCGCAGGTGCTGCCGCCCGGATCTCCGCCGGGTGATGGCCGTAGTCGTCCACCACGAGCACGCCCTGGGCCTCACCCCGGATCTGGAACCGGCGCTGGACGCCCGCGAAGGCGGCGAGCGCAGTCTGGATTCGGTCGAACGGCATCTCGAGATCGAGCCCCACCGCGGCGGCGGCGAGCGCGTTCAGCACGTTGTGCCGCCCGGGCACCTGCAGGGCGACCGGGCCCAGCGACTTGCCGCGGTGCACGGCCTCGAACTCCGACCGCATCTCGGCGAACGACAGGCGGCGCCCCATCAGGTCGGCGCCCGCCTCGAGGCCGTAGGTGACCACCCGCTTCTCGATCCGGGGAATCATCCGCTGGATGTTGGGATCGTCGAGGCAGACCACCGCCGCGCCGTAGAACGGCACCTTGTTCACGAAGGTGAGGAACGCGGTCACGATCGCGTCGAGGTCGGGGTAGTGATCGAGATGCTCCGCGTCCACCGTGGTCACCACCGCGATGGTCGGCGAGAGCTTCAGGAACGAGCCGTCGGACTCGTCGGCCTCCGCCACCAGGAACTCGCCCTGGCCGAGCCGCGCGTTGGTCCCGAGCCCGTGCACGCGCCCGCCCACCACCACGGTGGGATCGAAGCCGCCCGCGCCCAGCACCGCCGCCACCATCGAGGTGGTGGTGGTCTTGCCGTGGGTGCCCGCGATCGCGATGCCGTACTTGAGCCGCATCAGCTCGGCGAGCATCTCGGCCCGGCCGATCACCGGCACCCCGCGCTGCCGCGCCGCGTGCACCTCCACGTTGTCGCGCGCCACCGCCGAGGAGTAGACGACGACGTGCGCGCCCTCCACGTGCGCGGCCTGGTGGCCCAGGTACACCTTCGCGCCGAGCCGCTCGAGCCGCTCCACCGTCTCGCTGCGCCGCGCGTCCGAGCCGGTGACGCGGTAGCCCAGGGTGAGCAACACCTCGGCGATGCCGCTCATGCCGACGCCGCCGATGCCCACGAAGTGGATGTGCTGGTACTTCTTGAACATCAGGCGGTTCTTCCGTGCTGGGAGATGTTGAGGAGCACGCCCGCCGAGAAGAGGGTCATCAGGAGCGCGGAGCCCCCGAAGGAGATGAACGGCAGGGGCAGCCCCTTGGTGGGCAGCGCGCCGGTCACTACCCCCAGGTTCACGAGGGTCTGGGTCGCGAGCATGATGGTGAGCCCGAGGCCCAGGTAGGCGCCGAAGGCGTCGGGGGCGCGCAGGCCGACCCGCAGGCCGCGCCAGATCAGGAGCGCGAAGAGCGCGACGATGAGGGTGGCGCCGACCAGCCCCAGCTCCTCGCCGATGATCGCGAAGATGAAGTCGGTGTACGGCTCGGGCAGGTAGAAGAGCTTCTGCTTGGAGTCGCCCAGCCCCACCCCGAGCCACCCGCCCGAGCCCAGGGCCAGGAAAGACTGGATGATCTGGAAACCGCTGCCCTGCGGATCGTCCCACGGGTTCATGAACGCGACCATGCGGCGCCAGCGGTAGGGCTTCATGGCGATGGCCACGATCACGATCGGCAGGGCGCAGCCCGCGATCGCCCCCATGTGCTGCACGCGGGCCCCCGCCATGTAGGCGAGGGCGAGGGTGAGGATGATGAGGGCCAAGCTGTTGCCGAGGTCCGGCTGCAGCAGGGTGAGCGCGGCCATGCCTCCCGCGACCAGCAGGATCGGGAGCAGGCCTTCCACGAAGCGCCCGATGACCTCCTGCCGCCGGGTGAGGAACGAGGCGAGGTAGAGCACGAGCGAGAACTTGGCCAGCTCCACCGGCTGGAAGGACACCGGGCCCACGTGGAACCAGCGCCGGGTCCCGTTGATGGACTGGCCGAACGGGGGCACCAGCACCAGCACGAGCAGGACGAAGGAGACCACGAGAAGCGGGATCACCAGCCGCTCGAGCCAGCGGTAGTCGAGCAGCATCCCGGCCCAGAGGCCGCCGAGCCCGAGCACCGCCCAGAAGAGCTGCTTCTTGAGGAAGAAGAACGGATCGTGGAAGCGATCCGCGGCCACGATCGCGCTCGCCGAGTAGACCATCACCACGCCCACGCAGACGAGGGTCACCACCACCCCGAAGAGCGGCAGGTCGGGCGTGAGCTTGAGGCGGGCGAGAGCAGCACCACGTCGCCCACCCGGGCCGCGTCGCGGGCCCGCCGGACCGCGTCGTCCATCGACTCCGCGTCCTCGGCCGGGATCCCCGCCGGCTCGAGCGCGGCGCGGATGCGGTCGCGGTCCTGGCCGATGAGGATCGCGCGGCGCACCCGGCCGCGCGCCGCCTCCGCGAGCGGGCCGAAGTCCTGGCCCTTGCCCTTGCCGCCCGCGATCAGGATCACCGGCTCGCTGAAGCTCTCGAGCGCCTTGATCGTGGAGTCCACGTTGGTGCCCTTGGAGTCGTTGTAGTAGACGACGCCCCGGTCGTCGTGCACCCGCTCGATGCGGTGGGCCACCCCGCGGAAGGCCGCGATGCCGCGGCGGATCGAGGACGGCGACATGCCGGTCCAGAGCGCGCACGCGGTGGCCGCGAGCACATTCTCCACGTTGTGCTGACCGCGCAGCGTGATCTCGGTGACCGGGCAGATGCGCTCGGTGCTGCCGTTGAGCTTGGCCACGATCCAGCCGTCGTAGATGAAGACCCCGTGGGTCAGGGTGGTGAGCCGGCTGAACCAGATCACCCGCCCGCGCGCGCGGCCCCCGAGCCCGGCGGCGACCGGGTCGTCCGCGTTCAGCACCACGCAGTCGGTGGAGAGCTGGTTGGCGAAGATCCGCGCCTTGGCGTCCACGTAGCGCTCGAAAGTCCCGTGCCGGTCGAGGTGGTCGGGGGTGATGTTCAGGATCGCGGCGACCCGCGGGCGGAAGCGGTCGGTGGTGTCCAGCTGGAAGCTCGACACCTCGGCGACCACGATCCCGTCGCCGGGGAACTCGAGCGCGTGCTCGGCGAGCGGCGTCCCGATGTTGCCGCCCACCAGCACCGGGCGGACCTGGGTGCGCAGCAGCTCGCCGGTGAGCGTGGTGGTGGTGGTCTTGCCGTTGGTGCCGGTGATCGCGATGACGTCCGCTTCCATCACCCGCCACGCGAGCTCGAGCTCGCCGATGATGGGCACCCCGCGCGCGCGCATCGCGACCAGCGCGGGCAGCTCGAGCGGCACTCCCGGGCTCACCACGATCAGCTCCGCCCCCGCGAACGCGGCGTCGGGATGGCCGCCCGCCCAGAGCGCGCAGCCGAGGCGCTCGAGCCCGCGGGCGTCCTCGGGCAGCGCCTCGAGCGGGCTCGAGTCGGACGCGAGCACGCGGCCGCCGAGGCGCCGGACCAGCCGCGCCGCCGCGACCCCGCTCTTGGCCAGCCCCACCACCGAGACGGTCTTCCCCGCCAGTGACTGGCGGTAGGTCGCGCCCCGCAGGCCGTTACCGCTCACGAAGATCCCGGTGGGATAGGAAACGTCTCGCCGCAACGTGATGATCGCCATCGCATGTCACCCTAGCGGAGCTTGAGTGTGGTGAGCGCCAGCAGCGCGAGCATGAAGGACAGGATCCAGAACCGAACGATGATCTTGGGCTCCGCCCAGCCCTTGATCTCGTAGTGATGGTGCAGCGGGGCCATCTTGAAGACCCGCTTTCCGGTCAGCTTGAACGAGCCCACCTGGATGATGACCGACGCCGCCTCCACCACGTAGATGCCGCCGATGAGCGGCAGGAGCAGCTCCGACTTGGTGAGCACCGCGAGCGTCCCGATCGCGCCGCCGAGCGCGAGCGAGCCCACGTCGCCCATGAACACCTGCGCCGGATAGCTGTTGAACCAGAGGAACCCGAGCGCCGCTCCCACCAGCGCGCCGCAGAAGATCGTCAGCTCGCCGGTGCCCTTGACGTTGAGGATGCGCAAGTACTCGGCGGCCCGGAAGTTGCCGGTGAGATACGTGATCACCGCGAAGGCCCCGCCCGCGGTCACGATCGGGCCGATGGCCAGACCGTCGAGCCCGTCGGTCAGGTTCACCGCGTTGGACGCCCCCACGATCACCAGAATCGCGAAGGGGATCCACAGCCAGCCGAAGGTGAGGAGCCAGCCCTTGAAGAACGGGATCACGACGCTGGTGGTGAAACCGTCGGCCGGCCACCAGTAGAGGAACGCCATCAGGGCGCCCACCAGCAGGATCTGCGAGCCGAACTTCTCCCGCGCCGAGATGCCCCGGCGGGTCTTGAGCTTCTTCCAGTCGTCCTTCAGGCCGATCAGGCCCAGGCCCAGGGTGGCCAGCATCAGCACCCAGATGTAGCGATTGCGCAGGTTGGCCCAGAGCAGCGTGGAGACCAGGATCGCCACCAGGATCCCGATGCCCCCCATGGTCGGCGTACCCGCCTTGGTCTTCTGGTGCCGCTCCGGAGTGTCCTCGCGGACCGAGCTCTCCCCGTGCTGCATCTGGCGCAGCCGGTTGATCAGCCACGGCCCGAGCAGGAAGGAGATCACCAGGGCGGTGACCGTCGCCATCGCGGTCCGGAACGTGATGTACCGGAACACGTTGAACGCGGTGTTGTACTTCGCGAGCGGCACGAGGAGCTCGTAGAGCACTAGTCACCCACTCCTCCGAAGCGCGCCACGAGCGTGTCCACCACGCGCTCCATGCGCATGCCCCGGGAGCCCTTGACGAGCACCGCGTCGCCGGGCGCGAGCCGCTTGAGCAGCAGCGCCACCGTATCCTCGAACGTGGTCACGTGATGGCTCTCCGCGAGCCCGGCCTGCCGCGCCGCCTCCACCGCGGTCTGCGCCCACCGCCCCATCCCGACGAACTCGGCCGCGCCCGACGCGGCGACCGCGCGCCCCATGTCGCGATGGACCGACTCGCTGATCTCGCCCAGCTCGAGCATGTCGCCCAGCACCACCACCCGCCGCGCGTCGGGGACGGCGCCCAGCGTGGCCAGCGCGGCGCTCACCGAGCTCGGGTTGGCGTTGTAGGTGTCGTCGAGGATGCGCAGGGCGCCCGCGCGCCGCCACACGCAGCGGCCCTTGGCCGGGCGCGCCGCCTCGAGGCCCTGGGCGACCTGCTCGAGGGAGAGCCCGAGCGCGAGGCCGATCCCGGCCGCGGCCAGCGCGTTGACCACGTTGTGGCGCCCCGCGAAGTGCAGGCGCACCGGCCGCTTGGCGGTGCCCGCGGCCAGCGTGAAGCGCAGCCCGTCGCCGTCGTCCTCCGCGGGGCCCGCCGCGAAGACGTCCGCGCCCGGGCGCGTGCCGAAGTAGAGCACCCGCGCCCGGCTCCGGGTGTGCATGGCGAGCACCCGCGGGTCGTCCGCGTTGAGCACCACCGCGCCGTCGGGCGGGATCGCGCGCACCAGCGCGCTCTTCTCCTCGGCCACCCCGTCGAGGGAGCCGAAGAACTCCATGTGGGCGCTCGCCACCACCGTGACCGCGCCCACCGTGGGCCGGCAGATCGCGGCGAGCGAGGCGATCTCCCCCGGGGTGTTCGCCCCCAGCTCCAGCGCGAGCGCCTTGTGCTCCGGCCCCAGGCGCAGCAGGGTCAACGGCAGACCCCACTGGTTGTTGAAGCTGCCCTCGGGCTTGAGCACCGGGCCGAGCGCGCCCAGGACCGCGGCCATCATCTCCTTGGTTGTGGTCTTGCCGTTGGAGCCGGTGACCGCGGCCACCGGCACCGTGAAGCGCGCCCGGTGATAGGCGGCCAGGCGGCCGAGGGCGCGCGTGGTGTCGTCGACCAGGATCGTGGGCACCGAGGGCGGCAGGTCGTCCGGGAGGTTGTGGACGATCAAACACGCGGCGCCACGCGCGGCGGCGTCGCGGAGAAAGGCGTGGCCGTCGCGGTTCGGGCCCTTGATGGCGAAGAAGGCCTCCCCGATCCCCAGGTGCCGGCTGTCGATGCTGACGCCGGTCACGGGCACACCGAGGTCGCCCGCCACGAGGGCGCCCTGGGTGCCGCGGACCACGTCCTCGATGCTCAGCCCCGCCGCCACGCCTGCCCTCCGTCTCCGCCGCGCGTCCGCAGCGCGGTCCGGGCCACCTCGCGGTCGTCGAAATCGTGCGACTCGGCGCCGATGATCTGGTAGGTCTCGTGCCCCTTGCCCGCGATCACCACCACGTCGCCCTCGTGCCCCCAGGCCACCGCGGCCTCGATGGCGCGGCGGCGATCGGCCATGGACTCGTGCCGGCCCGCGGCCTCGGCCGGGATACCGGTCTCGATCTCGGCCAGGATCGCCTCGGGCCGCTCGGTGCGCGGGTTGTCGGAGGTCACCCAGGCGAAGTCGCCGAGCCGCGCCGCGATGCCGCCCATGATCGGGCGCTTGCCGCGGTCGCGGTCGCCGCCGCAGCCGAAGACCACCCCGAGGCGCCCGCCCGGGCGTAACAGCTTGCGCGCGGTGGTCAGCACGCGCTCCAGCGCGTCGGGCGTGTGCGCGTAGTCGACCACCACGAGGAAGGGCTGGCCGGCCTCCACCCGCTCGAACCGCCCGGGCACCGTCGCCACCCGGGAGAGCGTCTCCCCGATCCGTCGCGGTTCCATGTCCAGCGCGAGTCCGACGCCGATGGCCCCGAGGAGATTCATCACGTTGTGCTCGCCAACCAGCGGCGAAGCGATCTCGATCGGGCCCTTGGACGAGACGACCTCGAGCCGGATGCCGTCCATGCCGGATTCCCAACGGCGCGGCCGCAGTTCGGCCCGGCCGTGCAGACCGAAGGTGATCGGCCGCACCCGCGGGTCGTCGGCCGCCGCGGCCAGCATGGCCGCGCCCGCCGGATCGTCGGTGTTCACCACCGCGGCGCGGTACGGCTTGCGGCTCCCCGCGAGCAGCGTGAAGAGCCGCGCCTTGGCGTCCCGGTAGGCCTCGAGCGTCCGGTGGAAGTCGAGGTGGTCCTGGGTCAGGTTGGTGAAGACGGCCACGTCGAACTCGATGCCGTCCACCCGCGAGAGCGCGAGCGCGTGCGAGGAGACCTCCATCGCGGCGCCGCCGACCCCGACCCGCACCATCCGCGAGAGCAGCGACTGCAGCTCGAGGGCCTCGGGGGTGGTCTGGCTGGCCGTCTCCGTCTGCTCCCCGACGCGGTACTGGATGGTGCCGATCACGCCGGTCGGCCGCCCGCCCGCGCCCAGCAGGGCCTCCACCAGCAGCGACGTGGTGGTCTTGCCGTTCGTGCCCGTGATGGCGACCACGGTGAGCCGGCGCGAGGGATGCCCGTGGTAGGCGTCGGCCAGCCGCGCCAGCGCCTCGCGCGACGACGGCACGATGATGCGCGGCGTCGCGCTGCCCGGCAGCGGGTCGGCCCCTTCCGCGACCACCACCGCCGCGCCCCGCCCGACCGCGTCGGCGGCGAAGCGCCGGCCATCCTGCTTGAAGCCGGAGATGGCCACGAAGAGCTCGCCCGGCGCGACCTTGCGCGAATCGTAGGCGACCCCCGTCACGTTCCCGGGCAGGGTGCCCAGCACCGTCTTGTCCGGCAGCGCCTCGAGGAGCGTGGTGGTGGGCACGGCGGTCTCGCTCATGTCCTCACGGCCGCAGGCTCGCGGCCAGCGGGGGATGGGCGGCCCGGCCGGCCGGCGGAGCGAGCTGGAGCCGGCACACCACTCCCGAGGTGAGCGGGGCGCCGGGTGCCGGCGTCTGGCCGGTCACGACGCCGCGACCCGCGATCTCGAGGCGCACGTCGAACGGCGCGAGGGCTTCCAGGGCCTGGCGGAGCGACAGGCCGGCCAGGCGCGGCATCACCGCCTGGGCGTCGCCCACCGGCGCCGGCGGCTCCGGAGCCAGTCCGGCCGCCGGCGCGGGGGTGCCGGGCTCCGCCGGCCCGCCGGCGCGCAGGCCGGCGGGACCGCCGGCCAGGATCTCGCCGCGGACGATCGGCACCGGGCTGCTGTCGCGCGGGGGCACGTTCAGGTAGCGCAGCGCCTCGCGCCCGATCGCGGCAAACATGGGCGCGGCGGCCTCGCTGCCCCACTTCTCGTTCTTGGGCTCGTCGAGCAGCACGATCATGGTGAGGCGCGGATCGTCGGCGGGCACGAACCCCACGAACGAGAGCACCCCGGGGGCGCGCGAGTAGCGCCTGGTCGCCGGGTCCATCTTCTGGGGGGTGCCGGTCTTGCCCGCCACGTCGTAGCCGGGAATCGCGGCGTGACGGCCGGTGCCGTTGGCCACCACGTTGACCATCATCTCGGTCAGGGTCCGCGCGGTCTCCGGACTGATGACCTGGCGCACCGTCTTGGGCTCGAAGGAGCGGATCTCGCGGCCCTGCGCGTCGACCACCGCGCGGATGATCTGGGGCTGCATAAGCCGGCCCCCGTTGGCCACCGCGGAGAAGGCCGCGATCATCTGCACCGCGGTCACCGAGATCTCCTGGCCGATGGACATGGTGGCGAGCGAGAGGCCGGACCACTGCGCGGGCGGACGGAGCTGGCCGCGGCTCTCCCCGGGCAGGCCCAGGTTGGTCGGGGCCCCGAAGCCGAAGCCGGTCATGTACTTGTAGTAGCGCTCCTTGCCGATCTGCATGCCGACCTTGATCGAGCCCACGTTGGAGGAGTTCTGGAGCACCTCGGTGAAGGTGAGCCAGCCGTATTTCTTCCAGTCGTGGATGGTCGCGTTCGCGATCGTGATCGCCCCGTTCTCGCCGAAGATCCGGTCGGTGGGGCGGACGACGCCTTCCTCCAGCGCGGAGGCGGCCATGATCACCTTGAAGGTCGAGCCGGGCTCGAAGGGGTCGGTCACCGCGCGGACGCGGCGGTCGTCGTCGGTGGCGGTCGCGAAGGCGTTGGGGTTGTAGGTGGGCCGGATCGCCATCGCGAGGATCTCGCCGGTGCGCGGATCCATCGCCACCGCCATCGCCGACTTGGCGCGGGTGCGCCGCCACGCCGCGTCCACTTCCTTCTCGGCGAGGTACTGGATGGTCGCGTCGATGGTGAGCATGATCCCCTGCCCGGCCACCGACGGCTTGAGCACGATGGGCGCGCCGGTCACCTCGCGGCCGAGCGCGTCGCGCTCCACCACCGCGCGCCCCTCGACGCCGGCCAGATGCCCGTCCCACATCTGCTCCATGCCCGCGAGTCCCTTGCCCTCCGCGCCCTCGAAGCCGATGAGCTGGGCCGCGAGCTCGCGATTCGGGTAGAGGCGCAGGCTGTCCTCGACCAGCGTGAGCGAGGGATCCTTCAGGTCGCGCACCGCGCGCGCCATGTCGGGAGTCAGGCGCCGCCGCACCGGGGCGAACTTCTTCGCCACCGTGAGCTTGCGGGCGATCTCGCGAGCGGGCTCGCCCAGGATCGGGGCCAGCCGCGCGGCGAGCCGGCCCGCGTCGTCCACCTTCACCGGCGTGACGTAGAGTGCGTCGGCGCGTGAAGACACCGCGAGGGCCTGGCCGGCCCGGTCGAGGATCGGCCCGCGCTTCGGCCGGAGCGGCACCGTCTTGGCGTGCTGGTTCTCGGCGAGGCGGGAGTACTCGTCGTGCTTCCAGACTTGCAGGTAGGCCAGGCGTCCGAGGATTCCGATGAAGGCGAGGGCCAGGCACGCCGCGAAGATCAGCGTCCGGGTTCTCAGGCCCTCGATGCGGATCTCGGTCATGCGGTCTCGCTAGCGCACTCCGACGTCACGCGGGACGGGACGCTCGGCCACCACCGACGGCCGGTCGAGCGCGGCGGCCCCACGGCCGACCGGGACGAACTCGCGGGCGATGCGGACCTGGTCGCGCGCGGGCGCCACCATGCCGAGCTCGGTGCGGGCCTTGCCCTCGATGCGCGAGAGCGACTTGAGCGTGGCCATCTCCACCCGCAGCCGGCGATTGAGCTCCTCGGCCTCGGCGCGGCCGCCGCGCAGCGCGTCCAGCCGGTACGAGAGGCGCACCTGCTGCACGCGCAGTCCCACCACGCCCAGGATCAGCGTCACGGCCAGGCCGGCGCCCACCACCGCGCTGGCCATCGAACGGAGCCGGCGCCGGTCCTTCTGGCGATGGCGCCGCACCGCCTCCGGCTGACGGGCGCGGTGCTCGCGCCCCCACGCGGACTGGGGCACGCTGCGGGCGGCCGCGCGCGCGCTCATGCCGCCTCCCGGCGCGCGAGCACGCGCAGCTTGGCGCTGCGGGCGCGCGGATTCTCGGCGGTCTCTTCGCGGCCCGCGGTGACCGGCGACGGCTCGAGCTCGACGAACCCGGACCCCTCGAGCACGCGGAACGCCCGCTTCACCACCCGGTCCTCGCCGGAGTGGAAGGAGATGACGCCGAGGCGGCCGCCGTCCTCCAGGAGCGCGGCGGCCTGCGGCAGCGCCTCCGCGAGGGCGCCCGGCTCGTCGTTGACCGCCATGCGCACCGCCTGAAAGGTCCGGGTGGCCACGTGGGTGCGCTTGGACCACGCGGCGCGCGGCACCGCGCGCTTCACCGCCGAGACCAGGTCGGCGGCGGTCCGCAGCGGGCTGCGGCGCCGCTGCTCCACGAGCACGCGCGCGATGCGCCGGGCGTGCCGCTCCTCGCCGTACTCGGCGAGCAGGACCTCGATCTCCTCGGCGGCCAGGCGCCCGAGCAGCTCGGCGGCGGTGTCGCCCTCGGCCGGATCGAAGCGCATGTCGAGCGGCTCCTCGCCCTGGAAGGAGAACCCGCGACCGGACTCGTCGAGCTGGTACGAGGACAGCCCGAGATCCAGCAGCACCGCGGTCGCGCGCTCCACGCCCGCGTCCGTCGCGATCGCGCGGAGGTGGCGGAAGCTACCACGCACCAGCACCACGCGGGCGCCGAAGCGCTCGAGGCGGCGCGCCGCGCGCGCGAGGGCTTCCGGATCGCGATCGATACCGAGCAGGCGGCTCTCGCCACCCGCCGTCTCCAGCAGCTGCTCCGCGTGTCCACCCATGCCGATTGTCCCGTCCACCACCCAACCCCCACGACGGGGGCGCAAGAGGAATGTCACTTCGTCGAGCAGCACCGGTACGTGGGCGGCCGTTGCGTGCTCGGGTTCTCGCGATTGCTTCTTGCGCATGCCTAGACGCCCTTCTGGGCGAGGCGCTCGCGCAGATCGTCGAGCGGGCCCGCGTTCTCGCGCTGGTAGTGCGACCAGCGATCCTCGTCCCAGATCTCGAAGTGATCCATCATGCCGATGATCACCACGCTCTTGGCGAGGGCGCCGCGCTCGCGGTAGTCCTGCAGGATCTGGATGCGCCCGTGCGGATCGAGGATCACGTCGAGACCCGCGGAGAGGTACACGTGCTGGAAGCGGCGGCGATCCTGATCGAGCTTGGGCAGCGTGCTCAGGCGCTCCTCGAGCTCGCGCCACTTGTCCTCGGGGTACACGTCGAGCGACGTGCCGTTGGGCGCCATCACCAGGCGGTCACTGCCGCCCTCGCGCAGCACGTCCCGGAACTTCGCCGGAATGCTGAGGCGCCCCTTCGGATCGATCGTGTGCCTGAAATGCCCCCGAAACACTGTCTCCCCCACCGGGGGCCTACCTGCCCCCGGAACCGGCCTAGAATGACGTTTCAATGGCACTTCATGGGATTTCATCCCACTGCCGGGGACCATCCTAGAAGGGGTCGCTAGGGGTGTCAAGCGAAAACTCCAAGATTTTCAAGGCCATTCAGACCCATCCCCCGCGCCACCGGTTGGGGGTGGTGAGGCCGGGGCTACAGCAGGTAGAGGACGGGGTGTCTCGGGCCGGACCCTAGCGGGTCGGGCGGTAGTACGTGAGGGCCTCCGGCAGCCAGCCCTCGATCTGCTGGATGCGGGTGGCCTCGGAGGGGTGCGTCGAGAGGAACTCGGGGGGCCGCTGCCCCTTGGCGGCCTCCGCCATACGCTTCCACAGCTCGAGCGCCGCGCGCGGATCGTAGCCGGCCTTGGCCATCAGGATCAGGCCCAGGTGATCGGCCTCCGACTCCTGGGCGCGGCCCCAGGGCAGCAGCACACCGACCGAGGCGCCCGCGCCGAGGGCGGCGCTCACGAGCTGCACGGTGGCGGGATTGCTGCTCGCCATGCCCGCGAGCACCTGGGTCACCGTCTGCACGCCCATCTGCTGGCTCACCCGCTCGCCGCCGTGGCGCGCGAGCACGTGGCCGATCTCGTGGCCGAGCACCGCCGCGAGGCCGGCCTCGTCGCGCGAGACCGGCAACATGCCGGTATAGACCGCCACCTTTCCGCCGGGCAGCGCGAAGGCATTGACCTGCTTGTCGTCCTGGATGACCCGGAACTCCCACTGGTAGCCCAGGTCCGTGACCGCGGCGATCCGGCTCCCCACTCGCTGGACCAGGGCGTTCTGCTGCGCGTCGGTGGAGAGGGTCGCCTTGCCGACGATCTGCTGGAAGGACTGCACTCCCATCTGCGCTTCCTCGGTCGGCGAGACCAGCTGGATCTGCCGACGACCCGTGTAGGGCACGGTCTCGCAGCCCATGGGGGCGGCCAGAGCCAGGAGGAGAAGCGCGACGAGGACGCGACGGCGGCGCACGGCGGTCATTCTACCAGAGGCGATTGCGGAGCGTGGCCTGCGTCTCCATGAGCACACCCGCTCCGTCCCGACCGACCTCGAGCTGCACCTGCACTGCGATCACCGCCGCGGGATCGGTGGTCGCCACACCGTCCCGGTCGAGATAGGTCAGGCGGAACCCGCGCACGCCGTTGATCACGGGCTGGGCGCCGCCTCCCGCGTCCCGGCGCAGGATGGTCTCCCCCGCCCGCAGCAGGTAGGTCACGCGCTCGCGGGTCGGGTCGATCACGCCGTTGCCGTTGAAGTCGCGCTGGAACGCGACCCGGGCGGGCTCGGCCACCACGACCGGGGCGAAGCCCGCGGCGGTGGGGTCGTACCCGGCTTCGCGCAGCTCGCTCGCCATCCGCTCGAGCGCGTAGCGGGCCGACTGCTGCGCCTCCACCCGCGCGGCGCCCCACGCCCAGGCACGGAGCCCGAGGTGCAGCAGGGTGACGCTGGCGGCCAGCATCCCGCCGCCGACCGCGAGGGCCACCAGCATGTCCACCAGCGAGTACCCACCGTGTGCGCGCCGCGGGTCCACGCGCCAACACTGGCCACCGACGCGGGCACGCGCAACGCCCACATTTCGAGACGTCAGGATCGGGACACAGCGCGCTAGATCAAATGCAGTAACGCAAACCCAGAGGTGGCACGACCCACAAGACGGACCTAGGCCGCAGGCTCAGCGGGCCGCAGATGCGCCCAGGGCGCGATCTTCTCGAACGCGGCCGAGGCCCGCAGCACGGTGGCGTCCTCGAAGCGCCGCCCCAGGATCTGCAGCCCGATGGGCAGCTTGTCGGAGGTGAACCCGCACGGCACCGACGCGCCCGGGTGGCCGGTCATGTTGAACGGGTACGTGAACGGGATCCAGTCGTAGATCCCGGTCGGCGTGCCCGCGATCTCGCCGGGGCCGTCGAGGCCGACCTTGAAGGCCGCGCACGCGATGGTCGGGGTCAGGAGGAGATCGTAGCGCTCGAAGAGGCGGCGCGGGTGCTCCTCCCACGCCAGCCGGTCGAACCAGGCCTGGACGTACTGGGTGGGGCTCCAGCTCCGGCTCTCGTCGGCGATCGCGACCAGGCCCGCGTCGATGTCGTCGCGCCGCTCGCGCAGCGCGGGGCCGAGGCGGGCCGCGATGCCGCCCAGGAACATGGTCCTCCACGCGGCCTGCGGGCTCGGCCACTTCGGCGCGATCTCCTCGACGCGGCAGCCGAGCTCGCGGAAGCGCCGGGCCGCGCGCGCGCACGCCGCGGCCACCTCGGGATCCACCACCTTGGCGAAGCCGAGATCGGACGTCCACGCCACCCGCAGCCCCTTCACTCCGCCTCCCAGCGCCTTCACGTAATCCACGCGCGGCCCCGGCAGCGAGAACGGATCGCGCGCGTCGGGCCCCGCCGCCGCGTTCAGCATCAGCGCGGCGTCCGCCACCGTGCGGGTCATGGGCCCGATGTGCGAGAGGCCCCACGCGGCGCTGAACGGATAGATCGGCACGAGCCCGAAGGTGGGCTTGATGCCGTAGATGCCGGCGAGCGAGGCCGGGATGCGGATCGAGCCGCCGCCGTCGGTGCCGATGGCGAGCGGGCCCATCCCGGCCGCGACCGCCGCGCTGGCTCCCCCGCTCGAGCCGCCGGGCGTGCGATCGAGGTTCCACGGGTTGCGCGTGATGCCGAAGAGCAGATTGTGGGTGGCCCCGATCCAGCCCATCATCGGGGTGTTGGTCTTGCCGAGCTGGATCGCCCCCGCCGCGCGCATGCGCTCCACCATCGGCGCGTCCTCGGCGGGCACGTTGTCGGCGAAGAGCCGCGTGCCGAACGTGGTGCGGACCCCCTTGGTGATCACGAGGTCCTTGGTGGAGAACGGCACCCCGTGCAGCGGGCCGAGCGTCGCGCCCTTCTTCGTCATCATGCGCTCGGCCGCCCGCGCGTCCTTGAGCGCCTGGTCGGCAGTGAGCGTGACGAAGGCGTTGAGCCGCGGGTTGAGGCGCTCGATGCGGGCGAGCACCGCCTTCACCACTTCGACCGGGGAGAGCTTGCGGCGCTTGATGGCCGGAGCCATCTCGGAAGCGGGCATCCAGCAGAGGTCGTCGGCGTTCGCCATGGCCATCACCCCTCACCCTGCCCTCTCCCCTGAGGGGAGAGGGGCCGTTGCCAAGCCCGGTATTGTTAGGCGCCGCGGAGGCGCGGGTCGAGCGTGTCGCGGAGCGCGTCGCCGAGCAGGTTGGAGCCGAACACCGCGAGGCTGATGGCCAGGCCCGGGAACAGGACGAGCCACGGCGCCTTCTGCGCGTACTCCGCCGCGGAGACCGAGAGCATCCGGCCCCACGACGGATAGGGCTCGGGCACCCCGAGGCCCAGGAAGGACAGCGCGGCCTCCACCAGGATCGCGCTGCCGAGCTGCGCGGTGCAGAGCACGATGAACGGGCCCATGGTATTGGGCAGGACGTGGCGGAACGCGATGCGCACATGCCGGAGGCCGACCGCGCGCGCCGCCTCCACGTACTGCATCTCACGGATCGACAGCACGCTCGCCCGGATGACCCGCGCGGCCCTCGGAATGATCGGGATCGAGATCGCCAGCACCACGTTCGGGATCGACGGGCCGAGCGCCGCCGACATCACGAGCGCCAGCACGAGCAGCGGCAGCCCCTGCAGGATGTCCATCACCCGCTGGGTGATGAGGTCGGTCTTGCCGCCGACGTAGCCGGACAGGAGCCCGATGATCCCGCCGAACACCGAGCCGAGGAGCGTGGAGGCCAGGCCCACGATGAGCGAGACCCGGGCCCCGTGCACGACGCGCGAATAGATGTCGCGACCCAGGTGATCGGAGCCGAGCCAGTGGTCGGGGCCGGGCCGGGCCAGACTCTGCCCCGCGTCGGTGGCGATGGGATCGTGGGTCGCGAGCTGGTTGGCGAAGACCGCGGTGAGGAACATCACCACCATGAGCAGCCCGCCGATCGCGCCCAGGGGCTTCTTGCGGCAGAAGCGCGCGAGCACGGTCCAGGCCCCGGGCCGGCGCAGGCCGAGGCTCACCGACGCCGCCTCGACCCCGAGCGGTCTAGTGGCCATAGCGGACGCGCGGATCGAGGAAGCCGTAGAGCATGTCCACGACCAGGTTCGAGACGATGACCACGATCGCGATGAACATGACCAGGTTCTGGACGATCGGGTAGTCCCGCCAGAGGATCGCCTCCACCAGGAAGCGCGCGAGCCCGGGCAGGTTGAAGACGGTCTCGGTCACCACGAGCCCGCCGATGAGGAACGCGAACTCGATGCCGATCACGGTGACCACCGGCAGGATTGCGTTCTGCAGCGCGTGGCGCCAGATCACCACGCTCCCGGACTGGCCCTTGGCGCGCGCGGTGCGGATGTAGTCCTCGCGCATCACCTCGAGCAGCGACGAGCGGGTGATGCGCATGATGAGCGCGGACGAGCGGTAGCCCACCGCGAGGGACGGCAGCGCGAACTGCACCGCGTGCAGCCAGAAGTTCTCGGACGGCGACACGTAGGTCACCGGCGGGATCCACCCGATCCACGCCACCAGCCCGAGGATGATGACCATGCCCAGCCAGAACGAGGGCATGCTGAGGCCGGCGAGGCTGAAGACCCGCAGCGCGTAGTCGAGCGGGGTGTCCTGGCGGACCGCGCTGATGACCCCGAGCGGCACCCCCAGGGCCACCGACACGATCAGCGACAGGATCGCCAGCTCGAGGGTCACCGGGATGAGCGGGCGGATGATCTCCCAGGCGGGCAGGTCGTAGCGATAGGACTTGCCGAGATCGCCGGTCAGGATCTGGCGCATCCATTCGAGGTACTGCACCCACACCGGCCGATCGAGCCCCAGCTCCTTCTCGATGGCCACCCGCTCCACCGGGTTCACGTAGCCGCCGGTCGAGAAGAGGATGTCGACGATATCGCCGGGGGCCAGACGCAGCATGCCGAAAATCACGATCGACATGCCGAGCAGGGTCAGGAGACCGATGCCCAGCCGCTGGGCGATGTACGTCTTCACCGGATCGGGGGGCCTACTTGTCCCGCCACACGTCGGCCATGCGGCCGAAGTTGTAGATGTTGTCGTGCGGCACCATCCCCTTCACGTACGGCCACACCGTGAAGTAGTCGAGGCGCCAATCGAGCAGCGGCCGCGCCGCGTCCGCCTCCACCTTCTTCTGGAGCGCGGCCACGAGCGCCAGGCGCTTCTGCGGGTTCAGCTCCTGGGACTGCTGCTCGATCATCTTCATCACTTCCTCGCTGCAGTACTGGCTATAGTTCCGCGGCGAGCCGCACGCGTAGTTCTCGTAGTAGTTGGCGTCCGGCTCGTCCACCCCGAGGCCAGTGAGGTTGGCCCCGATCTGGTAGTCGCCCCGGGTGGCCATGGAGTGCCACTGGGCGGTCTCCACCTGCTTGAGGGTGGCCTCGATGCCCACCTGCTTCAGCTCGTTGATCACGAACGAGGCCATGTCCACGTACAGCGCGATCGCGCGCGTGCTCATCTCCACCTTGAGCGGATTCTGCGGGGTGATGCCCGCCTCGGCCAGGAGCTTCCTGGCCTGCGCGCGCATGTCCTCGATCTTGCCGTAGCCCGGCAGGGTGCCGAGGTCCTTCTCGAGCAGGCCCCAGACCCCGTAGGGCTTGGGCTGCTGGGAGGCGCCGGGGACCGCGCCGCCCTGGTGCACCGCGGAGATCAGGGCCTTCCGGTCGATGGCGTAGGAGACCGCGAGCCGCACCTTCAGGTTGTCGAAGGGCGGCTTCTTGGTGTTCATGATGATGTTGTCGCTCACCGCCTGGGCCACCGGGGTGATCACGAGGCCGGGCACCGCCTTCTTGAGCTGCTCGGCCGCGGTCTTGGTGGTCTCCCCCGGGAAGGACACGTCGAGCTGCCCGGCCTGGAGCGCGGCGGTGCGGGTGCCCCGCTCCTTGATCACGACGTAGCGCAGGCTGTCGAGATAGGGCCGGCCCTTCATGAAGTAGTCCGGGTTCTTCACGTAGTCCACGAACTCGCCCTTGCGCCATTCCTTCATCTTGAAGGGCCCGGTGCCGATGCAGCCGGTGCGGTAGGCCGCGGGATTGACGTGGGCCGCGTAGATCGGGGTGTAGCCGGAGGCCAGCATGACGAGCAGGCCCGGCTGGGGCCGCTTGAGACGGAACACCACGGTGTAGGGATCGGCGGCCTCGATGGCCTCGACGTTCGTGTACCAATCCTTCCGCGGATTGATGCGCAGCTTGGCCGGCGCGTCGGGAGCCTCGCGCAGCATGTCGAAGGTGAACTTCACGTCCTTCGAGGTGAACGGCTGCCCGTCGTGCCACTTCACGTTCCTGCGCAGGAAGAAGACGAGGTTCCGGTAGTTGTCCTGCCACGACCACTTCTCGGCGAGCTCGCCCACCAGATTCTCGACCGTCTCCGCGCGCTTGGTCTGATCGAACACGACCAGGTTGTTGAAGCAGGGCATGGAGGGAAACGAGGTCGCGATGGTCGAGGTCTCGTGCACCGCGAAGCCCTGCGAGAGATCCTCGCGCTGCATCAGGTTCAGGTGGCCGCCGGACTTCGGCGTCTCGGCCGATGCCAGCGACGCGGCGGCGAGCACGGCCAGGGCGGATAGCGCGGCGGCGACAATGCGGGAACGCCTCATTGTGTTCCTTTCCTATGAGCGCCGGCCCCGGGAGGTCGGCGGGATTCGCGACACGATGGTGGGGAAACCCGGCAAAAATATACGATATCGACCGCGGTCCGACAACTGTTCCGCGCCGCGCGCCAGGGGGTCTGGTCACGCGGCGCGTTAGTCGCCGATTGACGGGCCCGCGCTGACCGCGCGGGACGGGGCGGAGACTAGCGGGCGGTGTGCGGCTCCTGGAGGCCGCGCCGTACCTCGCGGCGCGTGAGCAGCTCCTCGAGCGCGATCGTGCGGGCTCCACCCCGGCGCCGGAGCTCGGGCCGCGCCAGGATCGGGCGCTGGCGGATCCGCGAGGCCAACCCGTTGCGCACCGCCCGGTCGGCGTAGAGGCTCCGCAGCGCGCGGCACATGAGCGGCCGGCCGCGGTTGTACCCGAAGCGGTGCTTGTACTCGTCAGCGGTCAACCGGTGGCTCCGCAGATGGGTATTCGTGAGCTGGCGGAAGGCGCCGCCACAGACGAGGCAGTGGATCGAGTCCTGCTGCACGGCCTGTCGCGGATCGGCGCGCAGCCCGTTCAGCGTGCGGCGACTTCCTCCAGAGCCCACGACGTTGCTCGCGCGCCGGACCGCCGCGGCTGCGCGGATGCGATCACCCTGGATCGCCGGCGCACCATTGCTGATCGGGAAAGGTCGGAGCGGAGGGTAGGACGGCGTACCGTTCGCGGGCATGTCTAGCCTCCTTCGCGCGACGAGGAACAGCGGCGACCGAAGAAACATGCCCCTACACATCGCAAACCAAATGCCACAGAAAAGATCTATTTAATCGGTATTTTGAGCAATTAAGGTATTAGCGATCGGTGATCGACTGGTAAAAATCTTACCAGTGCCTTGACCAGTAAGGGCTTCTAGGCAATCCTTACCGCGCGATGGATCCCTGGAGCGAGCTCCTGGGTCGGAGCGCCCCGATGGAGGCCTTGCGGGAGACCGTACGGCGGCTTCCAGGACGCCAGCATCCCGGCCGGCGGCTCCCCGCGATCCTGCTCCAGGGTGAGACCGGGACGGGGAAAGGTCTCGTCGCTCGGCTCATCCACAGCCTGGGGCCGCGCGCCGGCGGGGAGTTCGTCGACGTGAACTGCGGGGCGATTCCCGAGACGCTGCTCGAGGCGGAGCTGTTTGGCTTCGAGCGCGGCGCGTTCACCGATGCCCGCAAGGCGAAGCCCGGCCTCTTCCAGACCGCGCACCACGGCACCATCTTCCTGGATGAGATCGGCGCGACCCCCGAGCCGCTGCAGGCGAAGCTCCTGACCGTCATCGAGGAGCGCGTGGTGCGGCGACTCGGCAGCACCCGTCCCGAGCCCGCGGACGCCTGGATCATCAGCGCCACGAACATGGATTTGCTGGCCAGCGTCCGGGAGCGGCGCTTCCGGGAGGATCTCTACCACCGACTCGCGGTCCTGACCCTGCGCCTGCCGCTGCTCCGGGAGCGCGGTCAGGACATCCTGCTCCTCGCCGAGCACTTCCTCGCGCGCGCCTGCTCCGACTACGGCCTGCCGGTGAAGACCCTGACCGCCGATGCGCGTGATCGCCTGCTGGTGTACCCGTGGCCGGGCAACGTGCGCGAGCTCTCGAACGTGATCGAGCGGGTCGCGCTCCTCACCGAGGAGAACGTCATCAAGGGCAAGCACCTGGGGCTGGACGAAGCAAACCCGCCGACCGGATCCGCCCCGGGCGGCCCGGGCGGAACCCCGTCCCCGCCGCCGGTCTCGTACGGGGACGCGATGCGCGCGCACCTGCGGGTCACCCTCGATCAGACCGGCTGGAACATCTCCCGCACCGCCACGATCCTGAACATCTCCCGCAACACGGTGCGCGCGCGCATGGAGAAGCTCGGGTTGCGCGAAGCCCCCGCCCCCGCGGCGAAGCGCGAGGCGCGCACGCCGGCGCCCGTCCGTCCCGCTCCGCCATCGTACCGATCCGCGGTGCCGGGCCCGGCGTCGCGCCCCGCGCTCCCGACGGTCCGCTGGGAGCGGCGCCCCATCGCCCTGATGCGCGTGGCGCTCTTGGTGCCGGAGACCGGCGACGTCCTCTCGGATGCCGCGCGCGCGCTCGAGACGCTCATCGAGAAGGTCCAGAGCTTCGGGGGGCGCGTGGAGGCGCTGGGGCAGCGCGCCCTCGACGCCGCCTTCGGGGTGGAGCCCATCGAGGACGCGCCGCGGCGCGCCGCGCACGCCGCGATGGCGATGCAGCGGGCCGTCGAGCGGATCCGCGAGGACTCCCCCGCCCCGCTCGCGACCCGGATCGCCATCCACGCGGCCCAGGCCCTGGTGGCTCAAGCGGGGCGCCTGATCCAGATCGACCAGGAGGCGAAGGAGCAGGGCGCCTTCGTGCTCGATGATCTGATCGCGGCCGCCGAGCCCGGCGGCATCCTCGCCAGCCCGGCCGCGGGCGCGCAGCTCGAGCGCCGCTTCGAGCTGGTCGCCGTCGAGGGGACGGACGATGCGCCGACCGCGTTCCGCCTCGTTGGACGCGAGGGACCGGGGCTGAGCGCGGCCGGGCGCATGGCGACCTTCGTCGGCCGCCACCAGGAGATGGCGGTGCTGCACAGCCGGCTGCTCGGCGCCCTCCGCGGGCGGGGACAGCTCGTCAGCATCGTGGGGGACGCCGGGATCGGGAAGTCGCGGCTGCTCTACGAGTTCAGCCAGAGCGTGAGCGCCGAGCAGGCCATCTACATCGAGGGGCGCTGCCTGTCCTACGGGAGCACGATCCCCTACCTGCCGGTGCTCGACCTGATTCGCGGCGTCTGCCACATCACCGAGGCCGACGACGCGGCGGCCGCCGGCGAGAAGATCCGGCAGACCCTCGCGCGGGCGGGCATGGATCCGGGCAAGCTCACCCCCTACCTGCTCGATCTCCTCGGGTACAAGGACGGCACCCGGGAGCTCGCGCTCGGCTCTCCCGATGCGATCAAGGCCGGCATCTCCGAAGCCCTCCGCCAGATCACGCTGGGAGCGAGCCATCACCAGCCGTTCCTCGTCGTGATCGAGGATCTCCACTGGATCGACCAGGCCTCGGAGGAGCTGCTCGCGTCCATGGTGGACGGGCTTCCCGGGGCGGCGGTGCTCTTCGTGGTGACCTACCGGCCGGGCTACGAGCCGCCGTGGGCCAACCGATCGTTCGCCACGCAGCTCTCGCTGCCCCCGCTCTCGAACGAGGACAGCCTCACCGTGACACGCTCGGTGCTGCCCGCGGCGGCGCTGCCGCGGGCGGTCGCCGAGATGATCCTGAGCCGCGCCGAGGGTAATCCGTTCTTCCTGGAGGAGCTGGCGCTGTCCATCCAGGATCACGGCGGCCTGGCCGGCGATCTCGCGGTGCCCGACACGGTGCAGGGCGTGTTGCTGAGTCGGATCGGACGCCTCGCCGAGACCGAGCAGGCCCTGCTCCAGTCCGCCTCGGTCATCGGCAAGGACGTTCCGCTTTCGATCCTGGCCGCGGTGAGCGAGCTGCCCGAAGAGCCGCTCGCCCAGGCGCTGCGCCACCTGAGCGCGGCGGAGTTCCTCTACGAGGTCGGCACCTTCCCCGAGGTCAAGTACCGCTTCCGGCACGCGCTCACCCACGAGGTGGCCTACGAGAGCCTCCGGCCGGAGCCTCGCCGGCAGCTCCACGCGCGCATCGTCCTCGCCATCGAGGCGAGTCACGCCGACCGTCTGCTCGAGGACATCGACCGGCTCGCCCACCACGCGACGAGAGGGGAGCTCTGGGACAAGGCGGTGGACTATTCGCGCCAGGCCGGTATCAAGGCCGCCGCGCGCTCCGCCCACCACCAGGCGGTCGCGTATCTCGAGCAGGCGCTGGACGCCCTCGGCCATCTGCCCGAAGACCGCGCGCAGATCGAGCAGGCCATCGACGTCCGGCTCGAGCTCCGCAACTCCCTGCACCCACTCGGAGATCCCGAGCGGATCGTCGCCCTGCTGCGGGAGGCGGAAGCGCTCGCCCGGATGCTCGACGATCCGCGACGGCTCGCCCGCGTCTTCTCGTTCATGACGCAGTACTTCCGGCTGGTCGGGCACCTCGATCTCGCGCTGGAATCAGCGGAGCGCGCGCTCGCGTTCGCCGATCGGCTGCGCGACACCCCCTTCTGGATCATCGCCAACACCTTCCTCGGCACCGCCCACGATGCCCGGGGCGAGTACCGCAAGGCGGCCGAGGTCCTCCGGAAGAGCGTGGAAGCGCTGCCCGACATCGCGATCGGCCAGGACGTGCGCGTCGCCGGACTCGTGCCGGTCTTCGCCCGGATCTACCTGGTCTACTGCCTGGCCGACATGGGCGAGTTCCGTGAGGGGCTGGCGTACGGCGACGAGGGCACCCGGCTCGCCGAGGCCGCGAACGACGCGTACAGCCTGATCTTCGCCTCGTGCGGCGTCGGTACGCTCCACCTCCTCCGGGGCGACGTGGGGGCGGCGATCGAGATGCTCGAGCGCGGGCTCACCCTCTGCCGGACCTTGACCGTGCCGGTGGCGCTGCCCCTGATCGCGTGCGCGCTGGGCGCCGCCTATTCCCTGGCCGGTCGATCGAGCGACGCGATCGCGCTGCTCGAGGAAGGGACCCGGGAAGGCCTCGCGATCGGCAGAATGGGCGGGCACTCCCTGCTCGTGGTCCGTCTGGGCGAGGCCTATCTCCGTGCCGGCCGCCTCGACGAGGCCGACGAGACGGCCCGGCGGGCCCTGCTGATGGCCCGCGAGAAGAGCGAGCGCGGGCACGAAGCGTACGCTCTGCACCTGCTGGGCGAGGTGGTGGCGCAGCGGACTCCCGGGGATCCGGAGGCGGCCGACGCCGCGCTCCGACAGGCCGCGGCCCTCGCCGAGGAGCTCTCGATGCGGCCCCTCGTCGCGCACTGCCAGGTGAGCCGGGCGCGCCTCGAGTCCCGGGCGGGCCGGACCGCGAGCGCCCGGCAGCTCCTCGACGCGGGAACCGCGGCCTTCCGCGAGCTCGAGATGCCGTTCTGGACCGAGCGGGCGGAGGCCTTTGCCCGCTCGCTAGCCTGACGCCCCGGTCTCGCGCGACCGCACCTCGATATCCACGAGATCCAGCCCGCACGCCCGGGCCAGCCGCCTGATCTCCAGGCGCACCGTCTCCAGGGCGTGCGAGCCGATTGGACCGGCCAGCTCGATACTGGCGACCTCGATGCTACCGGCGGCGGCGTCCGGCCTTGGCCGCCCGCTTCTTGGCCGCCTTGGCGTGCGCCTTCCACTTCTTTTCAATGGCCTTCACTCCCTTCTTGAACTGCGCGAGGAGGGCCCGCGTCTGCGCGCTCTTGGGCGTCGCCGCGATCCGGATCGTGGTGCGGCCCTTCCTCGTCGTCTGGCTCACCTGAATCATCATGGTGTCGGCTCCCCTGGGTGTGGGTTGTCCCATTGCGCCCGCCCGAAGCGGCGGGCGTCCTCCACTCCGTCGAAGAACTCATCCGCGTGAAACACGCGCGGGGCGGCGTCGATGTCCCGCAGCATGTAGTGATCCTCGGTCCCCTCGTACTCCTCGGAGAGATCCACCGGCTCTCCCCGGGCCAGGTCCAGGTAGACCGCGGTCATGTTGTGCTTGCCGGTCAGGTCGAGCAGGTTGGTGCTGGAGGTGAAGCGGCCCGCGTTGATCTCGGTGACGCGCGCGATTCCGCCTGCGTCCTCCTTCAGGTCGACCGCGAAGACGCCGGAGGCCTTCCGGTCCGCCGCCCGGATCGCGCGCACCGCGGTCTCGAGCACGCCCGGCTCGCGGACGGTCTTGGTGAGGGCGCCGACCGCCGACACCTCGCTCGGCTGACTGGCGCTGCCGAGGTACGACAGGCGCTCGTACGTCTTCGCGAGAGCGAGACGTCCGTCCTTCCACACGCTCTGGCAGCCGAAATCGCGGCCGGGCAGGTACTCGGACAGGGTGAACGCGGAGACGGGCACGCCGCGCATGTCGCGCCAGTACGCGATCCAGCTCCTGGCCTGGTCCGGCCCCGCGACCGGCGCGGCGCCCCGCGAGCCCGCGCCCGCGCGGATGCGGCACCACGCGCGGGCCGGATTTCCCAGGCGCGCGAAGATGCGATCGAGCCGCCGCAGGTCCGTGACGCGATGAGTGGCCGGCGCGGGCACCCCGCGCGCCCGCAGCCACTCGGTGAGGCGGTACTTGTCGCGGCAACGCTCGACGGTGGCGGCCCGGGGCAGGAACAGACGATCGCCGAGCGCGCGCCGCGCGCGCGAGAGCGCGGCGACGTCGCCGTCGCTCGCCGGGATGACGAGGTCGATCCGCTCCGAGTCCACGATGCGGCGCAGCGAGCGGCCCCACGTCGGGTGCGAGAGCGGCGGGACCAGATAGTTGCGATCCGCGGTGGAGTTCTTGAGGATGAACTGGTCGTCGTGGCAACCCACGATGGTGAGCGAGGCGTTCCCCGCCCGGAGGCTCCGCACGAGGTTACCGCTCGCTCCGCTGCCCGCGCTCGTTACGAGCAACCGCGCGTTCATCCGGCGCGGAGACTAGACGATATCCGGAACGATCGCAAGTTTCGCACGCGACGCGGGACCGCGTGTGCTTACTGGGTCCGGGGACTTGCCCAAATCAGTTCGCGCGCTTCTCGTCGGCCGGAAAAAACAAAGGGCCGAGTCCGGGAGGACCCGGCCCGCGCCGCTTCGCGCCGGCCCGCGGCTACTTCGTGATGACCCCGCAGGCGATGCGGCCGCCGCTGTTGCCGGTGGGATCGGTCTTGTCGTCGTCCGGATTGGCGTGCACGACGAGCGCGGTCGGCTTGTCGCCGAGCACCGAGTTCGGCCCGGGGCTCAGGGTGATCGCCTTCGTGGTGATGTCGATGCCGCCCTCACCCGAAGCCGCCACCACCAGGTTGGGCAGGTCGCCCGCGTGCGGGCCCGCCGGGTTCATGCGCCCGTGCTGCTTGTTCCCCGGGTTGAAGTGCGCGCCCGCCGAGGTGAACTCGGGCGGCTCGCACAGCCCCACCGCGTGGACGTGCAGCCCGTGCCCGCCCGGGGGAAGCCGGTAGCCGGTCACGGCGAGGCGCAGGCCTTCCGGCGTCTCGATGAAGGTCGCCACGCCGACCTGCTTGCCCTCCTTGTCCTTGAGCATCGCCTCGGCCGACAGCGGTCCCCGGTCGGCCGGCGCGCTCGCGCATCCGGCCAGCATTGCGGCCACCCCGAGCAGCAGTAGTGCTCTCACCGTTGAGTGCCCTCCCGTTCAGTTGAGCTGCGCAATGAGCTGCTTGGCTTTGTCCCGGAACCGCGCCACCGCGTCGAGCTTGATGTGCTCGTATCCGCGGATCTCGTCGGGAAGCTCGGCCAGGGTCACCACCGCGCCGTGAGTGACGGGACTGAGCCGCACGAGCGTAGTCTCCACGATCTGCCGGTACTCGCCGATCAGCGCCCGCTCCACCCGCCGCACCTCCGCGTAGCCGAAGGGATCGAGCGTGGTGCCCCGCAGGCCCTTCATCGCCTTCAAGAGCTGGAAGGCGGGCGCGAACCACGAGCCGAGGCGGATCTTCTTCTTGAGGCCGAGCGCCCGCAGGAGCGGCGGGTGCAGGTGCCAGTAGGTGCGGACGGTCTGGCCGAACTTGGCCTGGACCTGCGCGGCCACCGCCGCGTCGAGATGCAGGCGCGCCACCTCGTACTCGTCCTTGTAGGCCATCAGCTTGTAGAGGTGCCGCGCGACCGCCTCCGCGAGCCCCCCGCTCCCCGGGGCGCGCTCCGCTTCCACCTGGGCGACGCGGCGGACGAAGTCCACGTACTCGCCCGCGTACGCCGCGTTCTGGTAGGCGATCAGCTCGGGCACGCGGATCTCGAGCAGGCGCCGGAGCTCCCCCGACGCTTCCACGCGGTCCACCAGCGCGCGCGCCTCCGCGCTCAGCCCGCGCGGGGCCTCGACCGCCTGCGCGGTGGCCTGGGCGACCGCGGCCTCCACCTGCGTGCGGTCGACCACCGCCATCCGTCCCCACCGGAAGGCGAGCACGTTCATGTCCACCGAGACGCCGTTGATGCGGATGGCGCGCTCGATCGCCGCCGCCGAGATCGGCAGGGCCCCCGCCTGGAAGGCCGCCCCCAGCATGATCGGGTTCACCGCCATGTGGTCGCCGAAGAGCGCCTCCGCGATGGCCTGGGCGTCGAGGTAGACGTTGGGACGCGGTGTCCACCACCATCTGGCCGGTGGGAATCTGGCTGGTGGACACCACCGCGATCGTGCGGCTCGATTCCGCCTTGTCCAGGTTGAGCGGATCGGTGGACACCAGGAGGTCGAAGCCCAGGTAGAGATCCGCCGCCCCCGCCGAGACCTTGTTGGCGCGCTCGATCGGCTCGGAGCCGATCTTGAGGTCGGAGACCACCGGCCCACCCTTCTGGCTGAGCCCGGTCTGGTCGAGCCCGCGCACCTGCCGGCCGTCCAGCATGGCCGCGGTGCCGAGGATCTGGTTCATGGTGACGACGCCGGTGCCCCCGATGCCCATCATGTGGAGCGCGAAGCCCTCGCTCGGCACCTTGAGCACCGGCTCGGGCAGCTCGGCCTCGAGCGGGGTGAGCCGGCGCTCGCGCTTCGGCGCGGGCACGGCGCCCTCGACGGTGAGGAACGACGGGCAGTCGCCGAGCAGGCACGAGTAGTCCTTGTTGCAGGACGACTGGTGGATCGCGGTCTTCCGCCCGAACTCGGTGTCGATGGGCTGCACGGACAGGCAGTTCGACTTCTTGCCGCAGTCGCCGCAGCCCTCGCACACCCGCTCGTTGATGAAGACGCGGGTCATCGGGTCGATCATCTTGCCGCGCTTGCGCAGCCGCCGCTTCTCCGCCGCGCAGTGCTGGTCGTGGATCAGCACGGTGACCCCGCTGATGCCC
>WNFK01250460.1_pt1 | contig 28462 bp, 29 predicted proteins | sample 5400281 | NCBI WGS metagenome assembly WNFK01 (sample SAMN13153350, study PRJNA577476) | soil metagenome | isolation source: 20 cm soil on Douglas fir-dominated hillslope | place: USA:California | collected 2013-09-17
AGTCTGCCTTGAATGCCTTCGCGCCAAGGGGGTTGTTGTCGAGGAAGGTCACTCTCTCGGTCGTGTTCACGAGCCCTGCATACCCTTCCGAGTCAAAGCACCGTACGATGCACTTGTACGAGCCCTGCGCTCCTCCGGTCGTCAGCCTCCCTTGAAGCCTATACCCCAGCACCACCACCGGGATGTCGGAATCATATCCGCCCCACTTCCGTTGCGGATCGCGATTCCCTATCCCCGATGGATCCGTCGACCGATGCCCAATCCACGTAATGTGGGTCTCTCCGTTCGCATTCGTCGGGGCGTCCGCAGGGATACAGCGCAACGCCGGGCATCCGACTCCGACTCCGCCGCTCCACTGAGGATCCGCCTGGATCGAGTCGGCGCCAAGCCCGTCGAATCCCTGCCCGCCTGGAGGGGCGCCAGGCCTTCCGCCATTGAACATCACGCAAATGTCCGCAGCGGCAATATTCGGAATCGGGGTACCGTCCGAAGTCTTCACCACGATCTTCAAACGTGCCCAGTTCCTGAATTCCTGCGCCGGGTTATCGAGATCCGGACAGTGCCGGACGAGACCAACCGCACCGCCACCGATCGTCAGGGAGTAGGAGGGCAAGTTCCCATTGGCGGGCACTGGCTGACAGTTGCCCACCGCTCCCTCGCAGCAGTGTCCCGCCAGTCCATCGCAAGGCACTGCCGGACCCGCCCCTGGGTTCTCCAATGGACCCCCTTGGGGCACGAAAAACGAATTCACCGTTACATCCGGCACTCCCGCAGTTGCCGGAATGGATCCTGCGAGCGCGAGCAGTACTGCCGCGAACGCGAAAAGCCATTTCCATCTGTGAGGCATCTGATTCCTCCCCGCCGGAAGCTCTCGCTCCCGGGCTTGGTCTGGTCCGGACCCCCCGTGGTCGCCTGTCCCGGGCAGGCCACGGCGTCCGAACGTGCTCCGCCGACCGGCTCAAAATCCCCGCGTACCCGGTCGACGACTCCGAAGCTCAACCTGGGGCCCGTGTGACCCCAAAAGGGCGGATGATTGGGAAGCCTCCCCGCTCCCCCCGCCCGCCCAGCCTCCCGCGAGCCCTTATCGTGGCTTCGCGGGAACCGCCTAAGCCCTGCGCGCCCCTCGCCTGTCGTCAAGGCCGCCCCTACCGCGGGCGGAGCTCTGCGCTACCGATACAGCTGCTTGATTCTGCCCCACGTCGTGTTCTCAGTCGGCGTCGGGATAGAAACTCCGCAGTTGTCGAAGAAATCGTAACCGAGCGTTTCCGTGTTCCCGAATACTGAGGCGGGGCACGAGGATCCGAATCCCGTAACGTCTACGAAGGATGGATCCGGCGCGAGGCTCAGGAAGGTCAACACCGGTGAGCCGGTCACCGCCAGGTTTACCGTGCCGAGCTTGTACTTCCCAGGGGGATCGATGGCGCCCGGTGGCTGCAACTGATACCCGACGCCCATATCGGGACCTGCTGCCCTGAAGTTAATCAAGATGGCGAAGTTGGGCGCGGCGTTCGTCCAGCTGTTGAACGTCACCGTTCCCGGGCCGCTCGCATGGATGAGCACCGCGTAGCTGAAGATATCCAGCGGCTTGGACGGGTCCACGCAGGTGGCGGTCGATCCGTTTTGGTTGTGGTTCGTGTCCAGCCACACGTCAAAGGCCGTAATGCTGCTCGTGAGCACGTCGGCGCTGGTACACACGCCATCGCCATTCATATCCATGTAAATGTACTGGCTATACGCGGGGGCACCGATCGCCAGGGCTGCGATGACACCCAGTAGGAGTAAACAATGCTTCATGAGACTCTCCTTCCTTAGGTTAGGCCGGCCGGGAGTATGCTCCATTCGGTTTGTGCTCCCGGCCAGCACAGTCACTAAAATCTCTACCCCCCGCTAGTTCGGATTCGGGAAATTGCACCTATGAGGCTGAGTCGAGTCGCTATTGAGATGTGGCGTGAACAAGTTAACGTCGGTAATACCGACGCTCCCGTTGCCATCAAAGTCTGCCTTGAATGCCTTCGCGCCAAGGGGGTTGTTGTCGAGGAAGGTCACTCTCTCGGTCGTGTTCACGAGCCCTGCATACCAGTCTCCCTTGAAGCTGGTACCCCAGCACCATCACCGGGATGTTGGAATCATATCCGCCCCACTTCCGTTGCGGATCGCGATTCCCTACCCCAGCCGCATCTGTCGGCCGATGACCAATCCACGTAATGTAGGTCACCCCGTCCGCATCCGTCGGGGCATCCGCAGGGATACAGCGCAACGCCGGGCATCCGATTGCGACTCCGCCGCTCCACTGGGGATCCGCCTGGATCGAGTCGGCGCCATTCCCGTCGAATCCTTGCCCGCCTGGAGGGGCGCCAGGCCTTCCGCCATTGAACATCACGCAAATGTCCGCAGCGGCAATATTCGCAATCGGTGTTCCGTCCGAGGTCTTCACCACGACCTTCAAACGCGCCCAGTTTCTCAACTCCTGCGCCGAGTTATCGAGATCCGGGCAGTGCCGGGCGAGCCCAACCGCGCCGCCACCGATGGTCAGGGAGTATGAGGGTAGATTCCCATTGGCGGGGACCGCGGCACAGTTTCCCGTCGTTCCTTCGCAGCAGTGTCCCGTCAGTCCATCGCAAGGTGTCGCTAAAGGACCCCCCTGCGGCACGAAAAACGAATTCACCGTTACATCCGGCACTCCCGCATAGGCGGCCGGGACGATCAACACCACAAGTGCGGCCGTCGCAATGCCCAGCTTGGCCAATCTCAACATCATCACACCTCCTACGGTCTCAACTGCTGCGTACTAGCAAAGGGATGTAGAGGTTTGCTGCGTACACGAAGGTTGTAGGCGTATTGCCGTGGCGGTAAGAAACACCTCCTTTCGAGCAATCTTATATTTATGAGTTGGTCAAACTATTCAAATAAGTCCCAAAGGCTTGCTTGCGCTCAAGCTCTCGTCTTGATTGGGCGCTACGGGATCGTGCACTCGCTGAACAGAAAAGATTCTACCATGCACATGGAGCAAAGTCAAGCACAAGAAATCGCTAACAGCCGTTGGGGACTGATTTTTGGTGGGCGAAACAGGGCTCGAACCTGTGACCCCTTGCGTGTAAGGCAAGTGCTCTACCAGCTGAGCTATTCGCCCCCCGTCACTTCGCCAGGATACCCCAGGGGATGAGGACCAGGTAGCCTGTCAAAAGCAGTATGGGCGCGAGGGTTATGGAGCCTTTTGAAAGCGCGATGTACCCTAACAGGATGACCAGCGCCGCGAGACCGAATAGGATGTAATTCTTCCTTCCGAAGGGAAGCTCCACATTCGGGGGCTCGCTCGGGCGCGGCCCGGGGCCCCGGCGCTGCCGGCGCAGCTCGGCAGGGGTCGGCATCGCTCAGTCCTCCAAATCGTTAGGTGGCAGTGGGTCAGCCCGCCGATAGCCCCGCGGGTCGATCTCCATCTCAGAGAATCCTAACCCCCTTACAAGCGTGAGGATAGCCTCTTGCTGCTCCGGGGCGAGAAGCCGCCCAATCTCGGCGGGATCGACCTCGATCCGAGCCTTAAGCCCCTCATGGCGCAAACGCACGACCCGGAGCCCGAACCGCTGCTTGAGCGCATTCTCCCCGAGCTCGACCTGCCGCAGCTTCTCTTGCGTGACTTCGGATCCGTGCGGAATCCGGGATGCGAGGCACGCGGATTGCGGCTTGTCCCAGACTCTGAGCCCGAGGCGCCGTGCCAGCATCCGAGTCTCCAGCTTCGAGAGCCCCGCCTCGAGAAGAGGGGCGCGAATCCTGTGGCGCTCCGCCGCAGCCATGCCGGGCCGCACGTCGCCCAAGTCGTCCGTAACGGCGCCGTACGCGAGCGTGTCCCAGCCTTCGTCGGCGGCGATGCGCTCGAGCTTCTCGAAGAGCTCGGTCTTGCAGTGGTAACACCGGTCCGGCCGGTTCGCGCGGTATTGCTCGCGATCCATCTCCTCGGTCCGGATCACCCGCACCGGAAACCCTCCTTCCCGAGCGACCGAGAGCGCGTCCGCAAGCTCGCGCTCGGGGAGCGAAGGGCTTCGCGCGATCACGCCACACGCCCGGCTCCCCAGCACGCGGTGCGCCTCCGCGAGAAGGACCGCCGAGTCGACGCCGCCCGAGTAGGCGATCAAGACGCGACCGAGGCCATTCAAGATCCCCTCGAGTCGCGCCCGCTTCACGGGGAGGTCCTGCGCGGCCGAGGATGAAGCGCCGGGTCGGGGGAAAAAGGTCGCGGTCACGCTCATCTCTTCGTAGCAGCTTTCTTCTTGGCCGTCGTGCTCTTTGTGGTGCCGGTGCCCTTCTTGGGCGCGCTCACAACCCCGGCGCGCTTGGTGGATGGCCCGGGCGCACTCACACCCGCGCGTCCGGCCGGCTTCGACGGCGCGCTCACAACACCCGGCCGTCCCGCCGGCTTCGATGGCGCGCTCACGACACCCGCCCGTCCCGCCGGCTTCGATGGCGCGCTCACGACACCCGCGCGTCCCGCCGGCTTCGATGGCGCGCTCACGATTGCGGCGCGCAGCACGGGCGGGGCTGAATCGGGCACGGCGCGAAGCATAGGACCCTGCATCAAGAGCCCCGCGGGCCTGGGAGTCGACTCCACCTTGGCCACGGCCCGAACGTGCGCGATCGCGGCCAGGTGGTCCTCCCAGGATTTTGTGAAGATATGGGTCCCATCGCCGCGCGCGACGAAATAGAGCTCGGTCGAGTCGGGCAGGGGAAAGAGCACCGCATGAAACGCCGCGCGGCCCGGGCTGCAAATGGGACCTGGCGGGAGCCCTCGATTCCGGTACGTGTTGTACGGCGATTTCACGTTGAGGTCGCTGTAATAGACCCTGTTTCTAAAAATCCCGAGGGCATAGGAAACGGTCGGATCCGATTGCAACATCATACCGCGCCTCAGCCGGTTGTAGAACACCGCCGCGATGCGCGGTCGCTCGGACGGGACCATAGCCTCGGCCTCCACAATCGACGCGAGCGTCACGAGCTCATGCATGGTGAGCCCCTCGCGCGCGCCGGGCAGCGCCATCTCTTCCTCGAACACGCGAAGCGCGCGTCCCACCATCACCCGGGCGACCTCCTCGGCGGAAAGGAGTGGATAGAAGGGGTAGGTGTCAGGATAGAGATATCCCTCCAGCCGATCCGCCGGCACGCCGAGGGACGCCGCGAAGCTCGAGTCCCGTGTCAGGGCCATGAAGCGGGACGGATCGGTTTTCGACTGAGCGGCGAGAACACGCGCGATCTCGTCCGTGCGCAGCCCCTCCGGAACCGTCACCATATCCTGCTTTCCCATCCCGCTCGAGAGCTGGCGCAGGATTCGGTAGATGCTCGCACCTACGGGAATCGTGTAGCGGCCGGCCTTGAGATGCCGGTCGTACCCCAGGACCCGCGCCGCGAGCGCGAAGAGCTCGGGGCTTTTCACGAGGCCGTCCGCCTTGAGGATTCCCGCGATCGTCTCCACGCTCGCGCCTCGGGGAATCAGGACCTCCCGCGTCTCGTAGACGCGGGTAACCGAAGCGGGGAAGAAGAGGATTCCGGAGAGCAGCACGACCCCCACGATCCCGCCCAAGAGGAGGGTGCGGCGGATCCGGTGGCGTCGCTTCAATCCGCCCCTCCCCTGGTCCGGCGCGGGCGGTCGAGCCAGCGTTGAAGAATCAAGGCGGCCGCGTGATCGTGGCGATCAGGGTCTCGAGCGGAACGTCCCCTCTGCCGCGCCGCGTCCTGGGCCTCGCGCGTGGTCAAGCTCTCATCCACGAGGTGGACCGTGAGCCCCGACGCCCTGCGGAGCGCGCGGGCAAACCGCTCCACCCGCCGCACCTCCAAGCGTCGCTCCTCGCCTTCCAGCCCCAAGGGAACCCCGACCACGACCGATTCCGCACCCACTTCCGCGGCCACCGCCGCAACGGCGGCGGGCGCTTCACGCACCGAGTCGACGCGCAGGACGCGATGGGGCGTCGCGAGCGTCGAGCCTTCGTCGCTCACGGCGATCCCGAGCTTCCTCAATCCGAAATCCACGCCTAGCACCCGCACGCCAGGGCCCGGAGCACCGCCGCGAAGTCGGGCGGCACGGGACAGGTGAACTGCATGAGCTCCCCGGTCTCGGGATGGCGAAACTCGAGCCTCTCCGCGTGGAGCGCTTGGTGATCCAGGTCCGAAAGGAGGAGCGCGGCGCGGGCCCGGTGCGCGGGAGGAAGCCTGAGCAAGGGACCGCGACGGCCCCCGTATTCCGGATCGCCGAACACGGGATGCCCCAGGTGCGCCAGGTGAACGCGGATCTGATGCGTGCGGCCTGTTTCGAGGGTCAGGGTGAGCTCCGAGAGGTAGTCGAACGTCCGTTCTACATGATATCGGGTGGCCGCGAAACGGCCCCCTCGTGAGACCACCGCGAACTTCTTCCGGTCACGGGCGCTTCGTGCGAGCGGAGCCTCGATGCGGCCCTGGAGCTCGCGCATGCGCCCCCACACGAGCGCCCGGTAGACCCGCCGCACGTCGCGCGCCTCGAGCTGCCTCGATAGGTCCCGGTGCGAAGCCTCGGTGCGGGCGACAACCAGGAGGCCGGACGTGCCTTTGTCGATCCGGTGCACGATCCCCGCGCGCTCGAGGCCCGCGGCACTAGGAAGCGGTCCATAGCGGTGAAGGAGCGCGTGAACGAGCGTTCCCGTGCGGTGCCCTACCGCGGGATGGACCACCATCCCCGCCGGCTTCGCGATCACGGCCAGCGCCTCGTCTTCGTAGACCACGTCGAGCGGAATATCCTCAGGCAGAAGCCGGGTGGGCACGCGGCGCGGGCGGGTAACCTCGATCCGATCCCCCACCTTGACCCGCCGGCTTGCACGCGCCGGCGCGCCGTTCACGCGAACGCATCCGGCATCGATGAGCTGCTGGACGGCGGATCGCGACAGCGAGCGTTCGACCTCGGTTAGGAAGCGATCCAGGCGCTCACCCGCGCGCGAAGTCGGAACCGGGTGGACTTTCGAGATCGGGGTCGGTGCGGCCGGATCGGGCGAGATTCCAGGCAAGGAGGATCACTCCCAAGGTGACGGCTGAGTCTGCGACATTGAACACGGGCCATCGGAGTGTGCCGAACCCCACGTCGATGAAATCGACGACCCTCCCCCAACGGATGCGATCCACGAGATTGCCGAGCGCGCCGCCCAGGATACACCCGAGGAGGACGCGGTTCAGGAGGCTGCGATACGCGTCACGCGCGAAGAGAAAGAGCACGACCGCGATCGCGAGCACGGAAACCAGGATGAACGGAAGCCGGCTGCCTGGGAAGAGGCCGAACGCCGCGCCGCTGTTGTGCACGAGCGTCAGCCGGAAGAACTCTCCCAAGATGGGGACCGGCTGGCCCATGAGCAGGTGACTCGACGCCAGCGCCTTCGTCGCCTGATCGAGGGCCAGTACCGCCGCCGCGCACGCGAGGAACGTCCCGAGACGCGTGCTCATCGCGCCGCGTTGGACGTCTTCTCTTGTTTCTCCTGGCAATTCACGCATAGGTTGGCCTGCGGCATCGCATCGAGCCTCTGTTTCCCGATCTCCTTACCGCACGTTTCACAGACGCCGTACTCGCTGCGGTAGAGCCGGCGCAGCGCCTCGTCCACGCTCATTAGCTGGCGCCCCTCCGCGGAAGCGAAGAGAAACGCCTTTTCCCGCTCCATAGCATCGGTACCCATGTCCGCCATGTGAAAGGAATACGCCGACAGGTCGCCGGAGGAGTCCCTCTGAGTCTGCCCCATCGCCTTCTCGAGATAGCCGAGCTGGCTCAAGAGCTTCTTGCGCTCTTCGAGAAGTTGCTCTTCGAAATGTTTGAGATCCTTCTTGGTAAGCAACCGCTCACCCTCCTTTGTGAACCCGCTCGATGCCGACTCGGGCCCGCTCTCCGTCAAAGGTCCACTCCTCAACCGGGCCGCTTCCCGCGATTCGGGGGACGACCTCCTCTGCCAGCACCTCTTCCCTTATGAACCGTTCGTATCGCGCGCACGCGTCGGCCAGCCCGGGACTCAGCTCCCAATGGAGGCGAATCCGATCCGTTACGTCGAACTCGGCGCTCCTGCGCAGCGTTTGGATCCGGTGTGCAAACTCCCGAACAAGACCCTCGGCGCGCAGCTCCTCGTCGAGGGTCGCGTCTACCGCGACCGCCATCGCGGAGTCCGCCTGGGCGACCCAGGGCGCCCGCGAGGACTCCTGCACCGACACATCCTCGGCGGTCAACGTGAAGCGCTGTCCCGCCGCCTCGACACTCCACCCTCCCCCCGCGATCGCGGCCCGGATCTCGCCGGGCGGGGCCGCCTGGACCTTGGACGCAAGCTCCTTCATCGCGGCTCCCGCTTTCTTACCCAACACCGGGTAATTGGGTTTCACGATGGATTCCAGAACCTCACCGCGATGGGGCGGGAAAATGATTTCCCTCACGTTTAGCTCGTCCCGGATGAGATCGGAGACCTCCTCGACCCGCACCCGCTCGCCATCCCCCAAGCCGGCTATGGCCAGGCGTCTCAGAGGCTGGCGGACCCGCAAGGAGGACGCGTTCCGCGCGGCGCGCCCCAAGTTCACGACGCGCAGCGCCGTTTCCATGGCCCGCTCGAGCCCCTCGTCGATCGCGGCACGGTCGGGCTCAGGGTAGTCGCACCAGTGCACGCTCTTCGGCGCGTCGGGATTCGCCGGACGCACGAGGCTCTGGTGAAGCTCCTCGGAAACGAAGGGGGTGTAGGGCGCCAGCAACCGGGCCACAGTTTCGAGACAGCGGAACAAAGTATCATAGGCGGCCCGCTTATCGGCGCGGTCTCCCGATTTCCAGAACCGCCGGCGGGAGCGGCGCACATACCAATTCGATAGGTCCTCGACCACGAATTCCTGGATCGCGCGCGCGCCGCGCGTCAACTCGTAACCGTCGAGCGAGTCGCGACACGCCGAAACCAGAGTATGGAGGCGCGAGAGCACCCACCGATCCAAGAGCGTCAACTTCGAGGGCTCTTGAACCGAGGGGTCGTAGCCGTCGATATTCGCGTACAGGGCGAAGAACTGGGCCGTGTTCTTGAGCGTTCCGAGGAGCTTTTTCGCGACCTCGGTGACCCCTTCCGAATCGAACCGGGTCGCGGTCCACGGCGGACTCGTGCTGATCATGTAAAAGCGGACGGCGTCGGCCCCGCGTTGGTTCAGGATCGCGTCGGGATCGACCACGTTCCCGCGCGACTTGCTCATCTTCTTGCCTTCTTTGTCCAGGATGAGCTCATTCACGAGCACGTGCTTGTACGGCGACTTCCCGGTGACGAATACTCCGATCGCCATCAACGTATAGAACCATCCGCGCGTCTGATCCATTCCCTCCGATATGAAATCAGCGGGATAGAGCGAGTCGAAGCGGTCGGCGTTCTCGAAGGGATAGTGCCATTGCGCGAAGGGCATCGAGCCCGAGTCGAACCAGACGTCGATGACCTCCGGCACGCGGCGGGCCGTACCGCCGCATTTCGCGCATCGGAAGGAGATCTGATCGACGTGCGGGCGATGGAGGTCGAGCGGATCGGGCACCCCTTGCCCTTCCCTCAGCTCCGCGATGCTCCCGATGCAGCGATCCTGACCGCAGCTCTCACACCGCCAGATCGGAAGGGGCGTGCCCCAGTAGCGATTCCGTGAGAGCGCCCAGTCCACGTTGCTCTCGAGCCAGTTTTCGAAGCGATTCGCCCCGATCTCCTTGGGGTGCCATGCGACTTTACGATTCGCCTCGAGCATCCGATCACGATAGCGCGTGGTGGCGATGTACCAGGTCTTCCAAGCGTAGTACAGGAGCGCCGTGTCGCATCGCCAGCAGAAGGGATAGCTGTGCGTGGTCATTTCCTCGCGATAGAGGAGGCCGTGACCCCGCAGCCACTCCCGGATGTCCTTCTCCACCTCCTTCACATTGCGTCCGGCCCACGGCTTGACCTCGGTGGTGAAACGCCCCTGCGGATCGACCGTGTGTTGCTGGGGAAGGTCGAGCTTCAACCCGAGCTGGTAGTCGTCCTCTCCGTACATGACCGCCGTGTGGACGACGCCGGTTCCATCTTCGGTCGTGACGAAATCCGCCTCACAGACGTAGTAGGCCTTCTTGCCCGTCAGCTCGGCGAGGTCGATGAAGTCGAACAGCGGACGGTAACGCCGTCCGGCAAGCTCGCGCCCCCTCATCTCCTTCTCGATCGTGTACTCCCCCTCGAGCTGAGGGAGCCTTTCCTTCGCCAGGTAGTAGCGCTCCTCACGCCCGTCACGCGCCTGTCGCACGCGCACGTAGACGATGTCGGCCCCCACGGCGAGCGCCACGTTGCCCGGAAGGGTCCACGGCGTGGTCGTCCACGCGAGGATGAACGCGCCCGGCTCGTCCTCGAGCGCGAACTTCACGGTCACGGAGGGCTCGGTCACCTCCTCGTAGCCCTGGCTCACCTCGTGGCTGCTCAGAGGGGTGCCGCATCGCGGGCAGTAAGGGACGATCTTGTGCCCCTGGTAGAGGAGCCCCCCATCCCAGAACTTGCGCAGGAGCGACCACACGGTCTCGATGTAGGTGTTGTCGAACGTGAAGTAGGGATGGTCCATGTCGAGCCAGTACCCGATGCGCTCGGTGAGTCGGCGCCAGTCGGCTTCGTAGCGCAACACGCTTTCCCGGCAGCGGCGATTGAACTCTGCGATCCCGAACGATTCGATCTGTTCCTTGCCGCTGATCCCCAGCTCTCGCTCGACCGCAATCTCGACGGGAAGCCCATGGGTATCCCAGCCGCCCTTGCGCGGAACGTAAAAGCCGCGCATCGATTTGTAGCGGCAAACGATGTCCTTCAACATCCGTGACAGGACGTGGTGCACGCCGGGCAGGCCGTTCGCGGTCGGGGGACCCTCGTAGAAGATGAACGGGGGAGAGCCCTCGCGCCGCTTCAGTCCTTCCTCGAACGCTTTCGTTTCCCGCCAGAATTCCAAGATCCGGGCTTCCGTTTCGGGCAGGTCGAGCTTCGTCGAAACCGGGAGGAACATGTCGGATTTCACGCTCACCGCGCGTCGGACGCCCGGGGCATGCGCTCGATGATGCGCGTGACGAGGCGCGTCAGCGTGGGCTCCGCCTTCGCGGCAGTAGCGAGGATCTTCGGTACGTCGAGCGGCTCGAGGGCATCGGGGAAGCACGTGTCGGTGACCACCGCGAGCGCGAGCACGCGCATCCCGCCGTGGACCGCCACGATCGTCTCCGGCACGAGCGACATCCCGACCAAGTCGGCGCCGGCCCAACGCAGGAACCGATACTCGGCGCGCGTTTCCAGATTGGGCCCTGCGACGCCCACAAACACTCCTTCCCGGAGTGGAATCTTCTCCTCTCGCGCCGTTTCGAGCGCCAGCGTGATCAGCTCCCTGCTGTAGGGTTCGGACATGTCGGGGAACCGCGGGCCCAGCGACTCTTCGTTCGCGCCGCGGAGCGGGTTCTCGCCCATCAGATTGATGTGATCGACCGCGACCACGATGTCCCCGGCCGCGTACAGCGGGTTCATGCCACCGGCGGCGTTCGTGATGAGGAGCGTTCTCACGCCAAGGGCGCGCAGCACGCGAACCGGGAAGGTCACGTCGCGCATCGAGTAGCCCTCGTAATAGTGGACGCGTCCGTTCATCACGGCGGTGGGCCGTCCGCCGAGCGTTCCCGAGACCAGCTCTCCGGCGTGGCTTTCGACGGAGGGGACCGGGAAATTGGGAATGTCGCGGTAGGCGATGGAGGCGCAGGTCTTCATCGCGGCGGCGAACTGACCGAGCCCTGTGCCCAGGATGATCCCGATCTCCGGGGTGATTCCGAGCTTGGGCGCGAGAAATTCCCGCGCCCCCTCGATCGCCTTGAGCTCGCCTGTGGCTTGATTCATCACGACGCTCATTTCAGGTCAGTTTCCCAGCCTGCGTTTGACTTCCGCCTCGTCGATTCCATCCAGATCGACCCATTTCTCCCGCGAGGAGGCGCCTCCCGCGAGCCGGATCGCGCCTCGAGCCAACCCGAGCGCCTCGCTCAGGAGCCGGATCACCGCTTCGTTGGCTTTGCCATCCTGCGGCGCGGCGGTGACCCGGATCCGGAGGGCTCCGTCCTCCCGAACGCCAACGATCTCATTGGCGCGGCTCTTCGGCGTGACCTTGAGCTTGAGCCTCATAGAACGCGGGGCCCTGTACCGGGACCCGCGGCACCGGGCCGCGACCCGAAGAGGGCCGTTCCCACCCGGACGATCGTCGCGCCTTCTTCAATGGCGATCTCGAAATCGTCCGACATCCCCATGGAGAGGTCGGCGTCTTCCGTAAGGAGCCCTGCTCCGGCGGCCTCGCGTCGGATCCTTGCCAGGCTTTGAAACGCGCGTCGCGCTCCTTCGGGGCCACCTTCCAGCGGCCCGATCGTCATGAGACCCTGGAGCTCGATTCCCTCGAGCCGGCCCGCAGCCAGGAGAAGCTCGAGGGCGCGATCCGGCGCCGCGCCGAACTTGTCCCGATCCCCGGAGGTGTTCACTTCCACGAGGCAGGCAATCCTGCGATCGGCCTGGACGGCCCTTCTCGAGACTTCGGCCGCGATCGCGTTCGAGTCAATCGAATGAATCACGTCGAACAGCTGAGCCGCGCGCTTGGCCTTGTTGCTCTGTAAGTGCCCAACCAGGTGCCATCGGGGGCGGGGCTCAACGGATGGTATCTTCCCTTCGGCTTCCTGGACCCGGTTCTCGCCCTCGCGCACCGTGTCTGCCGGGAACCCCTTCGTGACCGGAAGCAGCCGGACCGAGGTGGGATCCCGCCCCGCTCGGGCGCAAGCCCCGGCGATCCTTTCCCGCAGCAAAAACAGACGATCCGCGAGGTTTCCTTCCCTCATCCACGGAATTCCCTGTAAAAATCCAAGCCGTGCAGTATATCGGCCGTCGAAGCTACCCGACAAGGTCAAAGGGACGCGGGCGAGGAAAGGACCCCCAGAAAATGCTATGCGCTAATTGCGGAAAGGAGTTGGAAGAGCGCGGGTGCAAAGTTCGGTGCGGGAACTGCGGCTATTTCGAGGACTGCTCGGACCCCAGTGCGCCGGGGGAATGGGGGACGCTCGCGGGAAGCGCGGCCGCCAACGCCGTCGCCGACCCACCGTCCGGGTCAGAGGCCCCGGGGGCCGCGAGCCCTAGCGGGCCTCTTTGTACTGAGAATCCGTCCGGCTGAGATGCCCGGTGCAGCCCCGGTTGCGGCAAGGCACCCGTTCGGGGGCGGTCAGCAGCTCCGATACCTTTTCCCCCGTCTGGGATGCCCGCAGCTGAGCGAGAGCTTGAAACTGCTGTGGCGTGTACATATAACCGCACTTAACACAGCGATACCAGAATTCCAGATCCATGGGTCACTCCTGTAGCTTCCCACAGGAACTAACCCCTGCGATCGGACCGGAGTAGGCGGTGATGCGGTGCCGCAACTTCCTGGGGCGCATTACGGCGCGGGCGAACGCGCCACACTCCCCAATCGGGAGCGCGCACGTACGATAGACCACCCGGGGCGCGCTGGCAAGCCCCATTCCTACGTGCTAGCATCTAGGTGTCCCTACGGAGGCCGTCAGCCCACCCTGGAATGGAGCATCCGATGGCGAAAGCGCTGGTTCACATGCTGCTCAACGCCGCCGTCTTCCTTCTGCTTGCCAAGTACCTTCCCGGCTTCTATGTCAACGGCTGGGTTTCGGCGATCGTTGCCTCCCTCCTGCTGGGAATCGTGAACGCGACGTTCGGCCTGATCCTCACAATCCTGACTTTTCCTTTGATTATCCTGACGCTCGGCCTCTTCTCCTTCGTCGTCAACGCGATCGTGATTCTCCTGGTCGCATTTCTGGTGCCCGGGTTGAGCATCAACGGATTCCTTCCGGCCCTGATCGCGGCCATCGTGCTCTCGATCGTGAACATGGTCTGGAAGATGGCGACCGCCACCCCCCGGAGCATCGACTAGATTCATCCCAAGCGCTCCTCCATGCCATCGCGCCGTCTACCGGAGGATTTCGCGCCCAACGAGCTCACCGAGCTTCTCGAGAAGAAGCGCGGGGCGGGCGAGAGGATCCTGGACCTCACCGAAGCGAACCCCACGCGCGTCGGCCTTCCGGGCGCCGGGCCGGTGGAGCTTCGGGCGCTCTCGGACACACGTGGGTCCGTCTACGAACCGGATCCCCTGGGGTCGCTCGGGGCGCGGGAAGCAGTCGCGCGCTACTACGCCGGGCGTGTCTCGGCCGGCGATCTCGTTCTCGTCGCGAGCACGAGCGAGGCCTACGCGCATCTCATGCGCCTCCTCTGCGATGCCGGCGACGAGATCCTGATTCCGATGCCCAGCTACCCCCTCTTCGCGCCGCTGGCCGCGTTGGAAGAGGTCCGCGTCGAGAGCTACCGGCTCGCCTACCATGACCGCTGGCAGCTCGACATGGATTCCCTCGAGGCCGCGGTCTCACCGCGGACGCGGGCCGTCGTACTCGTCCAGCCCAACAATCCGACCGGATCATGCCTCTCCGGTGATGAGGCAGCGGGGGTGGAATCGTTCTGCGCGGAACGCAGGATCGCGATCATCTCGGACGAGGTGTTCGGAGACTTTCCCTGGCCCCCTTCCTCCACACCGCTCCCCTCCATGCTCGGCGAGCGGCGCGCGCTCACCTTCGTGCTGGGCGGACTTTCCAAGCTGTGCGGGATGCCTCAGATGAAGCTGGGGTGGATCGCGCTCGCGGGTCCTGCCGCGCAGAGACGCGACGCGTTGCGCGGCCTCGAGTGGATCGCGGATCTGTTTCTCTCGGTTTCCACCCCGGCCCAGGTGGCCCTGCCGGTCCTTCTAGAGGCGAGGCACGGGTTTCAAAGGAGGGTCCGAGAGCGACTGGCGGTCAATTTGGCCCGGCTGCGCGCGCTGGGGAATGGAGGACCGGGATTTCGAGTATTGGAGGCAGAGGGTGGATGGAGCGCCGTCCTCGAAACCCCGGGGATCACCGGCGATTTCGCGTTGGAGGCACTTCGGACGCACAATGTCCTGGTTCATCCCGGACATTTCTATGAGATCGCCGAGGAGCGTCGCGTGGTCGTGAGCTTGCTCCCCGAAGCCGCGGTCTTCAACGAGGCCGTCGCGCGGCTTGCCGGAGTGACATGAATCGGAGGGGTCGAATGCCCCCACGAAGTACGAGGTCACCGCTCCTGGTCGTGGGTGTACCAGCCATGGCGATCGCGGCCGCCATCGCCACCGTTGCCCTGTCGGGGGCGGCGGTGACAGGGCCCGCGATGAAAACGATCCCCGCGGTCGCCCAGAGCACGTTGCGTCGGTCGCTCGAAAAGGCTGCCGGCCTGGTCCCGCCACCCGAGAAGCCTTACGTCCTCGACTCGGAGGGAGCAAAGCTCGAGATCGACCCGCGCGCACCGTGGGATCCAACATCCAGAATTTGGACGCGGCCCGGCCGCGCGACTGCAGAGCTCTATTACGAGACCCCGGGGGACGGCCCGGAAGCATCGGCGGAGGAGCGGGAGCTCCTGGGCCCGATCGAGGTAAGCATCGAGCTGAACGGCGAATCCCGGCTCGCGGATCTCGGCTCGGAAGGGGGCACCCCGCGGATCCTCCCTTTGCGGGACGCCGTCGCGGTCGAGATTTCCACGATCGTCCCCGGCTCCGCGGAGGGGCGGGTCGCCTCCATGACACCCGGGCAAAGCGCGTTCCGGCCGGCAGCGCTCACCATGTTCATCGGCGACCCTCGTACCGAGGCGGGAATCAGGAGCGCCCTCAAGAGGGGTTCCGATCCGCCCTCCGCCCTCGGGCGGGCGCGGAACCCGGCCACGCTCCGCCTCATCAGCATCCGCCTTCACGGCCCGAAGGAGCCCATTGAGGTCCTGGCACGGCGCATCCCGGCAGCTTCCCTCCGCGCTCTCCTGAGCCGCTGAATTCGAATAAAAAACTTCTGGTATTGGTGGGCTCCCGGTGTAGGCTCTGCCTCCTCGCGGCGGCATTTTTCCGGAGCGAGGGGCCGGAAAATCGTCGCTCCATTTCACCGGGCGGCCTCGCCGCCCAAATCACATCCAACATGGCAAGGGGGTACGTCAGATGAAGGTTCGTCTCTCTCTTCTCGGTCTCGGTCTGCTCTTCGTCTTCGCGGGTTCGCTGATGGCAGCCGACACAAAGGCTCCCGCAAAGCCTTGGACCATGAACGCGACGATCATCGAGGCCTGCAGCTGCCCGATGTTCTGCCAGTGCTATTTCAGCACGGAGCCCGCCTCGCATGAAGGGCACATGGCAGGGCACGAGGGTCATAAGGAGACCTATTGTCGTTTCAACAACGCGTACAAGGTGAATCGCGGTACGTACAACGGCGTGAGCCTCGCGGGCGCGAGGTTCTGGATCTCCGGCGACCTGGGCGCGAGCTTCGCCAACGGCGCGACGGATTGGGCGGTTCTCACGTTTGATCCCTCCGTGACGGCAGCACAGCGCGAAGGAATCCAAGCGATCGTCGGCAAGGTTTACCCGGTCAAGTGGGCGTCCTTCGCGGTTGGAGCGGACGCGCCGGTCATGTGGGAGCACAAACTCGGATCCGACGTCGCCCACGCGACGCTCGACGGCGGCAAGGCCGGCGAAGTCATGCTCAAGAGCTCGGTCAACAAGAACGCCGCCGGTCCCGTCGTGATCAAGAATCTCAAGTACTTCGGCGCGCCGAGGAACGACGGCTTCGTGCTCATGCCGAACGAGATCGAGACCTATCGTCTCGGCGACAAGGCGTTCGAGTTCAAGGGAACGAATGGCTTCATGATCACGGTCGACATCGCGTCGAAGGACATCAAGGAGCAGGCCACGAACTAAGCGCTCAAACGACCAACCTACGCGGAGGCACCTCGGGCCCTACGCCTGAGGTGCTTTTCCGTCCTCGTAGCGAACACGGCGTTTCAGGAATGTCCGGGCGCGGTAGGAGGATTCGATGGACAAGGCTCAGCTCAAAGGCTGGTGGGATCATTTCAGGACCGTGAGCGGCATCACGTTGCGCGGGATCAAGGAAGTGCCGAAAGACAAGATCGATTCCAAGCCGTGCAAGGACATGCGCACACCGAAGGAACTCATCGTGCACATGTACACCGCGATGCCGGCAATCGCGGAGGGCATCGTCAAAGGGGAGATCACGTGGAACGACGAGGATGACGCGAAGGCCGGCGCGGGGATCAAGTCGCACGACGATCTTGTGCGCTTCGCTTCCGACAGCTGGAAGGCGACCGATGGTGCCGTCCAGTCGCTGACCGACGAGAAGATCTCAGCCATGGTCAAGACGCCCTGGGGACAGAGCTTCCCGGGTTTCGTCTGCGTCCAGATCATATACGACGAGCACCTGCACCATCGCGGCCAGCTCTACGCCTATCTCCGCCAGATGGGGATCGAGCCGCCCTTCCTGTGGGACTTCGAGCACAATTCTCCGGAGTTCCAGCCGCGGGCGGCAACCGCGCAGGTATAGGATTCTGATCGCAACACCTCCGAACTTAAGGGGGCCGGACGCGACGAGCGCCGGCCCCCTTCGCGCGCCCGCCCCGATCGCGTTTCTCTGGAGCGCCCAGTTCTTCTCGCAGTTCGGGGACTCGGTGTTCCAGCTCGCCTTCATCTGGCTCATCCTCGATCTCACCGGCTCGAAATCGGCGACCGGCATCGCGGCGACCATCTCGTATCTGCCTTCGTTGGTTTTTGGAATCGGCGCCGGGCTCCTCGTCGATCGATGGAACCGGCGACGGGTCATGATCGGCGCGGACGCGGCCCGCGCGGCGCTCCTCGCGATCGGCTCTCTGCTCTACTTGACGGGCGGCCTCACCCCCATGCTTCTGACCGCGATCGCGTTCGGCGTCGCCACCGCCTCCGTCCTCTTCTATCCCGCCCGCGACGCAATGCTCCCCGAGCTGGTCCCGGCTGCCGGGCTGAATCGGGCGAACGCTTGGGTCCAGCTCTCGCAGCAGGGCGCATTCTTCGCCGGACCGATGGTTGCGGGCTACCTCATCAAGCACTTCGGCGTTGGATCGGCATTTCCCACAGGAGCGATCTTCTTCATCGGCTCCCTGGGAGCGCTGCTCTTCCTGAGGGGCGCGGGAGCAGGACACCGGAGCGATCCGAAGCGGATCACGCTCGCGCAGGATTTCCGATCCGGCCTCAAGGAGATCGCGTCCGACCGCACGCTGGTTCTCCTCCTCGCGCTGACCGCGCTCGACAACCTCTTCATCATGGGGCCCGCGATCGTGGGGAACGCGGTGCTCGTCCGCGACACGATCCACGGCGATGCGTCCGCGTACGCGCTCGTCGAGGCGACCTACGGCGTGGGCATGATCCTGGGCAGCCTCACGATCGGGCGCCTAGGCGCACGTCTGGGATACGGGCGCTTGCTTCTGATCGGGATCACCCTGGACGGGTTGACCTATATCCCCGTCCTGGTATGCAGGAGCCTGCCCTTCTTGGTCGCGATCTCCTTCGTCCACGCCCTCGTCATTCCCACGATCACGATTCCGCGCACGACCCTCCTGCAGGGAATGATCCCTCCCAGACTGCAGGGAAGGGTGTTTGCGCTTGTCAACGTGGTGGTGCTGGGGACGACGGCGATCTCATCCGGGCTCACCGGGCTCGTGCTGGATCACATGACCGCGCCGGTTCTCTTTGGGTGGATCGGCTCCCTCGCGACGGCAACCGGTCTACTTGGGTTTGCCTCCAAGCGGTTGCGCAGGCTCTAACGGGGTCGGGTTCGGAGATGCGAGCGCGGCGAGCTTCCTCCGGGTGAACTCGTCGCTCGGATCGATCTTGAACGCGCGTTGGTAGAGAGCGCGTGCCTCGTCCGGGCGCCCGGACATCTCGCGGAGTACGGCCAGGTTCGTGAGCGCGAGCGCGTTTTCGGGATCGACCTCGATCGCGCGCGTGAGCGAGCGCTCGCCGTCCGCGGCTCGTCCATGGGTCGCTTGGAGAACGCCGAGGTTGACCCAAGCCTCCGAGTAGTCGGGATGTTTCCGGATCGCCGATTCGAAGAGCCGCGTCGCCTCCTCCGAGAGCCCCTTGACCGCGAGCTTCACGCCCAGGCTGTATTCGGCGTCGGCGTTCATCGTGTTCGGCATCGGCCCCTGCGCGAGGTTGCCCAGGAGGAACAGGACCACCACCGACGCGATGGCCGCGGCGCGCGCCGGAGCCCGCGCCTCCTTGAAGAGCCACCGCACACCGGCGGCCGCGAAGATGAGGAGGTACGGGACGAGCGGCATGCGGTAGCGCGCCGTGATGAAGAAGGCGAGAACCGCCGCTCCGTACGCGACCACGATCGCGGCGAGCATCGGGGCGCGGCGCCAGCGTGCTGCCATCCCGACGAGCCCGAGCGGCATGAGCAGTCCGAAAGGACACGCCAGCCCGGGGACTTTCCACAAGAGGAGACGAAGCACGGGCGAATACTCCCGGGCCGGGTAGATCTCCTGGTTGCGGGGGATCTCGTTCCCCGCGAGGAAGAGATAGAGCTTCTTGAGCTGAAGCCTCGCGAAGCCGAGCGGATCGGACCCTGCGTAGACCAGGACCTCCCCGACGAAGTAGTTCGACGCCGCCCCTACACCCCGCACCCCCTCCCGCCGCGGCTCCAACACAAATCGCTTCCAGTGCAGGTCGGGACGGATCGCGACGGTCTCGTCATAACGCGGATTATTCCCAATGTAGAGGCTGATCCCACTGTTCCAGGAAATCGGGATGAATTCGCCCCCGCGTTTCCAGTTGCGCCACGTGACCGGGGCGATGGCGAGCGCGGCCCCGAGGAGGACCAACCATGCGCGCCGGCGCGCAACCGCCGCGAGAATCGCCACGATCACGAGCGACGTTGCCGTCACGATCGATGCGAGCCCGGCGAGAACCCCGGACCCGCCCCAGAGCCAGGCGCCGCGCCGAGGGTTCTCGCTCGCGAGAAGCGCCGCGAGGACCGCCGCGAGTTGGAGGGCGATCGTGAGGGTAGGCGTCAGGAGCTCGCCGTCGAAGTAGATGAGCATGCCATAGAGCGCCGCTCCGTATCCTGCCGCGAGACCGACACCCCGCCCGAAGTGGCGCGCCCCGATCCAAGCGGTCATCACGGCGCTCGCGGCGCCGAGGAACGCCTGTACGATCCGAGGGGCGACATAGCCGAGACCCGCTGCGGAATAGATCCACGCGAGCACGTAGGAATAGCCCGGAGGCTGCCAGTAGATCAGGTCGGGATGGCCGCGACCCATGGCGATGGCACGCGCCGCGTCGTCATAGGTTGCCGCGTCGATCACGGGGTTCGTGAAGTAGGGGCTCGCGCGCATGGCGAGAACGTGGATGAGCCGCAACACGAGCGCCACCACGAAGAGGAGCAGCATCGAGCGCCCCGAAAGTCCGGGACGCGCCTCTGCGTGCGAGCGATCCGGTGCGCGCGTTCGTCCTGGCGCTCGTGTCCGCCTCGATTTCACCCTATGCGGTCCGCCGTGGCTCTCCCGCGACCCTTGCGCGCCCAGATGTAGGAGAACGGGAACCCGAGCGCGGCGACGAGCACGCCGGCTGCGGCCCGCCATCCGCTCGAGCTCAAGTCGCTCGCAACGATCGCGACCGTGACCAGGATGAACACGACCGGGGTGATCGGGTAGAGGAGCGTGTGATAGCTCGGCGCCGGAACAAGGCCCTGGCGCACCTTGCGCCTGTACACGAAGAGCGCCGCGACCGTGAGGCCATAGAAGAGCCAAGAGGTTGTGACGAACCAGCCCGACACGTCCTCGAACCCGCCCGCGAACCAGAGCCAGATCGTCGAGAGTGCGCCCTGGATCCAGAGGGCGACGTCGGGCGTGCCGCGTTCCACGTTCACGTGCGCCGCACGCTTCCAGAAGAGTCCGTCGGCGGCCATCGCGAGCGTCACACGGGGGCCGGTCAGGATCGAGGCGTTCACCGTGCCGAACGTGGAGACCGCCACGAGTACCGCGAGCGCGCGGCCGCCCCAGTCTCCGAGGATGCGCCGCATGGCCTCCGCTCCGACCGCTTCGTAGGTGCCCACCTCTGCGGGGCTCAGCACCGAGAAGTAGGCCAGGTTCGTGACCACGTAGACGGCGACGACGAGCAGCGTCCCCCCCAGGATCGCGATCGGGAAGTTCCGCGTCGGGTTCACGATCTCCCCGCCTACGTAGGTGGAGTCGGTCCACCCGTCGTAGGCGAAAAAGATCGGGATCATGGCGAACGCGAAGGCGAGGAGAAACGGGTGCCCGCGGTGCGGCTCGGTCACGACCTGTCCATGGGGCGCCCCCCCGTGGGGAAGGAGGAACGCGGCGAGGCAGAGGACCAGGATCCCCAGAACCTTGAGCGTCGTGAGCACGGTCTGGGTGCCGGTCCCTTGCTTCACGCCGAGGAGGTTGACGAAGGTGAGGAACGCGATCGCGCCGAAACCCGCAAAAAACTCGGCGCCCTTGCCGAGCCCGACTGCCTGGCAAAAATAGGTCGCGAACACGCTCGCGATGGAGGCGATCACCGTCGGCTTGATCACCCAGAGGCTTGCCCATCCGAAAATGAAGGCGAGCCGGTCACCGAAGCTCTCACGGATGAAGACGTAGAGCCCGCCGGTGCGCGGGTGGGTGACGGCCATTTCGGCCAGGGCGAGCGAGCCGCACAGCGAGAGAACGCCGCCGAGCACCCACGCGAGGAGCGCCGCGGCCGGGCTCGTCAACTCTTGCGCGACGGAATGCGGGGAGCGGAAGATACCCGATCCGATGATGCTCCCTACCGTGATCGCGGTCGCGGCGTAGAGCCCGATCCGTCGTTTGAGCTGGGGCTCCTTGCGCTGCGGAGTTGTCTGGCCGACCATGGCGGCAAACCGTACCCGGTCGCGGCGGCGCTGTCCACGGCATCCATCCGGCGAAGGACGGTATAATGTTGGGAGCAGTCACCATCGAACCCATCGACCCAGCCGTTGAACAGGGACTCGTGCTGCGGAGGCACCATGGCGATAGCGGCAACCGGATCGGCCCGGACTACCCTGAGCGTGCTGCTTGTCGGCTCGCTCGTCCTCGTGGGGCTGATCATCCGGCCCTTCGCCGCCGCCCTCTTCATGGCCGCGGTGCTCGCGGTCACTTTTCATCCTTGGTACGCCCGGCTCGTGACCCGCCTGCGTGGGAACCGGACGATCGCCGCGAGCGTCATCACGACCTGCCTCGCGCTCGCGCTCGTCCTGCCGGTGGCGGCCCTCGGGGTGATCGCGGTGCGGGAGGCCGCGGAGACCCTCGATTCCCTCCACCAGGTGCTCGCCGAGCAAGGCGTGGAGGGGCTGATCCGCCAGGCACCCGAACCGATCCAGGGCTGGGTCGCCCAGATGTGGCACCAGCTGCCGGAGCGCGATCAAAATTCGGAGTTCATCTTCAATCTCGAGCGCCGGGCCGCGGCTTCGATCCCGCGTCTCATCAACGAGGCCGGGCAGATCGTCGCTCAAGCTTTGCTCATGACGGTCGCGCTCTTTTTCATGCTTCTGGACGGCGGGAGGCTGCTCGCGTGGCTCGACGTGATTTCGCCGCTCCAACGAAGGCAGATGCGCGAGCTGTTCTCGGAATTCCGCCGCGTTTCGGCCAGCGTGCTGCTCGGGTCGGTGGTGACGGCGGGCGCGCAGGCCGCGGCCGCGCTGGCCGGTTACCTCATCGCGCGCGCGCCGAATCCATCGTTCCTCGCGCTCGCGACGTTCTTCCTGGGACTGATTCCGATTCTTGGAGCCGGAGGCTTCTCCTTCGGGGTCGCCGTGTATCTCTATCTATCGGGGCACGTCTATGCGGCGGTCTTCCTCGCGATCTGGAGCACGTTTGTCGTGGGCATGGTCGACAACATCCTGAAACCGATCGTGATCAAGGGCGGCATGGAGCTGCACGGCGCCATCGTCTTCTTCGCCTTGATCGGGGGCATCACGGCGTTCGGCCCGGTCGGCCTCGTTCTAGGCCCGCTCAGCGTGAGCCTCCTTCTGGCCGTCCTGCGTATCTACCAGCGCGACTTCGCGGAGCCCGACGAGGCCGTCGCGTCAACGTAGCAGGGCAAGGCGGGTGCGGGCGACTCTCCCGCCGGCCTCGAGCGTCGCGAAATACACTCCGGACGCAACCCGACGGCCGCGTTCGTCCTTGCCGTCCCAGCGGGCTTGGTGATTTCCCGAAGGCAAGACATTCCCCGCGATCAAGCGGCGTACGCGCCTTCCAGTGACGTCGCTGACCGTGAGACGCACCGAAGATGCGCGCGGCAGCGCGAAGGAAAGCTCCGACTCGCGATCGAATGGATTGGGCTGCGGCACCCGCACGGATAGCCGGAGCGATGCTCCCGCGATGGCCCGGACCACCCCCAAAAACCCCGTATGGCCCGAGGCATCGAGCCTACCCAGCTTGTAGACGTACGCGCGGCCCGGCTTCACGTTGCGGTCGAGGTAGGAATACTCCGGACCCCCGGCGATGATGATTCCGAGACCCCGCGGTAAAGATAGAACGTTTGTGCCTTCGATGACCTGGTCGTGCGCCAACCTACGCGAATCCCCTCCGCCTCCGGCACCGCGCTGAGATCCGCAACCTCGGCCGCGGTGGTGGTGCTCTTCTTGATCGAGAACGAATCGAACACCCTGCCGTCGGGCAGGACCGCCTGCACGTAGACCGAATCCCCCACCACGTCGACCGCGACCGTGTGGAAGACGCTGAACGCGGAACGGGTGAGCGGATCGTTCGGGGAAATCCCGTAGAGCCCGCGCCCGCCGCCTCCAGCCACCAGATAGATGACCCCACCCGGATTGTGGTAGCTCGACCCCTGCGCCGTGTCCACGGCCACGCCGTTCGCGATTGGATAGGAGCGGCTGTAGTAGTGGTTGTGCCCCTGAAAGACGAGGTCCACCCCGTGATTCACGAAGATCGGCTCCAGATTCGCGCGGAGGGTGAGGTCGTTGCCGTGCGCGCCGGGATTCGAATACATGGGTTGATGAAAGTAGACGAACTTCCAGGGCTTGGAGGTCGCGGCGAGATCCCCTTCGACCCAGGAATACATGGCGGCGTTCGCGGTTTGATTGCCGTCGATGGCGACGAAATGCGCGGACCCGTAGTCGAAGGAGTAATACTTCTCGGTACCGTCCATGCCGTTGGTGGGCAGGTAGAAGGCGTCCAGGAACGGCTGGCCGTTGTTGGTCAGGATGTCGTGGTTTCCGACGACCGGGTAGAAGACGCTCCGGCGTAGGACGGGCCGGTAGGGCGTGAAGTACCTCGGCGTAAAGTTGGCAGCCTCCCCCCCCTCGTAGATCACGTCGCCCAGAACGAGGCCCAGGTCCGGATTCAGCGAATCAATCCGTGCCGCCACCGCGTACTGATTGGCGTCGGCCGCGCCGCAATCACCGAAGGCCACGAATCGAAAGGGCGCGGGATCCGANNNNCCCCCGCCGTGAGCGTGTCGGTCCCGGAGACGATGCGGTAGAAGTAGCGGGTCGCGGGGCCCAACTCAGTCAGTGTGACCGCGTGATCCGCCGCCGTGATGCCGTCCGTAGCCTCGGTTCCGAGGGATGGGGTCGTTCCATAAAGCACCTTCCCCTGGGACGCAACGTCTGTCTGCCAAGCGACGAGGATCGAGAGTGGGGATGCCTTCCATAGCGAGGGGTAGCGGGTGAGGGTCACCGCGGAAGAACGCCCGGCTCCGGCGAGCGCGGCGGCCAACACGAGGAGCCGGAGGACCGGAGGTGCTGCAAGCTTCATGTGATGGCCTCTGAATTGATCCGATGGGGCGAACGTGCGGGGAGCCCTATGCCTACTCACGTTCCGACCCGGAGAGGATGGGTCAGGATCGCGCCGGAGTCAATCCGGTCAGGCACCGCCGACGTCGGGTCCGGTGGCAGCGGGCTTGCGTTGTGTGCACGGGCCGCCAAGAGGGGTATGCTCCGGCGCCCGCTCGGTGGGTAGGCAGCTCGGTGACATCTTGAGGAGAGACGTCATGGACGCCCCGCTTCACGTCGAATCGCTGGTCAAGGCCTACGGATCCCGTCCTGCACTCGCGGGGGTTACCTTGGGTATCGGGGAGGGTGAGATCTTTGGGCTCCTGGGTCCGAACGGCGCCGGTAAGACGACGCTCATCCGGTGCGTCGTGGGTCGGGTCGTGCCGAACTCAGGCTCGATCACGATCTTCGGTGAACCTGTCGGGAGCGCTCAGGCGCGGGCACGGATTGGCTACATACCCCAAGAGATCGCGCTCTACCCGCGGCTCACCGCCGAGGAAAACCTCGCTGTATTCGGCCGGTATGCGGGTCTCTCGGGCGGGGCGCTTGCCGCCGCGATCCGGGGCTGCTTGGACTGGGCCGGCCTCGCGGAGCGATCCAAGGAGCCTGTGATGGGCTTTTCAGGAGGCATGAGGCGAAGGCTCAACATGGCCGCGGGGCTTTTGCATGGACCGCGACTCATCCTCCTCGATGAGCCAACCACGGGTGTCGACCCCCAATCTCGCCAGCGGATCTATGCCATGGTGGAACAGCTTCGCGCGGACGGCGCCTCGGTGATCTACACGACCCATTACATGGAGGAAGCCGAGCGACTCTGCGACCGGGTCGCGATCATCGACAACGGGGCGATCATCGCGCTGGGGACGCGCGGCGAGCTGGTCCGGCAGAATTTCGGCTCGAGGGGGTACCTCGTGCTCCACTGCGACGGGGAGTCCGCGTCCGCTCACGCGGATTGGGCCGCCGCGCGAGGCGGCGTCGTGAACGGGGCGTCGTTCCGGTTCCCCGTTTCCGATCCCGCCTCCGAAATCGCCGAGATACTCCAATCGGCGCGCGCCGAGGCGGTCCCGGTCCGTGATCTCTCGTTCACCGCACCGAACCTCGAATCGGTATTCCTCCATCTGACCGGAAGGGGGCTCCGCGAGTGATCCTCTCGATCGTGCGTACGGGCTTCATGAACCTGCGCCGAGACCGAGGCGCCCTCACCTTGAGCTTCATCGTCCCGATCGCGTTCTTTTCGATCTTTGCCGGGATTTTCGGAAGCAGAAACGGTGGGACCGAACCGATCCGGATCGCGGTCGTGGATGAAGACCATACCGAGCTATCCAAACGGCTCGTAGAAGCGCTCCAGGCGGAGCGGGGGTTGAGAGCCGAATCCGGACCCGCGGCGACGAAAGGCGCTCCACCTCGATTCTATGACTCGCGAACCGCGGAAGCCGCGGTCCGCTCCGGGGACTTCCCGGTCGCGGTGATCATCCCGAAGGGGTTCGGGGACTCGCCGATCCAATTCGGCCCCTCGGGGAAACAGACCAAGCTTGAGATCCTGAACGACCCGTCGGATCCGATCGCGGCGCAGGTGGTATACGGCCTGATTCAGAAATCGGCGATGACATCGCTCCCGGACGCGATGGCGTCCGAAGGAACGAAGTATCTGGATCGCATAAGCGGCGGCCTCACGAAGGAGCAGCGGACGCGGGTCGATCAATCGATGCGGGAGCTTCGCGCCTATTCGGAGTCGCGGCGGGATAAAGCGGCGGCAGGAAAGGGCGCCGAGCCTGCCTCTCCCAAAGAAGGCATGGCCGGCTTGGTCTCGGCGGAGGTCCGGGACGTCGTCGGCGAGAACAAGAAAAGCCCGCTGGTCGCGTTCTACGCGGCGGGCATCGGGGTCATGTTCCTTCTCTTCAGCGCGTCTGCGGCGGGAGGCGCAATCCTGGACGAGTCCGAGAGCGGTACGCTCGACCGGATCCTTTCGTCACGGGTGACGATGAACACGCTTCTTCTGGGGAAGCTCCTCTACTCGGCGCTGCTCGGCTTCACCCAGCTCACGGTGATGTTTCTCTGGGGGGCGCTCGTTTTCAAGGTCGAGCTGTTCCGCCACCTGGGCGGCTTCATCCTGATGGCGTCCGTGACGGCGCTCGCTTCGGCCGGTTTGGGCTTGGCGCTAGCCTCTGCCTGCAAGACGCGCGCTCAGCTGGGCGCGCTCACCACGCTCGTCGTGCTGGTCATGTCCGCGCTTGGCGGGAGCATGGTTCCGCGCTTCATCATGCCGGAGCTACTTCAAAAGATCGGGCTCGTCACCTTCAACGCGTGGGCGCTCGACGGCTTTACGAAGATCTTCTGGCGTGAGGAGCCGGTCACCCATGTCTGGCCGCAGGTGCTCGTGTTGATTGGAGCCGCGGCGCTCTTCTTCGCGATCGCGCGAAGGCTCGCGCGCCGATGGGAGGTGGCATGATCCGGCGCACGGAAGCAGGAAAAAGTGGAGGCGGAGGGAATTGAACCCTCGTCCGAAAGTAGATCCAGAAGGAGCACTACGCGCGTAGTCCGTTATCCGGATTTCGCGGCCCCGGACGCCAACGGACTAGGTCACGGTGCCGCTAGCTCGATTTGATCTCGTCCCTTCGACTCAAGCGGATCGTTGGGACCAGCCTACCTAAATGACGCCCGATCCAGCCTCGGCAGGCTCAGACCGGTCGAGCGTGGCAGCTAAGCCGCCAGAGCCAATTCAGAATTGGCTTTTGATCTTTGCCCGTGGTTTTACGAGGCCTACGGGCACCTCGGCGCGCGTTCCTAAATTCACTACTCCGTCGAATCCGTTCGCCCCCAAGGGGTTTATCGTTTATCTCCTGATGCTGCAATCGCTCCTCCTATGCTACCAGGCCGGGCTCGTTAGTTCACGCAGATATACCTTTACCGCCCCCCTTAGCGTAGTACACTGCGCCGGCTTTGCGGGGGACGCTTGGCCACAGCCCCAGGGTCCGCTCGCCCGCACGGATTGACCGAGAAGGTGGCGGTTCGAAGTTCAGGGGACAATTGGAGGGAATCGGAATGTCCACCCGACTAAAGTACCTAGCCTTTGCGGCACTGGTCATGGCACTCACGTTGACTCCGGTTTGGGCATTTGCGTCAGGCGGCATGCGCGTCGGGATCGCCGGGTTCGGTGGCTATCAGACATACAGCATGTCCGATGTCAACGACGGGATCGGCCAGCTAAACGCCGACGCGGCGGCAGCCGGCGTGACGGGGAGTATGGACGACATCAGCCACGGGATCGGATTCGGCGGCGGCCTCCACGCATGGTCGAACGACAACATGTTCTCTTTAGAGTACAACCGGCTTGTCGCGAGCAGCTCGGGCGATTTCACGGATCCGTCGAGCGGGGCCACGGCTAACGCCAAGATCAAGGTGCCTGCCAATGGGGTCACCCTGGGAGCGACCCATTTCTTCCATTCCAGTCACAAGACTCGTCTCGGTCTAGGGGTAGGAGTGGGCTACTACAGTGCGGACGGCACTGAGGAGGTATTCGATCCCTCCAGCGGATCAACCATCTCAACCGACATCACCGGCCACGCGGTTGGGTTCCAGGGTATGGGAATGGTGGATAGCCCTCTGTCCCCGATGCTCCACTTCGAGCTCGGAGCAGGATATCGTTACGCGAAAAGCGGTACCGTAAAGGAAGGCGGCGTGGAGGCCCTTAATGCGGATGGCTCCAAGTCGAAAATCGACTGGAGCGGCGTGATGATGCGCGCCGGCCTCACCTTCTACTTTGGGCAGAGCTCGCAGCAGTAA
>WNFK01238691.1_pt1 | contig 28375 bp, 26 predicted proteins | sample 5400281 | NCBI WGS metagenome assembly WNFK01 (sample SAMN13153350, study PRJNA577476) | soil metagenome | isolation source: 20 cm soil on Douglas fir-dominated hillslope | place: USA:California | collected 2013-09-17
CGGGCGACGACTTTCACTACGACCGGCTGATCCTGGGCGAGGATGGCGTCCACAGCGACGCCTTGCTCGGCATCTTCGACGCGATCGCCCCAGTGGCCGCTCGAGCCTTGCGCGCGCTCGACAGGGGGGACGTAGTGGGCTACCGCGCGGGGCTCGAACCCACCGTCCCACTCTCCCGCCACATCTTCGAGCCTCCGACCCACGCCTACAAGACGGGGGTCGTGTTCCTCGCGTATCTGAACGGTCACCAGTCGCATTTCCGCATGTTGGCGGGTGCGGAGGGCGCGCGGTCGCGGCAACACCTGATGGAGCTGTTCCGGCTCGCCGACGCCGCGGGCGTCCTTGCGGACCGGGAGTGCGCCGCCGAGCGCATGGGGCGCGTGTTTGCCTGATGGACGCGATCACCCGCCTCAGCCTGAATCAGATCACGACCGAGCGTGCGAGCCTCGAGGCAACCGTCGAGGCGTGCGCGCGCCACGGGGTCCCGTACATCGCCGTCTGGCGCCACAAGCTCGCGGAGACGGGCGTCGAGCGGGCGGTGCGCTTGGTGCGCGACGCGGGGCTCCGGGTCTCGAGCCTCTGTCGGGGTGGGATGTTTCCAGCGCCCACGGCGGCCGAGCGCGCCCTGCGGATCGACGACAACCGCCGCGCCGTGGACGACGCGGCGGCGCTGGGGGCGGAGGTGCTCATCCTCGTCTGCGGACCGGCGCCCGATCGAGACATCGCTGCCGCCCGGCGCATGGTCGCGGACGGCATCGCCGAGCTCGCGCCGTACGCCCGAGAGCGCGGCGTGCGACTGGGAATCGAGCCGTTGCATCCCGCGTTCGCCGCCGAACGCTCCTGCATTACGACGCTGCGCGAGGCGCGCGGCTTGGCTGAGCGGTTTGACCCCGCCTCGGTCGGCATCGTGGCCGACGTCTATCACGTCTGGTGGGACCCCGAGCTATACGATGAAATCGCCCGTGCCGCGGGCCGCCTCGTGGGGTTCCACGTGTCGGATTGGCTGGTGCCGGTGCACGATGTGTTGATGAGTCGCGGCATGATGGGCGACGGTGTGATCGAGCTGCAGCGCATTCGCGCGGCCGTCCAGGACGCGGGCTACGCCGGGCCGATCGAAGTCGAGATCATGAACGAGGCGATTTGGAAGACTCCGCTCGATACGCTGCTGCCTCTGATCAAGGAGCGTTACCTCGCATGCGTGTAGCTAGCGTCTTGTGTACCGCCGCGCTGCTCGGCGTTGCCGCTCCCCTCGCCGCCCAGCAGAGCCTCGACTCCGCCCTGCTCGCCGCCTATCGGTGGCGCAACATCGGCCCCGACCGCGGCGGCCGGTCGATCGCCGTGAGCGGTGTCAAGGGACGCCCGCGCGAGGCGTATTTCGGCGCCGCCGGCGGCGGCCTGTGGAAGACGACGGATGGCGGCACCACCTGGTCCCCCGTCACCGACGGACAGATCCGAACCGCCTCGGTGGGCGACGTGGCGGTGAGTGAGAGCAACCCCGACGTCGTCTTCATTGGAATGGGGGAGGCCTGCATTCGCGGCAACATCATCCCGGGCGACGGCGTGTACCGCAGCACCGATGGTGGAAAGTCCTGGACCCATGTGGGGTTCGCCGAGTCGCACGCCATCGCGAAGATCCGCATTCACCCCACCGATCCTCAGATCGTCTTCGTCGCCTCGTTCGGGAAGTACAGCGTGCCGAGCGCGGAGCGCGGGGTGTTCAAGAGCACGGACGGCGGGCGGACCTGGCGCCGGGTACTGTATCGCGACGACAAGACGGGGGCGGTGGACATCGCCATCGACCGTACGAACCCCAACGTCATCTACGCGGCGCTGTGGGAAGCGTACCGCACCGAATACCAGATGTCCTCGGGTGGGGCGGGGAGCGGCCTATTCAAGAGCATGGATGGCGGCGAGACGTGGACGGAGATCACGCGGAATCCCGGCCTGCCGCGGGGCGTGGTGGGCAGGATCGGCGTCGCCGTGTCCGGCGCGAACCCGAAGCGCGTGTACGCGCTGGTGGAGAACGAGAACGGCGGCCTGTACCGCAGCGAAGACGCCGGCGCCACCTGGGCGCTGGTCAACGATCGCCGCTCCATCCGGCAGCGCGCGTTCTACTACACGCACGTCTTTGCCGATCCCAAGAACGCCGACGTCGTCTACATGCAGAACACGACGATGTTCCGGTCCGCGGATGGCGGCAAGACGATGAAGTCGGTGAACAACGGTACTCACGGCGACTTCCACGACCTCTGGATCGATCCCGACGATGCGGCGCATCTGGTGGTGGGGAATGACGGGGGCGGCGCCGTGTCCACCGATACGGCACAGAGTTGGACGGAGGAAGATTATCCCACCGAGCAGTTCTACCACGTCAGCACGACGACGCATATCCCCTATCACGTGTGCGGCGCACAGCAGGACAACAGCACGCTGTGCACGCCGTTCAACTGGAACGCGGTGGCCTTCGCGGCTCCGCCCGACACGAGCGCCGCCGCCCGGCCGCGCGATATCACGCTCGACGGCATGCGCGTGTCGTACCCGGCGGGGGGCGGCGAGCCGGGGTACGTCGCGCCCGATCCGCTGAACCCCGACGTCTTCTATTCGGGGACGAACAACGGCAATTACGTGGACCGCTACGACCGGCGGCTCGGGACGTCGCGCGAGGTGAATCCCTACCCCTGGTTCTACTCGGGCGAGCCCGCCAAGGACATCCGCGAGCGGTGGCAGTGGACCTTCCCGATCATCTTCTCGAAGGCCGATCCGCGCACGTTGTATGTCTCGTCGCAGCGTCTCTGGCGCAGCCGCGACGGCGGCAAGACTTGGTCGGCGTTGAGCGGCGACCTCACGCGACACGAGCCCAAGACGCTCGAGCGGTCCGGCGGGCCGATCACGGGCGACATGAACGGTCCCGAAGTGTACGGCACGATCTTCTCGGTCGGCCCGGGAAAGCGCGACGTGAACGTCATCTGGACCGGCTCGGACGACGGCCTGGTGTACGTCACGCGCGATGGCGGCGCCACCTGGACCAACGTGACGCCGCGCGCGATGCCCGACCTCGGGCGCGTCAGCCAGATCGATGCATCCGCCTTCGACGACGGGACGGCCTACGTCTCCGTGCGCCGGCCGCTTTTGAACGACTTCGCGCCGTACATCTTCAAGACGGCGGACTTCGGGCGCACCTGGACGAAGATCGTCGCCGGCATTCGGCCCGACGCCTACGTGCATGCCGTCCGGGAGGATCCCACGCGACGCGGGCTGCTGTACGCCGCCACGCAGCACGGGGTCTATGTGTCGTTCGACGATGGCGCGACGTGGCAGCCCCTCAACCCAGGTCTCCCCGACGTGCCCGTGGCGGACCTCGTCGTGGAAGGCAACGAACTGGTAGTCGCGACGCACGGCCGCGGGTTCTGGGTGCTCGACAACATCGCGCCGCTGCGCCAGGCGACGCCCGAGCACCTCGGCGCCGACGCCTGGCTCTTTACTCCGCCGCGGGCGGTGCGGTCCGGCCCGGGCGTCACGGTCAGTTGGTGGCTCAAGACCAAGCCTCCCGCCCGGACCGCGCGGCTCGAGATCCTCGACTCGACGGGCGCGGTGCTGCGGAGCTGGGAACCGGACACGACCCCACCTGAGCGGCGCGACACGGCGGGAAGGGGCGCAGGGGGTGAAGCGGAAGGTCCTGGCCCCCGCAGGCGTGAGCCAGCTGCCGTGGAACCTGCGTACGCAACCGTTCGTCACCTTCCCCGGCATGATCATGTGGGGCGTGCGAAGCAGCGCGCCGGCCGCCCCGCCCGGTCGTTACACCGTGCGGCTCACTGCCGACGGCCGGACCCTCACGGCGCCGATCGTCGTCGAGCGGAATCCCTGGATCGCGGACGTCACGGACGCGGACTTGCAGGCCCAGTACGCTTTCTCTCGGCAGGTGCGGGACCGGGTCAACGACGCGAACGCGGCGGTCATCGAGATCCCGCGCGTCCGGAGTCAGCTGGAGGACCGGCTCAAGCAGTCGACCGACGCGCGGCTCCGCGCCGCCGCCGACACGCTCCTGGCGAACGCCCGAACGCTGGAGGAGCGCATCTACCAGGTGCGGAACCAGAGCAATCAGGATCCGCTGAACTTCCCCATCAGGGTCAACAACCGGCTCGCCAACCTGATGTCCATGGCGGAGCGCGGCGACGGACCGCCCACGAGCAACATGCCCGAGCTGTTTCGGATTCTCTCCGAAGAGCTGCAGGGCTATTTGGATCGCTTGAAGCAGGTGTGGTCACGGGACCTCGCCGCGGTCAACGCCGAATTGGCGCGGCTGGCGTTACCGAAGGTCGACCTGACGGCGCGCGTGTTTCAGCTCAACGATAACGGTGCCTGGTCGTGGTTCATGGACGAGCGGGCGATCATTCACGAGGGCAAACTCATCGTCGGGTCGGTCCGAGCCGTCGGCGCCTACCAAAACGACAGCGCCGCCGACTGGGGCAATGTGGAGATCGCCGTCTACGACCTCGGCACCGGCGCCACGCAGCGCACGGTGCTGCATCGCCACCTGCAGCAGGACGACCACGATAACCCGGCGTTGTTGGCGCTGCCGGACGGTCGCTATCTGGCGGTGTACACGCAGCACGGCGTCGAGCGCCGCGTCTATTATCGCTTCTCCGAGCCGCACAATCCCCTGGTGTGGGGACCCGCAAGCGTGTTCGACACGCCGGGAGATTCCGCGAGCCCGCTCCGCGGCAACAACGTCACCTACTCGAACCTGTTCCGGCTGGCGTCGGGTCGCATCATGAACTTCTTCCGCGGCGTCGATCTCGACCCCAACTACATGTACTCCGACGACACCGGCCGCACCTGGCGCTATGGCGGCCGGCTGGCGCACGGTCGCGACGGCTACAGTCCGTATCTCAAGTACGCTTTCGATAGTGTGGGCACGATCCACTTCGTGATGACCGAAGACCACCCCCGCAACTACGACAACAGTGTGTACCACGGCTTCGTCCGGGGCGGGAATGTCTACCAATCCGACGGCACCCTGCGCGACAAGCTGAGCGCAACGGTCGATGTGCGCATCAATGCCTGGGACTTGACCAAGGTGTTTCAGGGCGACGCGGACAACGTCGCCTGGGTGATCGACCTGGAGCTCGATGCCCAGCAGCGGCCCTACGTCGTGTTCTCGGTCCAAAAAGACGGCCGCGGGTTGCCGCGAGGGCAGGGAGGCATGGACCATCGCTTCGATTACGGTCGCTGGGACGGCTCCCGCTGGCGCGTGCACGAAATGGCGTACGCCGGCACGCGGCTCTATCCGGGAGAGGACGACTACACGGGTCTCGCGGCGCTCGATCCCAAGGACCCGAACGTCGTCTACATCTCGACCGACGCGGACCCCGTCACCGGCGCGCCGCTCGTGAGTCGCGCCGATGGCCAGCGTCATCGCGAGCTGTTCCGCGGCACGACCGGTGACTTCGGCGCCACGTGGAAGTGGGAGCCCGTGACCGCCAACTCCGACGCGGATAACCTGCGGCCCATCGTGCCCAAATGGAGCGACCCGCGCACCGCGCTGGTGTGGATGCGCGGTACGTACAAGAACAACCACGGTGAGTGGACGACCGCGGTGGTCGCGACGATCCTGCCATGATCCTCGAATCGCGAATACGAGTGGCGGATCCGAGCGTACAGCGTAACCTTCGGGGACCATGACGAGCCGCCGCGAGTTCCTCCAGACCTCCGCCGCAGTGCTCGCGGCCACTTACGGGGCGCGGCTCCCCGGCGACGATCGCCTGCCGCTCGGCTTTTCGACGCTCGGGTGCCCGCAGTGGACCTGGCCCCAGATCCTCGACTTCGCCGCCACGCACAATTTCGCCGCCGTCGAGCTGCGGGGCATCCAGACGAACATGGATCTCACCAAGGTCCCTGAGCTGTCGCCCGAGCGGCTCGGCGAGGCGAAGCGCCAGCTCGCGGCGCACGGTCTTTCGGTGTCGTGCCTCGGCGCATCGGCTCAGATGCACGACATGGACCCCGCGAAGCATGCCGCCCAGCTCGACGAGGGCCGCCGCTTCATCGATCTCGCCCAGGCGCTGGGCGCGCCCTACGTGCGCGTGTTCGGCAACAACTACGTAGAGGGCGTCCCGCGCGCCGACATGCTCGCGCACATCGCCGGCGGGCTGCGGACGCTGGGTGAGTACGCGTGCGGGAAGAAGGTGACGGTCGTCATCGAGTCCCACGGCGATTTCACCGACTCCGCTGCGTTGCTCGAAATCCTCCAGAAAGCCGACTCACCGAACGTGGCGTTGCTCTGGGACGCTCACCACACGTTCGTCGCCGGCAAAGAAGAACCGGAAGACACGGTGCGGCAGCTCGGCCGTTACATCCGCCACACGCACCTCAAAGACTCGGTCCCCGCGGGTAACGACCGTCGCTACGTCCTCACCGGCACTGGCCAGGTGCCGGTCAAACGGCAGATCGAAGCGCTGGTGAAGATGGGATACCGGGGGTACTTCAGCTTCGAGTGGGAGAAGCGCTGGCATCCGGAGATCGAGGAGCCGGAGGTGGCGTTTGCGCAGTACGTGGACGTCGCGGCTGAGTATCTCCGCGAGGCCGGTGGGCGCTAAGCGCTCCCTCACCGTCAGCCATACGCACGCAGGCGCTGCCGCGCGGAGCCGAGTCCCTCGATGCCGAGCTCCACGACGTCGCCCGGGGCGAGGAACCGCGGCGGCTTCTGCCCGAGCCCCACGCCGGCCGGCGTCCCCGTGGAGATGACGTCCCCGGGGAGGAGGGTCATGAACTGGCTGACGTAGCTGACGAGGGCCGGGACGTCGAAGACGAGGTCCTTGGTCGAGCCGGACTGCTTGGTCTCGCCGTTCACCTTGAGCCACATGGGAAGGTTGTGGACATCGGGGATTTCGTCCGGCGTCGCGAGAAACGGCCCCAGGGGCGCGAACGTGTCGCAACTTTTGCCTTTCACCCACTGGCCGCCGCGCTCGAGCTGGAAGGCCCGCTCCGAATAGTCGTTGTGCAGCACAAAGCCGGCCACGTGTTGCAAGGCGGCATCCTTTTCGACGTAGCTCGCCCGCGGGCCGATCACGACCGCCAGCTCGACCTCCCAGTCGGTCTTGGTGCTGCCCTTCGGGATGACGACGTCGTCGTTCGGACCGCTCAAGGCGGTCGTGGACTTGAAGAAGAGGACGGGCTCCGCCGGGAGCGCCTGGCCGGTCTCCCGTGCGTGGTCGCGGTAGTTCAAGCCGATGCACACGATCTTGCTCGGCCGGCAGAGCGGGGGGCCGTGTCGGACATCGTCGCCCACGGTGGGCGCGGCGCGACCCTCCTTCGCGAGCCAGCTCGCCAGCCGTTGCAAGCCATTCGACCCGAAGAACCCCTCGTCGTAGTCTGTGCCGAACGCCGAGACGTCGACGCGGCGGCCGTCCGCGAGCATCACGCCAGGCCGCTCTCTTCCCGGTGCACCGCATCGGATCAGTTTCATTTGCTCACATCTTGAGGGTGACCAACCCCGAGGCCTTCCCACAGTCCCTGGAGGTACGTCGCGCCGAGCGCGCGATCGTATAGTCCGTACCCGGGGCGGCCCCGCTCGCCCCAGATCACGCGGCCGTGGTCGGGACGCATCGGGCCGGTGAAGCCGGTGTCGCGCAGGGCGCGCAGCACCTCGCCCAGGTCAACGCCACCGCAGGCCGACGGATGGGGCGTCTCGTGGAACTGCCGCTCACCGGTGACGCGCACGTTGCGGCAATGGGCGAAGTGGATTCGCCCCATCTCGCCGAGCCGTCGCGCCATGGCGGGGAGATCGTTCTCGGGCAGCGCGCCAAGCGACCCCGTGCAGAACGTCACGCCGTTCGCCGGGCTGTCCACGAGACGCACCAGGCGCTCGAGGTCCCGGCGGCGGCAGATGATCCGCGGCAACCCGAAGATGGACCAGGGAGGATCGTCGGGGTGGATCGCCATCCGAACGCGGGCCGCCGCGGCGACGGGCACCACACGCTCGAGAAAGTACGCCAGATGGTCCCACAGCCGCTCGGCGTCCACGTTGCGGTACGCGGCGAGGAGCGCGTCCAGCTCGCCCGGTCCATAGGCCGCGGCCCAGCCGGGGAGGTCGCCCGTCCCACGGGTGAGATCCACGCGCGTGAGGGCCCGGTCGTCATACGCGAGCGCGGTCGAGCCGTCCGGCAGCGGCATCGCGAGGTCGGTCCGCATCCAGTCGAACACGGGCATGAAGTTGTAGCACAAGACGGCAATCCCCAGGTCGCCCATCGCCTGCACGCTCTGGCAGTAATTCGCGATGAGCCGGTCGCGCGTCGGGCGGCCGAGCTTGATGTCCTCATGGACGGGGATGCTCTCGACGACCGCGAGCTTGAGTCCAGCCGCGTCAATCTCTCCGCCGAGCCGCTCGAGTCGCTCGCGCGGCCAGGCGGTGCCGACGGGAACGTCGTACAGGGCGCTGACCACGCCTTGGACGCCGGGGATCTGCCGGATATGCGCGAGCGGGATCGGATCGCTGGACCCGAACCAACGAAACGTCATGTGCACTGGTGCACCAGCCGCTGAATCTCCTCGGCCGTGGCGCGGCCGAAATCGCCGGGGACGGCGAGCTTCAGCGCGCCCGCCGCGACGGCGAATTCCAACGCGGCGGCCGGCGCCTGCTCGTCGAGCAGCGCGGCGATCAGGCCCGCCGCGAAGCTATCGCCCCCGCCGACGCGATCCACCACGCGCACCACGTGTCGCCGGCTTCGCGCAAGCGCGCCGGTCGCGGCGTCGTACAGGGTAGCGCTCCAGGCGTGCTCGCGCGCGCCCAGGATCTCCCGCTCGGTAATCGCGACGGTCCGACTCCCGTAGCGTTCGGCGAGAAGGGGCCCGAGCGCGTCCCCCCCCCCGGGTGCCTCGACGCCGAGCAGTGCACGCACGGCCTCGCGGTTGCCGATCAGGACGTCGGCTTGGCGGGCCAGGGGCTCGACGAGGGCACGCGGGTCCCGACCGCGCCACAGCGCCTCGCGATAGTTCAGGTCGAGGCTGACGGGCACGCGCTCGGCGCGGGCGCAAGCGATGGCGCGCGCCAACGCCGCGGCCGGCCCGTCTCCCAGCGCGGGCGTGATCCCGGTCGAGTGGAACCAAGCGCCGCCCGCCAAGGCGCGCGTCCAGTCGATCTCGCCCGGGTCGATCTGGGCGAGCGCCGAGCCCGCGCGGTCGTAGACCACTCGCATGGTGCGCAGGTCCGCGCCCAGCTCCACGAAATAGAGCCCCAAGCGCTCGCCGCCGCGCAGAATCGACGCGGTCCCGACGCCTTCGCGCCGCAACGCGTCGAGCGCCGCATCGCCGAGAGGACCTTCCGGGAGGCGCGTGATGTAGTCGGCCTCGAGCCCCAAGTGGCTCAACGCGACGGCGACATTGGCCTCCGCCCCGCCGAAAAACGTGTGTAGCTCGGGCGACTCGAACAACCGTTGCTCCCCCGGCGGACTGAGCCGAAGCAGGAGCTCCCCGAACGCCACCACGCGCGGCGTCCGGGTCATGTAGGCGCTCCCGCGAGGGGACCGCGCGCGGCCGCGACGCATTCGACCAGAGCCCGCGCCCGCGCCGTCAGCTCTGCCTCGACGACCGAACTGCTGACGAGCGCGCTCCCCACGCTCACCGCGACGGCACCAGCGCGAATCCAGTCGGCCGCGTTGTCGACCGACACGCCGCCGGACGGCACCACGCGTAAAAATGGCAGGGGGGCGAGCACTTCTCGCAGGTAGCGAGGACCCAGGGCCGACGCGGGGAACAGCTTCACGAGCTGCGCGCCGGCGCGCCACGCCTCGAGCAGCTCGGTTGGGCTGAACGCCCCGGGCAGGCACGCGACGCCCTGGTCGCGGCAGTAGCGAACCACGCTCAGGTCGAGCGTCGGGCTCACCACGAAGCGCGCCCCAGCGGCGATGACGTCGCGGGCGGCCTTCTCATCGAGCACCGTGCCAGCGCCGACGACCGAGCCGGTCCCCTGTGACGCCAACTCGGCGATCGCCTCGAGCGCGCCCGGCGTCGTCAGCGTGACCTCCACCGCTGTCACCCCTCCGGCCGCAAGCGCCGTCGCCACACCGCCGAGGCCGGCGGACTTCCGCAGCCGCACGACCGCGATCACTCCACTTGCGAGCCAGGGCTCAGTCATGGGCGAGCGCTCCCTCGACGCCCTCGCGCTCGATCACGCCCATCCAGCGCGTCGTGGCCGCGATGAAGGCCGGGAGGTGCGACGCCTCCGCGAGTGTGTCGACGCCCATTCGCAGGAACGCGAGGTGCGCGGCGCACGCGAGCGCGAGGCTCTCGGGCGCGCGCCCTCGTCGGTTGACGAACGCCACGATCAGCGGCACGACGCGAATGCGCATCTTGGTCTCCTGATTGGTCAGGATCACGCGCCATTCGTGATCGAGCCATGGGTTGCCGAACCGCTCCACGACCGCCTGGGCGAACGGCTGGGCCGCGTCGGCGGGCAGGTCCGTGGCGGGGATGATCTCGTCGAACAGCATCCGCCGCAAGAACGCGCTCAGCCGCGGATGGTCGACCGCCTCGCGGACCGTTCGCACGCCGGCCAGGAGCGCGAGCGGCGCCATCGCGGTGTGGGTCGCGTTCAGGAGCCGAAGCTTACGCTCTTCGTAGAACCCGATGTCGGGCGCGAAGACGACCGATTCGGGCCTCAAGTCGATAGGAAACGCCGTCCGCAGCTCCTTCGGGTCGGCCTCGATCGCCCAGAAGGAGTACGGCTCCGCAACGGTGAGGAGCGCATCCGTGTATCCCAGCGTGGCCTCGAGCGCCGAGCGCTGGTCGGCGGGAGGAGTACCGGTGGTGATGCGATCGACGAGCGACGAGCAGAACCGGACGCGAGCGGCAAGCCATGCTCGAAAATCGGCGCTCTTGTCTCCGCCCTGGGCCACCGCGTCGACCATCGCGGCGAGCCGCGGTCCATTGTCGGGAACGAGCTCGGTGGGGATCACGAACAGGAGGGGGCCGTCTGGCAGGCGTTCGAACCGGGCGCGCAGCACGTCCGTCAACCGGGCAGGGAAGCCCGACTCCAGCCGGAAGGCCGCTTCGGTTACGTTGCTCACGATCACCTGGAGTTCGGGGCGCGCGGCGACTTCGCGCACCGCGTCCCACTGCGTGTCCGCGACGAGCGCGCGCGCGATCGATCCGATCAGACGGGTTCGCTCGACCGGGGCGCCGTGCTGCAAGCCGCGTTCCACCAGCGTGAATAATCCGTCTTGGGCGTTGATCGCCAGCGCGTTCCCGTGCGGCGTGCTTTGCACGACCACGATCCGGCCGTTGAAGGCGCCCGCGCGGTTCGCCGCATCGACGGACGCGGCGCACAGCGCGCGCAACAGCATGCCGGTGCCGAACTGGAGCACCCGCTCCGACAGCTCCGCCCGGCGGTAGGCGTCGGGTGGCCAATGGGCACGGCTCAGCGTGGGAAGGATGCTCGTAAGCTGTGTGTTCGTCGGCCAGAGGCAAAGGGGGTTATCCTTCAGGTATCTACAGGGAGGCTCCAAATTAGCCTCGCCGCATTGGGCTTCCGCATCAAGTCCGGCTGGGCCACCACTGTCCTCCTCACCGGTCCGAGCTCCGCGCCGCGCGTCGTCGATTGTCGGGTGACCTTACTCGCCGACCCCGACGATCCTGAGACGCGCCAGCCGTACCACGCGGGGCTCGACACGCACGAGTCCCGCGGCGTCAAGGCCGTGAAGCGGCTGGTCAAGGCCGTCGAGCGGTGCGCGCGCCGCTCGGTCGGGACGCTCATCGCCGAGTATCGGGCCGCCGGTCATCGCGTGCGCGGCGCGGGGATCGTCGTGGGCAGCGTCATCGATCCGGCGCGCATCGCGAACGACCACATCCGCGCACACGCCGAGGAGGGCAGGCTGTTTCGCACCGTCGTCGAGCAAGCGATTCGGGCGTGCCGCCTGCGGGCCCGCGTGATGGTCGAGAAGGAGTTGTACGTCACCGCGGCGCGGTTCAGGGCCCGGGTCACGGCGCTCGGCAAGGATGTCGACGGCCCTTGGCGCGCGGCGGAGAAAGCGGCAGCGTTGGCCGCATGGATGGTTCTACGTTCGCCGACCTAGCGACCGCCCTGGCCGGCCGCTACACGATCGAGCGCGAGCTCGGGCGCGGCGGCATGGCGACGGTGTATCTCGCCGAGGACACGAAGCACGGCCGCAAGGTGGCGATCAAGGTGCTGCGCGCCGGCCTCGCCGCCTCCCTTGGCGCCGACCGGTTCCTCCGTGAGATCGGCATCGCCGCCCGTCTGTCCCACCCCCACATCGTTCCCTTGATCGACTCCGGCGAGGCAGGAGGTCTGCTCTATTACGTTCAGCCTCATGTCGCCGGTGGATCGCTGCGCGAACGCCTGGGGCGGGAGCGGCGGCTACCCGTGAAGGAAATCCTGCGCATCGCGCAGGAGGTCGGGACCGGCCTCGACTTCGCCCACCGCAACGGCTTCGTGCACCGCGATGTGAAGCCCGAGAACATCCTCTTCGCCGACGGCCACGCCGTCCTCGCCGACTTCGGCGTGGCGCGCGCGTTCTACGCGCCGGGCGCGGCGCCGGTGACCGAGGTCGTGACGGACGCGGGGATCGCCGTCGGGACGCCGGAGTACATGAGCCCCGAACAGGCGAGTGGCGAGGTGAACCTCGGCAATCCGAGCGATGTGTACAGCCTTGCCTGCGTCGTCTATGAGATGCTGGTGGGGGAGCCGCCGCTCGTGGGGGCCGGCGCGCGCGCGACGATGGCGAAACAGGTGACGGAGGCGCCCCGCCCAGTGCGGGCGCTGCGACCCGATGCTCCCGTGGCGGTCGAGCGCGCCCTCGCCAAGGCGCTCGCGAAGGATCCGCGGGAGCGGTTCTCGAATGTCGCGGAGTTCACGGCGGCGCTCGCGGCGGAGGGACCCGCGGGTCCGAGCGCGCCGGCCACGACGCGATCGATCGCCGTGTTGCCCTTCGTGAACGCCAGTCCCGATCCCGACAACGAATACCTGAGCGACGGCATCACCGACGAGCTGATCGACGCGCTGGCCAAGATCGCCGGCCTGCGCGTCTCATCCCGCACGTCCGTGTTCGCCCTCAAGGGAAAACCGCTCGACGTGCGCGCGGTGGGCGCGTTGCTGGGCGCCTCGGTGGTGCTCGAAGGCACGGTGCGCACGTCCGGGCAACAATTGCGCATCACGGCGCAGCTGACGTCGACCGACGACGGGCGGCTGCTCTGGTCGCAGCGTTTCGATCGCAAGCTCGTGGATGTCTTCGCGATTCAGGACGACATCGCCGGGACGATCGTGAGCACCCTGCGGGCGACGTCGTTTGCCGACCTCGCCGAGCACGTCCCTCGGCGCTACACGGAGAACATCCAGGCGTACGGGCTCTACCTGAAGGGACGCTACGCCTGGAATAAGCGTACCCAAGAAGGAGTTGCCGAGGCGATTCGGTTCTTCGAACAGGCCATCGCCGAGGATCCGGAGTACGCCCCCGCGTACGCGGGGCTCGCCGACTCGTACGCCCTCGACGTGGACTATCGCGCCATTCCGGTGGCGGAGGCGTACGCACGCGCCAAGGACTACGCCCGGAAGGCTTTGGCGCTCGACGAGTCGGTGCCCTCCGCGCACGCTTCACTGGCGTGGACCCTGTTTGTGCACGATTGGGACTGGGAGGGCGCCGAACGGGAATTCCGCCGCGCCATCGAGCTCAGCCCCCGCTATACGAGCGCACACCAATGGTTTGCGTTTCTGCTCTCGTCGCGCGGTGCGCACGACGCGGCACTGCTCGAAGGCCTCACGGCCGTCGAGCTCGATCCCGGCTCCGTCTCGGCCCGTCGTGGCGTTGGCTGGCTGTACTACTACGCGCGCCGCTTCGATCAGGCGCGCGATCATCTGGCCCGCGCGATCGAGATGAACCCGATGGCCGACGAGAGCCACCGCGTGCTCGGCATGACCCTGGCGCTGCAGGGACATGTTGCGGAAGCGGAGCGCGTGCTGCGCGAAGCGGTGGCCCTTCCCGGGGCAGGGGCGTACACGGAGGCCACGTTGGCCTGGGCGCTCGCGCGCGCGGGGAAACGGGAGGAGGCAATGCGCATCCTGGAGTCGCTCGAGACGCAGGCGCAGCGCGGCTACGTCTCGCCGGTCGCGTTCGCCATCGTGCAGATTGGCCTAGGGAACCTCGACGCGGCGCTCGATTGGGCCGAGCGTGCCTACGACGAGCGGCGGGGGTGGCTGGCCTACTTCAAGGTGAATGCGGTCCTCGATCCGTTGCGCGGATCACCGCGGTTCGACGCGCTCGTCAACAAGCTCAACCTTTGAGCGCTGGTGCTCCTTGGAGAAACCGCTCGATCGTGTCGTTGCCGAGGGCGGGCCGCAGGTACTCCGTCACGATGCGGCCGAGGCGGGGAACGTCTTCCTTCTTGAATCCGGCGGCCGCAAGGCCGGCCATCAGGGCCGCGGGGCCCATGACGCCGATCATCTCACCGGTCCGGGCCGTGCTCATCAGCGCGCGTCCCATGTAGCTCTCATGATTGGGAACGGCCGCCTTGACCTTCTCGAATGTGGGCTTGTCCACGACCATGCGCAGCGCCATCAAGATCGCGCCGACGCCCTTCTCGGCCTGACCTTCCTCGACTTCCAGATTGGCGACGACCTGCGGAACGAGATCCATGGTGGCGAAAAACTTAGCCGGTTAGGCGGTTGGTCGGCTAGGCGTCCTTGTCTAACCGACCAACCGGCTAACCGACTAACCGCGCATCTATTGTCCGACGGTGAAGTCGATTCGCTTCAGCACCGTTCCGGCCGCATCGCGGATCTCCACATGCCACGCGCCGGTCGCGTCGGCCGGGATCGTCTTCCGGCTCCAGGTCCGCCACGGCGAGCCGCCGATCGTCAGGGGCACGTTGCCCACTTCGGTGTCACCGTGGAACCAGACGTGGTTGACCGTCTGACCATCGCCGCCGGTCACACGCATCCACAGCACCAGCGTGCCGACGTCGGGGGGAAACGCGACCCCCGTATCCTGCGGCGCTCGGTCGAGCACGCTGCGCGCCAACACCGCTTCAACGGTCGCGGCGCTCGGCGCCGCCGCCGCGGGAGCAGCGGGACGGGCGGCAGTCGTATCCTGCGCGGCGAGTCCGCTCGTGAGGCCCAGCACCATGGCTATGGGGAGCAGCATTTTCGTCGTCATCATGGCCCTCCTGGGTTCGGGTCCGACGGTTGTACGGCGCGGCGGCGGCGAAGTTCCAGCCACGAACCGAGTGTGGCCGCCACGACACAGCCCAACGCCGTCCCTGCCATCATGAAACCGATCTGATACTCGAGCTGGATCCAGTGACACTTCGGCGCGAACACCGGCCCCACCAGCCGGCCGCACGTGTGTTGCGAGAACGCGAAACCCCAGCCGGCCCCCAACCCGAAGATGAGGGGCAGCAACGCGATGAAGAAATGCCGCAGAAACACTTTCATGGCTTGCCCATGACGTAGAGGAAAACGAAATTATAAATCCCGGTGACCAGGGCGAGGCACCAGACGAGAACGATATACGGACCGGTGTGGCGGTGCAGGGCACGCAAACGCGGCACAGCCCGGCTGGTGACCTGCCACGCCATCCCCGCGAGCGCCGTGAACGCGAACGCGAGATGGATCTTGAAGAGCGGCAGGGCGACCAGCGCTGGTCGCCTTGGGCTCGGGTGCTCCACGAACCCGAACGAGACGAGCACGCCGACCGTCACGAGGGCCGCACCGATCATCAACCCAGCGTGCAACGGGATCCTCCCTCGGCCGACGCGCAACGCCGCGTACACGAGGAGCGGCGGGCCGATCAGCGCCCAGCAGAGCGCGAACCAGGCCTGCCAAGGAGCGGGTCTCACCGGCCCCGCTCGATCTTCCAGCGATCCGTGACGTCACCCCCGGTCACGACGGCGTATTCATCGAAATGGGCCATCGTCAGACACGAGTGATTGGGGACGATCTCCACCTGCTCCCCGACCTTGAACTTCCCTTCGATCGCTGTTGCTGCAGCCGCCCGGATGATGCCGTGTTCCTGCGATACAGAGGCGACGGTCAGGTGTGGAGCCCCGAGTACCTCGCCCATCGCCGGCGGCAGGTCCAAGTGCGTGGGCCCGAGGTCTTTGGAGAGCGACAATGCGCCCGCGTCCACGACGAAGTGCGACGCCCCGGGCTGGTGCGACACCACGCTCGCGAGGACCGTCACACCCACGTCCTTGGGTGTGCAGCAGCCGATCAGCACCATTGTGCGGTCGTGAAAGATGTAGTTGCCCGGGCGGGCTTCGGTTACGCCCGTGAGGTCCTGCACGGCCGCCATCGCCGGCGTCGAGCCGACGCTGATGCCGCGGACAGGGAGCCCGTCCTTGCGGAGCAGGTCGGCGAACCAGACCATCACCTGCCGTTCCTGCTCGGCGACCTGCGCCGCCTCCGCCTTGTTGTGGGTGCGATACGCGTGCCCCGAGTGACTCAGGATCCCGTCGAAGGTGAGGCCGCGCTCCGCCCCCAGCTCGCGCGCCACCTCGAGGGCATACTGCGACGCCGGGTCCACACCCGCCCGGTGGTAGCCGCAGTCGACCTTGAGCCAGACGTGCAATCCGGTGCCCGCGAGCGCCTTGGCAGTACCGAGGTCGTCCACCAGCACGCGCAAGGTGGCGCGCTCCGCGATGCGCCGGACGTGCGGGATGTGCGTCGAATCGAGGGGAAACGCCCAGGTGAGGTCGCTGAATCCCGCGCGCGCGAACGCCTCAGCTTCGAACAGCGTCGAGACCGTCAGGCCGCTGGCGCCGTGGGCGATCTGCCGTTTGGCCAGCTCGAGACTCTTGTGCGTTTTGACGTGCGGCCGCAAAGCGACGCCGAGACGCCGAGCTCTTTCTGCCATGTGCGTGAGGTTCCGCTCCACCACGTCGAGGTGCAGGAGCAGCGCGGGGGTCTCGGCGGCGATCATCCAGACTCTAGCGGGGTGGCCAGCGGCACCGGGCCAGCTGCGAGCGACGGGCGCTTGCGCGCCAGCAGGGCGCCCATCAGCAAGAGCGCGCCCCACGTGTAATTGTGGCGCCGCACGTAGTGTTTCACGACGTCAATCGAATCGGGATAGAGGCCGAGCGTCAAGACGCCGGAAAGGAAGACCGCCGCGACGACAAGCGTCGCTCTCCAGACGCGTGCGCTCGCGATCCCGGTGGGCGGCGCCAGTGAGAGCGCCGCCACCCACGCCGGAATGGCGAGGACGTGGTAGTGGTAGTGGCCGATGGGCGAGATCACGGTCGCCGCCATCGCGACAACCGCCATCTCGCACAGGAGCTCCCATGCTGCGTCGGCGGGCGCGCGCCGGGCGAACGCGAGTACGATCGCGGTGAGGAGCAGCGCATCCGCGGCCAGGACCGCCGCCTGGGTGCCGCCGAAGGAGAGGACCAAGCTGCCAAGCGGTTGGCCGGCGAACCCCATGACGCTCTGCGCCTCGCGGTTGAGCGTGACCCACCGGCCCAGGGCCTCGAAGGCGCCGACTGGACCGTACCGCAGCACGGCGATGTACGTCAGCCCGCCGGCCACCGCCGTCCCCACGGCCAGCCCTCGCCAGCGGCCGCGATAGGCCAGATAAAGGAGAAGCAGTCCGGGGTACGCCTTCAGGGCCGTGGCGATGCCGATCCAGACACCCGCGCGCTGGTCCCGGCCGTTCTGCACATCCACAATTGCGGCCACGACAAGCGCCAGGAGCACGATGTTGATGTTGAGGGTCTCGAAGTTGGCGTGCATGGGCACGAGCACCGCCGGCACGGCGAGGAGCGCCGGACGCCACCCCCAGGTCTGCGCCAGGCGCGTGACGCTCCACCCCAGGCACGCGAGGCTCCCCACCGCCCACGCTCCCTTGGCCAACGCCAGGCTGAGGTGGCTGAGCAAGGCGAACGGCATGAGCGTGAACAAGGCGAATGGGGGCCAATAGATGCCGGTCGCGGGGTTGTGCAGGTAGACGGGATCGCCGGCGATCAGGCGCTCGCTCTGGGGCAGCTCGTTCACGAAGTCGCCGCCTTTGTGAACGCTGACGGCGAGGACCAGCACCGCGTAAAGCGCCCCGAAGACGAAGAGCCAGGTACGCTGGCGCGGACTCAGGTCCGCGAGCAGGTCTGGGAAGGAGCGGGACCGCGCCCTATCCATCCACTTGGCGCCCGCTCACCTCGACCCGGCGAATCCGCTCGATCCGGCCCGACCCACCCACGAACGCCGAGGCGAACCAGCTCGTCAGCCCGACGACCACGGCGCCGAGCGTCGCCGAGAGCAGCCCGGCGAGCTGGAATCCCGGTACGAGCCACGCCACGATGCTGAGCGAGATGCCGTTCACCACGAAGATGAAGAGCCCGAGGGTCAGCACGGTCAGCGGCAACGTGAGGATCAGGATGATGGGGCGGATCACGGCGTTGACGATCCCGAGGAGCAGCGCCGAGACGAGGAGCGCCTGCCAGCCGATGATCTGCACGCCGGGGACGATCGTCGCCGCGGCCCACAGGCCGAAGGCGGTGATCAGGAGGCGGAAGAAGAACCCTTTCATGGATGGGAAGATAACCGGCCGGCTACGAATTGTGCCGTCACCCCCGGCCGCACCCGCACGCCGAGCCGGGCGTCGAACAGCACCGACCCACGGAGCGAATCCGCCCCCCACCAGGCGAGCGACAAGCCCGCGAAGGGACCTAGTTCGGCGGGCCAGCCGTTGACGATCGCTTGCTCCGGCTGGCCGAACCACGTCACCGCCAGCGTCTCGGCGCGCGGGACGCGTCGCGCTGTCGAGCACGACCGCCGCGAGACGAAACCGATCGCTCATGGGTGGGGAGTCTGGGACCGTCAGCGAATCTCCGCGCGCGACGACCCAATGGCCCGCGTAGGGGCGCGAGAACCGCTCCAGGCGTCGGAATTGCGTACCCGCGCAGGGGTTGGGTGGTCCGCACGCGGCGACGGCGAGCGCCGCCGCGGCGAGACCGTAGGGCTTCACCGCTCGGTGGTGTCCGCGCCCACCGAATCGGCGCGGCGGATGCCCGCGCTCGTCGAGTCGGCAGCGATCATGGCACGCTTCACACCCCTTGCCCCGGGGATCCGCGAATTGGCGAGGATGCTGTCCTTTTGGCGCTGCGTGAGGGTGTCGCGGTTCACGGCCTGCTTGTCCTTGCTGTCGCCGCTGCAGGCGGCGAGCAAGATCACCAGCACGGGGATCATTCTCGTTCTCATGCAGGAATCCCACTGCGAAGGACGTTCTCCATTGCGTCCGCGAAGCGATCGATCTCGCCCAACGTCGTGTACACGTTCGGCGTAATCCGCAGGCAGTTGAACTCCGGATGCGCGATCGCGGTCACGATGATCCGGTGCTTCTCGTAGAGGTAGCCGGTCAACTTCCCGACATCGAGTTGGCCGGGCGTGAACGAGGCCAGGCCGCACGACTGTACCGGGTCGTAGGGCGTGAGGATCTTGACGCCGGGGGCGCGCTCGAGCCGCTTCGCCCAGCGGTCGCGCAGGAACCGGAGCCGCGCCGCCTTGCGCGCCGCGCCGATGCTTTCGTAGAACGTCAGTGCCTCGGCGATGGCGTTGTGGTTCGCCGCAGGGTGGGTGCCGATTTCCTCGAACTTTCGGATGTTGGCATTCATCTCGGGCGGGGCCGCCATCATCGGCCAGATCTTTTCGATCTTGGCGCGGCGCACGTACAGGAAGCCGGTACCGATCGGCGCGGTGAGCCACTTGTGCAGGCTCGTGCCGTAGTAGTCGCAGTCCAGCTCGTCGCGCGTGAACGGGAAGTGGGCGTAGGCGTGCGCCCCGTCCACGATCACCTCGATGCCCCGCGCGCGCCCCAGCTGGCAGATCTTCTTCACGGGGAAGATCTGGCCCGTCAGGTTCGTGATGTGGCAGATGTGGATCACCTTGGTGCGCGGCGTGATCGCCTGCTCGATCCGGTTCGCGAGATCGTCCTGCGACGGGGGCGGCACGGGGAAGGGGATCTGCTTCAGGACGATCCCGTCGCGGCGCTCCCGCTGCTTCCAGGTCGTGATCATGCGCGGATAGTCCTGCGTCGTCGTCAGGACCTCGTCCCCGCGCTCCAAGGGGAGACCGAGCTGCACGATCTCCAGGGCCTCGCTGGCGTTGCGCGTGATAGCCATTTCTTCGGGGTCGCAGCCGAAGTTCGCGGCGAGCCGCCGCCGGACCGCCTCGATCTCCGGCTCGATCCATCCCCACATCGTGATCGCGGGCGCCTGGTTCGACACGGTGAGGTAATGCTGCAGGGCCTGCTGCACCACCCGGGGACTGGGCGCCACGCCGCCGTTGTTCAGGTTGACGAGTGCGCGGTCGATGTCGAACGCCTGCTGGATCGTCTGCCAGTAGTCCTCGTCCTGCGCGACGTCTTCGGGAGTTCGGCCGGCGGCCCCGCGGTTGGCGCCGGTGACGCGCGCCAGCGCGTCGTTCCTGAGAGCCGGGACCGTGGCGGTCGCGGCCACGAGAGAGCGCACGAATTCGCGTCGAGTGGTCATCCTTACCTAATACGGCAAAACCCCCCGCCTGGCCAGAGCCAGGCGGGGGGCTTCGTCTCGCCGTCGGCGGAGACTCGGGTCAGCCGCCGAAGAACGTGTCGACGGGCAGGAATAACGAGTTCAGCGCTTGCTGGAAGCCGCCGGCGGAACTCTCCAGCGCTTCGAGGGCCGCGATGTCGTCCGCGGTCAGTGGGTCACCGCCCGCATCCTTCCACAGGGTCCCCGGGTCGCCGGGCTCGCCGTTGAAGGTCGCCACCGTGCGGCCGTTCACGCGCACCGTGGCGCTGATCGTGATCGTCGAGTCGATCGTCAGCCGGGCGTAGAACTGCACGGTTTCACCCGGGCGGACGAAACGGAAGTCTCCCGTGATGACCAGGGACTGACCGCTCACCGTCGCCGACTCGCTCACCGTGAACGTGCGCGCCGGGTCGTTGAGCGTGAACGTCGCATTCGCCGTGACGCGGGTCTGGGTGACGGTGAATGTCTCGTCGAACGTGAGCGTTTTGTTGCCCACGACGAGGCCATTCGAGAGGGACCCGGTGGCGTTGGCGGTCACCGAGGTTTGCGTCGCCGAGATCGAAGCGGTGTAATCGAGGTACGTCGGCGTACCGCCGAGGCCCTTCACGAGGATGTGCAACTGCAGGTGATTGAGCGTGCTCTCGTCGATCACGTCGAGTGTACCCACTTCGACGGTCGGCTCGACGACGAACCCGAATTCATCCACCTGATAGAGAATGAAGCGCACGCCGTTCAGACCGGCGACGATCGAGTCCTGCCACTTGTAGCTGTCAGACGCGGTATCCCACTGGAAGACGCGGCCGTAGACCGAATCGGGGATGATGCTGCCCTGGGCCGCCGCGACGTCCATCGCGGGACGGAGCTGCTGCAGCCGTTGCGCCTGCACGGCGCCGACGAGCAGCACGTGTCCGGTGGAGCGGTCGAGTTTCGGCACGGTCCCACCGAGCAGGGTCGCCGCGGGCTTCAGCGGCGCGACGCCCGTCGCGGCGGGGCCGAGATTGAGGCTCGCGAAGCTGAAGCTGCGGTAGACGTCAGAGTCGAACGCGCTGTCGACCGACTGCATGTCGGTGGTGACGGCGACCGGATCGGAGAAGTCGCCGGGCGCGGCGGCGTCTTTGCAGGCTGCTGCAAGAAGACCGAGCGCGAGCCCGGCACGAAGGAACGATCGCATGGTTACCTCCAGAGGAACCTACCTCAGGCGATGAGACCACCGCCGAGGAGCCGGTCGTCCGAATCATATAGGACGCCCGACTGTCCGGGTGTGATGGCCCTCACCGGCTCCGCGAGGCGGAGCGCGAGGCGGTCCTGTGCGAATGCAACCACTGTGCCGGGCACCGCGCGCGCGCGGTAGCGGCACTGCACCCACACGGGGTCACCGGCGCCGAGGGGATCGGCCAGCCAGTTGACCTCCTCCAGGGACACTTCGTGTCCGAACAACTCCGCGCCGCTCCCGATCACGACCTCGCGCGTCTCGGGGCGGATGGCGACGACGTACATCGGCTCGCCGAAACCGCCGGGAAGTCCCTTGCGCTGGCCCACGGTGTAGCGCGCGAATCCCGCGTGCTCGCCGATCACGGCGCCGCCCGTCGTGACGAGTGGCCCGGGGACGAGCGCGGGGGCGTCGGCGGGGAGCCGCTGCTCGAGGACGGCCACGTAATCGTCGTCCGGTACGAAACAGATCTCGACCGACTCGGGCTTCTCGGCGGTGACGAGGGCGAGCTGCCGCGCCGCCGCGCGAGTCTCCCGCTTCGTGCTCTCCCCGACCGGCGTCAGCATGCGGGCCACGACGCTCCGGTCGATACCCCACAAGAAGTACGACTGGTCCTTCTGCGGATCCCGGCCGCGGTACAGCGCGCCATCGCGCGCGATCGCGTAGTGTCCCGTCGCGATGTACTCGCAGTCGAGCGCATCGGCGTGGTACAAGAAATCCCGGAACTTGGTGAACGAGTTGCAGCGCACGCACGGGATCGGCGTACGGCCGCGCGCGTACTCGGAGACGAAGTTGTCGATCACATCGTGCCCGAACCGGTCCTCGAGGTTCAGGACATAGTGCGGGATGCCCAGCTTGTGGGCGACCAGCTTTGCGTCGGTGATGGAATCGAGCGAGCAGCAGGGACGATCGGGGACGGAGTCGCCGTAGCAAAACAGCTTCATCGTGGCGCCGATGACCTCGTACCCCTGCGCGACGAGCAGCGCGGCGGCGACGGAGCTGTCCACCCCGCCGGACATCGCCACGAGCACCCGCTGCTTCATCTATGTAGGACGGCGGAGAGCGAGCGGACCTTCTCGACGACCTTCGGCAGCGCCTGCGCCACTGCGTCCACGTCGTCGGCCACGCTGTCCTTGCCGAACGAGAACCGCAGTGCCGCTACGCCCAGGTCGCGCGGCACGCCCATCGCCGTCAGCACGTGCGACGGCTCCACGGCGCCGGTGCTGCACGCCGAGCCTGACGAGCACGCGATCCCCGCGAGGTCCAAGTGCATCAAGAGCGCCTCGCTGTCGGTTCCGGGAATCGATGCGTTCGACACGTGCGGCGCGCGCTCGCCCTGCCGGCCGTGGATCACGGCGTCCGGCACGATCGCGAGGAGGCGGCGTTCGAGATCGTCGCGCAGCGTGGCCAGGCGGGGACCGAGCGCCGCCTGCTCCCGCACCGCGAGCTCCGCTGCCGCGCCCAGCGCGATGATTCCTGGGACGTTCTCGGTGCCGGGCCGGATGCCGAACTGCTGGCCGCCGCCGTGGATGATCGCTTCGACCGCCTTGCGATCGCGCACGATCAACGCGCCAATGCCCTTGGGGGCGCCGATCTTGTGGCCGGAGAGGGTGAGGAGCGTACAGGGGACGTCGCGCATCGAGACGGGGAGCTTGCCGAACGCCTGAACGGCATCGGTGTGGAACAGGGCGCCGGCCTCGCGACATCGCTGCGCGATGCGGGCCACCGGCTGGACGGTGCCGACCTCGTTATTCACCCACATCACGCTCACGAGGGCCACGCCGCGCGCGAGCGCCGCGTCGAGCGCGGCATCGTCCACGATCCCGGAGGCCGTGACGGGGAGGATGATCTCGTTGCCGCCCAGATGCGTCACGGCGTGGGCCGCGGCGAGCGCCGCCTTGTGCTCCGTGGCCGAGACGGCGACGCAGAAGGGGCCGCCGCGATCGCGCGCCGCCAGCGCGGCGCCGATGATCGCCAGGTTGTCGGCCTCGGTGCCGCCCGACGTGAACACCACCTGGTTCGGCTCGGCGCCCAGCGCCTCCGCCACCTGGCGCTTCGCGGCCTCGAGGCCCGCCCGCGCGGCGCGCCCGAAGCGGTGCGCGGAGGACGGGTTGCCGAAGGCGTCCTTCCCGAGATAGGGAAGCATCGCCTCCAGCACCTCCGGCCGCACCGGGGTGGTGGCGGCGTTGTCGAGATAGACGGCGCGCTTGGTCATCGAAGTCCCCAATCTAATCACACCCTAAAGGGTGTGCTCGGCAGGCATTGTCCTTAAGGACAGAGATCGCCGAGCACAGGCTTCAGCCTGTGTATACGATGAGATCCTAGAAGGACTGGACGCCAAGCTCCAGCACGTCGTCCACGACCACCGTCTCGTGCGTGAAGAATGGCTCGCCGTACGGCCGCCGGATCAGCGACCCGTAGTGGGCCGACTGCACACGGATCAGCTCGTACAGGTCCTGACCGGTGGGGAAGATCTCACCTGCCGCTTTCGCCCCGTCGAACTGCGATGCGTAACAGCGAATCGCCTGCATCTTCGCCTCGAACGTGTCCGAGATGTCGACCACGAACGACGGCTTCACCGGGTCTTCGCGGTAGGCGAGGGCGTACAGCACCTTGAAGGGCCGGTGGGGTTCGCCGCTCCCGTACTTGCCGAGACCGGCGAGGAAGCAGGCATCGCGACCCAGCTCGGAGGCCACGCGATGGTCGGGGTGCCGGCCGACGGGGAAGGGGAGAATCACGACCTTCGGTTTCGTTCGACGGATCAGCTCGACGATTTTCTCTCTCGACGCTTCATCGTTCGTTAGGTGAGCATCCGGCATGCCCGCATTTAGCCGAACGTGGACCCCGAGCGCCGCGGCGGCACGTACCGACTCGGCGGCGCGCGTGGCCGCGTCGCCGCGAGTGGCCGATTCGCCTTGCGTCAGATCGACGATGCCGACGCGATGGCCCGCGCGCACCGCCTTGGCGAGTGTCCCCCCACACGTGAGCTCGACGTCGTCGCGATGCGCGGCGATGGCCAGCAGATCGACGCGTTCGTCACTCATAACGGAGTGCCTCAACGGGATCGAGTTTCGCCGCGCGGGCGGCGGGCGCGATGCCGAACACCAGGCCGACGAGGATCGACGCGATCGTAGCGATCGCCGCCGGCAGAAGGGGCACGGTCGTGTTGAACGCGAGCAGACGCTTCAAGAGTTCTCCCGCACCCAGGCCCAGCAGGATGCCGATGATGCCCCCCAGCAGCGTGAGCGTGGCCGCTTCCACGAGGAACTGCCACAGGATCGCTCGCCGTGTCGCTCCCAGCGCTTTCCGCAGGCCGATCTCACGGGTGCGGCTCGTCACCGACACCATCATGATCGCCATGACTCCGATGCCGCCCACCATCAACGCGATGCTGGAGAGCACGAGCATCACGAAAAAGAACGCAAACGTCAGACTGTCGAAGATACTCAGGACTTGATCCGACGTCAGTAAGTCGAACGTGTTGGCATCGCCGACGCGCAGGTTACGCTGTCGTCGCAACGTCACCGTGGTGGCATCCATCGCTCGACTCACGCTGACGTCCGCCTTTGGCTTCACGAGAATGATGAGACCGTTCCACTCGTCGATGATGAAGCTGCGGCGCGCCGCTTCGAACGGCACCACCGCGGCGATCTCGGGCGCCCCCGGCACCTCGAAGATGTTCGTGGGTCGCTGCCAGACGCCGACGATGCGGAACGGATTCCCACCGATCCGCACGACGCGGCCCAGCGGATTGACGGTGCCGAACAGGCGATCGATGGTGCGCTGCTCGACGATCGCGACAGGCTCACCACCACGCAGCTCGGCGGTGATGAACGAGCGGCCGTAGGTGAGACCGCCGCCGAGGATCTCCATGAACCGGTCGTCGGCGCCGAACACCCCCAGGATGCGGGTGTGGTTCCCGCCGTACTCGAAGCGCTGGAACACCTGCGTCCAGATCGCGGCATAGTGGATTTCGGGAAGACGCGCGATCGCGTCGGCGTCCTGCGACTGCAATTTCGGCCGGATGCGTACCTCGCGAGGTACGGCGTCAGGATTCACGCCCGTCGTGGAGAAATACCGGAGCACCCGGAACGTCGTCGGACCTACCACTTCGAGCGTATTCACGATCTGCTCGCGAAAACCCGCCACGATCGATGCCATGGACATGACGGTGGCGATCCCGATCACGACGCCGAGCACCGTGAGGGCGGAGCGCAGCTTGTTGGCGCGCAGCTGGTCGAGGGCGATGCGCCAGCCCTCGCGCAGCGAGTGGAGGGTCATCTATTCCTGGCGGAGCGCCTCGATGGGATCGAGGCGGGAGGCGCGATGCGCCGGATAGACGCCGAAGGTGATACCCACGACGATGCCAACCAGGAGGGCGAGGCCGATGGACCAGCCCGTGACGCGCGCCGGGAGGGGTGAAAGGGCCTGTACCAGGCTCGCCAGCGCAAAACCGACGACCAGGCCGGCGATGCCGCCGAGCAGAGACAGTGTCAGCGCTTCGGCAAAAAACTGACGGCGGATGTCGCGTCGCGCGGCGCCCAAGGCCTTGCGGATGCCGATCTCACGCGTGCGCTCCGTGACGCTCATCAGCATGATGTTCATGATGACGATCCCTCCCACCACGACGCCAATCCCCGCGACGATCGGGACCACACTGAAGATCACCCGGGTGAGCCTGGCCCAGAACGCAATCAGGCCTTCGCCGGTGTCGATCGTGAAATCGTTGTCCGCCCCCGGCCGCAAACGGTGCGCGATGCGCATCGCCTCCTCCGCCCGCAGCATGGCCGGCCCCACCAGCGCCGCCGCCGGCATCTTGACCGAAATCACCATGGTCTGGCGGCGTCCGTACATCGATTCGAACGTGGACAAGGGCAGCATCACGAAGCCGTCCCACGATTGCCCCAGCACGGTGCCTTTCTTGGCGATCACGCCCTTCACGACGAGCTGAACGCCGCGCACGCGAATCATCTGGCCGACGCCGGCCGCCGGATCGCCGAACAGCTTTTCGGCGACGTCGTAGCCGAGTACCGCGACGTAGCGCCGCTGCTGGAGGTCGATGTCCGTCAGCGGGTCGCCCGCCGCGAACGTGTAATCCTGGACCACGACGTACGGCGCCGTCACGCCAAAGATGAACACGTCGCCGGTGGTGCGGTTGCGCCACTGCACGTCCGCCATCGGCGTCGGCCACCCCGACTGCAGGGCGATCGCCTGGGCGTCCGGGACGGCATGCTCGATGAATCCGACGTCCTCCGGCGCGATGATGGGACGGCGCTGAATCTGCTTCCACGCCTCGTCGTCGATGAAGCCGACTTGAATCGGATCGCGCCGCACCTGAAACGCGTTGACCCCGACGATCGCTCCCGCCAGGCGTTCGCGGACGTACGCGTTCATCCCCTGGATCACGGCGACGACCGCGACGAGGAACGCGACGGAGACGATGATGCCGAGCAGGGTGAAGAACGAACGGAGCCGGTGGCTCCAGACGGTATTGAGGGCGAGGATGATGGCTTCGAGGTTATTCGTAGCGGAGCGCCTCCACGGGATCCATCCGCGCCGCGCGACTCGCGGGATACAGCCCGAAACCCACACCGGTGAGCGCCGACGCGAGCAGCGCCGCCACGACCGACCACAGCGGCACGTTCGCGGGAATGGGGGTGATGGCCGAGATGAGGAACGCGAGCAAGCCGCCGCCCAGCATGCCGATGGCGCCGCCCACGAGCGTGAGCGTCGACGCCTCGACCAGGAACTGCCACAGGATGGCGCGGCGCGTTGCGCCCAGCGCCTTGCGCACGCCGATCTCCCGCGTCCGCTCGGTCACGGAGATCATCATGATCGCGATTACGCCAACGCCACCCACGATCAATCCGATCGCCGACAGTACCAGCATCACGAAGAAGAACATGCCGCTCACCTGGTGCCAAGAGTCGAGCAGTTTGTCCTGGGTGACGAGCGAGAAATTGTTCTCCTGGCCGGGCTTGAGTCCCCGGAGCGAGCGCAACGTCGCGACCACCTCGTCCATGGACTGCTGCTGCGTGTATCCCGGCCCCGGCGCGACGGCGAGGCGCATCCAGCCCTTGAAGTACGGCACACTCTTCACGAACGCGCCGTGCGGAACGTACACGTTGGGCGGCGCGGCGCCGCTGAACAGACTCGGCGGCTGCGTGTAGACGCCGATGACCACGAACGACGAGCCGGCCACGCGGATCGTCTGGCCGATCGGGTCGCGCCCGCGAAACAGCTGATCCTCGAGCTTGCGGTTGACCACGGCCACCGGGCTATTGGAGAGATCCTCGATCCGCGTGAACGTACGCCCCGGGTAGACGTCGCCGCCGTTCACTTCCACCCACTCCGCCGACACCCCCGAGATCTGCACCGACTCGAGCCGCACGTCTCCGAACCCCACCGTGGCGGAGCTCTCCTCGCGGCGCGTGACATACCGGACCGACGGAAGCAGCCGGATGCGGTCGGCCTCCAGGTCGGCGATCGCCGGGTTCCGTCGCCACGGGCTGTTCTCGTCGGAGCCGTCTGACACCGTCACGCCGGCTTGGAAGAAGCGCCACACCAAAAAGGTGCGCGGTGCGATCGACTCGAAGACCCCCGCTACGCTCTTGTTGATCCCGCTGATCAAGGCCGCCATCAACATCACGACCATCACGCCGATCGCGA
>WNFK01051074.1_pt1 | contig 28281 bp, 26 predicted proteins | sample 5400281 | NCBI WGS metagenome assembly WNFK01 (sample SAMN13153350, study PRJNA577476) | soil metagenome | isolation source: 20 cm soil on Douglas fir-dominated hillslope | place: USA:California | collected 2013-09-17
GCCGGGACCGTACAGCTGTATCAGGCAGACTCGAGCGGCCGCGTCCAGCTCATCGGCGAGGCCTCCAACGACCACACCGCGCCAGGGCGGGATTTGCGCCTGCAATCCGGCGATGCGTTCGACATTACCGCCGAGCGGGTGCAGACAGACTTCAATCAGGAGCAGATCCCGCCCGCCCGCAGAGGTCTGCCCGTTCGCCAGCGGCTGACGGCCGCGTATCGCGTGACGATTACGAACGCGAAGGCGGAAGCCGTCAACGTGGACGTGCGCGAGGCGCGGTACGGCAACTGGAAGATCATCGAAAGCAGCTCGCAACCCGAGAAGCTATCGTCCACCGAGATGCGATTCCGCGTCACTGTGCCCGCGAGCGGAGAGACGACCTTGACCTACACCATACAAATCGAGTCATGACGGTTCAAATCGCGCACATCGGAGACATGCATTTCGGCGGGCTGGCCAATGTGCCGGTCGTCGAGGCGTTGGAGCGAATGCTGCCGGATCTGCGGCCGGACGCCATCGTGATCGGGGGCGACCTGTCACAGCGCGCTCGCCACGGCGAGTTTCAGCGCGGCCGCGCATTCGCCAATCTGTGCCGCGAGACCACGCCGGTCCTCGTCATTCCCGGCAATCACGACGTCCAGTGGTGGCGCCGGCCGTTCATTCCGTTCAGTAAGGACGCGGTCTACGAGAAGTACCGCCGCGATCATCGCGTCCGCGCTGACCGCGCACGGCGTCGCCTGGGGCTCCCTGACCCTTCGCCTCCGGGACATCGCCGTGAAGGGCCACCTCCCCAAACGCGAGATGCAGCGCGTGCAGGCGGTCTTTGCGAGGGCGGAGGCCGGCCTGCCGCGCGTGCTCGTGATCCATCACAACCTGCTCCGTGGCGGGATGTCGCAGCGCATGGGGCTCTCGCGCTGGCGTCGCGCGCAGCGCCGCATCATCGAGGTGGGCACCGACGTGGTGCTCTGCGGCCACGACCACGAGGAAGGCGCCGAAATGCTCGACGGCCGGGTCGCGGTCTCGACCGCCGGCACGCTGTCGACGCGGGCGCGCGGTGGGCGGCCCGTCTCTTTCAACTTTGTCACAATCGATCCTGCAGCTGTTCAAGTGACGTTTTTTCGGTGGGATTCCGGCAAGCAACGGTTCCAACCTTCAGACACCGCTGCGTTTGCCCGTCGTTCGTCACCGCAATCACCGAGTCTCGAGCCCCAAGCCGCGAGTTAAGTTCACTTTTCTGGGAGCTTGTAACTAATGACTTCGAAGTTCCGAGGCGTCGATTTCTACAACCTCGACAGCCTGCTCACCGAAGAAGAACGCGCCATCCGGGACACGGTACGGGACTGGGTCGACGACAACGTCATGCCGGTCATCGGCGAAGCCTACGTCGCCGGCAAATTCCCCAAGCAACTGATCCCCGGCATGGCCGAGCTCGGCCTGTTCGGCGCGAACCTGCCGGAGGAGCACGGCTGCGCCGGGCTGAACAACGTCGCCTACGGGCTCATCATGCAGGAGCTCGAGCGTGGCGACTCCGGCGTGCGCTCATTTGCCTCGGTGCAAGGCGCGCTCGTGATGTATCCGATCTACAGCTTCGGCTCGGAAGAACAGCGGAAGGAATGGCTGCCGCAGATGGCGAGCGGCAAGGTGATCGGCTGCTTCGGCCTCACAGAGCCGGACTACGGCTCGAACCCGGCGGGCATGATCACGGTCGCGAAGGAGACGAAGGACGGCTGGGTCTTGAACGGCGCCAAGATGTGGATCACGAATGGATCGACGGCACAGGTTGCCGTGGTATGGGCCAAGACCGGTGCGCTCGACGACGCAAATTCGATTCGTGGCTTCATCGTGCCGACCGACACCAAGGGGTTCTCCGCAAAAGATCAGAAGGGCAAGCTGTCGTTGCGCGCGAGCGATACGAGCGAGCTCGTGCTCCAGGAGGTCCACGTTCCGAAGTCGGCGCTGCTGCCGAAGTCGGGCGGGCTCAAGTCGCCGCTGATGTGCCTCACGGCCGCGCGCTATGGCATCGCCTGGGGCGCCGTCGGCGCGGCGATGGCGTGCTACGACGAAGCGGTGAGCTACGCCAAGCAGCGCGTCATGTTCGGCAAGCCGATCGGCGGCTTCCAGCTGCAGCAGGCGCGGCTCGCCGATATGCTCACGGAAATCACGAAAGCGCAGCTGCTCTGCCTGCAGCTGGGCCGGCTCAAGGACGGGGGCAAATCGACCCCGCAGCAGGTGAGCCTCGCCAAGCGCAACAACGTGAACATGGCCACCGAAGCCGCGCGCGAGACGCGTCGCCTCCTGGGTGCGAATGGGATCCTCGCCGAGTATCAAGCGATGCGGCATCTGGCGAATCTGGAATCGGTGTACACGTACGAAGGGACCCACGACGTTCACACGCTGATCCTCGGCCAGGAGATCACGGGGATTAGTTCCTTCGGAGATTAATTCCCTTCGAATAAGCTTGCCGTTGGGATGGAGCCCCCGGACCCCGCGGGGTGTAGACGGTTTCGTTGCTATCGGGGGTTATCCATGCAGACGTATATGATCCGAGGTCTCGCGCTGCTCGTCGCTGCGGCGCAGGCCGTCGTGTTGGTTGCCGCACATGGCGCCCGGACGCCGGCGGTCGTCGAGCCACCGCCACCCGGAGTCGCGGTCGCGCGCGAAGCGCTTGCCGCCGTGGGGATGCCCTACCGCTGGGGCGCGACGGGCGCCGAAGCGGGGGGCGGATACGACTGCTCCGGTCTGATCTGGAGGTCCTTCGCCACGCAGGGGATCTGGCTGCCGCGGGTGAGCTACGAGCAGGCGCGCGCGGGCGTGGCGGTCCCGCGCAAACCCATCGCGCTCGAGCCGGGGGATCTGCTGACCTTTTCCCGTGTCCCCGGCGGCGCCGTCCAGCACGTCGGGCTGTACATCGGCGGCGGGAATTTCGTGCACAGCTCGGGGTGGGATCGCGCCGTCGTGGTCAGCTCACTGGCGCCGGGGGACACCAAGGGACGGTGGTGGTGGCGGCGCTGGGTCGGGGTGCGGCGCGTATGAGTCTCCCCCTGTTGCTGCTTCTCGCACAAACGCAGCTCGTAGACATTCAGGACCTGACGCCCCGCGAACACCGGGTGAGTGTCTTCGTGCTCACTGCAGCCCAGGACGTGCAGGTCACCGCTGTCGGAGCCGAGCCGTGGCCTGACCGGCTGCGGCCGCGCGACGACGCGCACTGGCAGGACGACGAACAGACGACGTGGCCGGCAGCGGCCTGGATTCTCGACGCGCGCACCAGAGCGGTGGTGTGGGATATCCGATCGGTCGACACGCGCCGCGAGTCGAACGGTCTGCGCCGGTTTGCGGGCACGGTGCATCTGCCGGCCGGCACCTACGAAGCGCATTACGCGTCCTACGCCGCTTCCACCATCTCGTTTAACGGCGATCTCAACCTCAATATCAAAGACATCATCCGGATGGGCCGGCGCGCGAAGTACGGCGGGCCCTACGTCGAGAGCGGAGTCTACCGGCAATTCGCGCTCGCCATCACCGGCACGGGCCGCGGCGCGTCCCCGGAGGACATCGCCGCCGCGCGGACGGCCTTCACGGCGTCGGCCATCGCGAGTGTCGTCCCGGACCGCAACAGCTCCGCGCGCAAAGGCTTCGAGATCACGCGACCCACCGCGGTCGAGGTCTACGCCATCGGCGAGCTATCGATGGATGAGCAATTCGACTACGGCTGGATCATCAACGTCGACTCGAACAAGCGCGTCTGGTCGATGGATTACGCCGATACCGATCCCGCCGGCGGTGCGGTCAAGAATCGCATGGCGCATGAGACGCTGCAGCTCAAGCCGGGACGCTACGTCGCGTACTTCGCGTGCGACGACTCGCACAGCCCGGACGATTGGAACAACGTGCCCGCGACCGACCCCGAGTTCTGGGGTCTGACGCTGCGCGTCGCCGACCCGGCGGCACGCGCGTCGGTCCGTCCGTACGAGTACGAGCCGGTGCCGCAGGGCCAGACGATCGTGTCCCTGATCGCCATCGGCGATGACGAGATGCGGTCGGCAGGATTTGCGCTGCGGCGTCCGATGGACGTGCACATCTATGCGATCGGCGAGGGCTTCAGCGACCGCATGGCGGACTACGCGTGGATCGTGGATGAGGAACAGCACAAGCGCGTCTGGGCGATGAACTACGAGAACACCGAGCATGCCGGCGGCGCCGCGAAGAACCGATTGTTCGATGGGACGATGCATCTCCCACCGGGCAACTATCTCGTGTACTACAAGAGCGACGGCTCGCACTCCTACAACGACTGGAACGGCGCGCCGCCCGCCGAGCCGCGCTACTGGGGCGTCAGTGTCTTCCCCGCCAGCCGCCGGCTGAATCCTGCCGACATCGGGCCGTTCCTGCACACGCGCGGCGCGGGCAACGACGCCACCGTCGCGCAGCTCGATCACATGAGCAACGACGAGGACGCGCGCACGACCTTCAGCCTCACGGCGCAGGCGCGCGTGCGCGTCCTGGCCCTGGGCGAAGGCCGTGATGACGAGATGAACGACTACGGCTGGATCGAAGACGGCGCCGGTCGCACCGTGTGGACAATGAAGTACGCAGAGACCGAGCCCGCCGGCGGCTCGGACAAAAACCGTGTGTTCGACGGCGTCATCACGCTGCCCGCGGGAAGTTACGTGCTGCGCTACCGCTCCGACGGCTCCCACTCCTACGGCGATTGGAACGCAAACCCTCCCGACGACCCCGAGAGTTGGGGCATCGCCGTGTTCCGAACGGCGCGGCGCTAGCGTAGCTTTCCGTCCTCATGAAAATCGCGGTCTGCATCAAACGCGTCCCCGACTCGGAGACGCGCGTCAAAATCGCGGCTGACGGCAAAACAATCGACGAAGCGGGCGTAAAGTTCGTCATGAATCCCTATGACGAATTCGCCGTCGAAGAGGCGCTGCGCCGCAAGGAGAAGGCGGGCGCCGGAGAGGTCGCGGTCTTCTGTCTCGGCCCTGCGGCGGCGCAGGAGACGATCCGCACCGCGCTGGCGACGGGCGCCGACCGTGGTGTGCTCCTCCAGACGGACAAGATTCCCCACGATCCCTTCGAGGCTGCCAAAATCATCGCCGCCGAGCTGAAGGGCACGAGCTGGGATCTCATTCTCTTCGGCCGCATGGCGATCGACGACTATAACACCCAAGTCGGAACGCTGGTCGCGGAGCTGCTCGGTCTGCCGTGCGTGACGGCGGTGTCGCATCTCGATATCGACGGCACGAAGGCGGTGGCGGAGCGAGAGATCGAAGGCGGCATCGAAGTCGTGGATTTTTCCCTTCCCGCCGTTTTGACGACCGACAAGGGCCTCAACGAGCCCCGCTATCCCGCGCTCAAAGGCATCATGGCAGCGAAGAAGAAGCCGTTAGAGGTGAAACCCGCGCAGCCGGGAGCCGGTGCCCTCGAAGTGGTTGCGCTCATGCCGCCGCCGGAGCGTAAAGAAGGGAAGATCGTGGGAGAGGGACCCGAGGCCGTCGGCGAACTGGTCCGGCTGCTGCGCGAAGAGGCCAGAGTCCTGTGACGACGCTGGCGGTGCTCGAGCAGCGCGATGGGACGCTGCGCAAGGTTTCGTACGAGGTCGTGACGGCGGCGGCCCGCCTGGGCTCGGCGGTCGATGCGGTCGTTTGTAGCTCAGCCGGGCCCGAAGGATGCGCCAGCGCCATCGCGGAGCGCGCGAAGTCGGGCGGCTACGGCGCGGTGGTGTTCGCCGCGACGGCGACAGGGAAGGACCTCGCGGCACGCGTCGCTGCCAAACTCGGCGTGGGCGTGGCGATGGATGTCACCGACCTCTCGGCTGAGGGGGACACAATAATCGCCACGCGGCCGGTATACGCAGGCAAGGCGATGCAGAAGGTCCGCGTGCTGGGCAAGCCCGCGGTGATATCGGTACGCCCCAGCGTGTTTACGCCCCCGCAGGGGGCCCAGGCGTCGCAGGTAAAGCCTGAGTCGCTCTCGGTCGCGTCTCCGGGACGCGTGGTCGTGCGCGAGATCAAGGCGGCCCCTGTCGGAACGCTCGACGTCGCCGAGGCGCAGGTGATCATCTCGGGCGGCCGCGGGCTGAAGGAGCCCGCGAACTTCAAGGTGCTGGAGGAGCTGGCGCGGGCGTTTGGGGGTCGAGCGGCGGTCGGCGCATCTCGCGCGGTGGTGGACGCCGGATGGCGCGCGCATGCGGATCAAGTGGGACAGACGGGCAAGACGGTGAGCCCGTCGTTGTACATCGCCGTCGGGATCTCCGGGGCGATCCAGCATCTCGCCGGCATGCGGACGTCGAAAGTGATCGTCGCGATCAACAAGGACAAAGACGCGCCGATTTTCAAAGTTGCCGATTACGGCGTTGTGGGCGACCTGTTCGAAATCGTTCCGAGACTGACCGAAGAGATCCGCAAGCTGCATGGATAAGATCGTCCCCGCCCAGTACCAACTACCGCTTCCCCTCGACAAGCTCATTCTCCAGGACGGCGCCGCCGGTGCGGGCGACCGCATAGAGCTCGATGTCCTCATCGTCGGTGCGGGACCGGCGGGTCTCGCCTGTGCGATCGAGCTCGCCAAGCTCGCGAAAGCCGATGGCGGCGAGCTGAACATTGGGGTCCTCGAGAAGGCCGAGGCCTTAGGGGAGCACTCGCTCTCGGGTGCCGTGGTGAACCCGAGTGTATTTCGCGAGCTCTTTCCGAACCTGAAGGACGCGGATTTCCCGTTCCGCGCTCCGGTTTCAAGCGAGGCGGTGTATCTGCTGACGGCTGAACGCAGATGGCGGCTTCCTACGCCGCCATCGATGCGCAACCACGGGAATTACATCGCGTCGCTCTGCGAGATCGTGCGCTGGCTCGGGGCGAAAGCTGAGGAGCTCGGCGTCAACGTGTTTACGGGTTTTCCGGCGGCGCAGCTCCTCGTACAGGGCTCGGCGGTGGCAGGTGTCAGAACCGCGCCGGCTGGGCTCGATCGAGACCGGAATCCCACACCAGGCGGCCAGGCGCCCAATGACCTCGTCGCCAAAGTCACGGCGCTCGCCGAAGGGACGCGGGGCCTGCTCGCGCAGGCATGGTGCCAGTGGCAGGGCGTGGCGTCAGAGAATCCGCAAGTTTTCGCGCTGGGCGTGAAGGAGCTGTGGGAAACAAAGCAGCCGCTCGATCGCGTGATCCACACGCTGGGTTGGCCGCTACCCTCGGACGCGTTCGGCGGAAGCTTCGTCTATCCCCTCGAACCGCAGCTCGTCGCGCTGGGACTCGTGGTGGGACTCGATTACCGCGACGCCGCGCTCGACGTGCACCTGTTACTGCAGCGATTCAAGCAGCATCCGTTGGTGCGATCACTGCTCGCCGGCGGAGAGATGGTCGAGTGGGGCGCGAAAACCATCCCCGAGGGCGGGTTCTACTCGCTGCCCGCGCGCCGCGCCGGCGAGCGCCTCGTGCTGCTCGGCGACGCTGCGGGGTTCGTGGATGTGCCGTCGCTCAAGGGGATTCATTACGCAATCCAGTCGGGGATCTACGCGGCGCGCGCGATCTTCCAGAATCTCAAGACCGGGACCACGCTCACAGAGTACGATCGGCTCGTGAACGCGTCGTTTATCGCGGCCGATCTGTACCGCACGCGGAACATGCGCCTGGCATTCCGCGACGGGTTCTATCTGGGCGGTCTGCAGGCCGGCTTGATGACGCTGACCGGGGGACGGTTTCCTGGTGGAAAGTACCGGATGCACGCCGACGCAGACGTTCCGCGTACCGTCTCCCCGGGCCCAGGCGAGTCGCCGATCGGGGTCAGTAAGGTCGATGGCGTATTCAAGTCGGGAAATGCGACGCGCGACACGATTCCCAGCCACCTGATCGCGGCCCCGGATGTTCCGGTCGAGGTTGCGCAGTTCTACTCCCATGTCTGCCCAGCAGGTGTATACGAAGCGAGCGGCGGCGGGGGAGGGCTACGAATCAACGCGCCGAATTGCGTCGACTGTAAGGCAACAGATGTGTTGGGACCCCGCTGGACGCCCCGCGAGGGAGGGAGCGGACCCAAGTACAAGCGCATGTAGCGCTAAGGGTGCCCGTCCTGGAAATACTGCCGCGCCTTCTGCACGAGCTGCCCCGAGGTGAGCGGCAGGTTTCGTTTTACCCAGAGCATCGTGCGCTGGCCACTGGGGAAGCGGCGGGGAAGATCTCCTTGCTGGCCCGATCGAGCGCGACGCCGAACTGCTCGTCTTCCGGCGTGCCGAGGATGTCGGAATGGGTGCGGCCGAGCTCCTCCAGTGGGCCCGCATAGGCATGCTCCGACTGCGTGTCCATCGTGTAGCCGCAATACAGGGAAAACGAGTACGCGCTCGCCATCGCGTTCCAGAAGTCCTCGAGCCGGATCGCGGCCTCGGTGTTTCCGGCTCGCCACAGCGTGTCCGCCAGCTCGGAGTAGACCCGGACGCCGCGGCCAGCGGGCTGGAGGCGCGACAGCACGGGCGACAGCACGCTGCGAAACTCGGCCCACTCGGGGACGCCGTCCTTGAGGAGCTGCAACAGGATCTCGTCCGAGTACAACACGGCCATCTGCCCGGAATTGCACAGCGACTTGGGATGGAGTTTGTCGGCGGCGAGCCGGTCGAACAGCCGTTGCTCCTGATCGGCGGACGCGATCAGCAGCACGCTGTGGTCGCTCCGGACGCCCGCTTCGAGAAACGCGAACGCCGACTCGACCAGCGTGTCGCTCTCGCGGTGGATCTGCGCGAAGTGGCGCCCGGGTGGTGCTTCAGCGAGGAGTGACACTACGGATGCAACAACTCTTCATAGTATCGTCGTGCGCGCTCGAGCACGGCACCGCTCGCGGACGGAAGATTGCGCTTCACCCACAGCATGGTCCGTTGCCCGCTGGGGAAGCGCTGCTCGCCACTATCCCGGCGGCGGGCGAATCCGACCATCTCCGAGAGCGGCACGCCGAACACGTCGCGGCTCGCGGCGTCCAGCGCGAGGCGGAAGCGCTCGTCTTCCGCCGTGCCGATGATGTCGGAATGGGTACGCCCGATCTCTTCGAGCGGGCCGGCGTAGGCATGCTCGTTGTGCACGTCGAGCATGTAGCCGCAGAACAATGCGAACGGGTACAACCGCCCGAGCTCGTTCCAGAAGTCCTCGAGACGAATCGCGGCGTCCTGCTTGCCTTCCTGCCAGAGCAGATTCACCGTCTCCGCGTACGCGCGCGTCGTCCCCCGTCCGAACGCGCGGACGCGCTCGAAGATCGACGCCATCGCGTGGCGGAAGTCCTCCCAATCGGGCATGTCGTTCCGCATGAACTTGCGCAACGTCAGCTCGGCATCGTGCAGCTCGAGCTGGCCGGACTTGAGGAACGCGCCCGGGTCAAGCTCATCCGCGCGCAGCCGTGTGAGAAAGAGGTCGGTGTGCTCGGGCGATGCAATCACGACGACGCCGTTCCCGCGCCGCAACCCGGTCTGCAGGTACAGCGTGACGGCGTCGGTGAGAGCTTCCGGGTCGCTGTGCAACTGTGCGAAGTGCCGGTTGGCCGGAGCTTCAATGAGCAATTCGCTGACAGGTGGCGATGACATCACAGGATCTGCGGAGAGGATTGCGGGGCGCTCATGGTGGAACAACGTACAAAGTCGTATGTGACGTACAATCAGTCCTCTGAGGGACCTGTCACGTCGTTCTTCTAAATCCGATGGACTAGTCCCTCAGGTGGAAACCGAACGAAAGCTCAGCTTGACACCGTCGATGATGAATTGTACGGCAATTGCCGACAGCACGAGCCCCATGAGGCGCGTCAGGATGCGCATGCCGGTCTGGCCGAGCCGGCGCTCGACCATCGAGGCTGCCGAGAGGACGAGGTAGGTGATCAGCGCCGTCAACAGGATCGACACGTACACCGTGACCGTGGCGGCGGTGGACTTCGCGCCAAGGGCCAGCACCATCACGGTCGAGATCGCGCCGGGCCCCGCGAGCATCGGCACGCCAAGCGGCATGATCCCGATGTCGTCCTTCTGAATACCTTCCGCCGTCTCCACCGCCGTCTCGCGCTGCTGGCTGCGGCGGGCTTGGACCATGTCGAGCGCGTTCAACCCGATGAGGACGCCGCCCGCAATCTTGAACGCGCCGATCGTGATCCCGAAGATCTTGAAGATGATGCTGCCGCCCAGCGCGAAGGCGATGAGCGTGATCGCGCACGTCCACGCGCCGCGCCGCGCGAGCACACGCCGCTGTGCGGCGGAGTCGCGCATCGTCATCGCGAGGAATGTCGGAATGACCGCGAACGGATCCACGATGAAGAGGATCGACGTGAAAATCAGGACCAGCTCGATCGCCCGCTCGGTCATCGCGGCGCGCGCAACAGTCCGGCCCGGATGCGTCGCATCTTCGCCGTCGGGGCGGGCAAATCGCGCAGCTGGCCACGGACGCGGCTGTACGTCCCAGCCAGGAACCGGATCGTCACGGGCTGACTGTCGCGGACGACGTCGATCGCCACCGGCGCGCGCGGGCCGATCGTGCGCACGGCGGCCGTCACGTCGGTGCCGTCGATGATCGCACGGCCGTTGATGCGGACCAGCTCGTCTCCAGTCCGCAGGCCCGCCGCCTCCGCCACGCTGCCCGGCGACGCGACCGCGCGCCAGCGGCCGCCCTGAACGGCCGGCGGGATCGAGCCGATCCGTGCGTCCACCGCGGACGTAGTGGTGAAGGCGACCTCCCAGCCCGCCGCCCGCACATAGTCGTTCCACGGGATTTCGGTCGCGCCGCTCACGTAGAGCCGCCAGAACTCCGTGAAGTCGTGACCTCCCGTAGCGCTGTCGACCGCGGCCACGAGCTCATCGCGCGTGAAGCCGCGCTCGGCCGCGTAGTGCACGAGCAGGTAGCGTAAGACATCGTCGAGCGATTTCTGATTGTCGGTCGAGTCGCGGATCGCGAGGTCGAGCAGGAACCCCAGCAGCTCGCCCTGCAGGTAGTACGAAATGACGTAGCTGTTATTGACGGCGGGCGAGTCCCAGGCGGTCCACGACGAGCGCTCGGGAGAAACGAGCAGCCGGGCAGGGTTGCCGCGATAGTTCCCGATCGACGTGGCGAGTGCCTGGGCGAAGTCCTCGGGGCTGTCCAGCCCCGCACGCGCGAGAATGACGTCGGCGTAGTAATCCGTGACGCCTTCACTCCACCACAAATTGACCGTCCGCACCTCATGCTCGTAGTCGAATGGGCCAAGCTCGACGGGGCGGATCCGCTTCACATTCCAGGCGTGGAAGAACTCATGTGCGCTGACCGCCTCGGCGCCGCGCGGGTAGCGTGCCAGCGTTTCGGTCGTGACACCGATCGTGGTCGAGTTGAGGTGCTCCAGGCCACCGCCCCGGCCGCCCACGAAGATGTAGGTGTAGTCCTGGTACGGCGCGCGTCCGAAAATGCCGATCGCCGTCGTGGAGATACGCCGGAGCATGTCCACGAACACGGCCGGCGCATAGGCGCGGGTTTCGCCGAGATCGACAACCGCGCGGTGCGGCGTACCCGCCGCGCTGAAGTGATAGGTCAGGAAGTGGCCGAGCAGGGTCGGCGAGTCGATCAGCACATCGTAGTTCCGCGCCGCGAAGATCGTACTGTCCTTCGTCGCCGGCACGAGCCCCGTGGCGATGCGCCAGCCCGCGGGGACCTGGAACGTCACGCGCGCAGGCGTCTGTTTCCAGCCGTCCAGATACATGAACGTGCGGGGTCCGTCGACGACGCCCGACGAGGCGCGCAGGAACCAGCGGTTGTTGGGACGCCGCCACTGCAGCGAATCTCGCAGCCCCGCCGTGTACCGAACGGTGATCCGCGCGTTGCCCTTCGGGTCGATGACCCACGAGCTCGGCGTGTCCTGGTGCACGGGAAGTGGGTCGCCCGCTCCGCTGACGGCGGCGACGTCACGAATGTTCTGCCACGAATCCATGAGACGATAGGCTCCCGGCGCCCAGCTCGGGATGACGAGACGGCTGGGGCTCGGAGGATTCGTGATCTCGACCTCCACCAGATAGGCGGAGCGGTCGGTGGGGACCGTCACGCTGTAATACAGCTCGGGACCTGGATTTTGGAGCGCGAGGAGAAGTACGAGCAGCATGGCGAAGCTAGAGCGCGACCTGTACGACTCGATCCTTCCCGGACTTCTTCGCGTCGTACATGGCCTGATCTGCGCGTCTGAGCAGGTCGTCCGTGCTCGCATCCGTTGCGGCGCAAGAGACCACGCCGATGCTGGCAGTCACCGACGGCGTTCCCTTGAATACGGTCCGCAGGCCGACGACGAGCCGCTTGGCGGCCGCATCCGCCAGCGGCGCGTCCGTCTCCGGCATCAACACCGCAAATTCGTCGCCGCCCAGTCGCCCGACGACGTCGGCTTGCCGCACCGACGACCGCATCGCGTCGGCCACGAGCCGGAGCACGGCGTCGCCCGTCTGATGCCCGTGCGTGTCGTTGATGACCTTGAAATTGTCGAGATCCATGTACATCAGCGAGAGTGGCCGCGGGTAGCGGCGATTGCGGTCCAGCTCCTGGCCAAGCCGGTCGGCGAAGGCGCGGGCGTTGAGCACGTTGGTGAGCGAATCCTGTATGATGAGGCGCGCCATCTGGGCTTCGCGCCGGCGCAGGGTCTGGAGGCCTGCCATGGCCAGGCCCAGCACGGCGAGATACGCCAGCCCGGTTACGACGCGCCACACCATCGGCGTGTCCGCCGGCATCTGCACCCACGCGATGGTTTCTCGTAATCCGGTCGTCGCCGCCGCGAAGACGATCCCCCACACCAAACCCTCAGTCCAGGTGACGAGCAGGACCGGAATGATGTACAGGATGCCGAGCCGGGCGGTGGGTGGCGTGACGGCGTTGAGCCAGTACACGAGCAGCGTGAGGAGCACGTAGCCGGTCAACCGCAGCACGCGCCGCAGCGTGGGGGAGGAGAAGTTGAGCGCCGGCATCAGTACGGAGGTTCGGCGACGTGTTGCGAATCGTCGAGCATTAATGCCTGCAACGCGGCGCCTGGGGGGACCGTCGGCATGTCAGCCGGGACGATGAGCAAGGCGTTGGCGAGGGCCATACTGGTGAGAATGCCAGAGCCCTGCGGTCCTGTCAAACGCGCCTCCCCTTCCTCTACTATGGCGCGCAGGTAGTGTCGCAGTTTGGGGCCGAGTGTGATTCCCTCTCGAACCCTCACCGGTACCGTTCGGCGAAACGGCAGCGCGTGTCCCTGCAGGCGCCGAATCGCGGGACGCGCGAACAGCTCGAACGTCACCATCGTGCTCACCGGATTGCCGGGCAGGCCAATCCAGGGGATGCCGCCCAGCAGGCCGAACCCCACCGGCGCACCGGGTCGCATCGCGATGCGCCAGAGCTTCAGCTCACCGCCTAATTCCTGGAGTACGTCACGCATCAGGTCGTGCTCGCCCACACTCACCCCCGCCGTGGTAACGAGAAGATCGGCGCCGGCGGCGCGGCGCAGGTGCTCGCGCAGGCTTTCTTTATTGTCGCGCGCGATGCCCAGGTTCCGGGGCTCGGCGCCCGCGCGGCCGATCGAGGCATCGAGCGTGTAGGTGTTCGAGCTCGCGACCTTCGTTCCCGCCAGAATCTCCTGCTTCTTATCGAGGTCGGCGATCTCGTCGCCGGAACCCATGAACGCTACGATGGGCCGGCGGTGCACGAGCGGCGCATCGCAGGCAATCGACGCGAGCACACCGAGCTGCGCCGGACCGAGCGAGGTGCCGGCCGTGAGCACCGCGGCGCCCTTGCGGATGTCCTCGCCGCGCCGCCGAACGTTCTTGTTCGCGCTCCCTGACGCGGCCTGGATCGTGACCTTGCCGTTCGATCGCGGCGAGGTGTCCTCCTGGCGAATCACCGTATCGGCGCCCTGCGGCAGCGGCGCGCCGGTGAAGATGCGCGCCGCCTGGCCCTGTCCCAGCGCCCGCTGCGGAAACTGGCCTGCCGGGATGGTCTCGATCACGTCGAGATCAGTCGCGGCCTCCTTGAGATCCACGCTCCGCACCGCATAGCCGTCCATCGCGGAGTTGTCCCACGCCGGGAGATCGATCGGGCTCGTGACGTCTTCGGCGAGCACGGCGTCGAGCGCGTCGCGCAACGGCCGCCGCTCGCTGGAGATCGGCCGGCAGTGTCCCAGGATGATCTTTGCGGCCTCGGCCGGCGTCATGGTGGGAGGATTTTCGCCCGATCCCAGGCGAGATTGGCGATCGTCACGAGCCAGGCGGTGTCGGTGAACCGAAACACCGGAAACGGCGCGCGGAAGCTCCGGTCATCCGTGACGAAGGCGACCCAATCGCCGGGATCATGCACTGCCGGATCGAACAGCGGTTTGGTTCCCGCGATGGAACGGTACACTTCGATTTTGGGAAGCGCCGCGTCCTTGAACCCCTCGACGAGTACCATGTCGGCGTCGCCGAGCGAGCGCCGTGCCAGCGCGATGGGATCAGCATCCCGGTGCGTGGCCTCGTCGATCGTCACCACTCGGAATTTGCGGCGCACCAGCTCCGCCGCGAGCGCGGCGAGAAACGTCGTCTTGCCCGCGTTCCTTTGGCCGATGATGGAGATCATCCGTGTCGCCGCCACACCGCCTCCGCGCGCTCGAGATCCTCGGGCGCGTTGACGTTCAGAAACAGCTCGTTCGGGTCGCCGAAGGCCTTCACCCGCGCGAGGGAGAGGATACCGACCCTGACGTCGGCGTGGAAGGAGATCGCTGCCAAATCGCCCCCCGCCTGATCCAGCCGCGCGGCGATCGCGGGACCACACGCCGGGCCATACACCGCGCAGAGCGGCTCGAGGCCGCGCGGGCCCGTGCTCTCGGGAAGAAAGGCGTCGTACCCGCCGGCTGTCGCGCCGGCGATCAGCGCCCGCAGTAACGCCTCAGGAACAAACGGCATGTCCCAGGCGACGCACAGCACTGGGCCGCCGCCGGTCGTTACGGCCGTGTAGAGCCCGCCCAGGGTGCCGAAACCCGCTCGCACATCCGGAATCGCTTTCAGGTCGGGACGCCACGACGCCGCATCGGGGTCGGTGGCGATCAGCAGAGGCGGCGTTGCGGTCGCAGCCTCCAGTGCGCGCACGACGCGATCGAGAATCCGTTCGCCGCCGACGGCAAGCAAGCCCTTGGGAGTTCCACCGTACCGGGTTGCGGCACCTCCCGCGAGGACCGCGCCGCGCACCTAGACGCCGAGGTGACTGTGTTCGATGGCGATGCAATGATCCTGGATGAAGGCGATGCCCGCCGCCTCGGCGCGTTGCGCCGCCGCGGCGTCTACCACCCCGAGCTGCAGCCAGATCAGTTTCGGATGCACGGCGATCGCTTCCTCCACGATGGCCCCCACGTGCTCACTGCGGCGAAATACGTCCACGATATCGATCGTGTGCTCGCGCGCGGCATCAGTCAGCGTGCGGTAACTCTTCTCCCCCAGGACTTCCGGGTGACCGGGATTTACCGGGACGATCGTGTAGCCGGATCGCTGCAGGAAGCGGGAGACGGAGTTGCTGGGCCGCATCGGGTTGGGGGAGAGTCCCACGACGGCGATGGTGCGCGCCTCGCGGAGCAGCGCGCGGAGCTTGTCCTCCTCGGCGGGCGTCATGCTTCAGGCTTCGCCGCGGTATTCGGAGTAGAGATGCGGACTCTCCTCGATCCGTACGCAGTGGAGCGCCACACCCGCGGGCAGCTCGCCGGCAAGGCGCTCCCAGACGTACACCGCCAATGCCTCCCCCGTCGCGAGCGACTTCCCGGCGGCGAACGCCGGTATGTCCGTGTTGAGATGCCGTCCGTCAAAGCGCGCGACGATTTCGCGCTGGAGCAGGCTTTTGAGCGCCTGCAGACTCATCACGCCGTTCCGTGCCGGATCGAACGCGCCCTTCACCGTCACGGCGCACTTGTAGCGATGGCTGTGATCGTCGGTCGCGCCGGCGAATTCCGGCGTGTCGGGGAAGCGATGGGTGGCGGTAAACTCGACGATGCGAGTGAGGTACGCGGTGGGCATTCCCTAGAATACCTGCACCGCGCTGGCCTTGAAAGAGAACACAACCGAGGCGCCCGGCGTCAGCGCCAGATCGCGCGCGGCGTCCGCGGTCACCGCGGCGATCAACTCGACGCCGCCCATGTCGGCGCGGACGTGCACGCCGGCGCCGCGGTGCTCGATCGCCAGGCCGGTCACCCGTCCCGTGAGCACGTTGCGGGCGGATGACGGCACTCGCTCGCGACTGACGAAGATGTCGGTCGGGGGGACCGCGAGGACCGCGGGGCCCGAGCGATCGGTCATCACCACGATGGCGATGCTGCCGACGGGCACGTGCTTCACGCCGTCGCCGGGTGGCAGATCGACGCGGAACAGATTCTCCGGTGTAACGGGCGACAGGCGGCCGTCGGCGAGGGAGCGGATATCGTCGGCCCAGCGGTAGGCGTCTTCCAGCTGGTGCGACGCGATGCATACGGAAAAGGGGCGTGCGGCTCGCTCCACGGCCAGCGCACGATAAAGGGCGCCGGCCGCGGCGCGGTCGGCGGAGCTGGCCGGCTCATCGAGCAGCAGCACGTCGGTCCGCAGCGCCAGCGCGCGCGCGACGGCGACACGCTGCACCTCGCCGTCAGAGAGCTCGTGACGCCGGCGATCGAGCAGGGGAGCGAGTCCGAGTCGGTCCACCACATCACCAATGATCCCGTTCACCGCCGCGCGTCCGACGTCCCTGAGCCGCAGCCCGTATTCGAGATTCTCGCGCACCGTTCCGCGAAACAGGATGGGCCGCTGCTCGACGAGCGTGACGCGCCGGCGCAGCGACGCGGGCGCGCGGCGGGGCACGGCGGTCCCGTCGAAAACGAGCCGTCCTTCGGTCGGCGCCTCGAGCAGCGCGAGCAGGCGAAGCAAGGTGCTCTTCCCGGCGCCGTTGTGTCCCACCACCGCAACCGAACCCGTGCGGGGAAGGGTGAACTGCTCGAGGTCGAGCACCACGCGTCCTTCATAGCGGTGGCGCACCGCACGCAGCTCAAGCATTGCCGCGCCCCTGCAGTACCTGCAAGGCGACGTTGACGACGAGCGCCAGTAACACGAGCACGAGGCCGAGGGCGAGCGCCAGCCCAAAGTCGCCTTGCGCGGTGTACAGGGCGACGGCAGTCGTCAGCGTACGCGTCTCCCCCCGAATGTTGCCGCCGACGATCATCGCCGCGCCGATCTCGGCGACCACCTGGCCAAACGCCGCCGTGATTACCGCCGCGAGTGCGAACCGCGCTTCGCGCGCCACCGTCCACGCAGCCCGCCACGGGCCCGCCCCGAGCGTCTCGGCGGTGCGGCGGACACGCGGATCGACGCCCTGTACCGCCGCGGCCGACAGCGCCGCGGCGATCGGCAACGCAAGCAGCACGTCGCCGATGACGATGGCTTGCCACGTATAGAGCCAGCCGAGCCCGCCGAGTGGTCCACGCCGCGAGAGGAGACCGTAGAGCAGCAGGCCCACGACCACAGTCGGGAACGCGAGCGCGGTGTTGACCACCGTCAGCGCCGCGCGCCGTCCCCAGAACACGCGGGTCGCGAGGAAGTAACCGAGCGGCAGCCCGGCCGTGCAGGAGATCGCGGTGGCTACGACCGCCACTTTGAGAGTGAGGAGGGCGATCCCGTAGACTTCGGAATCACCCGCAACGAGTAGCGTCCACGCCCGCTGCAAACCTTCGGCTAGAAAATCCATCCAATGCCGAGGCTGATCCAGGGATGCAGCGTCCAGTCGTTGAGGGGCTGGGTGAGTGGGATCACCCGTGACCCGTCGGGAGACAACGTGGAATGAAACGAAACCGGATATTTGAGCTTCCACATATGCGCGCGCACCTCGGCATTGATGAGCACGCGGCGCGCGGGATACCAGCGCACGCCGGTGGCGAATGCGACCGTGAGCTTGGTTCCGAACCGATAACCGCTCCCCGTCGTGTCGCCCGGCGAATTCAGATCGAACATCAGTCCCAGCCCGGTTCCCGCATACGGCGCGAACCCGCGCCAGGTCTTTCCGCCCGTGAGCCGGAGCTGCATCCCGATCTCGACCAGGCCAAGGTCGGATTTGTACGGGCCCGTGCGGCGCTCGGCGGATGACGAATCGGCGCGTGGATCGATGATGAACCGGTCGCCCTGGAGGAAGGCGCCGGTGAACTGAAACTGCACCGCGTGACCGGCGGGGAGCTCATACCGCGCGCCGAACGTGCGGGCGTTGCTCGTCCCGGCGCCGGCGTTGCCGCGGTCAGCGCCCAGGTGGCCAAAGAAAAACACCGGCCCGGGGTGCAGCACGATGTCATGATACGGAGACGACGCGGGGTCGTGGCCGACCTGCGCGGAAAGTCGGACTGTTGGAATGTTGGAAAGAAGCATTCCGAGGATGATCCACCGTCCAGTCATCAGTCAGACTCCCTTAGGTCGCGTCCCGTCATTTCTTTCGGCGGCTCGATTCCGAGCAGCTGCAAGATCGTTGGTCCGACGTCGCGAAGCGAGCCGCCGCCGCGCAGCTGCTTCGTTCCGGCACCGTCCTTACCCCCGACAATTACGAATGGCACGGGGTTCGTGGTGTGGGCGGTGTGGGGTCCGCCGGTCGCGGGATCGATCATCAGCTCACAGTTGCCGTGATCCGCCGTCACCAACACCGTTGCCCCCGCCGTGTCCGCCGTGGGGAGGACCCGCGCCAGGCAGGTATCGACGGTCTCGACCGCCTTCACCGCTGCCGAGAGAACTCCGGAATGGCCCACCATGTCGCCGTTGGCGTAGTTGCACAGAATGAAATCGTGCTGCCGGTCCGCGATCGCCTTGCACAACACGTCGGTCACACCCGGCGCGCTCATCTCCGGCATCAAGTCGTACGTCGCCACTTTCTGCGACGGCACGAGCAGGCGCTCTTCGCCTTTGTACGGCGGCTCATAGCCACCGTTGAAAAAGTATGTGACGTGCGCGTACTTCTCGGTTTCGGCCGTGCGAAACTGCGTCATCCCACGCTCGGCAAGCACCTCCGCCATAATGCGCGACAGCACCATCGGCTCGAACGCGGCGGGGAAGGGCAGCGTCTCGTCGTAGCGCGTCATGGTGACGAGCTTCACCGTGGGCCGGCCCTTCACAGCGAAACCGTCGAACCCCGGGAGCGCGAGGGCACGCACGATCTGGCGCATCCGGTCGGCCCGATAGTTGAAGCAGAAGATGCCGTCGCCTTCCTTAATCAGCGGCGCGCCGGAGATGACGCGCGGCTTGACGAATTCATCCGTCTCGCCGGCGGCGTACGCCTGCTGGATCGCGGTGATCGGGTCGGAGACCTTTACCCCGATCCCGTTCACCATCGCATCATACGCGAGCTTCGTGCGGTCCCACCGCTTGTCGCGGTCCATCGCGTAGTAGCGCCCGATCACTGTCGACACGACCGCCCGACCGCCGCCGTTGCTTTTGACCGCCGCCGTCAAATCCTCCATGAACCGTAGGCCGGACTTCGGCGGCGTGTCACGGCCGTCGAGCCAAGCGTGGATGGCAACGGGTACCTCGTGGCGCCTGGCGAGCTCGATAGCCGCAACGAGATGCTTATCGAGCGCGTGGACGCCACCGGTTCCAATCAATCCTATCAAATGCAACGTGCCGTCGTGCCGACGTGTGCTCTTGCACAGCTCGACCAGCTCCGGAATGCGAAAGAACTCCCCAGACTCGATGGACTGTGAAATGCGAACGATGTCCTGCGGCACGACGCGTCCCGCGCCGAGATTCAAGTGACCGACTTCGCTGTTGCCGATTTGGCCATCGGGGAGACCAACGGGGAGACCGGACGCTTCGAGCAGCGTGCGCGACGCGCGCTGCCACAGCTTGTGCCACACCGGCGTCTGGCCGAGCTCGATGGCGTTGCCCTCGCGGCCAGGCCGGAAGCCCCACCCGTCGAGCACAACGAGGACGACCGGGGTGCGCGTGCTACGGCTCGTTGTCATATTGAAGGGGATGCAAGTTAGCCAGAGAGTTCCTGCGCTACTAGCGGTGCTGAGCCTCGCGGTGCCACTCGCCCGCCCGCTCGCTTCTCAGGGCGGCCGCTATCGCGTCAGCGTCGACAACGCGTGGTTCTATCAGGACGTCGCGGGCCGTCGCATCGCGCGCCTCGCGTCTGGCGCCGTGCTTTCGGGCGGCGCAACCCGCAACGACTGGATTCAGGTCACGCTCGAAGGCTGGATCTTCTCCACCTCCGTCGGCCCGAGCGACCGGCCCGATTTCGACTTGCTCGTGACGAAGACTCCGAACGAAAACCTCCGGGGCGCGCCCGCCGGCCCGCTGGTCGCCGAGCTCGCGCAGGGCTTTGGTCTGAAGCGCGCGACGGCGCCCGATAGCAGCGGCCGCTGGGTGCATGTGAGACGCGACGGCTGGGTGCAGCGCAGTGCGCTGTCTCCCATTGCCGACGTCGTTTCCACGCGCACCACCGACACAACCACCGACACCACAGCTCGCCAGGGTGGGCTAACGCCGGGGCCGCGCCCCGGCGCCTCGGGGGCCGACACGACGCGCGTGGACTCGACCCGCGCGCAACCCGTACGCGTGACGACCCTCTACCGCGCCCCCGACGGCCCTGAGGCCGGCACGGTCGCGACCGATACGCCGCTCCGGGTGTTGAGCCGCAACGGCGAGTGGACGCGCGTGCAGTTTGAGGGCTGGGTGAAGGGGGGAGATCTGCAGGCCGCCCCCGCGGGCGTGCAGGTCGGGGTGACGGCGGCCGAGCTGCGCGCCGAGCCGCAGCGCTACGTCGGCCAGGCGCTGCGCTGGAATCTCGAGTTCATCGCGATCCAGAAGGCCGACGAGTTGCGGCCTGACATCCCGAGCGGCTCATCCTACGTATTGGCGCGAGGCCCGCTGCCTGAACGGGGCTTCGTCTATATCGTCGTCCCCGACGCCAGACTGCCGGCCTTCCGGGCGATCACGCCGCTCGCCACCATGACGATCACGGCGCGGGTCCGAAACGGCCGCAGCCGCTATCTCGGCAACCCGATCGTCGATCTAATTTCGCTGGAGGGAGGAGTAACGCCGTGAACGACGTGCTCAACGAGCGCATCCGGCGCAAGCTCGACGTCATGCCGGACGAGCAGGCCTACCAGGTGCTCGACTACATCGAGTTCCTCGAATCGAAGTACTCGCAACGTGCCGCCGGTGCCCCGGCGTTCCAGAAGGTCGCCGAGACGCTGGAAGACACGATGCGGGCTGGACGCGTGCCCGTCACGATCATCAAGGGCACGATGGACGCGGTCGGAAAAGCCGGCAGGTTCTTCGAGGGCGTCGTCGCGGCCGGGAAAGCGGCCGTCGAAGAGGCAAAGAAGAAACAGGTTGAGGAAACGAAGCCCCCCCAGTAACTTCCGCCATGGGAACCTTCCGACCCGACGTCGCCCTGACGTTTGACGACGTCCTGCTCGTGCCCCGTCACGCGACGGTGCATCCCCGCAACGTCGCCGTCGCCAGCCGCTTCACACGCAAGATTCCGCTCAACATCCCGATCGTTTCGGCTGCCATGGATACCGTCACCGAAGCGGAGATGGCGATGGCGATGGCGCGCCTTGGCGGTATCGGGGTGATTCACAAGAACATGCCGATCGACCGCCAGGCGGCCGAGGTCGACCGCGTGAAGCGCAGCGAATCGGGAATGATCATGAACCCGATCACGCTCGGACCGGACCGTCCGCTGCGTGAAGCGCAGCAGCTGATGGTCCGCTTCAAGATTTCGGGTGTGCCGATCGTCGACGGCGCCGGCAAGCTGGTCGGGATCATCACCAATCGCGATCTGCAGTTCGAGCGCGAGTTGGACCGGCCGATTCGTGACGTGATGACGAAGGAGAAACTCGTCACCGCTCCCGTCGGCACGACGCTGGACGAGGCCGAGCGGATTCTCGCCAAGCACCGCATCGAAAAGCTGCCCGTCGTCGACAAGCAGGGTCTGCTCAAGGGTCTCATCACCATCAAAGACATCTTCAAGCGGCGCCAATACCCCGATGCCAACAAGGACCAGCACGGCCGGCTCCGTGTCGCCGCGGCGGTCGGGGGCACGCAGGATGCGCGGGCGCGCGCCCAGGCGCTGCTCGACGCCGGCTGCGACGTGATTGTGATCGACTCGGCGCATGGGCACAGTCAGGGGGTGCTCGACACCGTGGCCGGCTTGCGCGACGCCTTCCCGGACGCCCAGCTCATCGCGGGCAACATCGCCACCGAATCGGGCGCGCGGGCGCTCGTCGAGCGCGGCGTCGATGCGGTGAAGGTCGGGGTCGGCCCGGGCTCGATCTGTACCACGCGCGTCGTGACGGGCATCGGTGTCCCGCAAATCACCGCCATCGTGGATGCCGTGCGTGGCGCCGGCGATATCCCGGTGATTGCGGATGGCGGCATCAAGTACTCCGGCGACGCGGTCAAGGCCCTGGCGGCGGGGGCCGAGTCGGTGATGATGGGCTCGATGCTGGCGGGGACCGAAGAAAGCCCGGGGGAGTCGTTCCTGCTCGAGGGGCGGCGGTTCAAGGTCATCCGGGGGATGGGTAGCCTGTCCGCCATGGAAGAGGGTTCGGCCGACCGCTACTTCCAGGAGGGCGAGGTCTCGCTGCAAAAGCTCGTTCCTGAGGGGATCGAAGGTCGGGTACCCTACCGCGGCCCGGTTGCCGACGTCGTCTTTCAGATGGTCGGGGGGTTGCGGAGCGGAATGGGGTATTGTGGGGTATGTGACATCGCTGCGCTGCGTACCGAAACCGAGTTCATTCGGATCACGACTGCGGGGCTGCGAGAATCTCATCCACATGACGTCGTCATCACGCGAGAAGCTCCGAACTACAGTCTGTAGTCTCGTCGTGCTGCTGGCCGCCCCGGGGCTGCTGCTTGCGCAACAGCCGGCTGATAGCTCGTATCCGCCGCCTGCGTTCGCCCCTCTCTTCGACCGCTATACCATCGACGTCGACGCGCTGACGAAAAACGGCACGGCCCGCTCGCTCAGCGACGTGCTCACGAGCCAGGTGCCGGGCCTGCTCGTGATTCCCGGCGGCGGCTTGAACGGTGGCGGCTCGCAGGTCCGCTTTGCCGGAGTCCGCTCCCTCATTTCCGATCTCCCGCCGCTGATCCTGCTCGACGGCGTCCGCATCGATGCCCAAGAGGACGACTCGCGGCTCACTGCGGGCGGCCCCGGCCCCTCACGTCTCGACGATATCCCGATCGAAGACGTGCAGTCGCTCGAGGTGCTCGAGGGACCGGCCGCGACGGCGCTGTATGGCCCCGGGGCCGCGGCGGGCGTCATCCTCATCCACTCCAAAGCCGCGCGCACCGGCGCGATCCGCGTCCAGGGCTTTGCCGAAGCCGCCATGCGAGCCATTCCCGCGCGCTGGCCGGCGAACTATGGCGGCGTCGATCTCGATAACCCCGACAGTCTGCTGCGCACCGGCGGCTGCAGCCTCGTGGTCCAAGCCGCGGGGCAATGCGTGCAAGACGGCCTGCAGTCGTTCAATCCGATGGTCGCCCGGAATCCGTTCGGCGCCGCGCCGCGCTGGCAGCTCGGGCTGACTGCCGCCGGCGGACCGCGCTGGGGTGCGTTCCGGCTGTCCGGCAATCTCGACGCGGACGCGGCCGCCTACGACGTCCCAGCCGTGACCTGGTCCGACGATTACCACCACTGGAATGTCGGCGGAGGCGCCACGCTGCATCCGTGGCGCAACGTCCAAATCGGTGTGAACGCGGCGCAGATTTCCAGCAACCTGCGGCTTCCCATCTACGAGCCCGTGGTGGCGGCGCTGATGGGGTCGAGCGACTCGGCTGGGTTCAGCTGGGGTCAGGCGTTTCAGAGTCCGGGGACGCAGAAGCTCGATCGCACCCTCGCCAGTGTGCAGGTGCTCGCCACGCCGGTGCGCTGGCTCGCGATCCAGGGGACGTTCGGACTCGATGACATCGGGCAACACGAGCGGAACCTCGTGTCCACGCTCCTGACCACCGGCGATCGTGTCGTGCGCGACCGGACGTTCGCGCTGAAACTGACGGCGGCGAATCGGATCTCCAGCGGGATGCGGCTGACCTCCGCCATTGGCGTCGAGCGCCTGCAGAACCGTGTGGACGCGGCGTTCTTTCAGGGGTCGGGTGGCGGGTATACGTCGCAACGGTCGTGGCTGCACCAGCGCTGGTTCAGCGTATACGGCGTCGAGCGGGTAGGCATTCGCGACCGGTTCTTCGTGACCGGCACGCTGCGCCATGACGATCTCCACGAGTACTCCCCAGGAGATCAGATGAACCCCAGTCTCGCCGTCGACTGGATTCTCAGAACCGGGCTGGCGATTCATGGCGCCTATGGAAAGGCGAGTCACGCCTTGCCGCAGAATGTCCAGGTCGTGTTTGCCGCGCCATTCCAGCCCATCCCCGCGCCACTCAAGGCCGATCGCACGCGTGAGTGGCAGGTGGGCGCGGATGCCGCCGGACTGTCGGATCGGTGGCACGCGAACATGTCGTTCTACGATCAGCGGTCGCAGGCTCTTCAGTACTTCGGCGTCTCGCTCCCCAGCGGCGGCCCGTCATTCGTCTACGCCCCGGGCGCGGTCATCAGCAACCGCGGCGTGACCGCCGCCTTGTCGGCAAAACTGATCGATCGACCGGGCTGGGGATGGACGACGCAACTGTCGCTGTGGGGAAATCGGAATCGCCTCGTCCGCGCTGTCTCAAGCCAGGTAGCCGCCGAGGGTATCCGCTACACCGGGCAGCGCGAGCTGGCCGGCTACCCCGCCGGCGGGTACTGGGCCTGGCCGATCACGTATGCCGACAGCAACGGCGACGGGATTATCTCGGGAAACGAGATCTCCTACGCGACCAACCCGCCTTCAGAGGTCTGGGCAGGTACCCCTTATCCGACGCAAGGCGCGGCACTCACCTCGGCGTGGCGCGTCGGGCAGCGGTGGCACATCTCGGCGACGCTCGATTATCGGGCCGGGCAAACCCTGTTCAATCAAATCGCCAATCTGCGATGCCTGTTTCCCATCTGCCGCGATCGCTACGATCCAACAACGCCGCTGTCACGTCAGGCCAACGCCCTCGGGGCGTCCGTCATGCCGCCGGTGTATTTCGAGGATGCCGACTACCTGAAGCTGCGGGAGCTCGCCTTCGTATTCGACGTTCCCGAGCGTCTCGCGGCGCATTTCGGCGCGCGCGCGGCCAGCATCATGTTCGGTGGCCGCGACCTGGCGACCTGGACCAGCTACTCCGGGGCCGATCCGGAAACGGGCAGCTACGGCCGGAGCGCGGGGACGCCGATGATGGTCGGCGACTTCGCCACCGTCCCGCTGCCCCGCTCCTGGACGGTGCGGGTAAGACTTTCGTACTGACGGCCTTCCTCTATTGACAGATCGCCGGTCGGGGCGGACGTTGGGGCGGTCCGCGCCGTCGATTCGTCACCCTCCTGAACGGAGTCCCGCATGAGTTTGTGGGCTACCAAATCCATCGCGACGCTGCGCGCCGAAGCCGATTCGGCGGGCGAGCACCAGCTGAAACGGGCGCTCGGCCCCTGGAACCTGATCACACTAGGCATTGGCGCCATTATCGGCGCAGGCATCTTCGTGCTCACTGGCCAGGCCGCAGCGCTCTACGCCGGGAACGGGGTGTGGATCTCGATGGCAATTGTCGGCGTCGCGTGCGCGTTCGCCGGGCTCTGCTACGCGGAGATGGCGTCCGCCGTCCCGGTCGCGGGCAGCGCGTACACCTACTCGTATGCGACCATGGGCGAGCTCATCGCGTGGATCATCGGGTGGGACCTGGTGCTCGAATACGCGGCGGGCGCGGCGACGGTCGGCGTCGGCTGGTCGGGCCATTTCGTGTCGCTGCTCAGCAACTTCGGTATCACCTTGCCCGCGCAGCTCGCCGGTTCACCGACACAATGGTGCACGCAAGCCAACGTGGACGCGGCGATCGCGGGATGCTCGAGAGCGGGACTTGTCTTCACCGGTGCGTGGGTCAATCTACCGGCGGTGTTCATCGTCATCCTCATGTCGACGGTGCTCGTCATCGGCATCAAGGAATCGGCGACGCTCAACACCTTTATCGTCATCCTCAAGGTGACGATCATCTTCCTCGTCGTCGCCGTCGGACTCGGCCACATTACCCCCGCCAATTACCATCCGCTCATCGCGCCGAACGTCGGTGGCTGGGGCACATACGGCTGGTCGGGCGTCCTGCGGGGCGCGGGCCTGGTGTTCTTCGCCTACATCGGATTCGACGCCGTCTCTACTGCAGCGCAGGAAGCCAAGAATCCGCAGAAGGACATGCCGATCGGCATTCTCGGCTCCCTCTTCATCTGCACGGTGCTCTACATCGTCGTCTCCGCGATTCTCGTCGGCATGGTGCCGTTCAAGGAGCTGAACGTCGCAGCGCCGGTCGCCTACGCGATGCAGAAGGTCGGCGCACCGGAGTGGGTCCGGATCGCGATCGACATCGGTGCCGTGCTCGGGCTTGGCTCGGTCATCCTCGTGATGTTGCTCGGCCAGTCGCGCGTGTTCTACTCGATGTCGCGTGACGGCCTGCTCGGTAAATGGGCCGGCGCCGTCCATCCCAAATACCGGACGCCCTACCTCTCGACGATCTTCACCGGCGTGGCCGTGACGCTCGCGACCGGCCTCCTGCCGCTGCAGCTGCTCGGTCAGCTGGTCAACATCGGCACCCTGCTCGCGTTCGTGCTGGTGTGCGCCGGCGTGTGGATTCTCCGGAAGAAGCGCCCCGATCTCGACCGCCCGTTCCGGACGCCGTGGGTGCCGTTCGTCCCGATCGCGGGAGTCGTCTGCTGCCTGGGACTGATGGCGACCCTCCCGGCGGACACGTGGATTCGCTTGATCGTGTGGCTGCTGATCGGATTCAGCATCTACTTTGGGTACAGCCGCAAGCACAGCCGCCTGCAGAAGGAGCTTGCGGGTGGTGCGGGCGGGGCCCCGCCGAGCACGCGAGGCCAGCCGCCGCGCCGGTAACACGCTGAGCAGCACCGGCGCCGGTCCGAAACCGACCGAAGGGGCTAGATCGGCGCCGGGTACGAGGCGATTATCTTCCCCGCAATGACCCCGAACGGCGTGCCCGTTCCGCCCGCTCGTGCGCAGGCGGCGCGCGACGTGGCGAAGGCGCTCACCAGCGCCCGCCACGTCGTGTTGACGACGCATGTCAACGCCGACGGCGACGGCGTCGGGAGTGAGATCGGGTTGTGGCACCTGCTGCGCGCCCGCGGTGTCTCGGTGAGCATCGCCAATCCCACTGAAATCCCCGAGCGTTTCCATTTCCTGATTCCCGATGGTGCCGATGCGAGCGACCATGCGGTGCGTGAGATCGAGCGCGCCGACCTCGTCGCGTCGCTCGACATCGGGGATCTCAGCCGGCTCGGCAACCTGGCGGCGGTGATCAACAAGCGGCAGCCGCCGCTCGTCTGCATCGATCACCATGTCGGCCCGGTGAAACTGCCCCCAGGCCCCTGTCTCATCGCGCCGGACGCGACCGCGACCGCGGAGCTGATCTTCGATCTCGCCAGCGTCGCGGCGTGGCCGCTGACGCCTGAAGTTGCGCAGGCCCTGTACGTCGGGTTGCTCACCGACACCGGTGGATTTCGCTTCTCCAACACGACCGCGCGAGCGCTGCGCGTTGCCGCCGCGCTGCTCGAACAGGGCGTCGACCCCGAGTCGATCTACGCGTCGGTCTACGCCAGCGCGCCCGAAGGCCGCGTGCGGCTCCTCGCCGAGGTGCTGCAGACGCTGGTGGTGGAGCCGGAGGTCGGTCTCGCGTGGGTGAGCGTGCCGCCGGACGCGCTGCGCCGCCACGAGGTCACGGCCGACGACCTCGATGGCATCGTCGAATTCCCGCGGTCGATCGCCGGCGTCCGCATGGCGCTCCTGTTCCGACACATCGGCAACGGCCGGATCAAGGTCTCATTCCGCTCGATGGGCGAGGTGGACGTCGCAGAGCTCGCCCACCAATTCGGCGGCGGCGGCCATCATCGCGCGGCGGGCGCGTCGCTGCCCGGGACCATGGCGGACGTGGAGGAGAAGGTGCTGAACGCCGCGCGCGCATTCCTCGCCATCGGGACGTCCGGGTGAGCGCACCGGCGCGCAAAACGGACATTGAGCAGACGCTGGGCGGGATTACCAGTCCCCGCCACGGCTCGGACCTCATGTCCGCCGGAATGGTGCGCGACATCACGGTCGATGCGGCGGGGGTCGTTACGTTCACCTTCGTGCTTACCCGCGAAGATCCGGGCTCGCTGGCGCGCCAGGCGCGCAAAGCGGTCGAGGGCGTTGCCGGTGTGACGGCGGTAAAGATGAACGTCGTCGATTCCGCCGACGGTGGGC
>WNFK01033312.1_pt1 | contig 28223 bp, 33 predicted proteins | sample 5400281 | NCBI WGS metagenome assembly WNFK01 (sample SAMN13153350, study PRJNA577476) | soil metagenome | isolation source: 20 cm soil on Douglas fir-dominated hillslope | place: USA:California | collected 2013-09-17
CCGGAGCGGAAGCGGCGCGCTGCTACCGCGCGCGACGACGATGGGCGCATGGCCTTGCGGCAGGAGCGCGACGACGCCCGCGGTCGAGCCGGTCACGGCCACCAGCCGGCGCAGAGCCTCTCGGAGCCCCTCCGTCACCGACGGCGCCGCGGAGATCGGCGCCAGCAGCTCGCGCGACGCTTGCCCGCTCTTCATGCCGGTGTGAGGAGCCGTCCGGGAAGGCTCCCGGTGTGCTCGCCGTCCTTGATGACGAAGCGCCCGTTGACGAGCACGTGCTCGATCCCCGATGGGTACTGGTGGGGCTCCTGGTACGTGGCGCGGTCGCCGACCCGGCGGGGGTCGAAGACCACGAGGTCGGCCCGCTTCCCGACTGCGATGACACCCCGGTCCTTGAGCCCGAGACGGCGCGCCGGAAGAGCCGTCATCTTGTGCACCGCCTGGGGCAGCGTCAACACGCGCTCCTCGCGCGCGTACTCGCCCAGGACACGCGGGAACGTGCCGTAGCTTCTCGGGTGCGGTTTGCCGCCAGCCGCGCCGCTAGGCGCGAGCGCCGAGCCGTCGGAGCCGATCATGACGGCCTCGTGCACGAGCGCGCGCCTGAGGTCCTGCTCGTCGAGCTGAAAGAGGATCATGGAGCCCTTCCCGCCCTCGGCGACGAGCAGCTCCAGCGCGGCGTCCACCGCGTCCACGCCGCGGCCGGCCGCGATCTCGGAGAGGCGCTTTCCCTCGGCGTCCCGGCGCTTGACGCAAGACGCGATCATCACGTTCTCCCACCCGATGCGATCGACGAGGCTCTGGCCGGTCGCCGGCGACTCGATGTCGCGGCGGATGCGCGCGCGGGAGTCGGGATCGGCGAGGCGCCCGAGCATGGCGTCGATCCCGCCCTCGAGCGCCCAGTCCGGCAGGAGCGCCCGCAGCATGGTGCTGGACGCAGTGTACGGGTAGACGTCGGCCATGACGTCGAGTCCCTCCGCGCGCGCGGCATCGACGAGCGCGAGCACATCGGCCACCTTACCCCAGTTCGGCCGCCCGGCCGCTTTAACATGACTGATCTGCACCGGGAGGTCGCCCTCGCGCCCGACGTGGATCGCCTCCTGAACGGCCTCCAGCAGGGTCGCCCCCTCCCCCCGGATGTGGCTCGCGTAGAAGCCGCGATGGCGTCCGGCGACGGCGGCGAGCGTGACGATCTCGTCGGTGGTGGCGTAGGAGCCGGGCGGATAGATCAGCCCGGTGGAGAGCCCCCAGGCACCGTCCTCGATGCCATCGGCGAGCAGCTTCTGCATGCGACGAAGCTCGGCCGGCGTCGGCTCGCGCCGCGCGAAGCCCATCGCCGCCACGCGCAGCGTGCCGTGGCCGATGAGCTGGATCACGTTGAGCGCGGTGCCGCTCGAATCGAACGCCCGGAGATAGTCGCCGACGGACCGCCAGCGAAAGTCCATGCCCGCCGGCACGTGGAGCGCGAACCCGCGCAGCTCCTCCAGGAACTCGTCGGAGACCGGGGCCGGCGAGAATCCGCAGTTGCCGACCACCTCGGTGGTCACGCCCTGCCTCACCTTCGACTCGGCGCGGCGATTTTCCCAGAGCCGCCAGTCCGAGTGCGAGTGCATGTCGATGAAGCCGGGCGCCAGGACCTTGCCCGACGCATGCAGGTTGCGACCCGCCGCCTCGCGGTGAAGGTCGCCGATCGCCTCGATGCGGTCGTCCTTGATGCCGACGTCCGTCCGGGCCCCGGGCCGCCCGGTGCCGTCGATGACCTGCGCGCCCTCGATCTTGAGGTCGAACACGGGTGGCTAGACGGACGGGGCCTGCGAGAACGCGAGCGCCCGCTCGCACCAGGCGGCAACACCGAGGAGGCGCGCCGACGCCCCCGCGGCCTGGACGAGCTGGATCGCGTGGGGAAGCCCCGACGCGGCGATCCCGCTGGGCAGCGAGATCGCGGGAACGCCCGCGTTGCTCCAGGGCGCGCAGAGGGAGCCGTCGCCGGTCGAGCCGAGCCCGGCCGGCGCCGGCGCCGGCGCGGTGGGAGACAAGAGCGCGTCGTGCGCCTCCAGGAGCGGCATCACGTCCTCCCGGAACGCGAGGCGAGCGCGGTTCGCGTTGACGTACGCCGTCGCGGGGTGACGCAATCCCGTCTCGATGAGACTCCGCATGTCCTTGCTGTAGTCGTCGGCGTGCCTGGCGAACGCGGGGGCGTGATAGGCCGCGGCCTCGACCTCGAGGACGGTCAGCCCCGCCGCGTGGATCCCGCGAAACGACGCGGGGAGCTCGACCTTCGACACCGTCGCGCCGGCGCGGACGAAGGCGTCGGCGACGGACTGGACGTGAGCCGCCACGTCCGGCGACGCGCGCTCCAGAAGCTCGGGGGCGAGGGCGATCCGCGGGGCGCTCACGGGTTGCGGGTCGAGAGCCCGGCCGGCGAGCACGGACATGGCGAGGGCCGCGTCGCCGACCGACCGGGTGAGCACGCCGACGTGGTCGAGCGACCACGCGAGCGGAATGACCCCCGCGACCGGCACGAGGCCGTGCGTGCCCTTGAAGCCGACGACGCCGCAGTACGCGGCCGGCCGCAGCACCGAGCCGACCGTCTGGGAGCCGATCGCCAGCGGCGCCATCCGCGCCGCCAGCGCGGCGGCCGAGCCGGCCGAGGACCCGCCGGGCGTGTGACCTTGATTCCACGGGTTCCGCGTCGGCGCCGGATCGCGATAGGCGAACTCCGTCGTCACGGTCTTGCCGAGGATGATCGCGCCCGCCGCCCGCAGGCGCGAGACCGCGGGCGCGTCGACGGCCGGGCGCGTGTGGGCGAACGGCTTTGCGCCGCCGGTCGTCGGCATTCCCGCGACGTCGACGATGTCCTTCACGCCCACGGGTACTCCGTGCAGAGGCCCGCGGAGCCGCCCGGCGCGAACCTCCGCCAGACGCTCGCGCGCGGTGGCGAGCGCGCCGTCTTGGTCGAGATGAGCCCACGCCCGGATGGCTCCGTCGAGCGCCCGGATGCGCGCGAGACATGCCTCGGTGAGCTCGACCGGGCTCACCGAGCCGGAGCGGACCGCGTCCGCCGCCTCACGAAGGCCGAGCGCGAAGAGGTCACCGGATGGCATCGAGGACCTCGGCCACGACCTCGAAGCGTCCGAACGAGGGCATCAGGTAGGCGCCGGCGTAGCGCTGGCGCACGGCCCGGACCAGTTCCTGCGCCATCTCGATCCCGGCGCGGAGCGCGCCGTCGCCGGCCTCGCGCAGACGCCGGCGGATGGGCTCGGGGATCGTGATGCCCGGGACCTCGTTGTGGAGGAAGTCAGCGTGACGCGCGCTGTGGAGCGGGAGGATACCGACCAGGACCGGCACGGGCGAGCCGCCGGCCTGCTCGAGGAAGCGGTCGAGCTCGGCGAGGTCGTACACCGGCTGGGTCTGCACCCAGCGGGCTCCCGCCTGCACCTTGCGGTGGAAGCGGTCGATCTCCCGGGCGACGTCCTCGGCCGCCGGGTTCAGGGCGGCGCCCACGTAGAACGAGGTCGGCTCGCCGATGCTGCTCCCGGTCGCGTCCTGTCCCTCGTTCATCCGGCGAAGGATCTCGATGAGACCGACGCCGTCGACGTCGAAGACGGCGGTGGCGTTGGAATAGTCGCCCGCGCGCGGCGGATCGCCGGTCATCGCCAGGATGTTGCGCACGTCGAGGGCGTGGGCGCCCAGCAGGTCTCCCTGGATGCCCATGAGGTTCCGGTCGCGACAGGTGAAGTGCATGTTGATGTCGAGTCCGGTCGCGTCCCGAACGAGGAGCGCGGTCGGCAGCACCGCCATGCGGACGCGCCCGAGCGAGCCGTCGTTGATGTCGACGATGTCCACGCCCCGCTCGCGCAGCAGCTTGGCGCCCTGGACGAGCTTCTCGACGGTGTGCCCGCGCGGCGGGTCGAGCTCCACGGTGACCAGGAACTCGCGGGCCGCGAGCTTGCGGCCGAGCACCGTTGGCGGACGGGCGACGCGAAGCCCGGGCTCCGCACCCGCTGCCACGGGGGTGACCGTCAGCGTCGGGCGCTTGGTCTCCGGACGCGCCGGCCGCCGCCGGTCGAGCACCACGCGCATCGCCGCGATGTGCTGGGGCGTCGTGCCGCAGCAGCCCCCGATGAGCCGGGCGCCCGCGTCGACCATGCGTCCGGCGTAGTCCGCCATGTAGGACGGCGACGACAGATAGATGAGACGCTCGCCGATGCGGCTCGGCAGCCCGGCGTTCGGCTGGATGCACAGCGGCAACGCCTGGATGGGGAGCGCGCGCATGGCTCGCGCGACTTCGGCCGCGGGGCGGCCGGTGAAGGTCGCGCCGTCGTCCGTGAACGCCATCTGCGCGACGATCGGCACGTCGGTGATGCCGCGGATTGCGCCGACCGCGAGCGCCAGCTCCTCGAGGTCGGAGAACGTTTCGATGATGAACGCGTCGACGCCGCCCTCGAGCAGCGCCTCGGCCTGCTCCTGAAACGCCGTCCGGGCCTCGTCGGCGGTCACGGTGCCGAGGGGCGCCAGGTACTTCCCGAGCGGGCCGATGGAGCCGAGGACGAAGACATCGCGTCCAGCGCTCTCACGCACGTCGCGGGCCAGGGCAACGCCGCGGCGGTTGATCTCGCGCACCTGCCCGTCCAGCCCGTGCGCCGCCAGCTTGAACCGGTTCGCGCCGAAGGTGTTCGTCTCGATGCAGTCGGCGCCGGCCGCGATATAGTCGGCGTGGATCGACTGGATCACCCGCGGATTGTTCAGGTTGAGGACGTCGAAGCAGGCGTCGACGGAGACGCCGCGCGCGTAGAGCAGGGTCCCCATGGCGCCGTCGCACAGCAGGGGGCCCGCACCGAGACGGCGGCTAAGCTCGTACGGCATGCGCGTCCCGCAGGGCGGCCAGGACGAGCGAGACGACCTGGTCGGCGCTGCGTCCCGTCGTGTCGATCGTGATGTGCGCCTGCCCGTAGTAGGGCCGGCGCGACCGATAGAGCTCCTCGATCTCGTCGCCGGACCGCCCGTCCAGCATGGGCCGGTTGCCGACCCGGAGGGCGCGCGCGAGCAGCTCGCGCACGTCGCCGTCGAGCCAGACCACGGTGCCGAGCTCGCGCAGGCGCTCCATCCGGCCCTCGCGGCACGGCAGGCCTCCTCCGGTCGCGATGACGTCGCCCGACTTCAGCGCCAGCGCGTCGAGCATTTCGGCCTCGAGCTGGCGGAATCGCTCCTCGCCCGCCTCGCGGAAGATCTCGGGGATCGAGCGGCCCTCGCTCGCGACGATCATGTCGTCGGTCTCGACGAAGCAGCGCCCGAGCCGGCGCGCCAGGAGCCGCCCGCACACCGACTTGCCGGCGCCCATGAATCCAACAATCACGACGTTGTCGCGCCGCATCCCCGCATCGTATCAGATCGTGGCGCGCGGCAAAACGCTACCGCGGGCCTGGAATGCTAGCGATGCACGGTCTTGTGGGCGGCCGTCCGGCGGTAGGCGCACTCGCGCATCCAGCATCGCGCGCACTGGCTGAAGTAGTGGTCGACCCGCGCGCCGGCACCGGCCGCGGCGAGGAGGGAGATCGACTTGACCGGGGTCATGAAGCACGCCTCGTTCAGCCTGACGCCGATCGCGTCGCCCGGGCACACGCCGAACAGCGCTCGCTGCTGGGCTACGTCCCAGCTGCCGTAGCCGGGGCTCACGCGGTTCGTGACCGGCAGCCCGAGGGGAATCGCCTCCTGGCACAGCAGATCGTTGACGTACTCGGCCAGGCTCTCGACGGCCCCCGACCCGACGCTGTCGAGCATGGAGGCGAGTGGCAGCTCGCGCGCCTCCCACAGCTCGGCGGCGCGCCGCTCGAGCTCGTCGCCGATCGTACACACGGCGGCCGCGATCCACTCGACCGGTCCCCACAGGCGGCCGACGTCGGGGATGGCCAGCGTGGCGTCGCCGGCCTCGATCGCGCCGGCGCTCTGGCGGCTCACCGGGAGCCAGCGCACGACGGCGCGCGGCGCCATGAGGCTTCGCCCCAGCGCGAGCGCCTCGTCGAAGAGCGCCCGCACGTCCGGGCCCGGAACGTCGGCCGATTTCTTGTAGCCCTGGAAGCGGAGCACCTCGGCCGGGTCGATGGCGAGCGGGAGCGCGGTGAGAACGCGCGGCGCCGTGGAAAGCAGCGCGCTCACCGCTTCGGGCGTCGGCCTCGGACGATCTCCGCGATGCGGCGGATGTGCTCGGGGTTGGACCCGCAGCACGCGCCCACGATGTTGCATCCGGCCTCGAGGAGCGCCGGATACTCGCGCGCCATCTCGTCCGGACCGAGCTCGTACGTGACGGTGTCGCCCGTGGTGACCGGCAGGCCGGCGTTCGGATAGGCGACGAGCGGGGCGTCGGTGGCCCCGCGCATCTCGCGGATGATCACGATGGCGCGGTCGCGACCTCCGCCGGGCTCTCTCCCCACATCGTCCGATCGCGGTCGTGGATATCCTCGTACTGGAAGAACATGGTGGCCATCACCGGAAGGTCCGCCACCGCCTTGCACGCGCGGATCGCCGCCGTGCACTCCTGCGGGAACATCATGGTCTCGACCGCGAACAGGTCGACCCCGCCCTCGGCCAGCGCGGCCGCCTGCTCCTGGAACGTCTCGATGTACTGTTCGTCGGTGACGCCCTCGTCGAGGGCGTAGTCGAGAGGTAGACGGCTGGTCGGGCCGATCGATCCCGCCACGTACCCCGACGGCGGCGCCGCCGCCCGCGCCAGCCGGGCGCCCTTCTCGTTCAGCTCGCGCGTGCGGTCCCCGATCTTGTACTCGTTGAGCTTGAGCCGGGTACCGCCGAAAGTGTTCGTCTCGACGATCTGGCTCCCGGCGCCGAAGTAGCCCGCGTGGATGCCCCGTACGACGTCGGCGTGCGTGTCGTTCCACAACTCGGGGCAGGCGCCGTTGTCGAGCCCCGCCGCGAACAGCATGGTACCGTAGCCGCCGTCGAACACGAGCGTCTCGCCGCCGCGGATCCGGTCGACGACCTCCCAGCCGCGCGCCCTCACGAGGCGACTTCCGCGGTGGCCCCGACCAGGGCCTTGGCCTTCACGACTGCCAGCGTGGAGTCCCTGGCGTATCCGTCGGCGCCGATCTCGTCGGCGAACGCCTGGCTGACCGGCGCGCCGCCCACCATGACCTTGACCCGCTCGCGAAGGCCGGCCTTGATCAAGGCGTCGATCGTGCGCTTCATGGCGGGCATGGTGGTGGTCATCAACGCCGAGATGCCGACGATGTTCGCGTTGTGCTCGCCGACGGCGTTGACGAACACCTCGGGCGCGACGTCGCGGCCGAGGTTCACGACCTTGAAGCCGGCCCCCTCGAGCATCATCGCGACCAGGTTCTTGCCGATGTCGTGCAGGTCGCCCTGCGCGGTGCCGATGACCACGATGCCGAGGTACTCACCGCCGCTCGCGGAGGCGGTGATGAGCGGCTTCAAGAGATCGAGCCCGGCATACATGGCGCGCGCCGACAGGAGCACCTGAGGGACGTAGTACTCGTTGCGGCGGAACTTCTCGCCGACGACGTCCATGCCCGGGATGAGGCCCTTGAAGATGAGCGCCTTCGGGTCGAGCGACAGATCGAGGCCCTCGCGCGTCTTGCGGGCGACGGTGTCCCTGTCGCCCAGAATCAACGCGCGCGCCATCGTGGGGTAGTCGAACGTCTCGTCGCCCATGCGCTCCCCGCCATCTTACAACGGCGTGTGCTAGTATCGCGACAGCATGAAGATTCGCGTGCTCGGCGCCTTCGGCGGCGAAGGTCTCGGGCATCGCCCGTCGGCCTTTCTCGTCAACGACAAGGTTCTCCTCGACGGCGGTAGCGTGAGCGGCGCGCTCACCATTCCGGACCAGCTTGCCGTCGAGCACGCGATCGTCTCGCACGCCCACCTGGACCACATTACCGGCCTCGTGTACCTCACCGAGACGCTCGCGTTCTGCGAGGTCGGGGCCGCGGTCACGATCGCCAGCATCGATCCGGTCATCACCACGCTCCGCGCCGGGGTCTTCAACGACACGCTCTGGCCCGACTTCAGCAGGATCCCCCACCCCGACATGCCCGTCGTGAAGTACCGGACGTTGATCGAGAACGCCGAGCAGCGGGTCGGCGATCTCTGGGTGACGCCTGTCGCCGTCAACCACACGGTGCCGGCCGCCGGGTTCATCGTGCACGACGGAACGGCCGGCGTCGTCTATTCCGGTGACACCGGGCCAACGGAGGCCCTCTGGCAGGCAGCCCGCGACGTCCGGGGTATTCGCGCCGTCATCCTCGAATGCGCGTTCCCGAACCGGCTCGGACCGCTCGGGCAGGTCGCCAAGCACATGACGCCCGCGCTCATCCGGCGCGAGATCGACAAGCTGCCGCCGGACATTCCGGTGTGGATCTTTCACGTGAAGCCGCAGTTTCACGAGGAGATTGCCGAGGAGCTGGCGCGCATCGACAACTCTCGCGTTTCGATTCTCGAGCAGGATCGCATCTACTCTATCTAGGTTCTCCGCGCGCATCGGGCGAGCGGGGGCGGTGGCTGGCGTGGGGGTCGAGACGACCACGCGGCCCGCGTCCGCTTCCCCCCGGTGGCTGGGCTCCATCCGGGCGCTCGACGCCCGTCGTCGCGCTTCGGGAACGGGTCCCTTCGACCCCCACGCCAACCGCCGCCCCCGCCCGCCCGATGCTCAACGCCGTCGCCCGGAGCGTTTCGATTCTCGCTGCGAGCATTCGCTAACCGAGGCGTCGTCGACGAGAACCGCCGTTTTCGTGAGAGCTGCTCAGGCGACGGGAGCAGGACGGCGGGCTGGGGCTGAGTCAGGCGTCGGGGACTAGGACTACGGTTTCGCTGGAGATTTCTACGCGGACCCGGTCGCCCAGGCGGAAGACGCGCTCTTCGCCTGCCGAGGGGAGCTCGACGCGTATCGGGACCCTCGTGCCGATCTCGATCTCGTAGAGGTGGCGGGAGCCCTCGAAGACGCGCAGCGCGACCCGGCCGGGAATGCCCGGGCCCCGCGCCATCGACGCCTCGGTCATGGACAGGGTCTCGGGACGCAGTACCAAGAGCCCGCGATCGCCGAGACGATAGGCGCCGCGGCCGGCGACGGGCACGCGGTCACCGTGCTCGGTCTCGACGACGACGCCGAGATCGCGGACCTCGACCACGCGCACCGGCAGAAAGCTCGCGGGTCCGAGCGCCTCGGCGGCCGCTCGGGTCTGCGGCTGATGGTAAAGCTCGGCGGGGTCGCCGACCTGAAGCACTCGACCGCCGTCGATGACCGCGAGGCGATCGGAGAGGGCCAGGGCGTCGGCCGCGTTACGAGTCGCGTGAATCGTCGTCACCGCCAGGTCGCGGTGCAGCTTCGCCAGCTCCAGGCGAAACGCCTTGCGCGCCGTCGGGTCGAGGTTGGCGAGCGGCTCGTCCAGGAGCAGGACGCGCGGCTCGATCGCGAGCGCGCGCGCCAGCGCCAGGCGGCGACGCTGCTCGAGGCTCAGGGCGCCGGGCTTGAGCGCTGTCGCGTCCGCGAGCCCGAGCCGCCCGAGCACCATCCCCACGCGGCGCTCGATCTCGTCCTTCGGCAGGCCCTGCTGGCGAAGGCCGTACGCGACGTGATCCCGCGCGCGCATGTGCGGCCAGAGCGCGCCATCCTGAAAGACGTAGCCGACGCCGCGCAGGCGCGGCGGCACCGTGGAGATGTCCTGGCCGTCGACCAGGACGTGCCCGTGGGTGATGGGCAGAAAGCCGGCGATCGCGCGCAGGACGTCGGACTTGCCCGATTTCGGCGGCCCCAGGAAGGTGAAGAACTCGCCGTAGCGGACGTGCACCGAGACTCCGTGCACGCCGGGAGCCGCGCCGCCCCGGGTGTCGAGCCCCTCGAGGCGAATGTCGACCAGCGGCCGCGAGACGGTGCTCATGGTGCCGTCCGGACCTCGCGCAGCCTCACGAGCGGCACACACGCCAGACCGATCGCCGCCAGGAGGACGTACACGGCCCCCGGCGAGGACCACGTGAGCAGCGTGGTCGCCACCACCGGCCCGAGAAAGCCGGCGCCGATGCGCGCGGAGTTAATGACGCCGATCGCGGCGCCTCCGGCGTGCTGGGCTACGCGCGCGACCACGAGCGGAAACACCGGCGCGATCGACAGGACCTGAAGGAAGCGCAGGCCGCCGTAGACCCACACCGAGCTCGACGCGGCGAAGGCCGCCAAGCAGATCGACGAGGTGACCAGGAGCGCGGCCACGAGCCTCCGCTCGGGGAAGAGATCGGCCAGACGCGGCACGGCCATCGCTCCGAGCGCGGCGGCCACACCCGACACGAAGATCAGCATGCCGCCGACCTCGAGGTGGCGGCTCGCCTCGACGTCGAACCCCGTCAGCACGTGCGGCAGGATCGAGGTGAAGAAGAAGATCTGGATCGAGCCGCCGAGGACGATCAGCGTGACCGCGGCGACCTCGCGGCGCCGGACCGGCCGCGCCGCCGCGATCGCCGTCACGGGCCCCGGCGGGCGCGGAACGCCCCAGTGGACGATCGCGGCGCAGCCGAGCAGGACCGCACCGCCCAGCACGAAGGAGCCGCGAATACCCAGGCGGGCCGCCGCGATCGCGCCGACGAGCGGCCCGATGACCTGCCCGACCGTCATCGACGACTGCAAGGCGGCGATCCGCCGCCGCACCGCGTCGGTGTCCGGAAGGCGCCCGGCCATTATGAAGGCGAGGGTCGACGCCGCGCCCATCGCGCCGAGGATCAAGCGCGCGAAGAAGAGCTCGGGCAAGGTGGTCGCGAGCGCCATCACGAAGAAGCCGACGCCCTGGAGCGCCTCGACCGCCACGTAGCAGGCCTTCGGGTCGCCGCGGGCGGCGTATCGGCCCCAGACCGGCGCCGTCACCACCGTCACCAGCGAGGTGATGCCGAGGATCCAGCCCGTCCACCGGAGCGTGGCGGCCGGATCCAGCGGGCTGATGCGCTGGATGTGAAACGGCAGGCTCACGAAGACGAACGACCAGGCGAACGAGCCGAAGAACATCGTCACGGAGAGGAGGTGAGGCCCGGCCAGCCTCAACGCGGACTCACGCCTGACTCGGACGCCTCATCTCGGCGACTTGAGCACGCAGAAGCCCTGCGCTTCGATGCCGAGGGCGACGTTGAACTTCGAGCGGAAGTTCTCGAGGGCCACGGCGGCCGTCAGCTCGACCACCTGGGCCTCGCTGAAGTGCGACCGCACCCGGGCGAAGAGCTCGTCGCTCACTCGCCGATCGCTGAAGGTCATCGCCTCGGCGAACTCGATCGCCGCGCGCTCGCCTTCGCTGAAGAGCTCGCTCGACGCGGCGTTGGTGACCTCGGCGATCTTCGTCTCCGACGCGCCCGCCTGCATCCCCCGGGATGCATTGATGTCGATTCAGAACGGACACCCGTTGATCAGCGCCACGCGCAGGTAGATCAGGGCGAGCAGCTGCGGCGGCAACAGCCCGGAGCGCTCGACGGCGGCGCCGAGCTGCTTGGCGGCCTTCATGATGCCGGGCGTGTGGGCCTGGATTCGTGTCGTGTTCAGCACGAACCCGAAGGTGTCGGTCTCCTTCGCGAAGGTCTCCTTGAGGATCGGATCCAGCCCGGGGTCGTTGACCTCGCTGACGCGTGGCATGCCGCGATTATACCCTCGGCGCGCTCACGGCCGCGCACCCGGCGAGCGCGTGAGCGCTTCCTCGATCGCCGGCAACGCGTCGAGCAGGACGCTGCCCACGATCTCGAGGCTCCGCGCCGACACCTTGTCGAGCGTGTCCTCGGCGGTGTGCCAGGGCGGGTAGTCGAAGTCGATCAGCAGTGCCGCCGGCACGCCCACGCGCAAGAACGGCGCGTGGTCGTCCTCGACCGGCAGCACATCGTTCAGGAAGCTCGCCTGGTAGCCGAGTCGTGCGGCGCTGGCCCAGAGGATGTCGGTCAGCCACGGCGTGGACGCGGCCTCGCGGCGGATGCCGAGATCCCGGTCGCCGATCATGTCGGCCACGATCATGGCGCGCGGCAGTCGTCGTGCCTTGTCGAGATCGGCCGCCATGCGTCGAGATCCGTAGAGGCTGTCGAGGGGCGTCCACGACTCACGCGCCTCCTCGCCGTCGAACCACGCGATCCAGTACGTATACTCGTGCGGCCGCTCGCGAAGGCGACGGGCCAGCTCGATCAGGAGCGCGGCGCTCGAGCCACCGTCGTTGGCGCCCACGAACTTGAACTCGCGGAACCACTTGGTGTCGTAGTGCCCGGCGATGAGGATCACGTCGGGGCGGCGTCCCGGCAAAACGGCGACGATGTTGGCCATCGGCAGGCGGCCGTGGGGCGTGTCGGCGTCGAACGGCTCCACGCGCACGGTCACGCCGGCCGTCCGCAGCGCGTCGACGATGTACTGGCGCGCCCGGACGCCGCCCGCCGATCCGGCCGTGCGCGGGCCGATGGTCACGAGCCGCTCCACGTGGCGCAGCGCCGCCGCGCCGTCGAACGTCGCCGCGGCTCGTCGCTCCTGCGCGGCGAGCGGCGCGAGCCCGGCCAGGAGCATCGCGGCCAGCGCCAGCCCCGCGCCCTTCAGCTTCATTCGGGCTTCGTTCCGACGGCGCCGTAGTAGTTCAGCGTCATGACGAAGGCACCCTCCGCGACGACCTCGGTGAACCCGTCCAGCCAGCGCGTGGCCGCCGGCGCATCGACGATGCCGAAGCGCAGGGCGCGCTCGGCGCGGCGCTCGAGGAAGGTCTTGGTCCACGGCTCGAGCGTGGTGTCCTGGTAAACGTCGGTCAGCAGGCGCACGCCGTCGAGACCCGCGCGACGCAGGAGGCCCGGGAGGCGGCGGCCACTGTGCGGCTCGGGATAGATGTGCTCGGCCACCCCCTGCATGATCCGCTCGGTCAGCTCGCGGTCGGGATGGGTCAGCGCCACCACGCCGAAGTCCTGATCCTGAAGTCCGACGCGCCCGCCCGGCCGCGTCACTCGCGCCATCTCCTGCGCGATCCTGAGCGGGTCGGCGACGTGGAGAATGACCGTGATGGCGAGCGCGGCGTCGAATCGATTGGCGGCGAACGGCAGCTGCGCGCCGTTGCCGAGCCGGAGCGCGACGCGGGACCGGCGCGCGGCCTCGCGGCAGAGCTGACGCGCGCGGGCCAGGAGGAGCCGGCTCGGGTCGATGCCCACGACCTCGCCGCGGCGGCCGACGAGCGCGGCCAGGTCGCGAACGACCACCCCGGTGCCGCAGCCGACCTCCAGCACGCGATCGCCGGGCCCGACCGGGACGAATCTCAGGAAGCGCCGGCGCAGCCGGGCCTGGGTCGGCGTGCGCCCGCGCGCCTCGAGCCCGGCCGCCATCTCCTCCACGTTCGCCTGGGCATCGGCGTCGCGCCAGGGATCGGGAGGACGGCGAGGCGTGCTCGCGCGGCTCGCCGGAGCGGCCGTCCCCGAGCGGTGAGATCTCACGCGGGGAGGATCAGCGGCCCATGTCGAGGCGGGCGCACTGCTCGCTGCAGAAGTAGCGTACGCCGTCGGCGGTCGTGCGGCGGACCGCACGCGATTTCACGATGTACGTCTGGCACACCGGGTCCTTGACGAGCTCGTCACCGACGGTAGTCGGCAGGGGCCGCGCGGGCAGGCGAAGCCGACGCAGGGTGGGGAGCAGAATCATGACCGCGACGACCGCGAAGATGAGAAACGGCAGCAGCCGCATGAGACTCAGCGATCGGGCTTGATCGACACCGCCCGGAGAAACTCCTTGTCCTGGGTGGTCAGCTCCGACGAGATGGTGACGCCCTTCTTGCTGCCGGCGAAGAAGATTCCGGTATCGGCGCCGCGCCTGAGAATCTCCTGGACCGCGTCACGCGCCGCATCGGCGGCGGCCAGAGACACTTCGACCGTCTGCAAGAGCTTCTTGAGGAGCGCGTCGATCTGGCGTTCCCGAGCCATCGCGCCTCCTACGATATCATAGGGCCGTGAACGCAGCCTGGACCCGCCTGTCGTCGTCTGCCCGTTACGCGCGCGGCAAGCTGACGCTGCGCGAGGATGCGTGGCGCCTGCCGGACGGCCAAGAGGTCGTCTATCCGGTTCTCGCCGTAGGCGTCACGGTCGGCGTGCTTGCCTTCGTCGACGCCGCCCGGGTGCTGCTGATCGCGCAATACCGACACCTGCAGGGCGCGGTCTCGTGGGAGCTGCCGGGAGGCGGCGCGCAGGCCGGCGAGGATCCGGTGACGGCGGCCCAGCGCGAGCTGCGCGAGGAGGGCGGCTACCGCGCCGAGCGCTTCGCCTTCTTGACGCGCTTCTACCCGTCCAACGCCTATCTCGACGAGGTCGCGCACTGCTACGCGGCGTACGGGCTGACGCCCGACCCCCTCCCCGCCGACGACGACGAGTTCATCGAGCGCCGGGTTGTCCCGCTCGCGGAAGCGGTGCGCATGGCCCTCGACGGCGAGATCACCGAGTCGGTCTCGAAGATGACGCTGCTGCAGTATATCGCCCGACCGCCCGAGCGGTCGTAAACGACGGCTCTCAGGCCAGCGCCTGGTCGAGGTCGTCGATCAGGTCGTCCGGATGCTCGAGGCCGATCGACAGCCGCAGGAGATTCTCCGGAGTGCGCGTGCCCGGGCCCTCGATCGAAGCGCGATGCTCGACGAGGCTCTCGGTTCCCCCGAAGCTCGTCGCCCGCGTGAAGACGCGGAGCTTCGCCGCGACTTCCATCGCGCGCGCCGCGTCGCCGCGCACCTGCATCGAGAGCATCCCGCCGAACGCTGCCATTTGACGGCGCGCGACGTCGTGGGCCGGATGCGTCGGGAGCCCGGGGTAATGGACCGCCTCGACGCGTGGGTGGCCGTGCAGGAACGTGGCGACCCGCAGCGCGTTGTCCGAGTGGGCGCGCACCCGGTACGGCAGCGTGCGGATGCCGCGGCGAACGAGCCAGCAGTCGAACGGCGACGGCACGGCGCCGCCCGAGGCCTGGATCGCGCGGATACGCTCGAAGACGGCGTCGCGAGTCCGGGTCACGACGGCGCCGCCGAGCACGTCGCCGTGGCCGCCCAGGTACTTCGTCGTCGCGTGCAGCACGAGGTCGGCGCCGAGCTCGAGGGGCGCCTGGAGCACCGGCGTGGCCGTGGTGTTGTCGCACACGTAGAGCGCGCCGGCGCGCCGGGCGATCTCGCCGATCGCCGCGATGTCGGTCACCTTCCACAGCGGGTTCGACGGCGTCTCCACCCAGACGAGCCGCGTGTCCGTCCGGATGGCCGCCCGCGCGGCCGCCGCGTCGGTCATGTCGACGAAGGTGGTGTCGAGCTTCCACCGGGCGAACGTCTCGCGCAGGAGGCGCGAGGTCCCGTGATAGGCGTCCATCGGCGCGACGACGTGGTTCCCGGGCTCGAGCGCGAGCAGGATCGCGGCGGTGGCGGCCGACGCCGACGCGAAAGCCGCGGCGTCCTCACCGCCCTCGAGGGCGGCCAGGCATTCCTCGAGCGCGGCGCGGTTCGGATTGCTGTTGCGCGAGTACAGGAACCCGCGCGGATACGCGCCGTCGGCGTCGCGCTCGAAGGTCGTCGACGGATGGATGGCGGGGGTGACGGCGCCGGTCCCGGGATCGACGCGCGTTCCGGCGTGGACGGCGACCGTCTCGATCCGCCGCGCGTTCATCCGGCGGTAAAGCCGCCGTCCACCACCAGCTCCGCGCCGGTCATGAACGAGGATTCGTCGCTGGCGAGGAACAGCGCGACGTAGGCGATCTCACGCGGCTGGGCGATGCGGCCGAGCGGAATGCCGGTCTCGAACTCCTTGCGGATCGCCTCGGTGAGATACGGCGCCTGCAGCGGCGTGTCGACAATGCCCCGCCGCGGTGTAGGCATCCTGGGCCCGCGTGAAGCCGGCGAGCGCCGAGACCGAGCCCATGTTGATGATGGAGCCGCCGCCGCCGCGCCGCAGGTGCGGGATGCCGTGCTTGGTCACCCAGAACACCGACTTGAGGTTGATCGCCATCACGCGGTCCCACCAGCGCTCGTCGGTCTCGAGCACCGAGCGGTCCCGGTCCTTCCACAGCACGCCGGCGTTGTTGTGGAGCACGTGCAGCGCGCCGAAGCGCCGCACGCCCTCGTCGACCATGCGCTGCACGTCGGCCTCGAGCGCGACGTCGCCGACGACGGCGAGAGCCTCGCCACCGGCCTTGCCGATCCGCGCGGCCGTCTCCTTCGCCGCGGGGGCGTCGATGTCGGCCACCACGACGCGCGCCCCTTCCTCGGCGAAGAGCATCGCCGTCTCGCGCCCCATGCCCATGCCGCCGCCGGTGATCAGCGCGACCTTTCCGGCCAGGCGTCCGCTCATCAGATCCTCTCGAAGTTGCGCGCCAGCTCCCAGTCGGTGACGACCTGGTCGAAGGCCCCTTGCTCGAGACGCGCGGTGTGCAGGTAGTGCTCGACCACCCGGTCGCCGAACGCCGCCCGCGCCACCTTCGAGCGCTCGAGCTCGGCGATCGCCTCGCGGAGGGTCTTGGGCACCTGGGGAAGCGTCGCGTCCGCGTACGCGTTGCCCTCGTAGAGCTTCGGCGCCTTCAGCCCGCTCGCGACGCCGTGGAGCCCGGCGGCGATCGTCGCGGCGAAGGCGAGATAGGGATTGGCGTCGGCGCCGGGAATGCGGTTCTCGACGCGGAAGCCGCCCCCTTCACCGCACAGCCGGAAACCGCACGTCCGGTTGTCCCACCCCGCCACGATGCGCGTGGGCGCGAACGACCCGGACTGATAGCGCTTGTAGGAGTTCACGCCCGGCGCGTAGAAGTACGCGAGCTCGCGCGCCATCGCGAGCTGGCCGGCCAGCCACTGTCCGAACAAGGTCGTGCTCGTGGTCCGGGATCCCTTGCCGCCGGCGGCGAACAGGGGCTTGCGGCCCGTCTTGTCCCAGAGCGACGAGTGCAGATGGAACGACGAGCCGGCCGCGGCCATGTCGTACTTGGCCATGAACGTGATGGCCGACCCGTGCTGGTACGCGATCTCCTTCGCGCCGTGCTTGTAGAGCGCGGTCCGGTCCGCCATCTCGAGCGCTTCGGCGTAGCGGAGGTTGATCTCCTCCTGGCCGCGCCCCCACTCCCCCTTCGAGGTTTCGACCGGGACGTCCGCGCCCTCCATGCCGTTGCGGATCGCGCGGATGAGCGGCTCCTCCTTCGAGGTCTGCAAGATGTGGTAGTCCTCGAGGTAGCCCGACACCGGCGTCAGGTCGTGGTGTCGCTTGCGGCGCGCCTCCTCGAAGGACTCCTTGAAGCAGTAGAGCTCGAGCTCGGCGGCGGTCTTGACGACGTAGCCCAGCGACGCCGCGCGCTCGATCTGCCGCTTGAGGATCCACCGCGGCGCCTCCTCGATCGGCTCGCCCTCCTCGGTGTAAACGTCGCAGAAGACCAGCGCGGTCTTCGGCAGCCACGGAATGAGCCGCAGCGTCGCCAGGTCGGGGACCAGCTTCATGTCCCCGTACCCGCGCTCCCACGAGGTAAGCTTGAAGCCCGGCAGCGGCTCCATCTCCATGTCGACGGTGAAGAGGTAGATGCAGGCGTGGGCGCCGTCGTCCACGACGTGATCGAGGAAGTAGCTTGTGTCGACGTCGCCCTTCTGGACGAGCTGCTCGAGCTGCTTGCGACCGAGTCGGCCCGGCATGGCGCGGATAGTAGCGTACCCGCCGGGGCTGTGTCATCCTGCCGGGCGTGACGTCGTCGTCGCGCCGCACGATCGTCGCGTGGACGCTGTACGACTTCGCCAACTCCGCATTCGCCGCGATCGTCCTCGCGACCGTCTACCCCGCCTACTACGCGAATCTCGTCGTCGGCAACGCGACGGGGCGCGGCGATTTTCTGTGGGGCGCGGCCATCTCGACCGCCATGGTCATCGGCGCGCTCACCTCGCCGCTGCTCGGCGGCGTCGCCGACCACGCCGGTACCCGCAAGCGCTTCTTCGTCGGCTTCACGGTCGTCTGCGTGGCCGCGACCGCCCTCATGGCGACCGTTCAGCCGGGCATGGTCCTCTGGGGCTGGGTGCTCGCGGTGGCGGGCGTCGTCACGTACGAGGCGGCGACGGTCTATTACAACTCGTACCTCCCGCGCATTGCGCCGCCCGAGCAGCTCGGGCGGGTCTCGGCCGCGGGGTTCGCCGTCGGCTACGCCGGATCGCTCGTCGCGTTCGTGGCCGCCTATCCGTTCGCGGTCGTCGACGCGTTCTGGGGCTGCTTCCTCTCCGCCGCCGCCCTCTTCGCGGTCATGTCGGTACCGTCGTTCATCGTGCTTCCCGCCGACCAGCGTCATCCCATGCCGATCGGCGTCGCCGCCGCCCGGGGCGCGCGAGTCACTCTCGCCACGCTCCGCGAGATCCTCACGGCCCCGGAGCGGGTTCACATGCGCCGCTTCCTCGGCTCGTACCTGATCTACGAGGACGGCGTGAACACGGTCGTGACCTTCGCCGGCGTCTTCGCGGCCAAGACCCTCGGCTTTTCCTTCACGGAGATCATTCTCCTGTTCATGCTGGTCCAGATCTCGGCGCTCGTCGGCTCGGCGGTGTGGGCGCGCCCCACCGACGCGCGCGGCCCTCGATTCGTGGTGCGGGTGACGCTGGTGCAGTGGGCGGTGGTCACCGTGCTCGCCTTCTTCGTCCAGGTCAAGTGGCACTTCTGGATCGTCGCGGTGCTCGCCGGCACCGGGCTCGGCGCCGTGCAGGCGGCGAGCCGCACCTTCATGGCGACGCTCGTCCCACGCGAGCGCGAGGCCGAGTTCTTCGGCTTCTACGCGCTCGTGGGCAAGACCGGCGCGGTGCTCGGGCCGGTGGTGTTCGGCCTCGTGTCGTGGCTCCTCTCGGGCAACCAGCGCGCGGCGATCGTCGCGGTCGGCCTCTTCTTCGTCGTCGGCTTCCTGCTCCTGGGTCGGGTCGGCGCCGGCGGCCCGACCACGCGATCGAGCGAGGTCCCTGCCCGCTCGGCTAGTGGATGACGACGGGCGGGAGCATCAGGACGAGCAGGACGAGACAGACAACGCCGACCAGCCGCCGGCCCGGCGAGAGCGGTGAGAGGTCGTCGAGGGGCGGCGTGTGATGGAAGCCCACCAGGAACGAGATCAGGCCCGCCCACACGAACCAGTTCAGCGACGACGCCAGCGCCGCGAATGCATCGCCTCCGGTAGCCCGGAAGTTCCACAAGAACGAGCCGACGCCGAAGAGGAGCAACGCCGAGACCGTCGCCTTGCCGATGGCACGATGGTAGCGGCCGAAGAGCGCGTAGGCGATCCGCCCGCCGTCGAGCTGGCCCACCGGGAACAGGTTCAGCGCCGTCACCAGAAAGCCGGCCCACGCGGCATCGGCCATCGGGTGCGTGAAGAGCATGTACCCCGGCGGGATCGGTCCGAATCGCAGGTAAGCGAGGGTCCACGTGAGCGCCGAATCGCCGAACGCCGTGTAGCCGCCGGGCGGCATGGGCACGACGCTCGACCACGCTAGCCCCAGGAAGATCGCTGGGAACGCGACGGCCAGGCCGGCGAGCGGACCGGCGGCGGCGATGTCGAAGAGCGAGTTCCGGTCGCGCGCCGGCGAACGCATCAGGATGATCGCGCCGAGGGTGCCGAACCCGATGGGCGCCGGGATGAAGTACGGCAGGCTCACCGCCGCGCGGTAGTATCGCGCGGTCACGTAGTGGCCGAGCTCGTGGACACTGAGAATCGCCATCAGCGTGAACGCGAACGGTAGCCCGGCCAGGAACCGGGCGGCCGACGACGATGCGCGAAGGGCGTCGAACGTCGGCGACCCGGCGAACGAGAGTCCCGCGACGAGCGTCGACAGGCACGTCACCACGAACAGGAGCACGTTCACGCCGATCCGTCGGGGCACGGCGGTCTCGGCAAGCGGCCACGCCTGCACCGCCACCGTGTCGCCCTCCTGGCGCAGGAACGGGGTGTAGCCGAAGGGCCGGAAGCGGTCGATCAAGAGCTCGAGCGCGCGCCGCGGATCGATCGTGAGCACGCCGCGGAACACGACAACGCTGCCGCGCACCTGCCGGTCGCGCACGACCAGGACGTCCTCGACGTTCCGGCGCAGCTGCTCCTCGGTGACGAGCACGTCTTCCGGCGGCGGCACAGCCGGCCGGCGACGCGGGCGAGCGGGCCACAAGCGCATGATCTCAGGCTACCACGCGATCATGTGCTCGATCGCGGCTCGCACGGCGTCCAGCCCGCCCTCCAGGTAGGTCGCGCCCGGCAACGCCTCGAGCGCCGTCGCGAGGATCGATTCGCGCGCGCGCCCTCCGGACTGGTCCTCTCCGCGACCGAGCCGCAGGAGCGGCGGCAGCTCGAGCTCGAGCGCGAAGCGCGCGAGGCGAGCGCCGGCGATCAGCTCGGCCCGCCGGGGCGTCAGGACACCGACCGGCGCGTCCGGATCGGTCGCGATGACGTGCTCGGCGACGACGAGCCCCAGCACCGCGTCGCCGAGGAACGCGAGCCGGTCGTGAGCGGCCGCCGGCGGGTGTTCGTGGGCGTACGAGGTATGCGTGAGGGCGCGCTCGAGCAAGGCCGGATCGAGAAACCGGTAGCCGAGCCGCCGCTCGAGCCCGGCGACCCGGAGGGGATCCACCTACCCGACGTAGCTTCGAAAGGCGAGCGTGGCGTTCGTGCCGCCGAAGCCGAACGCGTTCGACAGGGCCGCCTCGACGTCGTGCTTGCGGGCCTGGTTCGGCACGTAGTCGAGATCGCACTCGGGATCCAACGTCTCGTAGTTGATGGTCGGGGGCAGGACCCCGTGATGGAGCGCCAGCGCGGTCGCGATGGCCTCGACCCCGCCGGCGGCGCCGAGCATGTGCCCGGTCATCGACTTGGTCGACGACACGGCGAGGCGGCGCGCGTGGTCGCCGAACACCCGCTTGATGGCGAGCGTCTCGAACTTGTCGTTGTACGGGGTCGACGTCCCGTGGGCGTTGATGTACCCGATCGCCGAGACGTCCAGCCCGCCGTCGCGCAACGCGGCGGCCATGGCCCGCGCCGCCCCGTCGCCCTCCGGATCAGGCGCCGTCAGGTGGTGGGCGTCACTGGTCTGCCCGTAGCCGACGATCTCGGCATAGATGCGCGCATCGCGAGCGCGCGCGTGGTCGAGCGACTCGAGGATCACCAGACCGGCGCCCTCCCCGCACACGAAGCCGTCACGGTTCGCGTCGAACGGGCGCATGGCCTTCGTCGGATCGTCGTTGCGGGTGGACATGGCCTTCATCGAGCAGAAGCCCGCGATCGTCAGCGGGATCACGATGGCCTCCGAGCCGCCGGCGATCATCACGTCGGCGTCGTGGTTGCCGGTGGCGCACGCCGTCACCACCGCGGAGTTCGGGCCCTTGGCGCCGAAGCGCATCGACACGAGCCCGGACGCCATGTTGATGATCATCATCGGAATGAAGAAGGGCGAGACGCGGTCGGGTCCCTTGTCGAGCAGCGTCTTGTGCGTGTCGAGGAGCGTCGAGATCCCCCCGATCCCGGAGCCGATGAGGACCCCGAACCGCGTGCCGTCGACCTTCTCGGTGTCGAGCGCGGCGTCCTGCACGGCCATGACCGCGCACGCCATGGCGTACTGCAGGAACGGATCCAGCCGGCGCGCGTCCTTCTTGTCGACGAACGCCAGCGGGTCGAAGTTCTTGATCTCGCCGGCGATGCGGGTCGGATAGTCGGTGGCGTCGAACTTGGTGATCGGCCCCACGCCCGAGCGCCCCTGCAGCAGCGCGGACCAGAATTCGTCCGCGGTGTTGCCGATCGGCGTGAGGGCGCCGAGCCCGGTGAGGACGACCCGTCGCGTGCTCACCGCTCTACGAGTTGTCCTTGATGTACTGGATCGCGTCGCCGACGGTCACGATCTTCTCGGCGTCCTCGTCCGGGATCTGGATGTCGAAATGCTCCTCGAGGGCCATGACGAGCTCCACCGTGTCGAGCGAGTCGGCTCCCAGGTCTTCGATGAACTTCGCCGTGGGGGTGACGTCGTCCTCCTCCACCCCGAGCTGCTCTACGATGATCTCCTTCACCTTCTCATCGACTGACTTCGCCATGAACCCGTCTCCTCCACGGATAAGGATGAGCTACATGTACAGGCCGCCGTTGACGTGAAAGACCTGGCCGGTGATGTACGTCGCGCCGTCCCCGGCCAGGAATCGCACCATCTCGGCAACCTCGCGGGCAGTCCCGCTGCGTTTGAGCGGCACCTGGGAGAGCAGGGCCTCGCGCGCTGTCGCGGGAAGTGTCGCGGTCATGTCGGTCTCGATCAGGCCCGGCGCCACCGCGTTCACGAGAATCGACCAGTGGGCGAGCTCACGCGCCGAGGCCTTCGTGAAGCCGATGAGCCCCGCCTTGGCCGCCGAGTAGTTCGTCTGGCCGGCATTTCCCATGGCGCCCGCGGTCGATGAGATGTTGATGATGCGCCCGCCCCGCTTCCCCCGGACCAGCGCCTTGGTGACCGCGCGCGTCATCAGGAACGCGGCGCGGAGGTTCACGTCCATCACGCGGTCCCAGTCTTCGTCTTTCATGCGGACGAGCAACTCGTCGTGCGTCATGCCCGCATTGTTGACGAGGATGTCGATGCGCCCAAAGTGCTGTCGGGCCGCGTTCACGAGCCGCTCGCAGTCTTCCCGGCTCGCGGCTTCGGCGACGATGCCGAGCGCGGCGGCGCCCTGCGCTTCCAGCTCTCGCACCGCGCCCTGCAGGCGGTCGGCGTCGCGACCCGAGACTACCACGGCCGCGCCGTCTTCGGCCAGCCGCGCGCCAATCTCGGCCCCGATTCCGCGGCTGCCGCCGGTGACGATGGCCACCTTGCCGTCGAGCGGACCCTTCATCGGCGTGCCGCCCCGGGCGCGGCGGCCCCCGCGCCGCCGACGGCCGCCAGCGTCTTGTCCAGGCCCGCCGGATCCTCCACCGAGTGCCCGCGCGCGTCGGTGATGATGCGTCGCAGCAGGCCCGTCAGCACGCGGCCGGGCCCGACCTCGACGAAGGTGGTGGCGCCCGCCTCGGCGAGCCGGCGAACGCCGTCGTTCCACCGGACCGGGCTGGCGACCTGGCGGAGCAGGAACGGCCGCACGTCCGCGGCCGTTCGCGTCACGCCCGCGTCGACGTTGCGGACGACGGGCAGCTTGGGGTCGGCGATCTGGGCGGCGTCGAGCTCGCGGGCGAGCCGCGCGCCGGCCGGCGTCATGAGCGAGCAGTGGAAGGGCGCGCTCACCGGCAGCATCACGCTCATCCGGCCGCCGCGTTCCTTGGCCAGCGCCACGCCGCGCTCGACCGCGGCGCGATGCCCGGCGATGACGATCTGCATGGACGAGTTCACGTTCGCGACCTCGACCACGTCGCCCTGGGCCGCGTCGGCGCACACCTGCTCGACCGCCGGCAGCTCGAGCCCCATGATCGCGGCCATCGCGCCGGTGCCGACGGGGACGGCCTCCTGCATGAACTCACCCCGCTTGCGCACGATCCGCACCGCGTCGGCGAACCGCAGCGCGCCGGCGACGACCAGCGCGGTGTATTCGCCGAGGCTGTGCCCTGCCGCGAAGGCCGGCCGCAAGCCTCGCTCGGCGCAGGCGGCGGCCGCCGCCACCGACGCGGTCAGCACCGCGGGCTGGGTGTTGGCCGTCAGCGCCAGCTCGGCCTCGGGCCCGTCGAACACGAGGCGGGCGAGGTCGAAGCCCAGCGCCTCGTTGGCCTCCTCGAATACCGCCTTGGCGCCGGGGACCGTCTCGTAGAAGCCCTTGCCCATCCCGACCGCCTGCGAGCCCTGGCCGGGGAAAAGGAACGCGATGGTCATCGGCGCGTGGTCACCACCGCATGAGGGCGGCGCCCCAGGCGAAGCCTCCGCCGAAGGCGACCAGCAGGACGAGGTCGCCGCGCTTCAGGCGGCCGGCGGCGATGGCCTCCTCGAGCGCGACGTAGACCGACGCGGCGCCGGTGTTGCCGTAGCGGTCGACGTTGACGAACACGCGGTCCATCGGCAGGTTCACCCGCTTGGCGGCGGCCTCGATGATCCGGAGGTTCGCCTGATGCGGGATGAACAGGCTCACGTCGTCGGGGGTGAACCCGTTGCGCGCCAGGATGCGCTCGGCGCAGTCCACGAACAGCCGCACGGCCACCTTGAAGACCTCGTTGCCCTTCATCTTCGCGTAGTGCATCCGCGCTTCGACGGTCTCCTTCGTGGCCGGATGCCGCGAGCCGCCGCCGGGCATGTAGAGCAGCTCCCAGTACTGGCCGTCCGAGTAGAGATCGAAATCGAGGATCCCGCGCTCGTCGTCGGAGGGCTCGAGCACCGCCGCGCCGGCGGCGTCGGCCAGCAGCACGCAGGTGCCGCGATCGGTGAAGTCCGTGATCTTCGAGAGGGTCTCGGCGCCGATGCAGAGCACGTGCTTGTACTTCCCGGTCTGGATGAACTGCGAGCCGATCGACAGGCTGTAGATCGAGCCCGCGCACGCCGCCAGCATGTCGACCGAGCCGGCACGCCGGCAGCCGAGCCGGTGCTGGACGATGTTGCCGACGGTCGGGAAGATCATGTCGGGCGTGGTGGTGCCCACGGCGATGAAGTCGACGTCCTCCGGCACCAGGTTGGCGCGCTCCAGCGCCTGCTGCGCGGCCTTCACCGCGAGGTCGGACGTCGCTTCCGTCTCGTCGGCGATGTGGCGCTGGCGGATGCCGCTGCGCTGCACGATCCACTCGTCGTTGGTCTCGACGATCTTCTCGAGATCGGCGTTGGTCAGGACCCGCTTGGGCGCGTAGGCGCCGACCCCGGTGATCCTCGCTCGCGTCATTCGCGTCCCCCTTCACGCCCACCGCGCGCCACCTCGGCCTCCAGCGCGGCCTTGATGTGCTCGTTCACGCCGGCGCTGGCCCACTCTTGAGCCACTCGCACAGCGTTCTTGATGGCCTTCACTGGTGAGGCACCGTGACAGATGATGGCGGCGCCGTCAATGCCGAGCAGCGGGGCGCCGCCCATCTCGGTGTAGTCGACGCGCCGGCGGAATCGCGCGAACGCCGGCATCGCCAGCTTGGCGCCGAGCTTCGAGCGCGCGTCCCGCGTGAGCTCTTCCTTGAGCATCGCGCCCAGCATGTCGGCGAGGCTCTCGGAGATCTTCAGCGCGACGTTGCCGGTGAAGCCGTCGGTGACGATGACGTCGCAGCGGCCGTTGTAGATGTCGCGGCCCTCCACGTTGCCCACGAAGTTCAGCGACGACTCGCGCAGCTCCGCGTACGCCTCCTTGGTGAGCTCGTTGCCCTTTCCTTCCTCTTCGCCGACCGAGAGGATCCCGACCCGCGGGCTATCGAGGCCCAGGATATCGCGCGCGTAGACGTGGCCCATGACCGCGAACTGCATCAGGTGCATGGCCTTGGGGTCCACGTTGGCGCCGGCATCGATCAGGATCGTGAACTTCTTGAGGTTCGGGAGCACCGCGGCGATCGCCGGCCGATCGATGCCGGGCAGGACGCCGATGACGAACATGGCGATCGCCATCGCGGCGCCGGTGTTGCCGGCGGAGATGAACGCGGCGGCCTTGCCTTCTTTGACCAGCTCGGCGGCCACGCGCATCGACGAGTCGCGCTTGCGTCGGAGCGCGTGCGACGGGCTCTCGGCCATACCCACCACCTGGGAGGCATGGTGGATCTCGAGCTCAACTCCCGAACGGCCGCGACCGAGCCCTCGACGACGACCCGCGGCCCGTGATCGCCTCCCATCGCGTCCACCGCGATCTTCATGATGGCGGCGTCGACCCGACTACGTCCCTTCGACGGCGACGATCTCCCGGCCCTTGTAGTACCCGCAGTGCGGGCAGACATGGTGCGGCAGCTTCGTCTCGCGACACTGCGGGCACACCGAGCGCGTCGGCGCGGCGAGCTTGTAGTGGGTGCGGCGCTTGCGGCCGCGCGTCTTCGAATGGCGTCGTTTCGGCAGAGGCATGCGATCTCTCCTAGCGCGGGAACCGCGCAGCCAGATTCTTGAGGGCCGCCAGACGCGGATCCGGCGCCCGCTGTTGGCAGTCACACTGAACCAGGTTCCGGTTGCCACCGCAAACCGGACAGAGCCCGAGACATCCCTCGCGACACAGGGGCTTCATGGGCAGCGCCAGCGACGTCTCGGTCTCGATGATGAGCCCAACGTCGATCTCGTCCTTGTCGTAGAAGTCGACGTCCAGGTCGTCGGGGGCGAGCTCGACGCTATCGGCCGTGGCCGGGCGCGGGATCAGCCGCACGTCCAGGGCGGCGGTCACCGCGACGACGGGCACGGGCTCGAGGCAGCGGCCGCACGCCTGCGACACCGCCGCGCTGAGCTCGCCGGTCACGAAGACCTCGACGCCGTCCCGCGCCAGGCGCAGCTCGACCCGCTCGAGCCGCCACGTCGGGTCTCGGTACACTGGCCCGAGCGCACCCACGTCGGTCACGCTCAGCCCCTCTGTCGGTATATCTGGAACCCGAACGATCATGAGAGGTAAACCTGTGTCAACAAACGAATTTTCACGCAAGCCGGGTCAGTATATCGACCGTTGAGGACGCAAGTCAAGGCATTTGACGACGTTTGACCCCTGTCAGGCCCTCTGCTAGGCTTCGACCATGTCAAACGTGTTCAAGACCGGAGTTCTCCTGGCCGTCCTGACGGCCATGCTCGTTCTCATCGGCGGCGCCATCGGCGGCCAGCAAGGGATGGTGATCGCGTTCGCCATCGCGCTGGTCATGAACTTCGTGAGCTACTGGTTCTCGGACAAGATGGTGCTGGCCGCGTACGGCGCCCAACCCATCGACGAGGCGGCAGCACCCCGGCTCTATGCGATCGTTCGCCGCCTGGCCACACGCGCCGGCATCCCGATGCCGCGCGTCTATCTGGTGCAGAGCGAGACGCCCAACGCCTTCGCGACCGGACGCAACCCCCAGCACGCCGTGGTGGCGGTGACCGAGGGGATCATGCGGATCCTCGACGAGGACGAGCTCGAGGGCGTGCTGGCCCACGAGCTCTCGCACGTGAAGAACCGGGACGTCCTCATCTCGACCATTGCCGCGACGCTCGCCGGCGCCATCACGTATCTCGCCCACATGGCCCAGTGGGCCGCCATGTTCGGCGGGCGCAGCCGGGACGACGACGAGGGCGGATCGAATCCGATCGCGATGATCCTGCTGGCCATCCTCGCCCCGATCGCGGCGCTGCTCGTCCAGATGGCCGTCTCCCGCTCGCGCGAGTTCCAGGCCGACGCCACCGGGGCGCAGGTCGCCGGACGTTCCTGGGGGCTCGCGAAGGCGCTGGAGAAGCTTCAGATGGCGAACCAGGCCATGCCGATGGCCGACGCGACGCCGGCCACCGCGCACCTGTTCATCGTGAACCCGCTCAGCGGCCAGACGCTGATGCGGCTCTTCTCGACCCACCCGCCCCTGGAGGAGCGGATCGCCCGGCTGCGCGCGATGCGGATCTAGCCCGCGCTCAGGCTTTCCCGACGATGTAGATGTGCGGGAGCATGTCGACGTAGATGTTGCCGTCGACGACGGTCTCACCCAGCTTGTTCCTCTCCAGCCCCCGCACCTGCGGCTTGGCCGCGGCCCACCGGGCGACCCATGCCACCGGCACGTAGCCGCCGTCGGCCTGCATGATCTCCTCGGCCTTCGCGTAGGCGGCGAGTCGCTTCTTGGGATCGCGCGTGTCGCGGCCCGCCTCGAGCTCGCGATCGAAGGCGTCGTTGACCCAGGCCTGGCGCCGGCCTTCGGTCTTCTTGCCGTAGAACGTGTCGAAGTACTCGTTGTGCGGGTCCGGGTAGTCCATGAACCAGCGGATCCACACGAACTGGTAGTCGTTCTTCCAGAGACCGGCGCGGAACACGCGCTGCTCCAGGATCTCCAGCTCCGTCTTCATGTTGAGGTGCTCGAGGAGGACGGCCTGCACGGCCTCGGCGAGCGGCTTGGAGCCGAGACCCTCCTCGCGCATCGTCAGCGTGATCTTCGGCCAGTGGCGGCCGCCCTCGTACGTCGTGCCCTTGAGCTGCGCCATCGCGGCCTTCGGATCGAAGCGCTGGACGTCGCGGATCTTCTTGTCATCCACCGCCCCGGGAAAGCCCGGTGGAATCATGGCGTAGGCGGGAATGGCGAACCCGTCGGCCACCTTCACCACGCTCTCGCGGTCGATCGCATGCCCGACGGCCCGGCGGACCTTCACGTTGTCGAACGGCGGCTTCGTCACCTGCGGGATCAGATACCACGTACCCGGGAACGGGAAGCGGAACACCTGCTTGCCCGTGCGCGGGTCGTCGCG
>WNFK01029979.1_pt3 | contig 28218 bp, 22 predicted proteins | sample 5400281 | NCBI WGS metagenome assembly WNFK01 (sample SAMN13153350, study PRJNA577476) | soil metagenome | isolation source: 20 cm soil on Douglas fir-dominated hillslope | place: USA:California | collected 2013-09-17
CGGCGGCTCTCCGGGGGCACCGCCGCTGGGAATTGAGATCACGCCCAGCGGTGGGGCCAAGTGCGGCGTGTACCTGGTCCAGCCGGACGGTTCCGCGCGGCTCCTCTACGCGCCGCCGTGCGATTTCGTCTACGCGATGGTTCCAGGGGACGCGGGATCGGTCTGGTTCACGACCGGAAACCCCGCCGCGCTCTTCCGGGTCGGGCTGGATCGGAAATTCGGCCTCCTGGGCGCGACCGAGTCGAAGCAGCTCTTGGCACTGCTTCGCGTGGGCAAGGAAGTGTATGCCGCGGCGGGAAACGCGGCGGTGCTGTACTCGCTCGGGTCCGGCGTCGGCCCCGAGGGGGTCTACATCTCCGAGGCGCATGACCTTCGCTCGGTGGCATCGTGGGGAGAGGCGAGGGTCTCCGCGTCGGGTGGAGGCGAAGTGCACTGGTCCAGCCGGAGCGGGTTCAGCAAGACGCCCGACGACGGGTGGAGCGGCTGGTCGCGCGAGGTCCCGGTCAAGGGCTACGTCAAGATCGAGAGCCCGCCCGCGAGGTTCCTGCAGTACCGCCTCCGGTTTCGCCGGCCTATCTCCAACGCAATCTCCCTCCCTCGATCGCGAACGTGACGCTGTACGGTCCGGAGAATCCTTATTTCGAGGGAGGCCCCGAATACCGGCCGCCGCAAATCTCCCAGTCGTTTCCGAATGGAATCAAGCTCGAGTTCTCCCTCCCGCGCTCGGGCCCGCGTCAGGTCTCCGACCCGAGCGCCGCCTGGGCGCGCGGGATCCGAAGCGCGTCCTGGGACGCGGCCGATCCGAACGGCGACAACCTCCGCTACAAGCTTTACATCAAGGCGAACGACGAGACCGCGTGGAAGTCGCTCTCCATCGGGACGGACGATCGCGCGTTCAGTTGGGACGCAGAGTCGTTCGCGAACGGGACGTACCGGCTCAAGCTGGAGGCGAGCGACGCTCCCGACAACCCGGACGGCACGGAGATGAAGGCGGAACGGGTGAGCGCCCCCTTTGTGATCGACAACATTCCTCCGCGCGTCGAGGGCCTGCGCACCTCTACCCGCGAGGGAAGCTTGAAGGGGCGGAGCACCGTGACCGTTTCGGGGCTCGCGATCGACGCCGACAGCAGGATCGCGAAGATCGAATACTCGGTGGACGGGTCGGACTGGAAGCAGGTGTTCCCGGATGACTCGATTTTCGATTCGTTACAGGAGAAGTTCCATTTCGACGTTACCGATCTGACGCCGGGGGAGCACGCGGTCACCGTGCGGGCCTCCGACGAGCAGCGAAATGTCTCCGTTGGAAAGATCCTCGCGGTCACCCGCTAGTCGTGCGAAATGCATGATCCGCCCCCGCCAAGAGTCCCGCGCTTGGGGCGCACGCACGTCGCGTCCTGAAAATCTCCGGTAAGTCACGCATTCACGGGCTCCGTGATTCCCGGGCGGTGAGGGTCGCCCGGTGGTACGATCCTTGCGCTTCCCGGGCCGGATCAATGGCTCTCTCGGGCTGGCCGGCCACGCAGGGGTGTCATGAAGCTCGCTTTCTTGGATTTGCCTGACGAACGGGTCGACCTCATCTCGATGGCCCGGCACGATCCCAACGTGGAAATCGTGCTGGTGGCGCATCCAGATCCCGAGGCGCTTGCCCTGAAGATCGCCGAGGTGCTCCAGATCCCTCGGTCGACCGAGCCGCTCGACCTCCTCGCGCTGAAACCCGATCGCGTCGCCCTGCCTTCGCTCGCTTCGCCGAGTGCTGCAGCCCTCGCGCGCGCGGGCATCTCCGAGCGGATCTTCGTCACCCTGGACAATCTCTCGCAGAGCTGGCAGCCCGAACCTGCATCCGAACCCGCCGTGAACCAAAACCCCATCGAGCTTTGGGAGAACCAGTACGACGAGGCGACGAGCGGCTCCCGGTTGAACCGCATCCGTGCGGCGCTCGCGCTCTCCGAGGACCGCCAGCTCCTATTTCGAGAGGTGCTCGCCCTCGCGGTCGAGCAGTCGGGCGCCGATGCCGGATCGATCATGGTCGTGGACGAGGAGGCGCACGAGCTTCGGATCGCCTTCGCGGACGGCCTTTCACCCGAGATCGTGCGCACCTCGCGGCAGAGACTTGGAGAAGGGGTCGCCGGCAAAGTCGCCCTCGACGGAAAGCCCCTCATCATCAATGACCGGGTCACGGATCCACGCTTTCGCAAGGGGCGTGAGCGCTCACGTATCCGCGCCGCCATGTCCGCGCCCCTCAGGGTCGACGGGAGGACCATCGGCGTGCTGAACGTCTCCAGCGACAAGCCCGGTGTCGAGTTCAAGGACGATGACCTCGCGCGCCTGGTCGATATCGCGGATCAGATTTCAGGAATTCTGGACCGGGCGATTCGGGTCGCGCGCCGCGAGCGGGACGCGGTGGAGCTGCGCGCGCGGCGGGAGATCGAAATCGCCTTCAGCCGCAAGGGTCTCGAGCTGACGGAACGGCTGCGCATGGTGGCGGGGAGGCTCGCGGAGCTACTGGAAGCCGATGCCGTCCAGGTTCATCTGGCGGACGAATCGCTCGACCGCTTCCGCACGGTGTCCTCGGCGGGACGCTACGGACAGGAGGGAGAGCTGCCCCTCCACCACGGCCTCCTCGCGAGGGCGTTCGCGGAGCAGCGGTCCTATTTCCTCATCGGCCGGGCCGGACGGACGTTCGAATCGGACGCGAACGAGCCGCCTCCCAATCTCGTGCTGGCGCCGCTGCTCGGGTCGCGTCCGCTCGGCGTCCTCGCATTGGAGTGCGTCGGGACACCGGCGAGCGACCAGGAGGAGTTCGAACGGCTGACCGCGCGCGTGGCGGAATTCCTGGCGCGGTCGATCGAGGGGCAGGTCGACGAGTCGGAGCTGAACCACCGGACCGCGATCCTGGGAAACCTGGCGGACATCGCGGCGCGCATCATGATCTCGCATGACGTGGAATCCCTTCTGAGCGAGGTCTTGGGGGCCCTGCGGTCCCTATTCCCGGAGGGGCTCAACACCGTGCGCATCCGGGGAGAGGGAGGCGGCTTTCTCTTCCGGAGCGCCTTCGAGGGGCTCGAGCCGGAGCGCCAGCGGGCGCTTGAATTCGAGTCGACTCTGGCGCGACGCGCCGTGGAATCGAAACGGGAGCTTACCTCCACGGGTCTGGCTCCCGATGAGCTGCGCCGCATCATGGAGGAAAACGGGGTTTGCGCTTACGCGTTCATACCGATTCGGATCGGCGAGGAGGTCGCGGGGGTGCTGGGGGTGCTCTTGCCCGCGACGCGGCGCGGCTCTGAGGCCGCGCCGGGTCTGAGCCGGCTCGACATCCAGAGCCTCCGGAAGCTCGCCCTCTACGTCTCCCTGGCGGTCGAGGGTGCCCGTCGCGTAGAAGCGAACACCGAACGGGCTGTCGAGGACCCTCTCACCGGTCTCCTCGCGGTCGGGGGTTTTGAAGCGCGCGTGCAGGAAGAGGTGAAGCGTGCGGAGCGTTATCGAGAGCGGTTCCTGCTCACGGTCTGCACGATCTGCGACTACGAACGGCTTTTCGATCGGCACGGACCTGCCTGGGGGGAGGCGTTCCAGAGCGAGTTTGCCCAGGCGCTGCGAAGGAACGTGCGCGAGGTGGACGCGGTCGCGCGGATCACCGAAGGAAGGTTCGCGGTGCTTTCCCCGGCGAGCGACAAGGAGAGCGGCGCTCTTCTGAAACGCCTCGAGGCGCTGCTGGGCCACCTTCCGAGCGTGCGCGCTCTCCCGAACGCGTCCGAGGTGCGGCTCTCCGGCCGCCAGTATTCCTTCCCGGATGAGATTGCCACCGGAGGGGAGCTTCTCTCGCTCGTTCGTTCGACCGTCTAGTTCTTCGTTGCCGTCCGCGGCGCGCCGGGATATGGTTCCATCATGCGCGTTTCTGTCGAGGCGGACACCCGCTCCCTCGGTGCTCAAAAGCTCGCCCAAGCTCAGGAATTTTTGCGTGACTGCTCCCTCGACGCTTGGCTCATCGCGGTCCGAGAATCGCAGGAGCGACCGGATCCAAACCTCCGATTTTTCCTGGACCAGGAATTCACTTGGAACAGCTACTTCCTCATTACTCCGAGCCGCGCCGTTGCCCTGGTCGCAACATTCGACGCCCCCGATCTCGGCCAGACGGGACTCTTCGACGAGGTCCGAACCTACAAGGAAGGATCACGGTCGGCACTCGTGGAGCTCCTGCGCCAGCTGGATCCGGCCTCGATCGGGATCAACGTATCCCAGGACGACGCGCTCGCGGACGGCCTGACGGCCGGCCTACGCGATCACATCCTGGAATCGCTTAAGGGCACGCCGTACGCGGCGCGCCTCGAATCGGCCGAGCGGCTCCTGGCGCTCCTGCGCGGCGTGAAGCTCTCCGGGGAGCGGACGCTCATCGCAAGCGCGGTCACGGAAACGGAACAGATGTTCGACCAGGTCTCGCGCGAGTTCCGGGTCGGCATGACCGCCCGCGAGATTGCGGCGCTCTTTCACCGCGAAGCGGACCGTGCCGGCAGACCCACCGCGTGGTCCCGCCGCCATTGCCCGACCGTAACCGTGGGCGCCAAGTCCCCGGTGGGGCACGTTCGCCCCGGCAATGAGCCCGTTCATAGAGACTGCGTGATCCACGTGGATTTCGGCATCGTGAGAGACAGCTATTGCTCGGACCTTCAGCGTATCTGGTACGCGGCCGCGGACGGCGAGAGGGTGGCGCCGGATGCGGTCCGCAGCGCCCACGCGGCCATCGTCGAGTCGATCGACCTCGCGGCGAAGGCGCTCCTCCCTGGCGTCGCGGGCTGGGAAGTCGACCAGAAGGTACGCGATCACCTGAAGTCGCTCGGTTATCCGGAATACGCGCATGCCCTCGGCCATCACCTGGGGCGCGCCGTTCATGACGGAGGCGGGGTTCTGGGCCCGCGGTGGGAGCGGTATGGAAACGCCCCTTATGAGACCGTACGTGAGGGAAGCGTCTACACGCTCGAGCCCAGCATTCACCTCCCGGCCCACGGGCTCGTTTCGCTCGAGGAGGATGTGGTGGTCGGACCCCAAGGCGCTGAGTTCCTGTCCCGGTTCCCGCGGGAGCTTCCGATCCTCACGCTTCGGTAATCGATGCCGGCGATCCGCATTCTCGACCCTTCCGTAATCGGAAAGATCCGCGCCGGAGAGGTCGTCGACCGCCCCGCGGCGGTCGCGAAGGAGCTGATCGAGAACGCCCTCGACGCCGGCAGCTCGCTGGTCGCGGTCCACGCCTCCTCCCACCCCGAACGTTTGATCCGCGTCCAGGACGACGGCGCGGGCATGTCGCGCGAGGACGCGCTCCTGGCACTCCGCCGCCACGCGACGAGCAAGATCGAATCCGCGGAGGATCTCGCGCGCATCCGATCGCTCGGATTTCGCGGTGAGGCCCTCGCGAGCATCGCGGAGGTATCGCGCTTCGCGCTATCGACCCGATCGAGGGAGGACCTGACGGGTACATCGGTGGAGGCTTTGGGAGGGGCGGTCATTCAGGTCTCCGGGGTCGGGCGGGCGGTGGGAACGACCGTGGTCGTGGAAGATCTATTCTTCAACACCCCGGCGCGGCTGCGTTTTCTCCGATCGCGCGAAGCGGAGATCCGGGTGTTGAGCCGCGTCGTATGGAACTACGCGCTCACGTACCCGAGGATCCACTGGAGGTTCTCCGTCGAAGGGCGCGAGGACACCGATCTACCGGAATCAGGCGATCTTCTGGAGCGATGGCAGGTGCTGTATGGGCGAGGGTCGGACGACGGCTCGGCCGCGTTTGACCACGAAGCGGGGGGCATTCATGTGAGCGGCGTGCTCGGCGCCCCCGAACAAGCCCGCGCTTCGCGCGACCACCAGACGTTCGCGGTGAACGGCCGGGTCGTCGCCTCGGCCACTCTTGGGGCCGCCTTGCGGCAAGGGTATGGAAATCTCCTGCCCGGGGACCGCTATCCGCTCGCGCTCGTCCTGATCGAGGTCGACCCCGCGATGGTCGACGTGAACGTTCATCCCACGAAACGAGAAGTCCGTTTCCGCGACGAATCGCGGGTGTTCCAGGTGGTCCGCCGCGCCGTCGGGGCCGCCATGCGCCGGTATGTTCCCGTCGGAATCGCGCTGCCGGATTCGGGCTCGGTCGCGGAGTCGAGGCCGGAGGGGGCGCAGGAGTATGGGTCGCGCCCGGAGGGGGGCTCGTCCTGGACCGCCGATCTCGAGACGGAGGGTTCCCTCATGCTGGCGCTCTATGCGCCGCCCGGGGCGGAGCCCGCGGCGACGGGGGAAGGGGAGCGCGGGGACGTGAGGGAAAGCCTCGGCGAGCCCGAGATCCCCATCTGGCAGCTCCACGAGCGTTACCTGCTCGCGCCGATTCGCGGAGGGCTCGTCATCGTGGATCAGCACGCCGCCCACGAGCGGATTCTCTACGAGGAAGCGCGCACCCACCTCTACGGTGGGACCGGCACGAGCCAGGTGCTGCTGTTTCCCAGGGTGGTGGACCTCACGCCTGAGGAGCTGGACGCGTTGCTCATGCTGGAGCCGCACCTGCGAAGGCTCGGATATGAAGCGTCGCTCTTCGGCGAGCGGCAGGTGGCCGTGCGCGGCGTTCCCGCATCGATTCCCGAGGAGGCCGCGATCGACTCCCTCAAGGCGGTGCTTGCCTCGGTGGACACCCTCGGTGAAGGGGGAGATCCGCCCGAGGAGCACATCGCCAAGTCCTTCGCCTGCCACGCAGCGGTCCGGAGCGGGCAGATCCTGAACCCCATCGAACGGCGTGCCCTCTTCGACAGGCTCTTCGCGACAAGCCTTCCGCATGGTGACCCGCATGGACGCCCGACGTACGTTCGCGTTCCGATGGAGGAGCTGGACCGTCGCTTCGGGCGTCGCTAGGGAGTTCCGAAATCCGCGTCGCATCGTGCTGGTCGGCGCGACAGCATCGGGGAAAAGCGACGTGGCGATGCGCCTCGCGGAGCGCCTCCAAGGAGAGATCGTCGGCGCGGATTCCCGACAGATCTACCTCGGGCTCGAGATCGGCACGGAGGCTCCAACCCAAGAAGATCGCGCGCGGGTCGCGCACCACCTCGTTGCGTTCCTCGAGCCCGCCGAAACCTACAGCGCCGGGCGTTATGGACGCGAAGCGCGGGCTGCCATTCTGGAAATCGAGTCCCGTGGGAACCTTCCCATCGTCGCGGGAGGCTCCGGGCTCTACATCCGCGCCGCGCTCGAGGGCCTGTTCGAAGGACCGTCGCGCGACGACACAATCCGCGCGCGGCTGACGCGTCGAATCCGCGAGGAGGGCCTGGACGCGCTCCGCCGGGAGCTGGAGCGGGTCGATCCCGAGGCGCTCGCGGGAATCCTTCCGGGGGACTCGGTGCGCGTCGTGCGCGCGCTCGAGATCTTCGAGCTGACGGGGCGCCCCATCAGCGCGCTCCGCCGGGAACGGACGCGTGAGCCGCTTCAAGCGCTCATCTTCGGCTTGCGCTGGCCGCGGCCTGCCTTGCGCGATCGCATCGCGGGGCGCCTCGAGCGGCAGCTTGAGCGCGGTTTTCTCGAGGAAGCGAAGAGGCTCGCGGCATCGGCTCTTCCTGAACATGCGCCGGGACCGCGAACGCTCGGATACCGGGAGCTCCTCTCACATCTGGCGGGGGCCATGACGCTCGAGGACGCGCGGGCCGCCATCGCGCTCAAGACCCGTCAGCTTGCGAAGCGCCAGGAGACGTGGTTCCGGAATACGCCGGGCGTCCACTGGATCGAGCTCGGAGCGCCCGCAGACCTGGCCCGCGCGGCCCGCGAGATCGAAGATCGGCTTGACCATGCGACGGACAGGCCCTAGCCTGAGACTGGGTAAACGACGTGCGAGCGGGCATAACTCAGTGGTAGAGTGTCAGCTTCCCAAGCTGAAGGTCGCGGGTTCAAATCCCGTTGCCCGCTCCATGTTTTCCCCCTGCGGAGCCCGCCGAGCTCTCCGCCTCCGCATTCCGAATCGCGTTGGTTGATCTCGCGATCCGCGCGCTCGGTCGAGCCTGCGAGGAGTCTTCCTTTCTTGCCCGGGGGCTTCGCCGCGCGCGCTTCAAAGGGCGCTGCCGTATCGTCAACGCGATGCGGCGTGTCCCGTTTCCGCCCGAGCTGACGGCGGAGTGTGGCGGCCTCCGTTTCGATCTCGATCTGCGGGACGACGTGCAGCGGGGGATCTACTTCGAGTGCTATGAGCCACGGGATCTATCGTTGGTTTCCTCCCTCGTGGGTGAGGGAGCCACGTGCGTGGACGTCGGCGCCAATGTGGGGTTCTACACGCTCCACTTCGCGAAGCGGGTCGGACCGCGGGGGCGCGTTTTCGCGGTCGAGCCCGACCCGCGGAACGCGTCGCGCTTGAGAAGGAACCTCGTGCTCAACCGCTTCGATGCCTTCGTCCAGGTGGCGGACGCTGCCATTTCCGACAAGGACGGTCGCGCGGCGCTCCATCGGAGCGATGAAACGCACTCGGGGTGGGGGAGCCTGGCCGCCCATGCGGGGGAGACCTCCACGGTGGAGGTGCCTACGTTCGCCTTGGACTCGTTTCTCGACGCGAGGGGGATCGATCGGGTGGATCTCCTCAAGGCCGACGTGGAGGGAAGTGAGATTGAGCTGCTCCGAGGAGCGGAGCGATCCCTGAGGCGGGGGCGGTTCCGGTATCTCTTCATCGAGTTCAACGGCGTCCGTCTCGCCGAACGCGGGCTGGGCCTCGAGGATTTCATGAGCCCGCTCGAGAAGGCCGGATATCGCCCGGCCGGCGCTCACGCGGAGTTGGTCGACCGGATGAGGCGCGGTGTGATCCCGTCGCACACGGTGTGGCCCAACATGCTCTTCGAGCCCCGCGACTGAGCCAGGCGGCATTCAGGCGACACTTGATTCGAATACTCGAAGTGCTTAGAATCACTCGGCCTTATTCCCATCATGTCTTTTCCTCCGAGGACCCCCGTGATCGGTCTCAGTGATCCTTTCACCGTTGCCGGCGTTGATCCAAACGGCCTGGCCTTCCGGCTCGGTATCCGCCGTGGCGAGCGCATTCTGGCGATCAACGACGTGCTCCTGCACGACGAAATCGACTTCGCCGCCCAATCCTCGGAGGAATCCCTGCGCGTCCGGGTTCTCGCGAAGGACGGCGCGGTCCGGGAGGTGGAAGGGACGCGGGAGTACGGGGTCCCGTTCGGCGCCGAATTCGAGGCGCGCCAGCCGAAACGCTGCCACAACAATTGCGTCTTCTGCTTCGTCTACCAGCATCCGAAGGGTGTCCGCCGGGAGCTCCTGATCAAGGACGACGACTACGTGTTCTCGTTCGTCCACGGCAACTTCATCACGCTCACGAACCTCTCCGAAACGGAGTTCCAGCGGATCATCGATGAGCGGCTCTCTCCTCTCTACGTGTCCGTGCACGCGACCGATCCCGATGTGCGGGTGCGCATGATGAAGAATCCCAAATCGGGGCGGATCCTCGAGCAGCTGGACCGGCTGCGCGCCGCCGGGATCGAGATCCACACCCAGCTCGTGATCTGCCCCGGTCTCAACGACGGGCCGATCCTCACGAAATCGATCGTGGAGCTGGGGGAGCGCCACCCGGGCGTGGCGACGATCGCGGTCGTGCCCGTGGGGCTCACGAAGCATCGCGAGAGACTTCCGCAGCTCCGCGTCTTCAGCCGAGAGGACGCCGTCTCGGCGCTCCGGGAAGTGCACCGATTCCAGAAGGAATTCGCGCGCCGTGTAGGCACCCGGATCGTGTTCGCCGCGGACGAGATGTATACGCTGGCCTGCGACGAGACCCCGCCCGCGTCGGCGTATGAGGGATTCCCGCAGCTCGAGAACGGGATCGGGATGCTGCGTCAGACCATCGACCGCTGGCGGTCCGGCAAGGACACGGTTCGAGCGCGAAACGGAAAGAAGGAGAGGGTCGCGATCGTGACCGGCACGAGTGCCGCTCCGACCCTCTCCCGTCTCCTGTCGGAGCGCCGCCCCTCCTCGGTGGACGCCGTGCTCTGTGTCGTTCGAAACGAGTACTTCGGCGACACCGTCACCGTGAGCGGACTTCTCGTCGGCGCGGACATCCAGCGCGTGCTCGAAAACGATGGCCCTTTCGACCGGGTCCTCCTGCCGCCCAACTGCCTCAAGGAAGAGGAGCTATTCCTCGACGATCGCACCCGAAGCGATCTGGGGAAGGCTCTTGGGGTTCCGATCCAGATCGGCTTCGATTCCCCGCCCGCTTGACGGCCATGCTGCCCATCGTCGCAATCGTCGGGCGCCCGAACGTCGGGAAGTCCACCCTCTTCAATCGGGTCTTGGGTCATCGGCAAGCCATCGTGGACGAGCTTCCGGGTTTGACCCGGGACCGTCACTACGCCGAAGCCTCCTGGAACGGCCGGACGTTTCTGCTCGTGGATACCGGCGGAATCGATCCCCTGAGCGCGCAGCCCATCCAGCGCCAGATCGTGAGACAGACGGAATACGCGATCGAAGAGGCCGACCTCACACTTCTCGTGCTGGACTGGAAGGAGGGCGTCACGCCGCTGGATCTCGATGTGGCGGACCGGATCCGAAAGCGCGGGCGGCCGGCGCTCCTTGTCGTGAACAAGGTGGACACATCGCGTTCGGAGGCGGAGCTTGCCGATTACTACGCTCTGGGATTGGGGGATCCGGTTCCCGTCTCGGCGCTGCACGGGCGCGAGTCGGGCGACCTGCTCGATCTCATAACCGCGGTCCTGCCGGGCGTCGAGCCCAAGCCGCTCGATCCGAACACGATCCGGATCGCCGTGGTCGGCCGTCCCAACGTGGGGAAGTCATCCCTCGTGAATCGCCTCACCGGTCAGGAGCGGATGGTCGTGGACGAGGCGCCGGGGACGACTCGCGACGCGGTCGACACCACCATCCGTAACGGGGCACAGACGTACGTGCTCGTGGACACAGCCGGAATGCGCCGGGAGGCAAAGGTTCACGATCCGGTCGAGTTCTACGGCATAACCCGGGCTCTTCGTGCTATTTCCAGGGCCGATATCGTGGTTCTCGTGATGGACGTTTCTCGAGAGCCCGCCAAGCAGGAGGCGCGTCTGGCCTCGCTGGCGGAAGAGCGTACCAAGGCGATCGTCGTGGTCTTCAACAAGTGGGATCTCGTCCAGGAGCCGGCCGCCACCAGGGAGGCGATCGAGGCGGAGTTTACGAGGATGTACCCGTTCTTGGAGCACGCGCCGCGCCTTTATGCGTCGGCGAAGACGGGCTCAGGTGTGGGGAAGATTCTTCCCGCCTGCGAGCGGGTCTACCGCGAGTACGCCCGATTGATCCCAACGCCCGAGCTCAACAAGGCGGTACACGACATCCTGAACCGAGTCCGGCCACCCGCGACGCCGTCCGGCAAGCACCTCAAGTTCTATTACGCCGCCCAGACCTCCACCAAGCCTCCGACCTTCGCTTTGTATGTGAACAATCCTCGATATCGGATCAAGAATTATGTAAGTTACCTGGAGCGTGGTTTGAGGGAGCGTTTCGGCTTCCAGGGAATTCCGATCGTGCTCGACTGGAAGCGGAGCCAATAGGCGGGCCTTCCCCCGCCGTAGCGCGGAGACGCCGATACCACTCCTCGTCACCTCCATTCTGATCGGATTCCTCCTTGGCGGTCTCCCGTCCGGGCTCTGGATCGGCCGTGCCCGCGGCATCGATTTGCGAACGACGGGGAGCCGGAATGTCGGAGCGACCAACGCATACCGCGTTCTGGGCGCCCGCTGGGGAATCCTTGTTTTCGCGCTCGACGCGGCCAAGGGCCTCCTCGCCGCGCTGACCCCACTCTTGGTAATCCGCGCGACAGGGACGGCACCCACGCCCGACGCGCTCCTGGCGGCGAAGCTCGCCGGGGGCGTGGCTGCGATCATAGGACACGTGTTCTCACCCTGGCTCAACTTCCGGGGCGGACGCGGTGTCGCGACGAGCCTGGGCGTCTTTCTCGCGATCGCGCCCATCCCTACCGTCATCGCCTTCGGGCTCTGGATCCTTCTCGTCGCCGTGAGCCGCAGGGTTTCGGTCGGATCGATCGGTGCGGCCCTCGCGTACCCCTTTCTCGTTCTCATCCTCTTCCGAGAAGACCCGCACCGCCTGCTCCTCACCGTCATCGCCGCGGTCGTGGCCGTCCTCGTGATCGTGCGCCACAAGTCGAATATCGAGCGGTTGCTCTCGGGGACCGAGCCCCCGATCCTCGGGCGCAGACCGCGGGGTGTCTCGTGAGGATTGGAACCGTCGGGGGTGGAGGCTGGGGAACGACGCTCGCGATCCTCCTCGATTCCAAGGGGCACGACGTGCGTCTTTGGGTTTACGAAGAGGACGAGGCGGAACGGATGCGCCTCACCCGCGAGAATGCGACGTTTCTCCCGGGCGTCCGGATCCCGGACGGCGTGGGGATCACCACCTCAACACGGGAAGCGGTGGATGGGGCCGACATCGTCGTCCTCGTGACACCGTCGCGCGTGGTGCGCGAGGTCGCGGCGGGTCTCGCCGCGGAGGCAGGTCCCGGGATCGCGAACGCACAGGCCATCGTGGTCGGCAGCAAGGGCCTCGAGCCCGAGACGCTCCTTCGCATGAGCGAGGTGCTCGTCCAAGTGCTGCCGCAGAATCTCCACCGGAAGATCGTGGTCCTCGCGGGTCCGAGCCACGCCGAGGAGGTATCGCGCCAGGTGCCCACGGCGGTGGTCGCGGCATCCAACGACGCCGGCGCGGCGGCCCTGGTACAGGATGCGTTCTCCACGGAGCGATTCCGCGTCTACACGAACGACGACGTTGTGGGCGTTGAGATCGGCGCCGCCCTCAAGAACGTCGTCGCGATCGCGGCCGGGATTTGTGACGGCTTGGGGTTCGGCGATTCCACGAAGGGAGCGCTCCTGACGCGAGGCCTGGTCGAGATCGCAAGGCTCGGAGAGGCGCTCGGGGCAAGGCCGGACACCTTTTCGGGGCTCGCCGGCATGGGAGATCTGATCGCGACCGCGATGAGCCGGCACAGCCGGAACAGACGCCTGGGGGAGGCGATCGGAAAGGGAATGAAGGTCGAGGAGGCGCTCGCCGCGACGAAGATGGTCGTGGAGGGTGTGGGAACGGCTCACGTCGCGGTCGATCTTGCCAGACGGCACGGCGTGGAGCTTCCCATCGCGGAGCAGGTGCGGGGGATTCTGTACGACGGAAAGAGCGCCAAGGCGGCGATTCGGGAACTGCTGACTCGGGATCTCAAATCAGAACCACGATCACTGACGAGGAGGTGACGTCGTGAAATCGATTCCGACCGGACGGCTCTACTACTCCATCAGCGAGGTCAGCGACATGGTCGGCGTGAAGCCGCACGTCCTCCGGTACTGGGAGACGCAATTCAAGATGCTGCGACCCAAGAAGGGGCGTGGGGGCGCGCGCATGTACCGGAAGAGGGAGGTGGAAACCCTTTTCCAGGTGAAGCAGCTGCTCTACGACCAGCGCTTCACGATTGCCGGCGCACGAAGGAAGCTCCTGGATGACCGCGGCAGCCGTGAACAGATCGAGCTCACCTTTACACGAACGGATCGCGAGGAGATGCTCCGTGCCTTGAGACGCGACCTGGAGGGACTTCTCGCCATCTTGCATCGGGGCGTGAACGGAGCCCGCGCCCGCGCGCGAAAATGAGGCGTCGAGGCGTTTCTCAGGGTCGGCCCGGCGCTCCGAATCGCCTTGTCCGAGGAGCGGGAGTTCGTGTAGGATCGCGTCGTCTCGAACTCCATCAACCCTTGAGGTCGGGGCGTAGCGCAGCCCGGTAGCGCACCTCCTTGGGGTGGAGGTGGTCGCAGGTTCAAATCCTGTCGCCCCGACCATTGAATGGATCCGTTGGTTCCCGCCCCGCGGCCCGAAACCCGGGGCGTTCTCGTTGGACCCCGATCCGAGGGCGATCCGTGACCGACCTGGGCTATAGCGTAGCTTCCTTCCTGGTCCGCCGGCTGCCGCCGGGGACCATCGACCCGCTCTTACGCCTGGCCTCCGATCTCTACGTGTTGACCCATCCCCGCCGCGCACGCGCCGTGAGCCGCAATCTCGCTTGGATTTGGGACGAAGCGGGACGGCCCGGCCCGCCGCCCCGCGCCCGTCAAACATATCGGGCATTCGCCGGGGCGCTTCGCGATTTCCTGGCCCACGAGCCGGAGCTGGGTGCGTCGCGTGTCCGCCTATCCGAGCGGGCACGGGCCGCGATGCGAACGGCGCGGCTCTCCGGAAGCGGAATCGTGCTCGTGAGCGGCCATTTCGGTCCGTGGGAGCGTGCGCTTCAATGGCTCGCGGCCGAATTGGGGAGCGTCGAAGCGTTGGCCGCGCCCCACCGGCTGGCTGCGGTGGACCGATTTTTCGTGGAGCAAAGAGCCCGCGGCGGCGTGCGCACGCTTTGCTCGAGTCGCCCGGTCAAGGCCGCCCTTGAAAGGCTCAAGGCCGGCGCCTGGATTGCCGCCCTGGTCGACCGCCCGCGGCGAAGCCCTGGAAGCCAGGGAATCGTGCCGATCGATCCGGGCCCGCTACTCCTGGCGCGCCGGGCCCGCGCGCTCGTGATTCCCGGGATCTCGATGATCGCGGGGGACGGGGCGATCGAGATCGAGTTTGACAGACCGTTCTCCCTCGACCCGACCGCGGAGGGGCTCGACATTTCCCAGGGGATCGCGAGACTTCAGGAATTTTTCGATGCGCACGTCCGTGCGCATCCGACGCAGTGGTTTCAATGGCGCTGCGCGCGGAGCCTGGGCGCGCCTGGCTTGTGAAGGCGATGGCCGTGATCCCAGCCCGAGACGCAGAGGCAACGATCGCCGACGTCGTGCGGGGATTGAAGCGCGCGGTTCCGGATCTCACGGTTCTCGTCGTGGACGACGGCTCCACCGACGCGACCTCCGCGCGAGCCCGCGAAGCGGGCGCCGACGTGATACGCCGCGAGGTCAACGGCGGAAAAGGCGCCGCCCTCCAGACCGGATTCGACGAGGCTTTGCGCCGGAGGGCTGACGCGGTCCTCACGCTGGACGCGGACGGGCAGCACGATCCTTCGTACGCCACAAAGCTCCTGCAAGGCCTCGACCGGTCCCACGTCGTGATCGGATCGCGGGACGCGGACCGGACGGGGATGCCCTGGCTCCGGCGCGCAACCAACACCGTCACCACCTGGTTCGTATCACGCCTCGCGGGGAAGAGGATCCAGGACAGCCAATCCGGATACCGGGCGATCCGCGCCGAGGTGCTCGCCTCCGTGCGGCCCCTGAGCCGGCGCTTCGATTACGAATCGGAGTTTCTGATCGGAGCGGGCCGCCAGGGATTCGACATCGCGGCGACGCCGGTTCCCACGCTCTACAACGCCCCGGGGAGTCACATCGATCCGTTCCGGGACACCATTCGATTCGTCCGCCTCGTCCTGAGGCACTGGATCCGATGATGGAGATCCTGGTCACCAACGACGACGGCATCCATGCCGACGGCCTTCGCGCGCTGGCCCGATCGCTCAAGCCGCTCGGAAACGTCACCGTGATCGCACCCGACCGCGAACAGAGCGCGGCGAGTCATGCATTGACTCTCCACCGGCCCCTGCGAATCAAGAAGGTGGAGGAAGGCGTCCTGAGCGTCGACGGAACCCCGACCGATTGCGTGCTCCTCGGGGTCCATGCGTTTCTGAAGGAGAAGCCGAATCTCGTGGTTTCGGGGATCAACCACGGGCCGAACATGGGCAACGACACGACCTATTCCGGAACGGTCGCGGCGGCGATCGAGGGAACGTTCCTGGGAATACCCTCCGTCGCGATCTCCCTCGCGACGTGGGACAGCGCCGATTTTGCGGCCGCGGGAACGGTGGCGCACGAAATCGTGAAGTCGTTCCTCGATCACGGCATCGACGCGGGCATGTGCGTCAGCGTGAACATTCCTCCGATTCCGCGCGCCGAGATGAAGGGGATCCGGGTCACCAGGCTGGGAAAGCGGATCTACCACGACGTGATCGTCGAGAAGACCGATCCGCGCGGAAAGCTTTACTATTGGATCGGCGGGGAAGACCCGACCTGGGAGCAGGACGAGCTGAGCGATTTCAACGCGGTGAGCGAGGGCTATGTGTCCGTCACTCCGCTCATGCTCGAGTTGACGGACTACAAGGCCATCGTCGAGATGGAATCGTGGGGGCTGAAGCTTGCCGGGGCAATCTGATTACGCCGTCGCGCGCCGTCGCATGGTCGAGGAGCAGCTCCGAACGCGGGGAATCCACGACCCGCGGGTGCTCCGGATCATGGCCGCCGTGCCGCGTCATCTCTTCGTCGACCCCACGTTCGCCAACCGGGCCTACAGCGATCACGCGCTCCCGATCGGGCAGGAGCAGACGATCTCGCAGCCGTTCATGGTCGCGCTCATGACGCAGGCGCTCGGCCTCGAGGGAGACGAGAAGGTGCTCGAGATCGGCACCGGCTCGGGCTATCAGACCGCGATCCTGACGGAGCTGGCGGATCGCGTCTTCACCATCGAACGGATCCCAGAGATCGGGATCCCGGCCCAGGAGAGGCTCACGGCCATGGGGTACACCAACGTGGTCTTCCGCATCGGGGACGGCTCGTTGGGGTGGCGGGAAATGGCTCCCTTCGATCGGGTCATCGTGACCGCGGGCGCGCCAAGGGTTCCGAGCTTTCTCGAGGAACAGTTGCGGATCGGGGGATGCTGCATTGTCCCCGTGGGTGACGCCTCGAACCAGAGCCTCGTCCGGGTGACCCGCTCCGAGGAAGGGCTCAAGGAACAGGTGCTCTGCTCCTGCACCTTCGTCCCGCTGATCGGACGCGAGGGCTGGTCCTCGGGGGAGCCGGGTTGACCCACCGAAGGTCACGTTGGTAGACTCGCTGCCGAGGGAAATCCCGACCCTCGATCTGCGTGTACGCGGTCTTTGTCGGGGCGTGGCTCAGCCTGGTAGAGCACCTGGTTCGGGACCAGGGGGTCGGAGGTTCAAATCCTCTCGCCCCGATATCCACGTGACCGCTCACCTGATTCCGGGTCCAATGGGGCTCGACTCGACCCTTTCCCCGTGAAGCAATCGAGCCGCGAGCGCTTGGTCGCTGACGTGCATGGACGCGTCCAAGGCGTTGGATTTCGTGTCTACGTCCACGACGTGGCGCAGACTCTCGGAATCTCGGGCTCGGTGAAGAATTGCCGGGACGGTAGCGTCCGGGTCGAGGCCGAGGGTCCGAGGGATCTTCTGGACCGGCTCTTGCTAGCCTTGCGAGCGGGACCCCCGGCCGCGCGGGTAGAACGCGTTACGGAGGCCTGGAGTGAGGCGCGGGGTGTAGAACGGTTTACAATTTTGCCGATGTGAGAGGGACATGCAAGACGAGATCGACGGATTTGTAGCGGACCTTACCGCGGCGATGCGGCGCGGGCTGGAACGGGGCTCGCTCGAGGCGGAGGAGATCGAAACGCTTCTCCACGCCCCCGACTTCGATCCCACCGCGTTCGACACCTTCCTCGCCGAAGCCCGCCGTCGGGGCGTCCGTTTCCCCGAAAACGCAGGCGACTCGACGGACGCGGAGCCCGCGTTCAGCGTGGATCACTCGATCACCGACATCGAACGCCGTTACCTGGCCGAGATTCAGCGCTATCCGCTCCTTCGCCGCGAGAACGAGCAGGAGCTCTGGAACGCCATGCGGGGAGGAGACGAGAACGCACGAAAGGCGTTGATCCTGGCCTACCTGAGGCTCGTCGTTTCCATCGCGCGAAACTACCGGAACCGGGGCGTCGAGTTCCTGGACTTGATCGAAGAGGGCAACGTCGGGCTCATCGCCGCCGTGGACCGCTACGACGTCGACCGCGGCGTCCACTTCAGCACCTACGCCACATGGTGGATCCGGCAAGCGCTCGCCCGGGGCGTGGCGAATCAGGCGCGCACGGTGCGGATCCCGATTCATGTGCTCCAGATGGTGCGCCGGTACGTCGCGACCGAACGGAGGCTGGAGCGGGAGCTGCGCCGCAGGCCGGAGGTGCTCGAGATCGCCCAGGAGCTGGGGGTTCCGATCGCGCGGGCGAACCGTTTGCGGTCGCTCATTCACGCCATCCGCACGCTCGACGTCGATCTGGGTGGGGACGCCTACCACGGCCTGATTGACAGCGAGGCGCTCGACCAGCAGCCTTCGATCGACCAAATGGTCGAGATGCAAATGCGGAACCAGCACTTGGACGAGCTTCTGAAGCGGCTTTCGGGGCGTGAAGAGGCGATCCTTCGCCTACGCTACGGGTTCTACGACGACAAGATGCACACCCTCGCCGAGGCAGGGGAGCAGTTCGGCCTTTCGCGTGAGCGGATCCGTCAGCTCGAGCAGCGCGCGCTGCTGAAGCTGCGGCAGCTCATCGATTCCGACACGACCGAATCGGCATCGGTGCACTGACCCATCGGGGTCGTCCGCGGCCTCCACGAGCCTCACGGTTTCTCCTTCATGACATCCCGCAGTCTCAGCTCGCGCAGCGCCGCCACGTAGTTGCTCTTCGCGGCCATCGCGGCCGCCTCTTCTCCGTGCCAGTTCCGCTGGAGCGCGAGGGTCAGGGTATCGGCGGCCGCTTCCGCGCGTCCCTCGAGGAGCGCCACGACTCCCAGGTCGGCCATCGGCATGGCGTAGTCGGGGAAAAGCTCCGCGCACCGTAGCGCCACCCCACGCGCGTCCTTCGTGAGACCCAGCTCGAGATAACCCTGGGTGGCCAGCTCGAGCACGTTCGGGTTCTCGGGCTCGAGCGCGATCGCCCGCCCGAACTCGGCACGCACGTGCCCGAGGGCCTCTTCACGGCGAGAAGCCCCCGTTTGCGCCGCCAGGGTGCGCGCGAGGAGCGCGTGGAGCTCTCCTTCTTTCGGCGAGGCTCGCACCGCGCGCTCGAGCGCCGCCCGCGCGAGGGCAAGCTCTTCCTGTCGCCGGGTCGTGTCCGAAACGGCAAAGGCATGCGCGAGGAGCGTCCGGCCCAGCTCTGTTGCATAGGTTCCATCGTATGGCGCGAGGGACAGGGCACGGCGCAGGTACAGGGCGCGGGCCGGCGATGCGATCGGAGAGAACATCGCGCGGGCGGCGGTCATGTCGGCGAGCCAAGGAAGGAGCACGAGGAAGATCCAAACGATCGCTGCAGCCAGGAGCCCGATCGCACGGGTCGACCGAGCGCGGGCCGCCGGCCGCCCCGGTAACCCCGGAGATTGCGGGGGAGCGCCCCCGCTTCCGCCCGCCCAGCCCGCTACCGCCGCCGCAAGGGTTCCGGTCGATGCCACCGTGAAGCTCGCGAGGTCCTGGATCGCGAACGCGACGAGCGTTCCCGCCGCCGCGGCTGCTCCTGCCCGGATCGCCGCGTCCCGGTGACGCGATGCCCGCATCACCGCGCGGCCCGCAAGGAAGACCACGAGGAGACACGCGAGCAGTCCCAGGACTCCCTGAGTCGCCATGACCTGGACGAGCTCGTTATGGGCCTTGGCCGAGAGCCCGTTCCACTCGACCCGCCAATATTCCGGAGTGCGATATCGGGGGAAGGCCGCAAGGTAGCCGTCCGTGCCTACTCCGGAAATCGGGTGATCGGCCGCCATCGCGATCCCGGCACGCCAGAGCTGAAACCGCGACTGGGTCGAGGGCGCGGTCACGTCCGTGATCTGGCCAAGACGGACGACAAGCATGGGGCGAAGCTGAGTGAAGAGCGGTGCTGCGAACGCGGCAAGCGCAAGCGCGACCGCCGCGAGCCCGAGGCGCCATCCACCTCGCTTCGCGGCGCCCCGACGTGCGCCCCAGGCCATGAGCCCGTACGTCGCGAGCCCAGCAGCGCACGCTACCCAGGCACCACGTGAGAGCGTCGCGGCCAGGATCGGGAGCGATACCGTCCCGAGCACGATCCATGGGAGGCGACTGTTTCGCGATTTTCCCCGGGAGATGAGCGACGCCAAGAGCGGAAGCGTGATCGCGATCCATGCGCCGAGATGGTTCGCATGGCCGAGCGTCCCTGGGACGCGGCGCAACCCGCCGAGCGTCGCGCTCCAGGTCCATTCAAAGGGATCCAGCCCCGTAAGCTGGAGTAGCGCGTACGAAACCGCGATCGCGAGTCCCACCGCAGCCGCACGCGCGATCCGGTCGAGATGCCTCGGGTCGGAGGCGAGGGAGCGTGAAGCGAAGTAGACCACCGCGGTCGCAAGCGCCGTCTTGAGGCCGGCCTCGCTCCCGTGCGCCCCGAAGATGCTCGAGTCGACGCGAATGGAGGCGGCCGTCGAGACGGCCGCCGACACGAGGAAAAGAGTGACCGCCGCGCCGAGTGGATCGCGCTTGGCGGCCGCCTTTGCCCTCTCCGGCAGCGCCGCCATCCATGCACGAAATCCCATCCCTCGGAAGCGGGCGAGCTCCCCTGCCGCGGAGATCCCGCACAGGATGAGCGCGCCCGTGGCGAGGAGCTCGGTCTTCGGAAACTCGAAGATGTTGGTCGTGCCCCTAAAGAAAACGGCCGGCACGAGCGCGATCAGGGCATAGAGGATGAATCCGACCGGGTTCACGGATGCCCCCGCACCACGGAATCGGCTTCCACGCGAGCACTCACCCTCGTCCCTCTCACCATTTCGCGCCGCGCGAGCCAGAGCCCCGGCACCATAGGAAGCCAGAGCGAGAATCCCCTGAGGAGTAGCGTGCCCGCCACCGACGCCTCGAGCGGCACGCCGAGCAGTCGCAGCGCGGCAACCGATCCGGCTTCGAACGGCCCGACGCCGCCAGGCAGGAGGGTCACGGTCGCCACGACGGAGGCGAGCACGAACCCCGCGAAAACAACCGTCGCCGGCACGCTGACTCCCAGACCGAGCAGCATCGCGCGGAGGGTCGCGGCGTCCAGAAGAATGATCGCGAATTGGAGCGCGGCGGCGCTCAAGAGCAGCTTCCGGTCGTGCAGGGTCGCCGGAGGCGCGGCTTCGATGGCTTCGAGAACAGGCTTCAGGCCGGGGAAGCGGCGGATCCAGTGCGGGACTCCCCGAGCGCCTCCGCGCGTCAGCCAGAGAAGCGTCACCGGAATGGACGCGGTCATCAGCGAGACGATCGTAATGGCGGACAACACGGCGGGGTTCAGGTGGCTGTGCAGCCAGAAGATCGCCAGGCAGAGCGCAACGGCCATCGCGTACGCCAAGTAAAAGCCGAGCAGTCCCACGACAACGGCCGCGGTCGATAGACCTACCGGCACGCCCCGGCGCTCGAGCGCGCGAATAATCAGAACGGTGCCCGCGATCCCTCCGGTCGGAATGATCTGATCAATGAAGAGCTTCACGAGCCCGAGCGGCACGAGCGATCGAAGGCGCACGTGGGTGCCCGAGCGGCGCAACCCCAGCTTCAAGATGATGGCGGTACAGAGATACGTCCCGATCTGGAGCACGCCTCCCACGAGGAGCCATATCGGCTCCGCGCGGTGCAGCATCTCGGCGAACCGCTGCGATTCTCCATAGCGGATCGCTACCGCCACAAGCGCCGCGAGAAGAATCGCGCCCGGGAGCCAGGCAGCCCGGATCCACTTCGGGAATCGTACCGGAGGGGGATTCATGAAGCGGGGAGGATACCACCTGCCACGCCCGCGAGACCAAGGACCGATCGCCCGGACCACAGAGAAGGTAGGCGATTCGCCCGGGGTGCTTTACCATCCAATTCGGGTCTAGGGCTGTGGGAAGGAGATTCATGTCTCGGCCGGCCGCGCGGCGGGCGGCCCGCAAGGGAGGTCGTGATGCGAAGCAGATGGATTGATCTAGCTCTCCGGGGAGCCCTCGCTACCTTGATGGTGGCGGGTGTGCATGGATGCTCCATGACCAAGGAGCAGAAGGGAGCGATCATCGGAGCCGCGGCCGGCGGAGCGGCGGGCGCCGTGATCGGAAACCAGACCGGCTCGACCGCAAGGGGCGCCATCATCGGCGCCGCGGTTGGAGGCGTGGCCGGAGCGATCATCGGTCATCGGATGGACAAGCAAGCGAGAGAGCTCGAGCAGAACATTCCGGGAGCGACCGTCCGGCGGGTAGGGGAGGGCATTGCGGTCACGTTCGCGTCCGGACTGCTGTTTGATTTCAATTCGGATGTCGTCCGACGTACCGCTCGCACCAATCTGAACGAGCTGGCGCGAAGCCTCGACAAGTACCCCGACACCGACCTCATGATCGTCGGTCACACCGATGCCGTCGGGACGGACTCCTACAACCAGGATCTCTCCGAGCGCCGCGCGGAGGCAGGGGCCCGGTACCTGGAATCTAGAGGGGTCAGAACTCGGATCGACACGCGTGGGCGTGGGGAACGCGAGCCGATCGCGACGAACGACACGGATGCCGGCCGCCAGCAGAATCGTCGGGTCGAGGTAGCGATTTTCGCGAGCGCGGAGCTGCGGGAGCAGGCGAAACGCCAAGCGGCATCGCGCTGAGGTGTCCCTCCCGCATCGGCCCGCGCCGTCCGCCGAGGAGTTTCACGCCCGAGCAGCTGACGGGGGATCTCCTCGAGCGGATCGAACGCGAGAATCCGCGACTCAACGCGTTCTACGAGGTCTTCGCGACCGAGGCGCGGGAGGCCGCTACGGCCGCGACGCGGGAGCTGCGGGAGGGTCGAGACCGGGGCCCACTCCACGGCATCCCAGTCGCGATCAAGGACCTCTTCGACGTCGCGGGCCATGTCACGACCGCGGGCGCGCACCCTGGGTTCCATCCGCCGCCGGCAAAGGCCGATTGCGATGTCGTGGCAAGGCTTCGCGCGTCTGGCGCGGTCCTGCTGGGGAAGACCGCGGTTCACGAGTGGGCCCTCGGCGTCAGCACGTTGAACCCCCACTTCGGCCCGACGCGCAACCCGCACGATACGGAGCGGATCCCAGGTGGCTCCTCCGGCGGGTCGGGCGCGGCGCTTGCGGCGGGGCTCACAGTCCTGGCCCTGGGAACCGACACGGGTGGATCCATCCGGATCCCGGCGGCTCTGTGCGGGGTTGTGGGGCTCAAGCCCACGTACGGGCTCGTGAGCCTGCGCGGCGTCACGCCGCTTTCCCGCTCGCTCGATCACGCGGGCCCCATGGCCACTTCGGTCGAGGACGCGTTTCTGCTCCTCGAGGGGATTTCCGGTTTTCGCCGCGAAACGGCCCCGCGCCCAAGGATCCTCCTGCCCAAGAACTACTTCTTCGAGGACGTCGAGCCGAGGATCGCCGACCTGGTGCGCGCGGCGGCGGCCCGGCTCGGCAAAACCGAGTCGGTCGAGGTCACCGGCGTTGATGCGGCCTGGAACGCCAACACGGTGATCCTCTTCAGTGATGCAGCCGCGCTCCACGAGAACCAGCTCAAGGAACATCCCGAATGGTTCGGCGAGACGCTCGCGGAGCGAATGAACACCGGTTTCAAGCATCGCGGCGTGGACTACGCGCGCGCCCGCGACGTGCAACGCGACTGGACCGCGTACCTCACCGCACTGCTCGGGGACGATGCGGTGCTCGCGGCGCCCACGACGCCCGTTCCCGCGACGGTGATCGGGGATCGGGAGGGCACGGTGCTCGGCCGCCTGATGACGCGGCTCACGGCACCGTTCAATCTCGCCGGGGCCCCGGTTCTGTCCGTGCCGGTCGGGAACATCGGCGCGTTGCCGGTCGGGATGCAGCTCGTCGCGGCCCCGGGACGGGAGTCGATCCTCTGGTCGGTGGCGCAGGGCCTCTAAGCCGTCCTGCCGGAAGCTTCAGGGATTATCCTTCCGCTTCATTTCATCCAGGTGGATCACGATCGACGCGCTCGATTGGAGGAGCCGCGCCAGCGCTTCCTCGGTTGGACGAACCGCAGGTGGCCTGCGTGGCCGCCGATCCTCGAGGTGGGGCCAGAGCGGTTTCCGGATTTCTGGCGGTAACGCGCCTTCCAGATACTCCAGCGCGGTGCCGCGAAGAAATTCATCGCTCACATGAAGGGCGCGGAACGCGATCCGGAGAGGCTCTTGTTCGCGCGCTCGCGGATCGCGTCGTCCACGACGGGCGACCACGGCTCGTCGTCGAACTGATCCAAGAGGCGGCGTCCCTCCCAAACCCCCGCGCCGGCTTCCACCTCGCGCAGGATCGCATCGTAGACTGCCGCGGGGGCGACCTTGAGCGACGTATCGAGCTCCGTGACGTGGTTCAAGCCCCGCCCGCAACGATAACGCACCTCGAAGCGACGATCCCCGAGCCCATGGAGAAGCCCTTCGACCGCGCGCGGGTCCTTGTAGGTGGCGAGGATGAGCGGAATCCTGCGGCGGACGGCGAACTCCTCTCGGGGGTCGAGCAGTCCGGAGACGAGCGCCTCGACCGCTGCCGGGCCGGCTTGCCTCAGCACCTCAATCGCATCGCGTGCCACGTCGTCCCATGCGAGAAGCAAAATGACTTCGGGCACGAGCCCCATCGTGACCGGCCCTTCCCGCAGGGAGCGCCGGACCCGCCCTGAATCGCGCGAACGAAGATCCACGATTCGCCCCGCGTGGGGGCTCTCGGACCATCCGCTCGGGGACGATGCTCCTCCACTGCCTGACGGCAGGATTCGGCTCACCTCCAGAGAGCTGAGCGTCCTCAACATAATCGACCGAGTGGTTGCGTCGCGAACTTCGGACAGGTCGAGCTCGACCGCGCGCGAGCGAAGCCCGCGCTCCAAGGAGCGGACATATCCTCCGTGGAGGCGGACCGTGGCCACGATGGCCGCGACCGAAACCACGAGCGCTAGCGACGTGAGGATGACGGGTGCGTGGAACATGGATAGAGCAAGGACGGCTTGGGCGATTCCCGCGGCGATGAGATCGCCGATCCTCGCTGCGCCGACGTCGGCGAGCGGCTTTACGGCGCGCTTCTCCCGGGCCGACACCGGTGTGAACAGCACCTCGTACGCGCTGCGGAAAAGCGAATTGGATAGGACCGTGTCGGCGCCTCGGGCCATCGCGGCGCTTGCAAGCCCGGGAGCGACGAGCGCGCCGGCGGAGGCCAGGGTGACCCCGCAAGGGAGCAACGCGACCGTCCGGGCAGGTCCCAGCCTCTCGAGCGTGAACCGGCTCGCGGTCACCTGGATCACCAGCGTGAGGAGAGAGAGCACGGTGTAAAACACCGCGAAGAAGCGGAGCAGCTGGCCTTCGTGACCCAACGCGGAAACCGCGCGGCTCTTGAGCACGAGATCCAAGAAACCTTCGCTTACGGTAACGAGAAGGACGAGCGTCACCAAACCGCGGAGGTACGGCGATCCGGCCAGCGCCTTGAGTCCAGAACGCATGCTTTTCCCGGGATCGTCGGCACGCGCAGGGGACGGGCGCCGCACCGCGCCCTCACCCAGAGGTACGCGCGCGACAGCCGCGGCGGAAACCAAATGGAAGGCGGCGAGGATGGGAAGCATGGCCGTCACCGGAAGCGTCTGCCCTACGCGCGCCGCAATCAATCCACCGAGGGCGCCCCCCATCGTCCCCCACGCGGAGATCGGTCCGAGCTCCAGCTTCGCCGTGCGGGGATCGAAACGCTCGTTGAGCAGGGACCAAAACCCGGAAATGAGGAGCCCTCCCAGGCAGCCGCAGTGGAGGTAGACGAGCACGGCGGCCACCCGGGGGAACCAGAGAGAGACCGCCCATTCGCCGAGCAGCAACACCGCGCTAGCCGCGAACGCGCTGGGAATGACCCGCGCGGGTCCCCACGCCGTTAGCGCCCGGGCGGACAGGAAGGCAAACCCGATCGCGAGCACGGAGGTCGCCATGACCATCGCCGGGAGCGCCCCGACCCCGAAGCTGGAAAGGAAGAGGGCGTCCCGGGTCGCCTTGGACCCGACCTGGAAAGCAATGCTGGCCGCCGCCGCCACCGTGGCGGCGAAGATGGCGGAACGAGTCTCGTTGGAACCCGGGCTCACGAGTGCACTCTAACCTTTGTAGACGTTGTCCTGTTCAAGCATTAGAGTGACGTTGAGGCCATCAGTGGCTGAACCCCCCCATGGACGAACTTCTCGAACAGACCATTTCTCACTACCGCATCACGAGCCTGCTCGGCGCCGGCGGAATGGGGATGGTCTACCGCGCCCACGACGCGCGCCTAGACCGCGATCTGGCCTTGAAGGTTCTCCCCTGCAATCTGATGGCGGACGAGAACGCCCGCGCCAGGCTCATCGCTGAGGCGCGCACTGCGTCCTCGCTCAACCATCCCCACATCGCTCAGGTCTACGATGTTGGGGAGGATCGTGGGCACATGTTCTTCGCGATGGAGCTCGTCGAGGGCAAGCCGCTCCGGGAACTGATCCCGCGCGGCGGACTCCCCCACGCGACCGTGTGTCAGTACGGCTCGCAGATCGCGAACGCGCTCGCCTTCGCCCACGAACGGGGCGTCGTGCACCGGGACTTGAAGAGCGCCAACGTCATGATCACCCCCGAGAGGCTCGTGAAGGTGCTCGACTTCGGGCTCGCCAAGCGCCTCAAGGATCCCGGTGCGGACGACAAGAGAGATCCCGACCTCACCGCCTCGGGCATGATCCTCGGTACGCCGAACTACCTGCCGCCGGAGGTTCTCCTCGGAGGGAGCGCGGACGCCCGGAGCGACATCTGGGCGCTCGGGGTGATGCTCTACGAGATGGCTTCGGGAAGGCTCCCCTTCGACGGCGCTTCGATGGCGGAGCTTGCCACCGCGATTGTGAACGAGAGCCCCAATCCCTTGAGCGCGCGGGTGCCCACCGGACTCCAGATGGTCATCGCGCGATGCCTCTCGAAGGATCCGGGCTCGCGGTACCGTTCGGCGAGCGAGATCGAGGCCGCACTGGAGGCGCTCGATCCTTCCGTCGTCCGACCCAGGGCGTCAGGAGGGGGATCGCGGCGCCTCTGGATCATGGCGGCCGGCGCGGGTGCAGTAGCAGTTGGAATAGCGCTCGCCGTGACGCTCGCGCTCCGCACCGGCGACATCCGGAAGGGGATCGGAGGTGCTGTTGGTGGAGGAGCGGCGGACCGGCCCCGGATCGAATCGCTGGCCGTTCTCCCCCTGGCCAATCTCTCCGGAGATCCTACCCAGGAGTACTTCGCGGACGGAATGACCGAGGAGCTCATCACGAATCTGGCACCCATTCGCTCGCTCAAAGTGATCTCGCGGACCTCGGTCATGCCGTTCAAGCACTCGACGAAGTCGCTGAAAGAGATCGCGGCCGCGCTGGACGTCGATGGGATCGTCGAGGGCTCGGTGCTGCGAGCCGGCGACAGAGTGAGGATCACCGCGCAGCTCATCGAGGCCGCGAAAGATCGCCATTTGTGGGCCAAGAGCTACGAGCGTGACGTGAAGGACGTACTGGGACTGCAGAGCGAGGTGGCCCGGGACATCGCGAGTGAGATCCAGCTTAGGCTCTCGCCCCAGGAAGCGGCCCGCATGACGCAGCGAAGGACCGTCAACCCCGAGGCATACGAGCTATACCTCAGAGGCCGGTATGAGTGGAGCAAGGTCAGCCCGGCGGCCATGCTGAAGGCCATCGAGTACTACCAGAAGGCGCTCGCGCTCGACCCGACCGATGCCCGCTACAGCAGCGGCCTCGCCGACGCGTACCTGCTCCAGACCCAGGTCTTAGGCACCGTGCCCCAGAAAGAGGGGATGGCCAAGGTCAAGGAGTATGCGCGGCGCGCGCTCGCGGCGGACGACTCCTCCGCCGAGGCGCACGCCTCGATCGCGGTCGCGCTTTTCTTCGGCGATTGGGATTGGTCCGGAGCAGAGAAAAACGCCCGGCAGGCGATCCAGCTCAACACGGGCTATTCAACGGCCCACCTCGTCTATTCGGTCATTCTCGCCGCCTCCGGCCGGGTGAACGAGGCGATCGAGCAGGATCACCTGGCGATGGACCTCGACCCACTCTCGCTCATCGTGAACTGGAACGCCGCGGGGACGCTCTTTTACGCGCGGCGCTACGAAGATGCCATCGCGCAGTGCAAGCGGGCCAGCGAGCTGGAGCCCAGCTCGCATCTAGGGCCGGGCGCCTTGGCTCATGTTTACGAGCAAACCGGTAATTACCAAGGCGTGATGGACATCCTCGACAAGCTCCCCGCCGCGATGACGGGAGGTAAAGGGGTCGTTTCGAAACTGAAGCATGCGTACGCCACGGCCGGGCCGACCGGATACTGGCGCGCCATGCTCGAGCTCGAATCAGGGCCCGGTGGGTCGAAGTTCAAAGATCAGATACGCCTCGCGGTGGTCTACACAAAGCTCGGCGAACGCGAAAAGGCCCTGGCCGCGCTGGAGCACGCGTTCGCCGTCCACGCGGGAGATATGGTGTTCATCAAC
>WNFK01189013.1_pt1 | contig 28193 bp, 30 predicted proteins | sample 5400281 | NCBI WGS metagenome assembly WNFK01 (sample SAMN13153350, study PRJNA577476) | soil metagenome | isolation source: 20 cm soil on Douglas fir-dominated hillslope | place: USA:California | collected 2013-09-17
GCTATGAAGGTGGAAGCGAACTGCGATCCGCGGCCGGCACGATATGGCTCCATCACCAGGTAAACTCAGGCCTTCGCAACAACCCACCGCGCCGCCGCGCGCTGCATCAGGGCCTGCCCATGCCACGCGCATAACACCGGCACGTCCCCGGGGATCTGCGCGACAAGTCGCGGATGCGCAAATAGAATCACGAGCGAGGCGCCCGGCACAAGTCGCTCGAGCTTGGCGAGCGACTCGGGTCCCAGGTCGGCGCGCCCTTTCCACGATCGCGGCTCGGCGTACACAAGAATCAGGTGTCTGGTGTCAGGTGTCCGGTTTCTGGGAAACCGTACCCCCCGCGCCGCTACGGTCTTGGCAAACACGTCCCGCGGTGGGATCGTGTAGGGTCCGCCGATGTCGTCATCCACGATCGTCACGCTCACCGTCTTGCCGAGCTGCGGCGCTGCACCCCGTACCACATGCACCGCGCGATCCGCGAGCCCCTCCGCGAACTTCTGATGCTCGGCGAGCGTAGCATCGTCGACCCTTCCCCGGTCCCCCGTCCCCCATCCCGCGACGCTCTTGTCATACCTCGCGAGCGCATCATCTGCACGCGCCGGCGACACACTCTCGAGCGCGCGCACCACTCCCGCCCAATCGGTCGGATAGAGCAGCATGTCGCAGCCGGCCGTCACCGCGGCAACCGCGGCCTGAGCCTCCGGCGCGGCTGCCGTCGCACCACCCATGATGAATGCATCCGTCACGACGAGACCGTCGAACCCGATCGTGGTGCGGAGGTGATCGAGCAAGACCGGCGACATTCCGGCCGCCGCGCCGCTCGGATCCCAGCCGCGAAACGCAACGAACGCCGGCATCACACTCGCCACTCCGGCCTTCACCGCCGCGACGAACGGCGCCACATCGTTCTGCTGGAGCTCCGCCGCCGTTGCCTCTACGACCGGGAGGCCTTCGTGTGAGTCCGTTGTCGTGCGGCCGTGCCCCGGATAGTGCTTGGCACACGCCATCACCCCGTGCTCCTGGCAGCCCTTGATCCACGCCGCGGCGTGCCGACCGACGGCAGCGGGATCGGCACCGAACGAGCGCGTTTGCACGATGGGATTCCTGGGCTCGATGTCGAGATCGCACACCGGCGCAAAGACCCAGGTGAGCCCGACGGCGCGCGCCTCCGTGCCGGTGATCTGCCCGCACGCATACGTCGCATCGAGATCGTCGAGATAACCGAGGGCGGCCGGCGGCGGCAGCTCGGTGAGGCCGCGCACCTGCTGGCCGGGGCCGCGCTCGAAGTCGGAGCCGATGAGGAGTGGCCGCTTCGCGAGGTCGCGCAGCGCGGCGGTAAGCGCCGTGACGGCGGCGCGCGTGCCACCAAACAGAATGAATCCGCCCACTCCGGCGGCGAGCGCCTGCTCGATCTTGGTTCGTTCGGACCGAAACGATCCGCGCCGCCACCGTAGTGCGGGACACACGAGTCGGGCACGCGGGGAGATCATCCGGGCGGAATACGGTCCGCAGCGCGATTGCGGAGCAGGATCAGCGGCAGCAGGAATGCCGTGGCGATGAGGGCGCCGCCGAGATCGGGTAGGAGATCCGGCAACCGGCAATTGCCGGTACGCGTCGCCCCCTCCTCGAGCTCAACGAGGATGCCCAGCGCGAGCGTCGCGACGAGCGACCACGACAGGCTCCTGCGATCCAGACGATCGAATTGCCACACGGTGAACAGAAAGAACGCACCGAACAGGACGAAATGAGGAACCTTGTGGAGGGACAGACGCGAGTTGTTCCACGCCATCCGCAAGTCGCACACCGGCGCGTACAGACGAAAGTGAGCGTGGGCAGGAATCCGTAACACCCCCACAATCACGAACAGCGTGTAGGCCCAGCGTCGCCAGCGCGAAAACCTGGTGAAACCAACGGTCATGCGGGCGTGATGTGGCCCAGAATGCGCGGGCCCCGCGCCCCGGTCGCCGCCGGCAGATTGCCCGCCTTGCCCAGCAGTGTCTGATGGCCGAGAAAGGCAAACGCGACCGCCTCCTTCGCTTCGCCGTCGAAGAAGAGCTGATCGAAGAGCACGACGGCGCGAGGCTGCACACGGGTCGCGAGGCGCTCGATGATCGCGGGGTTCCTGGCGCCACCTCCCGATACGACGATCTCGTCGGCGTGGCTCGCCACCGCTCGCGCAATGGTCTCGACGGTCAGCGCCGTCGCCGTCGCCACCGCATCGTTGTCCGATCCGCCGGCCTTCTTCACCCGCGCGAGCAGCTTATCCGCATACTCGATCCCGAACCGCTCGCGCCCCGTGCTCTTGGGCGGCGGCTGATCGAAGTAGGGATCCCGCAGCAGCTCGTCGAGTACTTTTGTGTTCGGTTTTCCGCGCCGCGCGCGCTCGCCGCCCTCATCGTACGGCGCGTCGGGATCGACGCGCCGCGTGATGGCGTCGATCACGGCGACGCCCGGTCCCGTGTCGAATGCGAACGCGCCGTCCGCTGCGCCGCGGCGCGGCACCCAGGTGACGTTCGCCATGCCGCCGATGTTGAGCAGCCACCGCCCCCGCTGGTCGTGGCCGAACAGCATCACGTCGGCGAGCGGCACGAGCGGCGCCCCCTGCCCTCCCGCCGCCACATCGCGCGCGCGGAAATCGCTCACCACCTGCACGCCGACGCGCTCGGCCAGCACCGCGCCGTCACCGAGCTGAAAAGTCGCGCGGCCGGGCTCATGCCAGATCGTTTGGCCGTGCGAGGCGATGAAAGAAAGATCCTTGGGAGACACGCGCGCCTGCGCGAGCAGCGCCAGGACCGCGCCGGCGAATCGTTCTCCCAATGCGACGTGCAGAAACGCGACGTCCTTCGGCGTGCCGCGCGCCATCGCATCGATGATCGAGCCGCGCTCGGCAGTGGAATAGGGCTCCTGCCGAAACGCGACCAGCGTGGCCTGGTTGTCCTGGAGCCGCACCAGCGCCGTCGAAATCCCGTCGAGCGAAGTGCCGGACATCACGCCGACGGCGAGTGCCTCCTTCATCGTTTCACGGCCGGCGGATCGCCGGCGATAAGCCGCACGAACCCGCCCGCCCTCTCGAGCTGTTTGCGCGCGATCTCGGCATCGACGAGGTTGCGCAACATCACGATCGCGAGCTTGACGCTACCCTTCGCCCGATCGATCGCGGCGCGCGCCTCTTCCCGGCTCACGCCGCAACACTCCATCACGATGCGCTCGCCCCGGTCGTGGAGCTTCACGCTCAAATCCATCAGGTCGACCATCATGTTGCCATAGGCTTTGCCGAGCCGCACCATGGCGCCGGTCGTGAGCGTGTTGAGGACGAGCTTCGTCGCCGTGCCGGCCTTGAGCCGGGTCGAGCCGGTCAGCGCCTCCGGGCCCGTGACCGGATTGATGACGACGTCGCATGTCTCGCTCAGCACTCTGGGCGGGTTGCCGCAGGTCACGAGCACCGTGCTCGCGCCGATCGTCTGCGCGCGGCCGAGCGCCATCCGGACGTACGGCGTCGTGCCGCTCGCCGCGATGCCGATGACCACATCGCGTTTCGTCACGCCTGCAGTATCCATGGCCGCCCCACCGGCATTCGCGTCATCCTCGGCGCCCTCGGCGCTCTTGACCAGCGCAGGGTAGCCGCCCGCGATCACGCCGGTCACCAGCGCAGGCGACACGCCGAACGTGGGGGGACACTCCGCGGCATCCAGCACGCCCAACCGGCCCGACGTCCCCGCGCCGACGTAGACGACGCGGCCGCCGTTGCGAATGGCATCAACGATGAGGTCGATCGCCTGCGCGATCCGCTCGCGCTCGCCACGTACTATCCCCGCAACTGTGGCGTCTTCGCCATTCATCAAATCAACGATTTCGAGACTCGAGGCGACGTCGATCCGTTCCGTACGCGGATTGCGCTGCTCGGTGGGCCTGGGATCGGAGAAATCGCGGTTTGTCATGGAGGAGAATTAGACGATAAGATTACGAATGCGAAAGATCCTCGCTCTTTGCATCCCGATGGCTGTGGCGGCTTGCGGCGGCGGCGCGCCGCGTCCCGTAGCCGGGCCAGCGCCGGTTCGCGGCCGGGCGGTTACGCGCCGCACGCCATGGTGGTTACCGCCCATCCCCTCGCGACCCAGGCCGGCGTCGACATCCTGAAACAGGGCGGCAACGCGATCGACGCCGCCGTCGCCGTGGCGTTCGCGCTCGAAGTCGTGCTGCCGGACGCCGGCAATATCGGCGGCGGCGGCTTCATCGTGCATCGCACCGCCGGCGGCGAAGTGACGGCGCTCGACTACCGCGAAGCGGCGCCCGCCGCCGCCACCCACGACATGTTCGTCGACTCGGCCGGCAACCCGACCGAGAAGAGTCTCGCTGGGCATCTCGCTTCAGGAGTGCCGGGCAGCATCGCCGGACTGTACGAGGCGTGGAAGAAGTACGGATCGCTCCCCTGGGCTGCCGTGGTCGCGCCTGCCATCCGCCTCGCGCAGGGACACGTGGTCGATTCCGCGCGCAGTCGCGACATTGCGAGCGACCGCCCGCTGCTGGCGCGGTTCCCGGCGAGCCGCGCGCAGTTCCTGGTGCACGACAGTGCGCCGCCGCCCGGGACGATGTGGCGGCAGCCCGATCTCGCCCGCACGCTGCAGCTGATCAGCGACTCCGGTCCGGATGTATTCTATCGCGGCCAGATCGCCGATCTGATCGTCGCCGAAATGCAGCGCGGCGGCGGGCTGATCACCAAGGACGACCTGCGGAACTACCGCGCCAAGTGGCGCACGCCGGTGCGGCTCAGCTATCGCGGCCACACGATCTACTCGATGCCGCCGCCCAGCTCGGGCGGCGTGACGATGGGCGAGATCCTCAACATCCTCGAGGGCTACGACACGCTGCCGGCGTTCGGCACGACGGCGTACGTACATCTCGTCACGGAGGCGATGCGTCGAGCGTTTATCGACCGCAACCGCTGGCTCGGCGACCCCGACTTTGTGGACATGCCGCTCGACCGCCTGCTTTCCAAGTCGTACGCCGCGACGCTCCGCTCGCAAATCGATCCAACGCACGCCACGCCGACGCCGCCTCAGGCCGCGGGCGGCGACGGCGAGCCGCTGCAGACGACGCACTACTCGATCGTGGACGCGCAGGGCAACGCGGCCTCCGTGACTACGACGCTGAATGGCGGGTTCGGCAGCGGCGTGACAGTCACCGGCGCGGGATTCCTGCTCAACAACGAGATGGACGACTTCGCGACCGCGCCCGGCAAGCCCAACATGTACGGGCTCGTGCAGGGCGAGGCCAACGCGGTCGCCGGCAACAAGCGGATGCTCTCGGCGATGACGCCGTCGATCGTGCTCGACTCCGCCGGCAATTTGCAGATGGTCGTCGGCACACCCGGCGGTCCCACCATCATCACCAGCGTCGCGCAGGTCATTCTGAACGTGCTCGACCAGAACATGAGTCTTCCCGACGCCGTCGCCGCGCCGCGGATTCACCACCAGGCGCTGCCCGACCAGACCTACTACGAGCATGGCGGGCTGAGCGACGCCACGGTGCGGGCGCTCGAGGCGATGGGACACAAGCTGGAAGAGCGACGCGGCCGCAGCGGGATCATTGCCGCGATCCAAAAGACTGCCGGTGGGTGGGTCGGTGTGGCCGATCCACGCTACGCCGGCGGTGCACTTGGCTACTAAGGAGCCCTGAATGCGCCTTGCAACGCAAAGCTCGCCCGCCGACGTCGTCATCGTCGGCTCGGGAGCCGGTGGCGGGATGGCCGCGTACGTGCTCACCCGCGCCGGCGTCAACGTCACGGTGCTCGAAGCGGGCGTGCCGTGGGACAACACGACCGACTCCGCCATGCTGACGTGGCCGTACAACTCGCCGCGCCGCGGCGCGTCCACCAAAGAGAAGCCCTTTGGGGAGTTCGACGGCTGCGTCGGCGGCTGGGAGATCCCCGGTGAGCCCTACACCGTCGCGCCGGGAGAGAAGTTCCGCTGGTGGCGCGCGCGGATGGTGGGCGGCCGGACGAACCACTGGGGCCGCATCTCGCTCCGGTTTGGCCCGCGCGACTTCAAGGCGCACACGTTCGACGGCCTGGGCGACGACTGGCCGATCAGCTACGACGACGTCCGCCCCTACTACGACAAGCTCGAGCAGCTCGTGGGCGTGTTCGGGAGCAAAGAGAATGTTCCGAACGCGCCCGACAGCCTGTTCCTGCCGCCGCCCAAGCCGCGCTGCTACGAGCTGCTGGTGCAGCAGGCGGCCAAGCGGTTGAACGTCACCTGCATCCCGTCCCGGCTCTCGATCCTCACCCGACCGCTGAACGGCCGCGCGGCATGCCATTACTGCGGGCAATGCGGTCGCGGCTGCAAGACGAATTCCAACTTCTCCTCGACCAATGTGCTGATCGCGCCCGCCCGTGCCACCGGCAAGCTCACGCTCAGGACGAACGCGATGGCGCGCGAGATCACGCTCGACCGCACGGGGAAGGCCAGCGGCGTCACCTACATCGACACGACCGATGGCAGCGAGCATCACATCGACGCCCGGGTCGTGGTCCTGGCGGCGAGCGCCTGCGAAACGTCGCGGCTCCTGCTCAACTCCAAGTCCGCGTCCTTCCCGAACGGACTGGCGAACGGCAGCGGCACGGTCGGCAAGTATCTCACCGACACGACCGGCACCGACGCCGGGGGCTTCGTTCCGAAGATGATGGACCCGGTTCCCCACAATCACGACGGCGTGGGCGGGATGCACGTCTACATGCCGTGGTGGCTCGACAACAAGAAGCTCGACTTCCCGCGCGGCTACCACATCGAGGTGTGGGGCGGCACGGGGCTGCCGGAGGCGGGCTTCGGCGGCGGGATCCAGGAGCAAAACGGCGGCGGGTACGGCAAGCAGCTCAAGAACGACTATCGCCGCTACTACGGCGCGTACGTCGGGTTCTCGGGGCGCGGCGAGATGATTCCCAACGACGGCAGCTACTGCGAAATCGATCCGCGCGTCGTGGACAAATGGGGCATCCCCGTGCTCCGCTTCCACTGGAAGTTCACCGATCACGAATACCTCCAGGTCAAGCACATGCAGGAGACGTTCCGCGCGCTCATCACGGAGATGGGCGGCACGCCGTGGGGGAACATGCCGAGCAAGGAGGATGGCTACGGCATCGCGGCGGGCGGCGTGATCATCCACGAGCTGGGCGGCGCGCGCATGGGCGCCGATCCCAAGACCTCGGTCGTGAACGCGAATTGCCAGACCCACGAGGTCAGGAATCTCTTCGTCGCCGATGGCTCACCGTTCACGTCGCAGGCCGACAAGAATCCCACCTGGACGATCATGGCTCTTTCTTGGCGGACGTCGGACTATATCGCCGACCAATTGAAAAAGAGGGCTCTATGAAGCGGCGCGAAGCAGTTGGCGCGATGGCGATGGCCGCGCTGACCGCGGCGTTCAAATGGACGCCGGCAGAGGCGGCACGGGCGGCAAAGTTGGCGCAGGAAGCGATCACGGCGAAAATGCCCTTCGCGCCGGCGTTCTTCACACCCCACGAATGGGAGACCGTCCGGGTGCTCGCGGATCTCGTCATCCCGAAAGACGAGCGCTCAGGCAGCGCGACCGATGCCGGCGTCCCCGAGTACATGGATTTCATGATGACCGATCGGCCCGACGGTCAAACGCCGATGCGCGGCGGCCTCGCCTGGCTGGACAACGAGTGCTCCGAGCGGTTCAGCAAGACATTCGTCGCCGCAACGCCGACGGAACAAACCGCCGTGCTCGACGACATCGCGTGGCCAAAAAAGGCCAGGGCACAAATGAGCCAGGGCGTCGCGTTCTTCAACATGTTCCGCGACATGACGGCGTCGGGCTTCTGGTCCAGCAAGATCGGGGTCACCGATCTCGATTATCAGGGCAACACCTTCGTCGCGGAGTGGAAGGGCTGCCCTCCGGCAGCGCTACAGAAACTTGGCGTCCAATATGAGGATTGAATGACGAAACGACTGGGGATTGGAATGGTTGGGAGCGGCTTCAACGCCAAGTTCCACTTGCTGGGACTCGTGGCCGTCCGGGACGCCGACGTACTGGGCGTGTGGAGCCCCAACCAGAACAATGCCGCCGACACCGCCACCATCGCACGTCAGCTGGGCGTGGGTCAAGCGAAAGCCTATCCCTCGATTGCGGCGATGGTGGAGGACCCCGCCATCGATGCGATCTGGCTGTCAGGACCGAACTACGCGCGCCTCGAGAACGTCGAGGAGATCGTCAGCACGCTCGAGCGCGGCAAGGGCTCGTTGCTGGGCATCGCGTGTGAAAAACCGTTGGCGCGAAATGTGAGTGAGGCAAAGAAGGTGCTGGACTTGGTCAACAAGGTCCAGCTGCCGCACGGCTATCTCGAGAATCAGGTGTTCGCGCCCGCCGTCGAAGTCGGCCGCAATCTACTGTGGGCGCGCGGGGCCAGGCTTGCCGGCCGGCCCTATCTCGCGCGCGCCGCCGAAGAGCACAGCGGTCCCCACGCGCCGTGGTTCTGGCAGGGCAAGCTGCAAGGCGGCGGCGTGCTCAACGACATGATGTGCCACTCATCGCTACTCGTGCAGCATCTGTTGACCGATCCCGCCAAGGCAACCTCGACGCTGCACCCGAAACGCATCACGGGGCACATCGCGAGTCTCAAGTGGAGCCGGCCCGCCTACGCCAAGAAGCTCACGGCGACGATGGGAAAGGACGTCGACTACGAGAAGACACCGTCCGAAGATTTCGCCAGCGTGATCATCGAATTCGAGACTGACGACGGCCACCGTGTCCTGGGCGAGGCAACGACCTCCTGGAGCTTCGTCGGCGCGGGGCTCCGACTCTCCGCCGAGCTGCTCGGCCCCGAGTACTCGCTGCAGTGGAATTCGCTCGACACCGGGCTGAAGCTCTTTTTCAGCCGTGAGGTGCAGGGGAAAGCAGGCGAGGACCTGGTCGAAAAGCAGAACGCCGAGATCGGGCAGATGCCGGTCGTGTCGGGCGAGGCGGCGGCGTACGGATACGAGGCGGAGGACCGCTACTTCGTGCAATGCTTCCTCAAGAAGCAGCGGCCGTGGCTGACGTTCGATGACGGTCTGAACGTAGTGAAGGTCTTGATGACGGCGTACATGAGCGCCGAGCAGGGGAAGACGATCGATTTCCCCGGACCGGGCATCGAAACGTTCATACCCGCAGTCGCAAAGGGGACCTGGAAGCCATGATCGGCACGCTAGCTTTGTTACTAATGGCACAGACGCAGCAGTGGCCACAGCATTCGATGGACCGTCCTCGACCCCCGGTAGTCGATCCCGGTCCCGAGCGCCCACCGGCACCCGCGCCCAAGGACGCGATCGTCCTCTTCGACGGCTCCAACCTCTCGCAGTGGCGCGCGCAGGACAGCACCGCGGCGAAGTGGATCGTCAACGACGGCTACGTCGAGGTCAAACCGCACACCGGCATGCTCGTCTCGGCGCGCGGCTTCGGCGACGTGCAGCTGCACATCGAGTGGCGCACACCGACTCCTCCGGAGGGTGAAAGCCAGGAGCGCGGCAACAGCGGGGTCTTTCTCATGGGGATCTACGAGCTGCAAGTGCTCGATTCCTACCAGAACGACACATACCCTGACGGCCAGGCCGGGGCCATCTACGGGGAGAATCCGCCGCTCGTCAATGCGACGCGGCCGCCGGGCCAGTGGCAGGCGTATGATGTCATCTTCCATCGCCCGCATTTCAAGACGGACGGCTCAGTGGAGCGGCCGGCGCGGATGACGGTGTTTTTGAATGGAGTGCTGATTCAGGACAATTTCGAGTTGGTGGGACCGACGGCGAATCAGGCACGGCCGCCGTACAAAGCGCATGCTGATAAACTGCCGCTAAAACTGCAGGATCATGGGAATCCGGTACGCTACAGAAATATCTGGATTCGGGAGTTGCCCGAGGGATCATAGCCCGCAACAACAATGTAGGGGCGCAGCATGCTGCGCCCCTACATCACCACCCTACAGTCATGATGTAACGTCTTCTATCGAACGGGTTGCTGACCGCCTTGCTGGTTTGCAGTCTTAAAGAACGCCGAAAAGAATATCAGCACCGCTGCCGCAAACGCCGCCGGCAGAATCCAGAAACTCCTCCACTGCGCGAGCGTCAGCGCCGTGCTGCCCGCCAGGAAGCGGTCGTACACATTGCCGGCAATCTGGGCGCCGATCAGCATCCCGACTCCATACGTCACGAGCACGAGGAAGCCTTGCGCCTGGCCGCGCACGGCCGGCGTCGACTTCTTGTCGACGTAGATCTGGCCCGTGACGAAGAAGAAGTCGTAGCAGGGGCCGTGCAGCATGATCCCGAACAGAATCATCCAGAAGATGGCGTCAGGAGCGGCAAGCGCGAACAGCGCATAGCGCAGGGTCCAGGCTGCCATGCCCATCATCAGCATCTTCTTCACGCCGAGCCGCAGGAACAGCATCGGCATCAGCAGCATGAAAACCGTTTCGGAGATTTGGCCCCACGTCTGGGTGCCCGCGATCCTGTGTACGCCGGCGGTGACGAGGTACAGCTGCGTGAAGTTGTAATACACCGCGAGCGGGATGCACAGCAGCAGCGACGCGATGATGAAGACGTAGAACGGCCGGTCACCGAGCTGCTTCAGGGCGTCGAGCCCGGAGATGCTCCGGAGCGAAACGGGTTGCCCGCGTCCCGGCGGCGGCGTGTGCGGCAGCAAGAAACAGAACAGGCCGAGCAGAATGCTGGCTGTCGCGGCGGTGTAGAGGGGACCCGGTGTTTGTTCAGCGACCCCGCCAATTATTTTCCCGAGCCCGAAACTGATGAACAACCCCGCCACGATCCACCCGATCGTCCCGAACACGCGAATGAACGGGAATTGCTGCTCTTGCGACTGGATGTGGTGGAACGCCAGGCTGTTCGCGAGGCCGAGCGTCGGCATGTAGCAGAGGTTGTAGAGCAGCAGCAGCATGATGAACGTGGTGGGCTCGGCGGCGAACTGCGGGGCGGCGAAGAGAATCACACCGCCCAAGAGATGCAGAATCCCGAGGACTTTCTCCGTCGCGAAATAGCGGTCCGCCACGAGCCCCAGGAAGAACGGCGCGACAATGGCCGCCACGGGATTCACCGTGTACGGCCAGTGTGTCAGCGTCGCCATGCCGTGATTCGTCATGTACACGGCGATGGATGTGTACCAGGCCCCCCAGATGAAAAACTGGAGGAACATCATCGTTGACAGCTTGGTGCGGATCACCGCGTCAGGATGCCGCGACCGCGAGTTCCTTCGTCAGCCGGATGATGATATGCGCCCCTCGTGCCCTTCTTATTCCCACCGAGGATGCGACCCAGGACCGCGCCGGCGACCGCCCCCGCTCCCACCTTGGCCGCGTCACCAGAGGTGACGCCGCGTCCCTTATGGACCGTCTCGAGCGAGTCGACCGACGCTTCGATCGGGTACGACTTGCCGCGTACAGTGATGCTCGCAACGCTCAACGTCAAGGTCCCCGGCGTGCTGGGATTGGGCGCCGGTTTGACGTCGGTGATCGTGCCGTTGACGAGCGAGCCGGCCGGGATGACGACGCGCCCCGCCGGGTTCCGGACGTCCTCCACCACCCTGGCGGTGAACGCATCGCCCGCTTTGGCGGTGCGTGACGAAATCGTATCAGTCGCGGCCATGTCCACGTGGGTGCCGGCGGCGAGCCGCGCCATCGGGGGCGGCGCCGGCGGCGTCGGACGGCGGGTGACCGGAGGCCGCGTAACGGGCGGCGGCGCGGCGGGCTGCGGCGCCGCTGCCGGCGGATTCGCCGGGACGTCGTGCATCTGGGCCGTCGACTCCGTGGGCGCCAGCGTCAAATTGCGCGCCGTCGAGTCGGCCGTCTGGCTCTGGTCCTGAGCCTTCTGACAGCCACTCAATGCGAAGACGGCGATAGTCGCCAAAATCGCTGACCGATTCATGAGGTCCTCTCTCTTACTGCGGTTGGCAATGGGTACCCGCACTGGCGCTGCAGGTTCTATAAACGGTCCCGCAGGAACTCAGGCGTCAGCCCGCGGAGATAGCCCGCCAGCAACGTAAAACTGTCAGTGACCAGCAGAATGCCCAGCACGATCAACATCCCGCCGGCAATCCGATCGACCCATACTATGTACGGTCTGAAACGCTGAAACCAGACCAGAAACCGGTCCAGTGCCAGCGCGGTCAACAAGAACGGCACCGCGAGGCCGAGGGCGTAGACCGCGAGCAGACCGATGCCCTGCCCCAACCCCGTCTGGGTGGCGGCCAACGTCAGAATGCCGCCGAGGATCGGCCCGATACAGGGGGTCCAGGCCGCGCCAAATGTGAACCCGACGACGCCGGAGCCGAAGTAGCCAAGCGGTTTGCGCGCCAGCTCGATCCGCCATTCGCGCATGAGGAGCGCGGGTCGCAACAGACCCAGAAGATAGATCCCGAACAGAATGAGCAGCACACCGCCCAGCCGGCCGAGCCACACCTGATAGTCGCGCAGCAGATGGCCTACCGCGGACGCCCCCGCGCCGAGCAGCACGAACACCAGCGAGAACCCGGCCACAAACCATAAGGCGTGGAGCATTGCCGTGCCGCGCCGCCGTTCGACTTCCTCCACCGTCATCCCGGTCAGATACCCGATATAGCTCGGGATGAGTGGCAGCACGCACGGCGACAGGAAACTCAGGAGGCCGGCGGCGAACGCAACGGCAGGGCCCACCCGGGCGCCCTAGCCGCAGAACGCGACGGCGGAGACGACGGTGGTCCAGCGGGCGTCGGCACCGCACTCGGCGGTCGACGTCACGTTCATGGTGCGGACGATTTCGCCCGAGAGCAGCCACTGCTCGCGGCGCTCGTCCCACGCCTGGTCGGCCTCGAACGGGACGCCGAGGACGGTGGCAAGCATCGAGGCCGCCAGGTCCTCGGCGTATTCCCCGGAGACGGACTCGTTCTGGCCGTAGCTGTGATGCTCCGAGATGTAGCCGTGGTGCGACGGGTCCGCCGGCATCGCCACGCCGATCGAAGCGGCCACGAGCCGGCTGGGCTCGTTCGTCGCCGACTCCGCGATCACCGCGAACACGACCTGCCCCGGCTTGAGCATGCTCATTCCCTCCTCGCGATCCACCAATTCACAATGCGGAGGGAAAATCGAGCTGACGCGCACCAGATTGAAATTCGCAAGGTGCGCGTCGCGCAGCGCCATCTCGAAGCTGGTGAGTTTTTCCTTGTGCCGGCCGACGCCCTTGGTCAAAAAGGCTTTGGTCGGGATGAACATGCGTGAGTCAATCAACTCGCGACTACCTCCCCTCGTACCATACCGCGGGACCCAGCTCGACCGGCGGCTCGGTATCGCCGCCCCGGTCCACCATCGCCTCCATCACCTTCGCCAACACTGCGGCCGGACTCAGCGCGACCTCGACGACTTCGATCTTCGTCTGCCCGCGCTCTTTGCCGCGCACCACGAGCATGTATTTCGCCGTGTAGACGCGCAACCGGCCATCGGCGGCCTTGCGCGTCACCACCGCGGTGCCCCACTCCTTGCCTTCCCGCTTGATCGGCCGGAAGACGTACAGCGTCTCGATCTCGGCGGGCGGGACCTGCGCCTCGACCGCCGCCGCCAGCTTGGCCCACCCCGCGCCCTGACCCGGCCCCGGAGGGGCTAGCGGGAAGACGGGGCCGGAGTCCGGACCGGGCTCGTCTGCTGCCATCGCTCCACATAGAAGCGCAGGACGTGCATGAAATCCTGCGCATTGGTGACAACGCCGTACGCCTGATGCGTGCCACGATCGCGTAACTTGGTGACGACGAACTCGGTCTGATCCACGCAGATCGTCGTGAGCGGCCGGATGTCGTCCGTCACCCCCGTATCCACGAACGCCGGCAACATGTTGCCTACCGCGATCGCGTGCAGCGCCGTCGCCACGAAAATGGCGAATGTCGCGGTCGCCGTGTGGGAACGCATGGCGTCCTGCGCGGCCAGGGTATCGGGAATCACGTCCGGCAGCGGGCCGTCGTCGCGAATCGATCCGGCAAGCACATACGGGATCTGATGGGTCACCAGGGCGTGCATGATGCCGCTCTTGGCGATGCCCTGCCCCACCGCCTTTTCGATCGAGCCCGCGCGCCGGATCGCATTGATGGCCCGCATGTGCAGCCCATGCCCGCCTTCGACGCTTTCTCCCGAGCTCGACATCCCGAGCGTCGTGCCGAAGATCGCGGCCTCGAGATCGTGCACGGCGACGGCGTTCCCGCCGAACAGCGTGTGCACGTAGCCGTTCTCGATGAACCAGATCATGTCCTCGCGCGCGCGCGCATGCACCAGCGCCGGACCGATCACCCACAGGATCTTGCCGCCGCGCTGCTTCTCCTCCCCGAGCAGCTCCGCGAGCACGCTGTAGTCCACGGGCCGCTCGCGCGACACCTCCGTGGCCATGAAGCGGAACTCATTGGGACTGCGCGTCCCGCCGAGAAACCCTTCGACGTGCACGAAGATCCCTTCACTGCCGTCTTCCGCCGCTCCGACGGCGACCTTGTCGCCGCGCCGCACGCGCCGCGGCTCGGTCGTGACGAGGTCGTCCGCGCTGCGCACGATCACACAATCCATCCGGGGCAGCCGCGGCCGGCGCCATGAGCCCCCCCCCGGCAGTTTGACGTATGTCGGCAGGTTCGTGGTCGAAAAAAAACCGTCGGGCAGGACCCCGTCGGCGGGTGCGGGTGTGAATCGCGCGTCGGGCGCGCCTGCTAACGGCGGCGCGGAAAAGTTGGGTGGTCGGTACTGAAACCGGGGACGATTCACAGGCCGGTCAAAATACCCGAACCGAATCGGCTTTCACAAGAGTGAAACCGGATCGCGATCGACGCTGACGGCGCGATGCGCCTTCGCCCGCCACGCGCGCACCACTCGGCCGAGCACACGCGGCTCCGCCGCCTTCACGAGCACGTGCCAGCGCCACTTTCCCTTGAGCCGCATGAGCGGGCACGGCGCGGGCCCGAGCACCGTGAGCACCCCGTCGAGGTGCTCCGTCGAAGCGCGTCGAAGCCAAGCCGCCACGCGCTCGGCCAGCTCGGCGGTCTGAGCGTGGTCGGCGGTGGCCATGACAAAGCGAACCAAACCCGTACGTGGAGGATATGGAGGATGTGGAGGTGTTCGCAGGGGCAGTTCGATAGCCGCAAACTGCGAGACCGAGTGCGCCGCGGCGGCACGAATGGCGTGGTGGTCCGGCGCGCGCGTCTGCACGAACACGCGACCGCCCTTCGGGCCCCGCCCGGCCCGCCCCGCAACCTGCGCGACAAGCTGGAACGTGCGCTCGCCCGCGCGAAAGTCGGGAAAGTGCAGCCCGGTGTCGGCATCTACGACCCCGACGACGGTCACGTTCGGGAAGTCGAGCCCCTTGGCGATCATCTGCGTGCCAAGCAGGATGTCGACCTCGCCGCGCCCCACGCGTTCGAGGATGTGGTGGTGCGCCCACTTGCTCGTGGTCGTGTCGAGATCCATCCGCGCGATGCGGGCGCGCGGGTAGCGCAGCCCCAGGAAATGCTCGAGCTGCTGCGTCCCCAGGCCGCGAAGGCGCTGGGTCTCGTGGCCGCAGACCACGCAGGTATTCGGTATTCGGTCTTCGTGGCCGCAGTAGTGGCAGCGCATCGCGGGCGGGGTCTGGTGCACGGTGAGGGCGATGGCGCATTGCGGACACCCGGGCACGTTGCCGCAGGCGGGGCACTGCACGAAGGTCGCAAAGCCGCGGCGATTCAGCATGAGAATGACCTGCTCGCCCCGCTCCAGCGCACCGGCAACGCCCACATCCAGCGCCTCGCTCCACGGGATCACGCCCGCCTCCGCGGGAGCGATGCGGGGCGCGCTGCGCAGGTCGACGACCTCGACCGGCGGCAGCGGCCGCATCCCGACGCGATCGGGCAGCGTGAACGTCGTGACGCGTCCCTCGCTCGCCGACTGCAGACTCTCTAAGGATGGCGTGGCGCTTCCGAGGATCAGACGAGCTCCTTCGAGCCGGGCGCGCATCGCGGCGGCGTCGCGCGCATGATAGCGCGGCGCCGACCCCTGCTTGTAGCTCGGCTCATGTTCCTCGTCGACGACGATCGCGCCGAGGCGCTGGACCGGCGCGAAGACGGCAGAGCGCGGCCCGACGGCGACCAACCGTTCGCCACGGCGTAGCGCCCGCCAGGCATCGGCGCGCTCCCCGTCCGAGAGCCCGGAATGCAGCACTGCGACCTTGTCGCCAAAGACGCCCCGCACCCGCGCGACCGTCTGCGGCGTCAGGGCGATCTCCGGGACGAGCAAGATTGCCCCGTTGCCCGCCTGCACGACCGCACGCAGCACGTCCAGGTAGACCAGCGTCTTCCCTGAACCCGTGACTCCGTGCAGTAAGGCAGGTTGGTGGAGGTCGGTGGCAAGGATTCCTTGCACGACACGGCGCTGGTCCTCGGTGAGTGTAGGTGGTGGAGGTGATGAAAGGCTGGCAAATGGATCGCGCATCTCGGGGACGCGCTCGATGCGGGCGAGCCCTTGCTCCACCAGGCCCTCGAGCGCGCTGGTCGAGAGGTTGAGCTGCTTCACGAGGTGCGAGACCGGGGCCGAGCCGCCCAGCGCTTCGACGGTCTCGTAGACCGCCCGCCGCTTGGGTGCCCGCTTGAACCGCCGCTCGCGCTCGAGCAACGATTCCATCCCGTTGCCGGTGAGCACCAGCAACCGTTCTTCGAGGGGCGCCGGGCCTTTCGGCCGCGCCACGCTCCAAAGCGGTCCCGGCAGAATCGCCCGCAGCGCGAGGCCGAGCGGCGCGCCGTAGTAGTCCGACAGCCACCGCCCCAGCTCGAGCAGTGGCGGTGAGATCGCGGGCTCGTCGTCTGGAGCAGCCGCGATCGGCTTGATCTCCACGCCTGCTGACGGCCGATGGCTGACGGCGTCCGTCACAATCCCCACCATGCTTCGCCGCCGCAGCGGCACCACGACGCGCGCACCGGGAACGACGCGCGCCGCCAGCGCTTCAGGGACTTCGTAGATGTAGGAGCGGTTTACAGGGACGGGGAGGACGACTGCCGCATATGTCATCGCCGCCGCACACCGAGTCCTGGCTCAGCCGGCAGCCGAATCTGGCCGTGATCGATGGTGGCGCCGGTGAACGGGTCGTCCGCCGTCAGGGCCGCGCCGTCGAGGTCGGCCGCATCCACGAGCGGGGTGAAGTGCGCCGCCGCCGTGATACCGAGCGACGTCTCGATCATGCAGCCGACCATGACCAGCATGCTGTGCGCGCGCGCGGTCGCAATCATGCGCAGCGCTTCGCGCAGCGAGCCGCACTTGGCCAGCTTGATGTTGATGCCGTCGGCGCGGCCCGCGAGCCGCGGGATGTCTGCGGCGACGAGGCAGCTTTCGTCTACCACCACCGGCAGGTGGTGCTTGGCCGCGACGCGTCGCACCTCGGCGAGGCCGTCGAGATCGTCGGGGAGGAGCGGTTGCTCCAGAAACTCGACGCCACATTCCTTCAACTTCGGGATCATCTGCTTGGCCCGCTTGACGTCCCACCCGGCGTTGGCGTCGACCCGAATCGGCTTGTCGGTCGCGTCGCGGATGGTACCCAGAATCTCCTCGTCCTGATCGGTGCCCAGCTTGATTTTCAGAATCGGATAGGCGTCCGCTTCGCGCACCTTGGCGCGGATCTTCTCCGGCGTGTCGAGACCGATCGTGAATGACGAGATCGGGGCCTTGGCGGGATCGAGCCCCCACAGCCGCCACAGCGGCTGCCCCAGCTTCTTGCCCACGAGATCGTGCAGCGCCGCCGACAGCGCCGCACGGGCGGCCCAGTTCTTCGGCACGACCTGCGCCCAGCGCGCCTCGGCCCCCTCGAGATCGAACGGGTCACGCGGCAGGTGCGCGGCGAGCTTCCCGAACGCCGCGAGTACCGTTTCGAGACTCTCGCCGTAAAACGACGAGGGATCCGCCTCGCCCCAGCCCTCCTGGCCGTCGCCATCGACCAGCCGCACCCAGGCGCGCTTGTATCCGTTCGTCGAGCCACGCGCGATCGCGAAGGGATGGCGCGTGGTGATGGAACACTGCTCGACGTAGAGCTTCAGATCCATCGATTCCTCTTCAGCCACCACATGGTGACGCCCGACGTCACCGCCATCACGATGAGGGCGCCGTAAAAGCCGTACGGATTGTGGGTGAAGGGCATCTGGCTGAAGTTCATGCCGAAGATCCCGCCGATGACGATCAGCGGCAGCGCAATCGTGGCCACGATCGACAGCTGCTTCATGACGGTGTTCAGGCGGTTCGACGTCTGCGACAGATAGGTCTCGAGCACGCCCGCCAGGAGATCGCGCACAGTGTCCATCGACTCCACGATGCGAATCGTGTGGTCGTACACGTCGCGGTAGTACAGCTGCGTGTCCTGGCGAATGAAGCCGCAGGGCCGGTTGGTGAGGATGTTCAGCACTTCGCGGAGCGGGCCGACGTGTCGCCGAAGCGAGAACGCCGCGCGTTTCGCCTTGAAGATCTCGTGAATCAGCTGCGGATCGAACTTCTCGAACAGCCGCTCCTCCAGCCCGTCCACCATGACGTTGAGGTCTTCGACCAGCGGGAAGTACGCGTCCACCGACTGATCGATGATGTTGTGCATCGTCATCTCGGCGCCCCGCGCGAGCAGGTCGGGATTGCGCAACAGGCGCTCCTGCACCACGGCACAGCTCTTCGACGGCAACGCGTGCACCGTCACCAGGAAGTTCTTGCCGAGGAAGAAATACAGGTTCGACGTGGAGAGGTCGTACGGCTCGGGCGTGCCCTCGTCGAAACGGACGACCGCCATCACGACAAAGACGTAGCGGTCGTACTCCTCGAACTTGACGCGCGTGCCGGGCGACAAGGTGTCTTCGATCGACAAGGGGTGGAACGCAAACGCCTTTTCGAGCAGCGCGTGCTGAAGCATGTTCGTACTGTCGATGTCGACCCACAGCTCCCCGTCCCCGCTCTGCACGATTTCGTGGATGCGCGCCGGGGAGAAGTCCTGCTCGAGCGTGCCGTCCGGCCGCCGGTAGATGCTCGCCGGCCAGTTTTTCGAGGCTTGGGGGACGCTGGTGACTGTCACAAACTCAAGATAGCGCGCGCACGTGCGCCACGACACCGGCCGCGAGCAGATCGAGCCGGTAGCCGCCCTCCAACACGCCGACGACGGGACGCGTTCCCATTCGCGCGCGCAGCGCTTCGGTCCAGTCAACGATGTCGTCGGGCTCGAGTGTGAATTCGCCGAGCGGATCGCCGGCGAGCGAGTCGAATCCCGCGGAGATGAGCAGCATGTCGGGACTCCACTGCGCGAGCGCCGCATCGACCCCGGCGAGGAAGTCGCGCGCGTAGACCGCGCGCGGCAGCCCGCCAGGCCGCGGAATGTTGAACACGTTGCCGACGCCGCGCTCGTCCGCGGCTCCGGTGCCCGGATACCACGGGTGCTGATGCATCGAGACGAAGCGAATCGAAGCGTCGTGCTCCACCAGCGCCTGCGTCCCGTTGCCGTGGTGCACGTCCCAATCGACGATCAGCACGCGCGCGCAGCCGAGTGCCTGCGCGTGGCGCGCGGCCAGCACGACGTTGTTGAGGAAACAGAACCCCATCGCGCGCGCGGCGAGCGCGTGGTGACCGGGCGGGCGCGTGATGCCGAACGCGCGCCCGGACGCGAGGCCCTGCTCGACCGCCGCCAACGCGACGCCCGCCGCCGCCAGCACGCTCTCCCAACTCCTGGGTCCGAGGAATGTGTCGGCATCGAGGGCGCCGCCGCCGCGCCCGGCCAGCGCTTCGAGCAGGTCGAGGTATTCCGGGGGGTGCACACGCTCGATAGCCGCGCGCGTCGCCGCCGACGCCTCGACCCACGAGATGAGCGCCGCAAGCTCGGGGCGTCGCAGCGCCTCGAGCACCGCCTCGAAGCGTTGCGGGCGCTCGGGATGGCCGGCGCCGCCGTAGTGATGCCGGCACGCCGGATTCCAGACGACTGCGGTGGACACCTAATTCTGGCGGCGGGTGTGCAGCAGCTGACGCAGCGACTCCACTTCCTGCTTCATCTCGCGGCGCGCGTCGGCCAGCTCGGCCATGGCGCGGCGATAGCGGCGCCACCCCAACACCACGAGAACGGCGGCGACCGCGCAGACGGAGGCCCAGACAAAGCGGCCGACCAATCCGAACAGCACCGCGTCGAGCAGTAAGAACCCGACCGCGAAAATCGTGACGGCGCGGGTGAAAGCGGCGGTGCTCACCGCACCGGTTGCCGCCGGCCCGGCAGCACGATGAACGGGGCGTTCGGCACGGCACCGAGTGCCCGCATGGTGGTGGATTCGTCGAGGACCTGCGCACCACGGAACTTCACGATGAAGCCTTGCTCGTTCTCCGTCGTCTTGAGCGCGGCCTTCAGCGCCTGATGCTTCAGCTGGGCGACCGTCGTGGCGTCATCGACCTGCACCGGCACCTGCTCCCACGCCGGCGTCACCATCACCCGCACCGCGTAGCGCTCGCCGACCGCCGTCATGCCACCTCCACCTGCGACGCGAGCGGCAGTGTCGAGAGGAACCGGTCCAGCGCCTGATCGAAGAACAAGGTCGAGGCGCGCACACGCGTAACGCCTTTTTCCTTGTCGTCCCAGGCGCTGATCACGATCTCCTCGCCGCCCTGGCCGCGCAGCGTCACGAACGTGGCCCCTACCTTCTCCACGAATGCCGCCGCATTGGGAACGCGCTCGGCGAAGAACTGCTGCGCCCGCGCCAGCACATCAGAGGGCGCAAGCGAGACGGTGGTGGTGTGGATCATGGGACCTTTAGGATCGTGATGCCGGTCGGCTGCCGGGGGACCGGGATGGTGGCGACACGCGCACGCGTCGTGAGATCGATGACATCCACGGCGCCGGGATCGATCCCGACGCTCTCCTGCGATATGAACGCCCAGCGCCCGTCGGGGGAATAAGCCACGCCGTGCGGCAGCGGCTTCGACGTCGGGATCTTGACCACTTCGGTCAGGCTCTGCGCATCGACCAGCGATACGCTCTGCGCCTTCTTGTTGGTCACGATCACCCACCGGCCGTCGGCGGAGGGCTCGACGTTGTACGCGCCCGTGCCCACCGGGATCTCCTGCACCAGCTCGAGCGATCCGGCATCGAGCACCTGCAGCGTGTTGCCGTGATTGCACGCGACGTACAACCGGCGGTCGTCCGGCGAAACCGAGACGAACGTCGGCATGCAGTCGTGCTGCGGCGGCCCGGATGCCACGGCATGCATCGGCATCCCGGCCCCAGGCATGCCCTCTCCCGTCTTGTGCCGCCTGCGAATCCGGAAGCTCTGCCGATCGATCTCGAGGATTTCATCCGAGTTCATGCACGACACGTACACCAGCGTCCCGGCGTGATTGGCCTTCACGCCGTGCGGCATGTCGCACGCCGGAAGACTGGTGAGCGGCGTCATCGTGGCGGTCTGCACGATCGTGACGACGTTCAGGCGCGGGTGATCGCCGTGGAAATCGGAATTGGCGACGAACGCCAGCGCGCCGTCGGGCGTCAACCCGATCGTCGTGGGAAACATCTCGACCGGAGCCCGGCCCAGCAGGGTGTCGCTGCCCACGCTCATTTTCCAGAGCGATCCGTAGGGCGTGCCGTGCGCGATCGTCACGTACCAGGCGGACCCATCCGGGGCGACCGCCACGTTGTGCGGGCCGTCGATATCGGCGGGCATGATGCCGACCGGCACGACCTTGGCGACAGCCAGCGACGTCCCGTCCCAGGTGAGCTGGGTGACGATGTCGCCCGATTCGCTCGCGACCAGGATGCGGTAGCCAGGCGGAGCGGCCGACAGGGCGAGCCCGGCCAGCGCGGCGAGTACGGCGATGAGACGCATGAGAAAAAGATAGCGACCCTAGCGGTTGCCCGCCGCCTCCCGTGCCAGAAAGGAGCGGATGGCCACTGCGGCCTCGCGCGGGCTGACGGCGCCGGTATCGATCGTCAGGCCGGCCGGCAGCTCCGGGTAGTCGAACGCGCCGGCGCGCGTCAGCGTCTGGTACTGGTCGAGCGACTGCAGCTTGCCGAACTCGGCGCGGGAGGGACTCGTCAACCGGTGCTCGATCTCGCCCGCATTGCATGTGAGGCGCACGAAGTGCACGAGCCCCCCCCCGCGCGCCGCGATGGTCGTGATGGTGTCTTGAATGAATGACGGCCGCACCGTGCGCTCGGGCGCGAAGGTGAAGATCAGCGACACGTCGTTTTTGGCGGCCTCCTGGAACACGCTCAACCAAATCAGCTCCCGGAGCTTCACGAACGACGCGCTGCCGAACTCGAACAGCGGAGTCAGCACGTCCACGGCAAGGTGATTGTGGAAGAGCGGCAAGCCGGTCAGCTCGGCGAGCTCACGGGCCACCGTCAGCTTCCCCACCGCCGGTGGACCATGAATGAAGATGAGTCGCACCTAGCGCCCCCCGCGGAACGCAAAAAACACGGCCCCGCACATGCACAGCGCGGCCCAGAGGAAATTGAGGCGCACCGGTTCCTTCATATAGAAGGCGGCAAATGGTACGAACACGCTGAGCGTGATGACTTCCTGAAGAATCTTGAGCTGGCCGAGTTGCAGCTGCGAATGACCGATGCGGTTCGCGGGCACCTGGAGCAGATACTCGAACAGCGCGATCCCCCAGCTCACCAGTGCCGCAACGATCCAGGGCTTCTGGCTCAAGTGACGCAGGTGCGCGTACCAGGCGAACGTCATGAAGATGTTGGAAAAGATCAGCAACACGACCGTCTTGGCGATAACCGGCATCAGGAGATCCTCGAGAAAAGGCGCAACTATTTTAGCACGCGCAGCACCTCCCGCGCGGCGCGCCGCCCGCTTGCCAGCGCACCGGCGACCGTGCCGATCTGCGGGCCGTCGGTCGCTTCGCCGGCGAAGAAGAGCGTTCCCTCCACGGGCCGGGCCAGGGCCCGCGGGGCACCGATGCCACCGACGCCGATGTAACTGTAGGCGCCCCGCGCGAACGGATCGGCGCGCCAGTCGTGACTGGCAGACGCATCGAGCTGGTCCTCCAGATCGCGCCGCGGGACGGCCAGGATCTCCGACAGCGCCACCAGCGTGCGCTCCAGCCGCGAGGGCGGCTCCTCGGCGAGGAGCTGTTCGGCGGCGATGGCGCCGACGTATCCGACGAGCACCGGCGAGCGCACGGGGAGCGTGGTCCACCACGTCGGCACCTCGGCACCCTGCCCGTGCAGGAAGTTCAGCCCGCCACGGTCCGTGCCGGACCCGCGCCGCTCTTTCAGGAATTCCGCGTCATCCCAGAAGGCGTTCCTGAACCGGAGCACGATCTTGAACACCTGCCCGGTTTCGAGACCCGCAAGGGCGCGCCGTTTGGCAGGGAGCGCCGGATCAAACCGCACCATCCCGGCCTTCAGGACGGCGAGCGGCAGCGTGACCACCGCGGTGCGTGCACTCACGGTGGGCAAGGGCGCGCGGTCGGCACCGCGGCACGCGACTCGAACAGACCCGCCTTTCCACTCCACCGACTGCGCGACGGTGCTGAGCCGCAGCTCGGTGCGGTCGGGATCCAGCCCGTCCCGCAGCCACTTCATGAGGGCATCGCCGCCGTTGGCGATGCGGAACTGTCCGCCTGCGACTTCATCCCGCTCGGCACTGCCCCGGACCTCGACGGCGAGCGATTCGGCGCTGAGCCGATCGGGGCGCGCGGCGTAAAAGCCCTGGAGGAAATCCCGCAGCATCCCGCGCCGTGACGGCGGCACGCTGCGCGAGTCGAGATACTCGCTCACCGGAAAGTCGCGGCCGCGGCGCACGAGCCGGCGGGCAAGATCGTGATTCATGCGATCGACGAGCTGCCAGAAGCTGTCCAGCGCCTTGATCCGGCCTGCGGCGGCGAGCTCATGTGTGTCGGGCAGCTCCAGCACGGCGAGCCCGGCTGCCTGGGCGAGCGAGAGTGTTTCGGCGCGCTCGCCGTGGATGAACTCGGCACCGAGCTCGAGCGGAACCGGCGAGCGGGAATCGTGCAGGGTGAGAATCCGGCCGCCGACGCGCGGCCGCGCTTCGATGATCGTGACGCGGAGACCGGCATGCGAGAGGTCGCGCGCCGCCGCGAGTCCCGCGGCTCCGGCGCCGAGGACCAGGACGTCAACGCGTTTGCGATCTCGTGCCACGGTCAGCGCCTAGAGCAGCGCGCGCAATGCGGTTTCGATTTCGGAATTCGGGACGGCGCGCGCTCCGAGGTCCCGCGCGGCGCGCAGCGCGGCCGCATCGACGTGCGAGCCGAACGCAAGCACCGGTACGCCGCGGCCCACGAGGTCGGAAATGCGCTGCGGGACGTCGGCTTTCCCCAACTCGACCACGGCGAGGTCGTAGGGTTCTTCGCGCGCCGGTTCCGCTCCACTCGCCGTGAGAATTGCCTGCAGCTTGCCGCGGAAGAACAAATCGCGGCAGTCGACGAGGACCCGCTTCACCCCGCCAGCTTCTGCGTCAGATAGGCGACGAGCTGTGCCGTGGCGACGCGGTCCTGCTTGAGCGTGTCGCGGTCGCGGACGGTCACCGTCTGATCCTGGGTGGATTGGCCGTCGATGGTGACGCCGAAGGGCGTGCCGGCCTCGTCCTGGCGGCGGTAGCGGCGGCCGATCGATCCGCCGTCGTCGTAGAACACGTTGAAGTGCCGCCGCAGGTCGTCGTGAATGCGGTGCGCCAGCTCCGGCATGCCGTCCTTGTTCACGAGCGGGAACACTGCGAGCTTCAGCACGACGCGCTGCTCGCCGCCCTCGGCGGCGTCGGCGGCTTCCGCGCCGCGCACCTCTTCTTCTGTATAGGCGTCGCACAGTACCACCAGCGTCGTGCGGTCCGCCCCCGCCGAAGTCTCGACCACGTACGGAATGAACCGCTCGTTTGTCTTCGGGTCGAGGTATTCCAGCTTTTTGCCGGCATGCTGCTGATGGTTCGTCAAATCGAAGTTGGTCCGGTTGTGGATTCCCTCGAATTCCTGCCAGCCGAACGGGAATTCATACTGGATGTCGTAGGCGTCCGCGGCATAATGCGCGAGCTCGTCCTTGCCGTGCTGATGCCAGCGCAGCTTCTCCGGCCGAATCCCGAGTCCCTCCACCCACTTCATCCGTTCCGCTCGCCAGGTCTCGAACCATTCGTTCTCGGTGCCGGGCTTCACGAAAAACTGCATCTCCATCTGCTCGAACTCGCGAGTCCGAAAGATGAAGTTGCCGGGCGTGATCTCGTTGCGGAACGCCTTGCCGATCTGCGCAATCCCCTGCGCCGTTTCGGGACGCAGGTAGACAACGGCGGCCTGGTCCTCGACCGGCCCCATGAACGTCTTGAACATCAGATTGAACTGTCGCGGCGCGGTGAGGGTGCCCTTGCTGCCGCACACGGGGCACTGCGCGTCCGGCTGGCCGGGCGTGCCCTTGATCTTCGGATCGTCCGCCCGGAAGCGGTTCTTGCACTGCTTGCAGTCCACCAAAGGATCGGTGAACCCTGCCACGTGGCCGGATGCCTCCCAGACTTTGGGATGCATCAGGATGGCGGCGTCGAGGCCTTCGATGTCGTGACGCTCATGCACCATCGATCGCCACCAGCGCTCTTTGATGTTCTTTTTGAGCTCGACACCGAGCGGCCCGTAGTCCCAGACGGAGCCAAGCCCACCGTAGATCTCGGAGGATTGAAACACGAAGCCGCGCCGCTTTGCCAGCGACACGAGCTTTTCCATGGTTTTGTCTGCAGTTGCGGGCGGCATAAGGAGCCGGAAGTTACAAACCCAACGCCTCGCGCGCGACCTGTTCAGCCATCTGGGCGAGGGCGGTCGCGTCCAGCATCCGTCCCCCACCGTCGCCCCCCACCGTATGCACGCCGATCATGCCTTCGACCCGTCCGGCAACAACCGCCACCTTCTTCCTGGCGGCCTGCGCCCGACGCACCACTTCTCCCGGCGCCTTTCCAACCAGCGACGTCCGGTCGAAGATGCCCTCGCCGGTGATCACGAGGTCGGCCTTGGCGAGCGCCGCGTCGAAGCCGGCGCGCTCCAGCACCCACTCCGCTCCACTCGCCAACTCCGCCTTCGCAAAGAAGACGAGCCCAGCCCCCAGGCCGCCCGCAGCGCCACCCATCGACACCGTCCCGAGCTCCGGGCGGCCGGCCTGCGCCCACAGCTCCGCCAGGCGAGCGAGACCCGCCGCGAGGTGCGGAATTTCCTCCGGCCGCGCCCCCTTTTGCGGTCCGAAGACGGGTGCGGCACCGTCCGGGCCGAGCAACGGCGTGACGACATCAGCGAGCGCCACGACGCGAGCGGTGAGGCCCCACCCCGATCCGAAGGACGCAAGGTCGGTCAGCGATCCCCCGCCATCGGGCAGCTGCTGGCCGGCCGCGTTCTCGAACGTCCACCCGAAGCCGCGCGCGGCGCCCGTGCCGCCGTCTACTGTTGCGGTGCCGCCCAGGCCGACGACGATCGTCTTGGCGCCGCGGTCAGCCGCGGTCCAGATCAGCTCGCCGACGCCCCGCGTCGTGGTGCGGAGCGGATCGCGGTCCTCCGGCTCCACGAGCGCAAGCCCGCAGGCCGACGCGCTCTCGATGATGGCCGTCTCGCCATCGATCCAGCCCATTTCGGCGGAGACCGAATCGCCGATCGGACCTGTGACGTCGAGCCGCTCGCGCAGGGCTCCAGCGGCGGGGAGGACGACATCCAGCAACCCGTTCCCGCCGTCGGCCACGGGGCATTCGAGCACCGCCGCTCCGGGAATGGCCCGCCGGACTCCGGTCGCGAATGCTTCAGCGACCTGACGCGGGCCCAGCGTGCCCTTGAAGGCGGCGGGGGCGACCAGGATGACTGGCATGGGAAAACAATAACAGAGGCCGAGAGGCAGGGACTACAAACGAGAAACCCCCTGAGTTGCCCCAGGGGGTGATCGCCTGCCGCACACCGTGCGCCCTAGAACCCGATGTGAGCTAAGCGAACTCCTTCTCGCAAATCGGGCTGGCGCTCCGGACCTCTGGCAGCCGGGCTATCTCGACGAGCGAGACCCCTTTGCTTTGCGCCCCGCCGTCACCGGCGGTTTGCCCTTTGCAGAGAACTGGCCAATTCAGAAGCAAGAAGGGTGCCCTGCCTGTAACCACTGTCACATCAATGGAGAGTCATACGACCTAGGGAAAGTACCTACCCGTAAACTGCACTAAAGACCGCAGAATGCAGTAGTCCAGAGACGCCGCAGACGCAACAGGCGCAGCAGTGGTCATCAGATCTCAGCCGTTAGCTGCAACGGCCGAGAGCTTTCGGAGCAAGCCATAAACGGTCTTCGCGCATTCGTCACGCGTTGCGCACACTTCGTCAAGCTCGTTCGGATCGAACACACCGAGGTGTTGGACGAGATCGAGAATGGCTTCGACCTCGACCAACGATCCTCGAGCCATGTCGGTGAACCGTCGAAACTCCTTGGAGCCCCGGCGACTCACGCCTTCAGCCAAGTTCAGCGTCACACTATTACAGGCACGACGCCACTGGTCCGCCAGGTCGCGTTCGGAAGCAGGGAGTCGATTGATGAGAGGTCGCGACAACACTGAGAGTCGCCGCGCATGCTGGTAGGCCTTCAGATCTTTGAAAAGCATGTCGGAAACTATTCCGTCGACGGGACTCACCATCACCAAACGAACGCAGGCAGTGGTTTTTTCTCGCCGCTATCCCCTGGAAACCGCTGTTGCGTCTGCTGCGTCTTCTGAGAACGGTTTGCTGTCAGACCTCTATAATCTGATCTCTACGAGTTCCGACGCTCACATAACGCACCGGGGCACCAGCCAGGTCTTGCAGTCTATCAACGTAAGCTCTTGCCGCCGGCGGAAGATCCGCGAGCCTCCGAACGTCGGTCAGTCTTTTCTGCCAGCCCGTCACCGTCTCATAAATCGGCTCCACCCGCCCAATCGTCTCCACATCTGCTGGCATGCTATCAATTACCTCTCCGTCGAGACGATAGCCCACCCCAACCGGAATCTCTGCGAACGTATCGAGCACATCCAGTTTGGTGACTGCCAACCCCGTCAAGCCATTGACCCGAACAGCGTACCGAACCACGACCGCATCGAACCATCCACACCGCCGCGGCCGTCCCGTCGTCGCCCCGAATTCGCCGCCGAGCTCGCGAATACGCTCGGCCACGGCGGGCTCCGCCTCCGTCGGCAGCGGCCCATTCCCGACGCGCGTCGTGTACGCCTTCACGACGCCGAGG
>WNFK01227146.1_pt2 | contig 28182 bp, 17 predicted proteins | sample 5400281 | NCBI WGS metagenome assembly WNFK01 (sample SAMN13153350, study PRJNA577476) | soil metagenome | isolation source: 20 cm soil on Douglas fir-dominated hillslope | place: USA:California | collected 2013-09-17
CGCCCGCCACGAAGGTGCAGTTGGTGATCCCGTTGGCGGCCGCGTTGCGCACGGCGTCCGCCACCGCGGCGGGCGCCACCTCGATGCCGTAGACGTGGCGACAGCGGCGCGCGAGGAGCAGGCTGATCGCGCCGGTGCCGGAGTAGAGGTCGACCACGGTCTCGGGGCCGGTGAGGGCGGCCGCCCGCATTACGAGGTCGAAGAGCCGCTCCGCCTGCACGGTATTGGTCTGGAAGAAGGAGCCGGCCGACACCTGGAAGACGACCCCGTCGAGCGATTCCCGGATGTGGTCGCGGCCCCCCAGAAGATGCTCCTCCACGCCCACCGCCACGCTCGCCTTCTTGGGGTTGACGTTGAGCACCACGCTGGAGGTCTCGGGCACGCGCGCCTGTACGCGCCCCACCAGCGGCTCGAGCTCGGACACCGCGGGCGCCGAGGTCACCACGTTCACCATGGCCTCGCCGGTGTGCCGGCCCTCGCGCAGCATCAGGAAGCGGAGCAGCCCCTCGCCGCTCTCCTGGTCGTAGGCAGTGAGCCGCCGCTCCGCGAAGAAGGCGCGCGTCTCCTGGAGCAGCGCGTTCATCCGGTCGGATTGCAGGAGACAGCGCTCCACGTCGAGCACGGAGTCATAGCGATCCGCTTCGTGGAGGCCGACCACCACGTCCCCACTGTCCTGAGCTCCGTCGAGGCGCCGCCCCACCGGGATGACCCGCTCCGTGCCGCCCGTGCGCGCGACCGTGAACTCCATCTTGTTCCGGTAGCCGTACACGTCCGGCGCGGGAACGATGGGCCGCATCTCGAAGGCGCCCACCCCGCCCAGACGCTGCAGGCAGTCCGCGACCTGCTTGGTCTTGAACGCGAGCTGGGCGGGATACGCCAGATGCTGGAGACGGCAGCCGCCGCAGCGGCCGAAATAGGGGCAAGGGGGCTCCACCCGGTCGGGAGACGGCTGCTCCACCGCCTCGATGAGGCCGCGGCCGAAACGCGAGCGGGCCTGGATCAGCCGTACCCGCACGGTGTCCCCGGGGACGCCCCCCGGCACGAACACCACATAGCCATCGGCGCGGCCGACGCCCTCCCCCCCGAACGCGAGGTCGTCGATGGCCACGGACAAAGTATCGCCGCGTCGGGCTCGCGCCATGTCGCGCTCACTATAAGGGTGCGTGGAATCGGAGTCAATTTGCCCTCCCCTCTTCGGAGTAGCCGCGCGCGGACGGGTCAAGTATCATTGAGCCCACGATGAAATCCGCGAGGTTCTCGGTGCCCCACCGCGTCGGTAACTTGCTCACCGCCGCCGTGCCCGCGCTGGCGGAGCGGATGCTGGCGGAGGGGATCCGCCGCGACTGGGAGGCCACGGTGGGAGGGGAGCTGGCCCGGCGCTCCCGGCCGGCGTCGCTCGACCACGGCGTGCTGGAAGTACGGTCCGACAACTCCCCCTGGCTCATGGAGCTGCAGATGCGCGCCGGGGAAATCCTGGAGGCGCTCCGCCGCCGCTACGGACGCTCGGTGGTCTCGCTGCGCTTCGCCCTCGGCGCGATGCCGGCGCCCGTCCGCGTCCCTGCGAGCCGGCCGTCCCGGACGGTGGCGCGCCTCAGCGCCGAAGAGACCCGCGAGATCGAGGCCGCGACGGCCTCGCTCGGTGACCCCGACCTCGTGCGCGCGCTCCGGCGGCTGCTGACCAAGGACCGGCTGGCCCGCCGGCAGCCGGCCCCAATCCCGACAGCGGAAAAGGATCAGCCATGACCTTGTCACACGCGCTGATGCTGGCCGCGATCCTCACGCTCACCGGCTGCGCGACGGTCCCCTCGCCACCCGCCACCGAGACTCGCCCGGCCCGCGCGGGGGTGGCGCGCCCGGTGGCCGCCGACCGGCTCGCTGAGTCTTACTACCACTTCTCGGTGGCGCAGATGCATTCGCGCGCGGGACGCATGCCGGAGGCCATCGCCGAGGTGCGCTTGGCCATCCAGCGCGATCCCAAGACGGCGGCGCTCTGGACCCAGCTCGCCCAGTGGCTCGCGCGCACCAATCAGCCCACCGAGGCCATCGCGGCCGCGCAGAAGGCGGTCGAGCTCGAGCCCGAGAACACGTCGGCCTACCTGACGCTGGCCGAGCTCTATCGCCGGGGGCGCCGGCTGCCCGAGGCCGAGGCCGCCCTCGAGAAGGTCATCGCCATCGCGCCGCAGTCCCCCGACGCCTATCTTGCCCTCGCGCAGCAGCACTTCGAGCAGAAGGCGTACGAAAAGGCGCGCGCCGTGCTGCTCCGCCTCATCGCCGAGCGGCCGGGGCTCGCGCAGGGATACTATCTCCTCGGCCGCATCGACATCGAGACCGAGAGCTGGGACGAGGCGCTCACCCGACTGAAGCGGGCGGTCGAGCTGGATCCCGACCAGGACGGCGCCTGGCAGGCCCTCGGCTACGTCTACGAGAGCCAGAAGAAGTCGGACGAGGCGATCGAGACCTACAAGGCGGCCATCCGGGCCAATCCCGACAACGCCGCCTTCGTCGAGCGTCTCGGCGATCTCCTCGTGCGGCTGGGCCGCTTCAAGGAAGCCCAGACCGAGATCGAGCAGCTCGCGGAGGCGGCGCCGCGCGACCCGCGCGTCTGGCTCAAGCTGGGCGCCATCCAGTACGAGCAGAAGAGCTGGGACGCGGCGGCCGCGTCGTTTCGCCGCGCGCTCCTCCTCGAGCCCGGCAACCTGCGCGCGCGCTACTTCCTCGCCACCACTCTGATGGAAGCGGGGAAGGACGACGAGGCCAAGGTCGAGCTCGAGCGCATCCTCGCCGCCGATCCGCGGTCGGTGGACGCTCGCGTGCAGCTCGGCTTCCTCTTCAGCCGGGCCAAGCGCTACGACGAGGCGATCACCGTGCTGCGCGAGGCCGTCAACATCGAGCCCAAGCGGCCGGAGCTCTTCCTCTACCTCGGCACCGCGCTGTTCCGCGGCAACCAGTACGACCGGGCCGCCGACGTGCTCGGCGAGGGGCTGCAGCTCGACGACAAGAGCAAGGATCTCCACTTCCAGCTCGGCGTGGTGCGGGAGAAGCAGCAGCGGTTCGACGACGCCATCGCCGCCTTCCGCCGCGTAGTCGCGCTCGATCCCAAGCACGCGGAGGCCTACAACTACATCGGCTACATGTACGCCGAGCGGGGGCAGAACCTCTCCGAAGCGGTGGAGCTCATCCAGAAGGCGCTCGAGCTCGACCCCGAGAACGGCTACTTCATCGACAGCCTCGGCTGGGCCTACTACCAGCAGGGCAAGTACGCGGAGGCCCTCCGGGAGCTCCAGCGCGCCGCCGAGCGGGCCAAGGACGACCCGGAGATCTTCGACCACCTGGCCGACGCCTACGTGAAGAACGGCAAGGTCGAGGAGGCGATCGCGGCCTGGGAAAAGGCCGTCTCCGTGGACAAGGACAATCGGCTCGGCGACGGCGTGAAGAAGAAGCTCCAGGAGGCGCGCGAGAAGCAGCTCCGGGCCAAGGGTGAGAGTCCCAAGCCGAAGTAACGCGCGCGGACTCGCCCTCCTTCTGCTCTGCCTGGCGCTCGGGGCCTGCGCATCCGCCCCGGCCCCGGCCCCGCTCGCCCCCGAGGTGGAGGGTGTGCGCGCGCGGCTCGAGGACGCGTGGCGCAGCTTCGTGGACCTCCGCAGCCTGGCCGACATCACTATTCAACAGGGCCGGCGCCCTCAGCGACTCTCCGGCGTGCTGCTGCTGAAGGCCCCCGCCACCTTCCGCTTCGAGGCGCTCTCCCCCTTCGGCCCTCCCCTTCTCGTCGTCGCGGGCTCGCCCGAGAGCGTGACGGTGTGGGAGGTGCTGCGCAACCGCGCCTATCTGCTGCCGTCCACTCCCGACGCGAACCGCCGCTGGCTGGGCCTCGCGCTTCCCGCGGAGGATCTCGTGGCATTCCTGGCCGGGCAGGTGCGCCCGATGTCGGCGCCCCGGACCGGCACCTTGGTGCCGCCCGACGAGACGGGCTCCTCGCTGCGCCTCTCGGGCCCCGAGGGCACCCAGCGCATCTGGCTGGACCCTCGCGGCCGCCCGTTGAAAGTCGAGTGGACCGAGGGTAAGAGTCCGCTGCGCGTCACGTTCACGCGCGCCGAGGACGGAGGAGATGATGTGCCCCCGCGGGAGATCCGGCTGCAAACACTCGACGGGAAGCTCGAAGTCTCGGTGGTGTATCGTGAGCCCCGACTCAACAGCGGACTCGACGCGGCACTGTTGACCCTGACTGTGCCGCAAGGCGTGGAAATCCAAGACTTCCGTTGACACTTCGACGCGCCGCGTGTTAAGGTTCTCTGCCTTGTCGAAGCGGCCGAGGGCAGTCCACGGGCTCGTGATCCGTACCTCGGCCAAGGTGAACTGGACGCTGGAGGTCCTGGGCAAGCGGGAAGACGGCTATCACGAGCTCTCCACGATCTTGCAGTCGGTGGATCTCTGGGACCGGCTCACCGTCGAGCCGGCCGACACGATCTCGCTGGTGACGAGCGATCCGGGGCTGCCCCTGGATGAGGGCAACCTCGTGGTGCGGGCGGCGCGGCTCCTGCAGGTGGAATCGGGTGTGAGGGCGGGAGCGCGACTGCATCTCGAGAAGCGGATTCCGGTGGCGGCGGGGCTGGGCGGCGGATCGAGCGACGCCGCCGCGACGCTCTGGGGGCTGAACCGGCTGTGGAAGCTGCGCTGGCCCCTGAAGCGCTTGCAGGCGCTGGGTGAGCGGCTCGGGATGGACGTGCCATTCTTCCTCGGGAAGGGACGGGCGGTGGCCACCGGGCGCGGCGAGCGGCTGCGGCCGCTGCCGGGGGGAGGCGGATACGCGCTGGTGCTGGTGAACCCGAACTTCCCGCTATCGACTCGCGAAGCATACGGCAGGGTGCCGGCGGGCTGGACGGCGCAGCCGGCGGCGACGAAGCAGATGCTCGAGGCGCTGAGGAGCCACAGCCCGCGGCGGGTGGCGGCGGCGCTCGCGAATAACCTCGAGGCCGTGGTGGAGCCGGCGGTGCCGGCCATCACACGGATGAAGGCGGCGCTGGAGGCGGCCGGTGCGCTGGGGGCGGTGATGTCGGGAAGCGGGCCGACCGTCTTCGGCGTCGCGCGCTCCCTGGATCACGCGCGGACCATCCGGCGCCGGGTGAATCGGGCGGGCTGGTCGGCATGGGCGGTGCGGACGCAGGGGGGCGCCTGCATCCGCCAAGTTCGATAAACTTGAATCACTGGGGCGTGGCCAAGTTGGTAAGGCGCGGGACTTTGGATCCCGTATTCGGAGGTTCGAGTCCTCCCGCCCCAACCATTTTTCATCAACATGCTTTTCACATGTTGACCGTGGGCGATACATGTTGACCGTGGGCCACTCAGGTCGGATCAACCCGCCGAGCGAGCGCAGAGGGACACGTGATGGGTTATGACCTGAAGCTCTTCTCGGGGAACGCGAATCGGCCGCTCGCCGAGGAGATCGCCAAGACGCTCCAGCTCTCGCTGGGCGACGCGGAGGTCTCGCGCTTCTCGGACGGCGAGGTGTACGTCCAGATCAACGAGAACGTCCGCGGCCAGGACGTCTTCGTGATCCAACCCACCTGCCCGCCGGTCAACGACCACCTGATGGAGCTGCTCGTCATGCTGGACGCGTTCAAGCGCGCGTCCGCGCGTCGCATCACCGCGGTGCTCCCGTACTACGGGTACGGGCGCCAGGACCGCAAGGTGATGGGGCGGGTGCCCATCACCGCCAAGCTCGTGGCCGCCGGGCAGATCCAGGGATTCTTCAACATGCCGGTGGACCACCTCTTCGCCGCCCCGCCGGTGATCGTGGACTACCTCGCGAAGAAGGATCTGCGAGATCCGGTGCTCGTCTCGCCCGACGCCGGCGGCGTCGAGCGCGCGCGCGCCATCGCCAAGCGCCTCAACGCGGGCCTGGCCATCATCGACAAGCGCCGCGACGGCCCCAACGTGGCGGTCTTCATGCACCTCATCGGCGACGTCGAAGGTAAGGACGTCGTGATCATCGACGACATGATCGACACCGCGGGGACCCTGATCCAGGCGGTCGACGCGCTCCGGCGTGAGGGGGCGCGGCGCATCCTCGCCGCCGCCGTTCACGGGGTGCTGTCCGGCCCTGCCATCAAGCGCATCAACGACTCGATACTCGAAGAGGTCGTCATCACCAATTCCGTTCCCCTCGCTCCCGACAAGCACCTCGCGAAGATCCGGGTTCTCTCGGTGGCCCCGCTGGTGGCCGAGGCGATCCGGCGCATCCACGACGAGGAGTCCGTGTCCGGGCTCTTCGTCTAGCCGAACCGACAGAAAGGAAGCCGACGTCATGGAAATGCGCGCACTGACCATCGAGAAGCGTGTCGGGACCGGCAAGGGAGCGGCCAAGCGCCTCCGCCGGACCGGCCGCGTCCCCGCCATCCTCTACGGCGGCAGCACGCCGGTGAACATCACCGTCAACCCCAAGGACATCTTCCGCCTCATCCACGGCCACGAGGGCGGCACCCAGCTGCTCCAGGTGTCCTTCGGCGAATCCGCCGACAAACTCATGGCCATCATAGGAAGTGGCCATGGACAAGCCCATCCAGGTCACCGTCCCCCTGCGCCACGTCGGCGAGCCGGTGGGCGTGCGCGACGCCAAGGGCATCCTCGAGATGATCCTCCGCGAGGTGCAGGTGTCCTGCCTCCCGGGCTCCATCCCGGAGTCGTTCACCGCGGACGTGTCCGAGCTGGGCATCCACGACGTCTTCACCGTCGGCCAGCTCGTCGCGCCGGAAGGCGTGCGCATCCTCACCGATGCCAGCCAGGCCGTCGCCACCGTGGCGCCGCCCATGGCCGAGGAGGAGGTCGCGGTGCCGGTGGCTACCGGCGTGGTGGCGGCCACTCCGGCCGAGCCCGAGGTGCTCACGGAGCGGAAGCCCAAGGAAGAAGCGGCCGGCGAGAAGGAAAAGGAAAAGGATACGAAGAAGAAGTAGGTGGCACAGGGCATCGTCGGGCTGGGCAATCCCGGCCCGGAGTACCGAGATACGCGCCACAACGTGGGGGCGCGGGTGCTGGACGGCCTCGCCAGGACCCTGCACACGCGCTTCGCGCGAGAGGGCGGTCACCTGGTGGGGCCGGCCCGCTGGCATGGCGAGCCGGTCTATCTGATCAAGCCGCAGTCGTTCATGAACGAGAGTGGCTCCGCGGTGGCTCGCCTCTCCCGGCGGCTGCACCTCGGGCCCGCCGACCTCATCATCGTCTTCGACGACATCGACCTGCCGCTGGGAACGGTCCGGGTCCGGATGAAGGGCAGCGCGGGCGGACACAACGGCGTTCGCTCGCTCATCGCGGCGCTGGGCACGGACGAGATCCGGCGGGTCAAGATCGGCATCGGTCGCCCGGTGCCGCCGGAAGGCACGGCACGACGCCGCCCCGAGGTGGTGGATCACGTCCTGTCGCCCTTTTACCCTGAGGAGGGGGAGGCGGTGGAGGCGGCGTGCGCGGAGGCCGCCCAGCAGGCGCTGAAGCTCCTGGAGAGCCGTGGCGGCGTCCGCGCGTGAGCTCCCGGGGAGCTCCAGATTGCGGCCCAGGGGGGGCCATGGTATACAGTCGTCGTTTAGCCATCCGCTGTCCGTAAAGGTCCCGGAGAGGGGGGACGTGAGTGACCAAGGTCATCGTGGAGCCCGACGAGTCCTTCGAGAACGCACTGAAGCGCTTCAAGAAGCAGTGCGAGAAGGCCGGGCTCATGTCGGAGCTGCGCAAGCGCCAGCACTACGAGAAGCCCAGCGTCAAGCGGAAGCGCAAGACCCTGGCGGCGCGCAAGAAGGCGAAGAAACGCGAGCGGTTCTCCGATTAGTCGCCGGCGGTAGCGGGGTCGAATGGGCCGAGGTCCAGGGCCTGCTCGCCCGGCAGACGCATACCCCCATGGGGCGCGAGCGGGCCCTGACCCTCGAGCCCTCGACCGATCTGACGCGGATCCAAGCGGCCCTGAGCGAAACCCGCCAGGGCCGCTGTGCTTTGGGAGAGGCCGGACCCCCTCCCTGGGACGTGATCCCGGACGTCCGGGCCACCCTCGAGCGGGCGCGCACCGCGGGAGCGGTGGTGGAGGGGCGCGAGCTCGTGGCCCTGATTCCCCTCCTCGAGGCGGCGGGCCGACTGGCCGGCTACGGCCGCAGCATCGCGCCGGTGGCGCCCGAGCTGGGCCAAGTCCTCGGCGGTCTCCCCGCGGTGGGGCCGCTGCGTGACCTCCTCCGGCGCTCTCTGGACGAGGACGGTGCCGTCCGGGACGAGGCGAGCCCCGAGCTGCGCCGGCTGCGGGGGAGGCTACGGGACCAGCGGAGGGCGCTGATCAAGCGGCTGGAGGCGTTCTTCCAGCAGCCGGGCGCGGACACCCTCTTCCAGGAGCGCTATGTCACCGTGCGCCACGGCCGCTACGTGCTGCCGGTGCTCGCGGGCGCCAAGACACGGTTCCGGGGCATCGTGCACGATCGCAGCCAGAGCGGGGCGACGCTCTTCGTGGAGCCGGAGTCGGTGGTCGAGGACAATAACGAGCTGGTCCAGGTGGAGCGGGAGGAGGACGCGCTGGTCCTCCAGGTGCTGGCCACGCTCACCGACGCGGTGCACGCGGCGCTGCCCGAGCTGGAGCGTCTCATCGACGGGCTGGCCGCGGCGGACCTCGTCTTCGCCCGCGCGGAGCTGGCCGACCGCATGGAGGCGGCGGAGCCCGTGGTGTCGAATGAGCGCGTGGTGGACGTGCGCGGCGCGCGTCACCCGCTGCTTCTTGCCCAGGGCTGGGCCCACGCCGAGGCCCAGGGGGCGCACGCCGAGGCGCATGGTAGTCGGTCCGTGGTCCCGGTAGATCTCTCCCTCGATGCCGAGCGACCCCTGCTCGTCATCACGGGGCCCAACGCGGGAGGCAAGACGGTGGCGCTGAAAACGCTGGGCCTCCTCGCGCTGATGGCGCAGGCCGGCCTCCACCTGCCCGCGCAGCCGGGCGCCCGGCTGCCGCGCTTCACCCAGCTCTTCGCCATCATCGGGGACGACCAGAGCGTGGCGGAGAACCTCTCGACCTTCTCCGCCTTCGTCAAGCAGCTCCGCGAGGTGCTCGAGCACGTGGACGCGGAGTCCCTCGTACTCCTGGACGAGCTGGGCGCGGGCACGGACCCCGACGACGGCGCCGCGCTGGCCCAGGCCGTGCTGGAGGAGCTCGGCGAGCGCGGCGCCCTCTGCGCGGCCTCCACCCACCTCGAGCCCCTCAAAGGCTTCGCGGCCACCCATCCGCGGGCGCGCAACGCCTCGGTGGAGTTCGACGGCGAGCGGTTGGAGCCGACATTCCGGGTGGTATACGACCGGCCGGGGCAGAGCTATGCCCTCGCCATCGGGGCGCGGCTCGGCTTGCCGCCTCGCCTGATCGAGCGCGCGCGGACGCATCGCACCACCCAGCAGGCCGCGCTCCAGGAGCTCATCGCCCGACTCGACACACGCGATCGTCAAGAGGCCGAGCGCACGGCCCAACTAGAGACCCGCGAGCGGGAGAGCGCGGCCCGCGTCCGGCGCGCCGAGGCGGACGCGGAGGCCGCGCGGGCCGACGCGCGCGAGGCCCTGACCCGCGCGCGAGGGGACGCCCAGCGGCTGGTCGCCGACATCCGCCGCGCCGTCAACGCGGAATGGGATACGCTCAAGCGCGGCGAGCGAACCCGTCAGGGGCTGGAGGCCTCCCGCCGCCGGCTCCTCGAGGCCGGGCAGCGGGCCGCCGCGCGGGGGCCCGAGGAAGAGCCGAGCGATCCGGGCCGGGATCCGCTGCCCGGCGATCGCGTCGCCATCGCGCATCTGGGGCTCAAGGGGGACGTGCTGGACGTGACCAACGGCAATGCGACGGTGCGCGCGGGCGCGGTGACGGTAAAGGTCCCGGCCCGCGCCCTCCGGGTGCTGCAGCGCAGCGCGGGCGAGGCGACCGCCGCCGCGGCCTCCGCGGCGCGCGCCGCCACCCATACCCTCGGGCAGCCGCTCAAGAGCGGGGTGGGCCCCGAGCTCCACCTCATCGGCCGCACCGCGGACGAGGCGCGCGAGACGCTGGAGAAGTATCTCGACGACGCCTTCCTCGCCGGCCTCGATTCCGTCCGCATCATCCACGGCAAGGGCACCGGCAAGCTGCGGCGCACCGTGCACGAGCTGCTCGCCGCCCATCCCCTGGTGGCCGAGCACCGGCCGGGCGCCCTTCATGAGGGCGGCGAGGGCGCCACCGTGGCCCAGCTGAGGACGGCCTAGATGGCGGGCTTCGCCCCCGCGCTCCTCGAGGAGATCCGCGCCCGCGCGGACATCGTCGAGCTGGTGGGCCAGTGGGTGAAGCTCAAGAAGGCGGGCGAGAACTGGAAGGGCCTCTGCCCCTTCCACACCGAGAAGACGCCCTCCTTCACCGTCAATCCCAAGAAGGGCATCTTTCACTGCTTCGGCTGCAAGGCCGGCGGCGACGCCTTCAGCTTCCTGCGCAAGCAGGAGCGGCTCGACTTCCCGGAGGCCGTCCGCGTGCTGGCCCAGCGGGTGGGCGTGGAGCTGCCGACCGAGGGCGCCGAGCGCGTCCAGGACGGCAAGCTCGAGGGCCTCCGCGCGGTGATGGCGCGGGCCGCCCGCTTCTACAGCGAGGCGCTCTGGAAGATGGGGGACGCCGGCGCGGAGAAAGCGCGACGCTATCTCGAGGGCCGCGGCGTGGACGCCGAAGTGGCGCGGCGCTTCGGCCTGGGCTATGCCCCGGAAGGGTGGGACAACCTCCTCGGCCTGATGCGCCGCGAGGGTCTGGGCGACGAGCTCCTCGCCCAGGCCGGCCTCGTGCTGCCTCGCCAGAATGCCACCGGCTTCTACGATCGCTTCCGCGGCCGGCTCACCTTCTCGATCCGGGATACGCAGGGACGCGTGGTCGCCTTCGGGGGCCGCGCGCTCGGCCCGGATGAGGTCAAGTACATCAACTCCCCCGAGACCCCGCTGTACGTGAAGGGGCAGACGGTCTACGGCCTCGACCTGGCCAAGCCGGCGATCCGGGAGCGGAATCGCGCCGTGGTCGTGGAGGGCTACCTCGACTGCCTCATGGCCCACCAGCACGGCTTCACCGAGACGGTGGCCGCGCTCGGCACCGCCTTCACCCCCGCCCAGCTCGCGCTCCTCCAGCGCAATGCCGAGGAGATCGTCGCCGTCTTCGACGCCGACGCCGCGGGGCAAAAGGCCTCCGCCCGGCTCGAGGAGATGATGACCGACACCATGGACATCGGGGGGTTGGCGTGGGCGGTAGCCCGGACGGGAGGATTCGAGCGCTCCGGGTACTTCCCCGTCAAGGTCGCGGTGCTGCCCCCGGGGCATGACCCCGACAGCCTCCTGCGGGCCGAGGGCGCCGCCGCGTTTAAGTCGCGCCTCGACGCCGCCCGGAGTATCCTGTCCTTCGTCATGCAGCAGGCCCTCTCCGAGGAGGACCTCTCGACGGCGCGAGGCCGGTCCACCGCCCACGCGCGGGTGGCCCTCATTCTCTCGAAGGTCCCTAACGCCGAAGAGGCCACCACGCTCGCCGCGCTGGCCTCCCGCCAGCTGGGGGTGGACTCCACTCAGCTCTGGATCGAGGCGCAGCAGCTCCAGCGCGCGCGGATGACCCAGTCCCGGTTCCAGCGCCCCGCGGCCGGCGTCGCGCCCGCGCCCGCCGGCTGGCCCATGCCGAACCTGGCCGAGCGTGACCTGCTCCTGCTCCTCCTCCGCGTCGATGAGGCGCGCACCGCGCTGCTGCCCGCCGTCGAGGACGTGGACGTGGCGCACCTCGGTCTTCGCGCCATTCTCGCCACGCTCCGGCTATCTCCCGAGACCGCCCCCGAGGCGCTCATGCACCAGCTACCGGGCGATGCCGAGCGCTCGCTCCTGGCCGCCCTGCTCGTGGACGAGCGGGAGTGGACGGACACGGCGCCCCAGATCCAGGAGCTCGCGCGCCGCTTCGACATCCGCCAGCGGAAGAAGACGCTCCGCCGCGTGACCCAGTCCATCGCCGACGCCCAGGCTACCGGCGCGCCTGCCCCGACCCAGCTCGAGGCCGAGCTGACTCACCTCCAGCAGGCCGCGCAGGCCGTGAGAGATCTCACGGTTCCCCGCGAGCCGGGAGAGTCCGGTCCCGCCCCGGGCACCCGACCTTAACCCCACCGAGGAGACGCACCAGGCATGGCTGACGAACCGAAGCTGCAGGAGCTGGACAAGCTCATCGCGATGGGCAAGCAAAAGGGCTTCCTCACCTATGACGAGGTGAACGACGCCCTGCCCCAGGACATCGTCTCCCTCGACCAGCTCGACGACATCATGATGATGTTCGGCGCGATGGACATCGAGGTGGTGGACACCGCGGCCAAGGGCGCGGGCCGGCTGCCCTCCGAGATCGAGACCCAGGCAGAGGCCGACGACGACGAGCCGGGCGACGCCCCCATCGACCTCACCCCGGGCCCGGTGGGCCGCACCGAGGATCCGGTGCGCCTTTACCTCCGCGAGATGGGCCGCGTCTCCCTTCTCACGCGCGAGGGCGAGATCACGCTGGCCAAGCGGATCGAGGAGGGCAAGGACGAAGTCACCCGCGCCATCCTTGCCACCAACCTCGCGCTGGAGAAGATCCAGCATCTCCGGGACGAGCTCAAGAAGGACGTGGTGCCGATCAAGGAAGTGGTGGACTACCCGGAGGAGGAGTTCACCGAGGAGAAGGAAGAGGATCTCCGCAAGACCGTCATCCGCGAGCTCGGCAACACCGACCGGATGCTCCGCGAGCGGGACAAGCTCATGGAAGAGGTCAAGAAGCTCCGCGCCCGCGCCGTCGGCAAGAAGCGGCCCAAGGGCGAGCCGCCGTGGAAGAAGCTGGAGCAGCAGGCCCTGGCCAAGCAGGCCCGCGTGCTGGGCACGCTGCGGAGCCTCACGCTCCAGCCCTCCCTTCTCGACGCGTGGTGGCAGGACCTCAAGAAGCTCGTGGACAAGATCCACAAGTCGGAGCGCGAGATCGCGCTCTGGTCGGACGGCCGGCGCCCCGCCCCCGCCGCGGTGGACGCCTTCCTCGCCACCCTCGGCGATGACGAGCGCGACGACGGGGACCGCGACCTCTACCAGAAGGCGGCGGCGCGGCATCCCTCCATCAAGGATCGCCTGGTGTGGGTGGCGCAGCAGAAGATCAAGCGCGCGGAGGAAAACGCGCAGTGCCGCGCGGAGGATCTCAAGAAGATCGTCATCCTCATCAAGGCGGGCGAGGCCAAGGCGGCGCGGGCCAAGAAGGAGATGGTCGAGGCCAACCTCCGGCTCGTGATCTCCATCGCCAAGAAGTACACGAACCGCGGGCTGCAATTCCTGGACCTCATCCAGGAGGGCAATATCGGCCTCATGAAGGCGGTGGACAAGTTCGAGTACCGTCGCGGCTACAAGTTCTCCACCTACGCCACCTGGTGGATCCGCCAGGCCATCACGCGCGCCATCGCCGATCAGGCCCGCACCATCCGCATCCCCGTGCACATGATCGAGACCATCAACAAGCTCATCCGAACCTCCAGACAGTTGGTCCAAGAACTCGGGCGCGAGCCGACCCCGGAAGAGATCGCGGTGAAGATGGAAGTGCCGGTGGACAAGGTGCGCAAGGTCCTCAAGATCGCCCAGGAGCCCATCTCGCTGGAGACGCCCATCGGCGAGGAGGAGGACAGCCACCTCGGCGACTTCATCGAGGACAAGCAGGTGGGCTCGCCGGTAGACTCCATGATCGGGCTCAGCCTGCGCGAGCAGACCAACAAGGTGCTCAACTCGCTGACTCCTCGAGAAGAAAAGGTGCTCAGGCTGCGCTTCGGGCTGTCCGACGGCTGCGAGCACACCCTGGAGGAAGTGGGCCAGGACTTCGCGGTCACGCGCGAGCGCATCCGCCAGATCGAGGCCAAGGCCCTCCGGAAGCTCCGGCATCCCTCGCGCTCCAAGAAGCTGCGGAGCTTCCTCGAATCGTGAGTGCTACCATGACGTGCGGGCCCATAGCTCAATTGGCAGAGCCCCCGGCTCATAACCGGTCAGGTCTTGGTTCGAGTCCAAGTGGGCCCACCAATCGCGGAGAGGTGACGTGGACGGCCAGCTGAAGACGCTCATCGCCCTGCAAACACTCGACACTCGGATCGCCGGCCTCGAGGCCGAAGCGGCCCGGCTCCCCCGCGACATCGAGGCCCTCCGGTCCCGCATCGCCGAGGCCAAGAAAATCGTCGACACCGCCAAGACCGCGCTGGACGCCGCCCGCAAAGAGACCCGCGCCAAGGAGAAGGACCTCGAGGACAACCAGGTCAAGCGGCAGAAGTTCGAGGGCCAGCTCTACCAGGTCAAGACCAACAAGGAATACTCCGCCGTCCTCACCGAGATCGAGGAGGTCAAGCAGCAGAAGTCCAAGATCGAGGAGGAGATCCTGACGCTGATGGAGCGGGGGGAGCGCCTCGCCGCGGAGATCAAGGACACGGAGGCGCGCTACCAGTCGGCCGAGGCCGCGGGGGCCACCGAAGAGAAGGCGCTCCGCGAGAAGCTCCTGGCGGTGGAGACGGAGCTGGCGGACCGGCGCGGCGACCGGAGCTCGGTGGCGCGCGAGGTGCCCGCCAATGTCCTCACCGACTACGACCGGCTTCTCCGGGCCCGCGGCGGCCTCGCCCTCGTGCAGGTGACCAAGCCGAACCTCTGCGGCGCCTGCCGCATGACGGTCACGCCCCAGCGCCTCCAGGAGCTGCGCGCCCAGAACGCGCTGCTGCACTGCGAGTCCTGCGGGCGCTACATCTACTGGCAGGCCTGATCTCCCCCGCCGACCGCGCCACCGTCTACACCGACGGGGCCTGCCTGGGCAACCCGGGGCCGGGGGGCTGGGCGGCCATCATCCTCGACGGCGGCGCCGAGCGCGAGCTGTCCGGAGCCGAGCCCTCGTCCACCAATCAGCGCATGGAGATGACGGGGGTGCTGGAGGGCCTTCGCGCCCTGCCGCCCGGGCGCGCCGCCGCCGTCTATTCGGACAGCGCCTACGTGATCAACTGTTTCCGCGACCGCTGGTACGTGCGGTGGCGGGCCAATGGCTGGAAGAACGCGCAGAAGAAGCCGGTGGAGAATCGCGACCTGTGGGAGGCCCTCCTCGCCGAGGTCGAGTCGCGCGACGTCACCTGGCACAAGGTGGCGGGCCATGCCGGCGTGCCGCTCAACGAGCGCGCCGACCGCCTCGCCGCCGAGGCCATCCAGCGCATGCTGGCCGGCGTATCCCGGCCGGCACATTGACCCGCTCCCGACCCTCCGCTACGCTCCGCTCATACCGGCCATCCAGACCAAGCGCTGGCGCCGCGATCGCGCCGCTCGCCGCTCCCACGTCTCCGATCGCCGTGACGGCCCTGCTCGCCTGAGACCGCCCATGCGCCTCCGCCGCATCGCGCGCGGGGTGCTATACTTTCTCACGCAACGACGCGCTCTTTGAATGACACCAGAGGCTGGCTAACGGCCAGGGGGGGCGACCCCACGGCACAGTGCCACAGAAAACAGACCGCCGATCGGCGCAAGCCGAGCGGTAAGGGTGAAACGGTGAGGTAAGAGCTCACCAGCGGCACGGGTGACCGTGCCGGCTCGGTAAACCCCACTCGGAGCAAGGTCAAATAGGAGAGCGATCCCGGCGTCGGGCGCAAGCCTGGCGCATGGGTGAAGCGCGGCCCGCGTGGCGCTCTCGGGTACGGCCGCTTGAGGCGCCGGGTAACCGGCGTCCTAGAGAAATGACCGTCGGGCTGGGCGAGAGTCCAGCCAACAGGACCCGGCTTACAGGCCTTCTCTGGTGTTTTTCTTCCGGCCTTCCCTTCCCTGTCGAGCGGCTTTACAGGTCGAGCCCGCGCCGATCGCGCGCACTCCGAACATTCTGATATGACGGTCGTTTTCCGACGCTTGGACATTGGCACAGGACTTCCACCCTTCGCGGGATTGCTGCGGTGTGCCCGCTGGCGTCTATGACCCTGCGACCCGCGCGCTTCGAGCGCCAGGCCACCCGCGCGCCCGGACGACTCGCGGTCAAAATGGCGGGCCAGACGCTCACCTACGCCGAGCTCGACCGCGCGGCGAATCGCGTCGCGCATGCCCTCCTCGACCGGCTCGGACCCGGCAACGAGCCCGTGGTCTTGCTTCTTCCCCAAGGGATCCGCCAGGTCGCGGCGGTGCTCGGCGCGCTCAAGGCCGGCAAGATCTACGTGCCCCTCGATCCCGCGCACCCCGCGCCACGCCTCGCGGACGCGATCGGGGACTCCGGCGCACGGCTGGTGCTCACGGCCGCCGCGTACGCGCCGCTCGCCCGGGCCGTCGCGGAAGAGGCCGCACTCCTCGTGGCGGAGACGCTCGACGACAGTGGAACGAACGCCGCCCCCGGCCTCGTCGTCGCACCCGAGGCGGGCGCGTATGTCTTCTACACCTCGGGCTCGACGGGCCGGCCCAAGGGGGTGCTCGACACCCACCGCAACGTGCTGCACAACGTGATGCGGTACACCAACACGCTTCGCCTCGCCGCCGACGACCGCCTGACCCTGCTCCAGGGGCCCGCCTTCAGCGGCACCGTCTCGAGCCTCTTCGGCGCGCTCCTCAACGGCGCCCCGTGCTTCCCTTTCGACGTGGGGCGCGAGGGCGCGGACCTCTTCCGCCAGGTGGCGCCTCACGGGGGGGCGCTTCCCGCGCTGCGCCTCGTGCGGCTGGAGGGCGACGGCGCCTCCCCGCGCGACCTCGAGCTCTTCCAGCGCCACTTCGCGCGGGACTGCGTCCTCGTCAACGGCCTCGGCGCCACCGAGTGCGGGCTCGTGCGCCAGTTCTTCTTCACGCCCGCGCGCCCGCTGCCCGAGGGCGTCGTCCCCATCGGCGAGGCGGTCGAGGACATGGAGATCGCGGTGGTCGGTGAGGACGGTCGACCCGTGGCGGCGGGCGCGGTGGGCGAGCTCACCGTGCGGAGCCGCTACCTCGCCGCCGGCTATTGGCGCCGTCCGGAGCTGACCGCGGAGCGCTTCTCGGATGCCGGAACGGACGCGGGCCTGCGCGTGTACCGCACCGGGGACGCCGGCCGGCGGCGCGCGGATGGCATGCTGGAGCACCTCGGGCGCCTGGACGGGCTCGCCAAGGTGCGGGGCCAGCGCGTGGAGGTCGCGGAGGTGGAGGCGGCGCTGCTGACGCTGCCCGGGGTGGCCGAGGCCGCCGTCACGGTGCGGGAGGACACGCCCGGCGAGTCCCGGCTCGTGGCCTATCTGGTGCCGCGCGCGGCGCCGCTGCCCACGATCAGCGCGCTGCGCCGGGCGCTCGCCGGACTCTTGCCCGACTACATGGTGCCCTCCGCTTTCGTGACGCTGGCGCGGCTGCCGCTCAGCGACAACCGCAAGGTGGATCGCCGCGCCCTGCCGCCGCCCGGCGCCGCGCGACCCGCCCTCGACACGGCGTTGGTGCCGCCCCGGACGGAGGACGAGACGACCTTGACCGATGTCTGGCGGGCGGTGCTGCGCCTCGAGGAGGTCGGTGTCGAAGACGACTTCTTCGACCTGGGCGGCGACTCCCTGCTCGCCGCCATTGTTCTGGCGCGGGTGCTGGATACCTTCCGCGTCGAGATCGCGCTCACCGACTTCGCGGCGAGCCCCACCGTGGCCGCGCTCGCCGGGCGGATCGCCGCCGCCCGCGCGGTGTCCCCGGCAGCGGCCTCGATCCCCTCCATCCCTCGGGAGCCCGGCACGCTGGTGCCCACCTCCTTCGCCCAGGAGCGGCTCTGGCTCGTCGACCAGCTGGACCCCGGGCAGGCCGTCTACAATACCGCGGCCGCCTGGCGGCTCGCGGGTCCCCTCGACGTCCCCGCGCTCGGACGGAGCCTGCAATGCGTGGTGGATCGCCACGAGGCCCTCCGCACCGTCTTCGCCGAGGTGGACGGAGCGCCGCGCCAGCGCGTGCTGGCCCGGCTGGAGCTCGCCCTGCCCGTGACCGACCTCGCGGCGCTGCCATCCGAGACGCGCGAGGTCGAGGCGAAGCAGCGCGTGCTCGAGGTCGCGCGGGCGCCGTTCGCGCTCGCGCGGGGTCCGCTGCTCCGCGCCGGCCTCCTGCGCCTCGCCGCGGAGAAACACGTGCTCGTCGTCGCCGTGCATCACATCGTGAGCGACGGCTGGTCCATGGACGTGCTCCGTCGCGAGCTCGGGAGCGCGTACCGGGCGGAGTCGACGGCGTCGGCGCCAGATCTGCCCGCGCTCACCATCCAGTACGCCGACTACGCGGCCTGGCAGCGGGAGCGGCTGCGCGGCGAGCGGCTCGACCGGCTCCTCGCGCACTGGCGCGAGCGGCTCGGCGATCGGCCGCCACTCCTCACGCTGGCCACCGACCATCCCCGGCCGGCGCGTCCCGCCTTCCGCGGCGCGCGCGCCTCCTTCGCGCTCCCCCCGGAGACCACAGCGGCGCTCCGCGCGCTCGGGCGCAGCGAGCGGGCGACCCTCTACATGACGCTCCTGGCGGGCTTCGCGCTGCTCCTGCACCGGCACACCGGCCAGGAGGACCTGCTCGTCGGGAGCCCCCTCGCCAGTCGCCCGCGGTCGGAGACGGAGGGCCTCATCGGACTCTTCCTCAATACCCTGGTCCTCCGGATCGATCTGGACGGGCAGCCCACGTTCCGCGAGCTCCTGCGGCGGGTACGCGAGGTCGCGCTCGACGCGTTCGCCCACGGCGAACTGCCGTACGAGCGGCTCGTGGGGGCCCTCCGCCTCGGCCGGAGCGCCGGGGTCCCGCTCCTGTCGGCGCTGTTCAACCTTCACAATCAGCCGGCGACGCCGCTCGCCCTCCAGGGTCTCGCCGTGACCGCCTTCCCGGTGGAGCTGGAGGAAGCCAAGTTCGACCTGAATCTGGCCGTCGAAGAGACCGCCCAGGGGCTGGCCGGCGAGCTCGTCTACGACGCCGATCTCTTCGAGTCGGCCACCGCGCGGCGGCTCCTCGATGCGTTCGCCTGCGCGCTCACGGCGGTGGCCGCCGAGCCGGACCGCCGCCTGGGCGAGATCCCGCTCACCCCGGAGGCGGAGCGGCCCCGGCTCATCGAACGGGGACGGGGCGCGGTCGCCCCGTTCCCCCGCGATCGCGCCATCCACGAGCTGATCGAGGCGCAAGCTGACCGCACGCCCGACTCGGTCGCGCTCGTGCTCGACGAGGAGCGCGTGACGTATCGGGCGCTGGACGCGCGGGCCAACCGGCTGGCGCGGCGCCTTCGCGCGCTGGGCGTCGGGGCGGGCGCCACCGTCGGGATCTGTCTCCCCCGCTCGACGGACCTGGTGGTCTCCCTCCTGGCCGTCCTCAAGGCCGGCGGCGCCTATGTGGCGCTGGACCCACTCGATCCCGCGCCCCGGCTTCCCCACATCCTCGAGGACGCAGGCGCGCGCGTGATCCTCACCGACTCACGGCTCTCGGCACGGGGGGCCGGCCTTGGGCGCACCTTGTTCCACCTCGACGAGGAGGCCGCGGCGCTCGCCACCGAGGACGACCGGCGGCTGGACCGCGCCGGGGACGGCGATGGCCCGGCCTATGTCGCCTACACGTCGGGCTCCACCGGGATTCCGAAGGGCGTGCCCATCGCCCACCGCGGCGTGGTGAGCTATCTGCAGTACCTGACGCGCACCTTCGCGCTGGGAGCCGAGGACCGCGTGCTCCAGCTGGCGCGGGCCTCGTTCGATGTCTCGGTGCGCGAGATCTTCGGTCCCCTCTCCGTGGGGGGCCAGGTGGTGCTGCTGTCCGACAACGCCGCGATGGATCCCGCGGCCATCCTGTCCCACCTCCGTCGCCACTCCGTCACCGCGCTCCTCGCCCTGGTGCCGTCGGTGCTGCGGCCGCTCACCGGCGAGGCCGAGGCCCAGGGCCTGGTGGCCCCGCATATCCGGCTCGTCCTCACCGCGGGCGAGGCGCTCCTGTATGCGGACGTGCGCCGCGCTCGACGCCATCTCGCCCCGCGCGCCCGCTTCGTCAATCAATACGGACCCACCGAGTGCACGATGTCCACGACCTTCCACCCCATCGACCCCGTCATGCTCGAGACGCCCGGCGCCGAAGACGCCGCCGCGGTCCCAATTGGACGGCCCATCCCGAACACGTGCGCGCACGTGCTCGACGAGGCGCTGACCCCGGTGCCGCCCGGCGTGCCCGGCGAGCTCCATATCGGCGGGATCGGCGTCGCGCCGGGGTACCTCGGGGACCCGGCGCTCTCGGCCGCCCGCTTCGTCCCGGACCCGTTCGACGCGACGCCGGGGGCGCGCCTCTACAAGACCGGCGACCGGGCACGCGCGCGTCCCGACGGCGTGCTGGAGTTCCTCGGTCGCATGGACCGCCAGATCAAGGTGCGCGGGATCCGGACCGAGCCCGCGGAGGTGGAGCGCGCTTTCGCCGAGCATCCGGCAGTCAGCGAGGTCGTGGTCCTGCCGTGGGAGCCGGGCGACCAGCGGCTGGCCGCCTACGTCGTCGCGCGGCCGGGCGCCCGCGCGGACCGCACCGAGCTGCGCCGCTATGCGCGCAACCGCCTGCCCGCTCACCTCGTGCCCGCGTCCATCACCCTGCTCGCCGCGCTGCCCCTCACCCCGAATCGCAAGCTGGACCGCGGAGCGCTGCCGGCGCCCGAGCCGGAGGACGTGCTGCCGGCGGCCGCGCCGGTGCCGCCGCGCACCCCGCTCGAGCGGATGCTGGTCGAGATCTGGTCGGAGGTGCTCGGTATCTCCCGGCTCTCGGTGCACGACGATTTCTTCGATCTCGGCGGCCATTCCCTGCTCGTCGCGCAGGTGGTCGCCCGGCTGCGCGACCGCGTCGCCATCGAGCTGCCACTCCGGCAAATGTTCGAGACGCCCACCGTCGCGGGTCTCGCCGCGGCCGTTCTCACGCGCGATCCTTGGGCGGCGGAGCGCGCGAAGCGCCGCGCCGTGACGCCCGCCGCGTCTCGCGCGTCGGCGCCCGCGGACCAGCCCCCGGCGCCGTCCACGCTGCGCACCCTCCTGGAGGCCCAGGCCCGCCGCGCGCCGGCGGCGGTGGCGATCAGCGCACCGGGGCGCGCCCCCCTCACCTACCGTGAGCTCCTGGTCCAGATCGACGACGTGCGCGCCGCCCTCGCCGCCGCCGGCCTCGGGTCGGGATCCCGGATCGCGGTGATACTCCCGCAGGGGCCGGAGATGGCCACCGCCGTGATCGCGGTGGCCGCGGCGGCGATCTGCGTGCCCCTGAATCCCGCGCATGTCGAGGGAGACCTCGAGCCCATGCTGGCCTCCGCGCGACTGCAGGCGGTCTTGACGCCGGCGGGGACGCCGGGACCCGCGCACGTCATCGCTGGCAAGCTCGGGCTTCCCCTCCTGGAGGTCGTCCCGGATCCGCTGCGTCCGGCGGGACGCTTCAGCCTCGCGCTGCCGGCGGACGGCGGCGCGGCGGAGCCCGCCTCGCGCGCGACGCCCACGCCCAACGATGTCGCGGTGGTGCTCCACACCTCCGGCACCACCGCGCGACCCAAGCGGATTCCGCTCACCCATGCCAACCTGCTCGCCGCGGCGACGGGACACCGGGCCGCGCTGGCGCTGACGCCGCGCGACCGAGGTCTCAATCTCATGCCGCTCTTCCACGTCAACGGCCTGGTGATGCTGCTGGCCTCGCTCCACGCGGGCGGCAGCGCGGTATGCCCGCCGCGCTTCGACGCCTCGCGCTTCTACGAGTGGCTCGACGAGTCGGGTCCGACCTGGTATAACGCGACGCCGACCATCCACCAGGCCATCCTCGCCCAGGCCGAGCTCGACGGCGAGGCGGCGGCGGGGGCGAGCGAGCGCAGCGCGCTCCGCTTCATCCGGTCCGCCTCCGCCCCCATGCCGCCTCGGGTGCGAGACGAGCTGGAGCGGCAGTTCGGCGCGTCGGTGATCGAGAGCTACGGGCAGACCGAGACCGCCACCCTCGCCGCGGTGAGCCCGCTTGCGCCCGGCGAGCGCACGCCCGGCTCCGTGGGTCGCGCGGCGGGTCCGGAGCTCGCGGTGATGGATCCGGAGGGACGGCCGCTTCTTCCCGACCAGCGCGGCGAGATCGTCGTCCGCGGTCCCAATGTCATGGCCGGGTACGAGGACGCGGATTCGCGCGCCGATTTCGCCCAGGGCTGGTTCCGCACCGGCGATCTCGGATATCTCGACGCCGAGGGCGCGCTCTTCCTCACCGGACGCCTCAAGGACATCATCAACCGGGGCGGAGAGAAGGTCGCGCCGCGCGAGATCGACGAGGTCCTGCTGGCGCATCCCGACGTCCGCGACGCGGTGACGATGGCGGTCCCGCATCCGACACTCGGAGAAGACGTCGCAGCGGTGGTGTCGCCGGCGCCGGGCGCCACCCTGACCGCCGCCGCGCTCCGGCAATTCGCGGCCGCGCGCGTCGCCGACTTCAAGGTGCCGCACCGGATCGTCCTGCTGCGCGAGATCCCTCGGAGCGCGTCGGGCAAGCCCGACCGGGCGGCGCTGGCGCGGGCACTTGGCGTGGCGCCGCCGGAGCCAGTGGACACGCGCTGGACGGAGCCCGGACGAGACCGCCGGGCGGCGAACGCGTCGACGCCGGTGCCCCGCCGGCAGGATCTCGAGGCGCCGATCCCGCTTTCCCCCTCCCAGGAGCGGCTCTGGTTCCTCCATCGGCTCGCCCCGACGTCGTCGGCCTATCACATCCACGTGGCCTCGCGGCTCCGCGGCGCGCTCGATCCTGACGCGCTCCAGCGAAGCCTGGAAGCCTTGGTGCACCGCCACGAGGCGCTGCGTACGGTGATCCAGACGCTGGACGGCGCGCCCGGCCAGCGTGTCGAAGCGCCGGCGCCCGTGCCGCTGGCGGTGCAGTGCCTCGACGCGCCGGAGGGTCCGGCCCGAGAGGTCGCGCTACGCGAAGCCCTCCGCCGGATCGCCGCCGAGCCCTTCGACCCGGAGCGCGGGCCCCTCTTCCGCGCGCGCCTCATCCGGCTGGACGCCCGCGATCACGTGCTGATCCTCACCTTCCACCACCTGATCGCGGACGGCTGGTCGGTGCGCGTGCTCGCGCACGAGCTCGAGACGCTCTACCGCACCGCCTGCGAAGGCCAGGTGGCCACGCTCGCCCCCTTGCCCGTCCAGTTCGCTGACCACGTGCTGTGGCAGCGCGAGCGGCTGGCCAGGCCCGAGATGGAGCCGCTCTTTGCGTACTGGCGGGACGCGCTCCGCGGCGCGCCACCCGCGCTCACCCTGCCCACCGACCGACCGCGCCCGCTCGTACCGACGTTCAAGGGCGCCCGCGTCCGGGTGAGCGTGCCCGCGGGCGTGGCCGAGGCCATCCGGGCGCTCGCCCGGGAGGAGGGAGCGACGCTGTTCATGGCGCTGCTCGCCGCGTACCAGGCGCTGCTGGCACGCTGGTCGGAGCAGGACACGGTGCTCGTGGGCTCACCGGTGGCCGGTCGCGACCGCACGGAGCTCGAGGGCCTGGTCGGGTACCTCGCCAACACCGTGGTCTTGCGCGGCGACCTCCGCGGCGACCCGACCTTCCGGGCCCTGCTCCGGCGCACGCGGGAGGACGCGCTGGGAGCCTTCGCAAATCAGGAGGTTCCGCTCGAGCGGCTCGTCGACGCGCTGGCGCTGTCGCGCGCGTCGGGTCGCAACCCGGTGTTCCAGGCCATGTTCTCCATGCGCCTGATTTCGTCCGCCCCCCCCGCGCTCGCCGGCCTCGCAGTGGAGCCGCTCGCCATCGTGACCGGCGACGCCAAGGTCGACCTGACCTTGATGCTGGAGGCCGACGACTCCGACGGGCTGCGGGGCGAGCTCGAGTACGGGACGGACCTCTTCGACGCGGACACCATCGCGCGTCTGATCGGTCACTGGGGCCATCTCCTCGCCGAGATCGCGCGCGATCCCGACCGGCCCGTCTCGCGGATGCCGCTGCAGGACGCGGCGGCGCGGCAGCGCGGGCTCGCCGACGGCACCGCGCGCTCCCCCTACCCCGGCGACCGCTCGCTTGCCCAGCTCTTCGCGGAGCAGGCCGCGCGCACGCCGGACGCCGGGGCGCTCGAGGACGGAGCGCGCACGCTCGACTACCGCGCGCTGGCGCGCCGGGCTGCCCAGGTCGCGGAGCGACTCCGGGGCCTTGGCGTCGGCCGCGGCACGCGGGTGGGCATTTGCCTCGAGCGCTCCCTCGAGGAGGTGGTGGCGACGCTCGGCGTCGTCCTCGCGGGGGGCGCCTATGTCCCGCTCGACCCGTCGCATCCGCCCGAGCGGCTCGCCGCCATGCTTGACGACGCCGGGGCGCTGGCGGTGGTGACGACGCGCGACGGCCGGGCGCTGGGGGCCGACAAGCAGCGGTCGGTCCTCGTCCTCGACGACGGCGGTCCCGAGGAGACGGACGGCGACGCGCCACTGGTCACGGAGGGGGACGGCGCGGACCTCGCCTATGTGATGTACACGTCGGGCTCGACGGGCGTCCCCAAGGGAGTCGCCATTCCCCATCGCGCGGTGGCGCGGCTCGTGCGCGAGACCGACTACGTCCGGCTCGGGCCCGACGACGTGGTGGCGCACCTCTCGAATCCCGCCTTCGACGCGGCCACCTTCGAGCTGTGGGGCGCGCTGCTCAACGGGGCGTGTCTCGTCGTCATCCCGCGCGAGATCGCGCTGGCGCCGCGGGCGCTCTCGGACGCGCTGGATCATCACGGTGTGACCACGCTCTTCCTCACCACCGCGCTCTTCAACCTGGTGGCCCGGGTGGCTCCGGCGGCCTTCCACGGTCGTCAGGTGCTGTTCGGCGGCGAGGCGGCGGAAGCCCGCTGGGTGGAGGAGGCGCTGCGCCTGGGGTCGCCCGCGCGGCTCCTCAATCTCTACGGGCCCACCGAGACGACCACCTTCGCCACGTGGCATGAGGTCCGATCGGTGGAGCCCGGCGCGGTGACGGTGCCCATCGGCCGACCCATCGCCAATACCGAGGCCCATGTCCTCGACGGCCACGGCGAGCCGGTGCCGCCGGGATGGCCCGGCGAGCTCCACCTCGGAGGGCCCGGGCTCGCGCTGGGCTATCTCGGCCGTCCCGACCTCACCGCCGAGCGTTTCGTCCCCCACCCGTTCGATCCCACGCCGGGCGCGCGACTCTACCGCACCGGCGACCGGGTACGGCGCCGCGCCGACGGCATCCTCGAGTTCCTCGGACGGCTCGATCGCCAGGTGAAGATCCGCGGACACCGCATCGAGCCCGACGAGGTGCAGGCCGCGCTGGCCCGCGTCCCCGGTGTGGCGGACGCCGCGGTGGTGGTGCTCGGGGACGACGCCGAGTCGCGCCGGCTCGCCGCCTATGTCGTGCCCGCCGGCGACACGCAGCTCGAGCCGACCCGGCTCCAGAGCGCGCTGCGCCAGAGTCTGCCCGGCTATCTGGTGCCGGCGAGTGTCACCGTCCTGTCCGCGCTCCCGCTCACCCCCAATGGCAAGCTGGACCTCGCCGCCCTGCCGGCGCCCTCGGACGCGGGGGCCGGCGAGGCCGCGGCGGCGCTGCGCCCGCGCGACCCCCTCGAGCGGACTCTTGCCGCCATCTGGGAGGACCTGCTGGGCGTGCCGGCGGTCGGCGTCCGCGACAGCTTCTTCGACCTGGGCGGACATTCGTTGCTCGCGGCGCGGATGCTGGACCGGATCGAGCGGACCTGTGGGCGGCGCGTTTCGTTCGCCACCCTCTTCACCGAGCCCACCATCGAGCGGCTCGCCGCCGCCCTCCGGCAGGCGGTGCGCGAGTCGGAGGCGCCCCTGGTCGCGCTCAACGCTCACGGGGCGCGCGCGCCGCTCTTCTTCCTGCACGGAGATTTCAGCGGCGGCGGCTTCTACTGCCGGGCGCTGGCGCACGCGCTCGGCACGGACCAACCCTTCTACGCCGTGCATCCCCATGGGCTGCTCGACGCCGAGGTGCCCGACTCGATCGAGGCGATGGCCGTCGACCGGCTGGCGGCGCTGCGCGTGGTGCGCCCCCGGGGCCCCTATGTGCTGGGCGGCCACTGCAATGGCGCGCTGGTGGCCCTCGAGATGGCACGCCGGCTCCAGGCCGAGGGCGAGGAGGTGCGCGCGGTGGTCCTGCTCGGCGCCTCCGCGCCGGGCCGGGGGATCCGGCTGCTCGCCGGTCTCGCCGCGGGAATGGCCCGGCTTCCGCGTCTCTCGCGCGAGCGCGGCGAGGTCCGGTTCCGCCGGTGGCGGATCCGCGCGGATAAGGCGCTCCACCCGCTCGACTACTATCGCGGGCGCCTCCGCCGACTCGGCCCGGCCGACCTGCGCGGAGGTGGGCGGCTGCTCGCCAGCGTGGCCGCGCACGCGCTCACCGCCCTCCGGCGCGGCGCCTGGTCCGGCCTTCGGCGCCTCGCGCCGCCGGCCGAGAGGCCGCCAGTGGGCGCGATATCGGCGGCGGGCGCCCTGCACGCGGCCTACCGTCGCGTGGTGATGGCGTATGTCCCGGCCCGGTATTCCGGCCGCATGGTGGTCCTGCGCTCGGAGCGCGCGGCGGACTCTCGACCCGACCTGGGCTGGTCGACGGTGAGCGAGCACGTCGAGCTCCACGAGGTACCGGGGGACCATCTCGGCACGATCACGCGTCACATCGAGGAGACCGCCCGCCGCTTCCGCGACTGCCTGGAGGGGGAGGCGTCCCGATGACGGAAGGCGCACTCTGGGCCCGCGCGGCGGCGCCCCCCGCGCTGGGGGCGAGCGAGGTTCACGCGTGGTGCGTCGATCTCGACGCGGCCGGCGCGGACGGCGGCGCGGAGGCGGCGGGGCTGTCCGCGGACGAGCGCGCACGCGCCGCGCGGTTTCACTTCGCGCGCGACCGCGCGCGCTTCCTCCGCTGCCGCGCCGCCCTCCGTCACCTCCTGGCCGGCTATGCCGGGCGCGAGCCACACGCGCTGGTCTTCGCGCAGGGCGCGCATGGCAAGCCCGCGCTGCCCGGGACCGGGCTCGAGTTCAACCTCTCCCACTCGGGCGGCTGCGCGGTGCTGGCGGTGACACGGGGACGGCGCGTGGGCGTGGACGTGGAGCGGATAGAGGCCGAGCGCGCGACCCTGGCGGTGGCGCGCCGCTTCTTCGCCCCCACCGAGGCGGCCGCGGTGGCGGCGGCGGCGCCCGCCGAGCGCGCGCTGACTTTCTTTCGATGCTGGACCCGCAAGGAAGCCTACGTGAAGGCGCGCGGGGAGGGGCTTTCGCTGCCGCTCGACCGCTTCGAGGTGCCGCTCGAGCCGAACGCGACGGATGCGCTCACCGTCGCGCGCGACGACCACGCCGAGGCCAGGCGCTGGAGCCTGCGGGAGCTCGTGCCGGCGCCCCACCATCTCGGCGCCCTCGTGGTGGAGGGCCAGGGGTGGACGCTTCGCGCCTGGACGTGGGAGCCACCGACGAGCCGCTTGACTCCGCCCCCGCGTCGCGCTATCGCTGACGGACCGACACCGCCGGGACCCGCTCGCCGAGCGCCGGAGGAGAAAGTGAGACCAGGATGATCGAAGGGGCGCTCCGGGAGCTCATCGGGCAGGTCCGCCGCGGGGTGGTCAGCCGCCGGCAGTTCATGGAGACCATGCTCGCGCTGGGGGTGACCGCCCCGCTGGCCGCCCAGGCCCTGTCCGCCGGCGGCGCCGAAGCCCAGCGCCCCGCCCTGGCCCAGCCGGCCTTCGTGCCCACGCGGCGCGGCGGAGGCGGCGACCTCAAGATCCTCATGTGGGATGCGCCGACCATGCTGCATCCCCACTTCGGGCGTGGGCTCCGGGACCTGACCGCCTCGCGCCTCTTCTACGAGCCCCTGGCCGCGCCCATAGGCGACGGCACCTTCGCCCCCGTGCTCGCGGATGAGCTGCCCACGCTCAAGAACGGCGGCATCGCGAAGGACGGCCGCTGGGTGCTGTGGAAGCTCAAGAAGAACGTCACCTGGCACGACGGGACGCCCTTCACCGCCGACGACGTGGTCTTCAACTGGCAGTTCGCCCTCGATCCCGGCACCGCCGCCTCCACCCGTCCGGGGTTCCTCGAAGTCTCGAAGGTGGACAAGATCGACCCGTACACGGTGAAGGTGATCTTCGAGAAGCCGCAGCCCTTCTGGGCGGTGGTGTTCGCGAGCGGCGGCCTCATCCCGCGCCACGTGTTCGAGTCCGTCAAGGGCGCGGGCGCGCGCGAGGCGGTGGGCATGATCAAGCCGGTGGGGACCGGGCCCTATCGGCTGGTCGAGTTCCGCACCGGCGACGTGATCCGCGCCGAG